>Ga0208974_1000098_pt1 | contig 39649 bp, 50 predicted proteins | sample GreLakmeER15MSRF_FD_187699 | JGI IMG/M metagenome (GOLD analysis project Ga0208974, IMG submission 187699) | Freshwater lentic microbial communities from great Laurentian Lakes, MI, USA - Great Lakes metaG ER15MSRF (SPAdes) | ecosystem: Environmental > Aquatic > Freshwater > Lake | place: Great... | reverse complement strand
CCTCACCAAGTTCTTCGGTGATGTACTGACTGAGAATCAAATCCGCGAATGGACTGAGCGTATGCAAGCAATGGCAGCGCCGTCTGAGTTGGCATTCATCGGCAGCGGGGACAAGGATGGGTGGGAGCGCGTGTATCGTGACGGCCCGTATTCTTGTATGAAAGGCGATGACTATGTCCGGGTGTATGCCCATGACAAGTCGGTGCTGCGTCTTGCCTACTTGGTGCAGGGTAACAACATCATGGCGCGGTGCATTGTCCGTGAGGATACGAAGGAGTACATCCGGTGCTACCCCAACACCGATGGCAATGAGAACAACAAGTGGCACATGGCGATGCGCGAGGCGGTGGTAGGGGCGGGGTATACGCACGGTGACATGGAGGGTGTGCTGCTCGACGCTGATGAGAACAGCAATGGTACTTATGTCTGCCCGTATGTCGACAGCGGCAACGGCAGCTATCCCAGTGCATCACTGGTACACCGCGATGGTAGTCCGTACCTGCTGCTCTCGCGTGACGGGGAGTGGGATACACAGACGCAGGGCGGTGAGATTGGTGATACATGCACATGCCCTAACTGCGGGGACAGTTGTGACGAGGATGACCTGCACTACATCGAGAGTCGGGGCGAGAGCATCTGTGAGAGCTGTGTTGATTACAACTACACACTGGCGTATGTCTCACGCAATTACCAAGAGTATGTGGGTGACGATGAGGCAATCCTTTGCGAGAGTGATGGTGAGCATTATTGGTGTGACTACGCAAGCGAGGCAAGCATCTACCAGTGCGAGGTCAGCGGGGACTACTACCATGTTGATGACCTATGTCAGACAAGTCGTGGGATGGTGCATACGGGTCGGTGCGTGGCGTTGGATGTTGATGATGCCGATGGCAATAGCTATGCGTACAAGGATGATGTGTCCGAGACGCATGATGACCGCAAGATTCACGAGGACGATGCCGAGACCCGCGCTGATGGGTTGGTGTATCACAAGGATGATGCGGATGTTAATCAAACTGAACTTGAACTTGAAACCGAAGGAGAATAACTATGCATAAGAATATGAAACGACTGGCTAAGATGATGCGCTATCGCCGTGCCCACAACAGCAATGGTGAGCGGGTGTTCGTGAAGAAATTTATCCTGCCGTACAAGCCATCTGTATTTCGTGACCCAGTGACGCAAGACATACTGGCGTTCGTGGTTGATGTGGCAGATGAGAATAAGGTTGTGCCGCCGATGTTGTGGTCATGCCATGTGGACACTGTGCATACGATGGAGGACAGCACCAAGGACTACATGCAAGAGGTGTGGTACGACGAGGAGTGCGCCATGTTCTACAAGGGTGACGGTAAGCCCTTGGGTGCAGATGATGCAGCGGGTATATGGGTGCTGCTTGAGATGATTGACGCAGGTGTGCCCGGTAGCTACATCTTCCACCGTGGCGAGGAGCGTGGGGGTATTGGGTCGGGGGGTATGGCAGACCACCATCCAGCGTGGCTATCGCAATTCAGCTATGCCGTGGCATTCGACAGGCGGGACAATTGCAGCATCATCACCGAGCAAGCGGGTGGGGTGTGTGCCAGCAACAAGTTCGCACTGGCATTCGGTGACCTGCTCAATAGGTATGACCCGGACTACATCAACCTGCAACCTGACCCGACCGGCATATTCACCGACACTGCCAACTACCGCAAGTTGATCCCTGAGTGTACGAACATCAGCGTGGGCTATGACGCAGAGCACACAGGTGGGGAGACATTGGACGCGCTGTTCCTTGGTGCACTGCGTGACGCGTTGGTGGGTGTGTTTATTGATTCGACAACTATCACTTCTCTGCCGGTGGAGCGTGACCCGACCAAGAAAGACCCGGTGCGTGACTGGAGCGGGTACGGCAAGTTCGATGTATCAATGGGTATGGACTATGACGATGAGTACGAACGTGACTATGACCGCAAGTACAGCAAGCGAGGCAACCGCATCAAAGAACCACATAGCGTGGAGGATGTAGTCAACATGCGGTTCAGTGAAGTGGTGGACTGGGTCGAGCGTGGTGACCCTGCGAAGGTGGCCGACTTCATACTGATGATGGCGGAAGACGCGATGTACAACACGAATGTAGTCAACTGAATGAAAGAACCTGAGTCACGGCAGGTAGCCCGTGGACGGTAGCGAAACCGAGTTGGTGCAGATGACAAGCACCTAGCGTGGATGAGCCGGTGGTTGACCGTACTGAGCCGGTAAGGAACTCGCAGCACAGAACGGCGCACCTTAAACATTCCCCCGAGGGTGCATGGGGGTTACTTATTTTTGGAGGTATGAGATGCAACGACTGATTGACATCGCGTGGGTGATGGTGGGTATGGTTGCGTTTTACTTCTTTATACTGGTAGTATTTTCACTGGAGGTGTGACATGACGAAGATGTTAGAGGTTGATGAAATCATAGCGTTGCTAAAGTTGGATGAGTTGGAGTTGGATTTGGAGTATTTTGTAGTGGACAAAACACATGATGCTTACATCAGACAACCATACAAACCCGGTACTCGCACTAGCCTTAGTTGTATAGGCACAGGTGACACAGAGAAGGAGGCAGCAAACGATGCATGGAGAAAGTACGTTGACGAAAGAGGAGATAACAGCCCTGCTTAAGCTGGATGGGTTGACATGGAGTAGTGGGCTTATGCAGCATGGACCACCAGAAGGAAAGTTTATGGTATCCATCTATAATTTTTCGGATATAGCTAAGGGGGTACGTGGAGGGTATAGAAGTCTGGGGTCAGGAAATACTATTGAAGAAGCCCTACACGTTGCATTTCGTAGACACAACAATTCCTACTACCGAAAATGGAAGGAGATACATGCGAGAAGATGAGATCGAAGCACTGCTAAAACTGGACGGTGCAGACCTTAATGTTTATAGTAGGGACTCACCAGTTGGGCAAACAGTAACGAGTTATACAGCAATCATTCGTTTGAAGTTCCCGCCAACACCACAAAATCCAAATGGTATCAAAGGGTTCAGTCGTAGCAGTAATGTGCGTAATGATGCAGTTTTTTCAGTGTGGCATGTGTACCAACAGTTCATGGCAGGTAAGAAGGAAGAAAAGAAAGACGTAACATGGTTGTACGAAGAAGCACAAGCAAACGTAGAAATACAATTACATACGGGAGAAGCAAATGGCAACGAAGCTAAGTCGTGAAGTATCGTTCGGTCAGTCGGTGTCCTTGAATGAGGGTGCTGACTTGGTGCAACATTGCGGTGAGGATGTGTCGTTCGTCTTCCAAGGTGAGATGGGTATCGGCAAGTCCTACATGCTGTATGAGTTGGGTAAGCGCATGCCGCAGTACACCTGCATGTATGCAGAGATGCCAACCTTTGATGTGTCGGACATGAGCGGTGTGCCGTTCACAGAAACAATCAATGGCGTGAAGGTCACGCGGTTTGCGCCCAATGCCATGCTCAACATCCAAGGCAACAACCCTGTGCTGTTCATGGCTGATGAGATCGGCAAGGCGATGCGCCCTGTGCAGAACAGTGTGCTGCGTCTGCTGCATGAGAAGAAGGTGGGTGAGTATTCCCTGCCCAATGGCAGCATCGTGTTCGGTACGACCAACCTAACTGCTGAGGGGTTGGGTGACCATGTGCAGTCACATGCACAGAACCGGGTGTCCTTCATTACGGTACGCAAGCCAACGGCAGATGAGTGGTTGCCTTGGGCTTCGGACAATGGGATTCATCCTGTCATATCTTCGTGGGTGAAGAAGTTCCCGATGTGCCTTGCGTCTCACACCGATGGTGATGGCAACCCGTATATCTACTACCCGCACAAGACCACCCGGGCGTTCGTCACACCCCGTTCGCTGCACAAGGCAAGCCACATCCTGTGGAAACGCAAGCATCTCAGCGACAACGCTGCCGCTGCCGCCATCGCGGGTTGTGTGGGGGATTCTGCTGCCCGGGACATCATGAGCTTCGCGCAAGTGGACGACCGGTTACCTGCGTGGGAGACCATCGTGGCAAAACCTGACCGCGCCCCCGTGCCAAGCCCGGAGGACTTTGCCGCCCTGTACATCACGGTGTTCAGTGCGCTCATGCTGGTGGAGGCGGATACCTTCGATGCGTGGTTGGAATACTGTGAGCGTCTCCCCAAGGAATATCAGGGGGTGTTTGCTATGAACATTGTCACGACAAACAAGCGCAGCCTTGCCCACAGCAACCGCGCCTTCATCAAGTGGGCAACCGCCAACGAATGGATGATCTGAGGGAGGTACGGTATCCATGTCAAATCTGACCGCATCACAGCAGTTGACCAAGTGCACCCTGTCGATCATCACCCACAAGAAGTATCGAACCTTGGGTGGGGTGGTGATGATGGGCAAGACCTCGCTGTCGGATGTGCCCACTGCCTGTACGGATGGGTTCAATGTCGAGTACGGCGAGGACTTTATTAAAACTTTGACTGAGCCAGAGTTCCGGTTCACCATCCTGCACGAGAACATGCACAAGGCGCTGAGACATCTCAGTACGTGGCAGTGGTTGTGGCGGGAGAACGCGCGGTTGGCGAACATGGCATGCGACTACGTGATCAACCTGATGCTCATGGACAGCGATGCAGGGGAGGGGTTCATCACGCTGCCCAAGATGGCGCTGTACGACACCAAGTACCGGGGGATGGATGCCGGGGAGGTGTACCGGCTACTGAAGAAAGACCCACCACCCACAAGCGCACAGCAAGGGTTCGATCAGCATGACTGGGAGGGACAGCAGGAGTTGGACGAGGCACAAGCCAAGGCGCGGGAGGAGCAGGTTGAGTCTGCCATACGCCAAGGCGGGGTACTGGCCGGGAAGATGTCGGAGAACATTGACCGCATGGTGCGCGAGAACCTTGAGCCGGAAGTGCGGTGGGAGGACGAGTTGCGCGAGTACGTCATGAGTCTGTGCAAGGGCAGGGATATCTCCACATGGCGGCGACCCAACCGCCGTGCGATTGACCGGGGTGACTACCTGCCTTCGATGTATTCCGAAACGCTTGGGCGCATCGTGGTTGGGCCGGATACATCAGGTTCGATCAATGGCCCTGTGTTATCCAAGTTCATCATAGAGACCGTATCACTGGCGACCATGCTCAACCCGGAGTTGATGGACTTGATCTACTGGGACACCCGTGTCGCAGCGCATGAGAAGTACAGCCAGTATGAGTATGCACAGATGCGAGAGAGCACCAAGCCCAAGGGTGGGGGAGGTACTGATCCGATGTGCGTATCGAATTACTTGTTGCAGGAACGCATTCAACCTGAGTGCGTGATTATGTTGACCGATGGTTATGTACCTAACTGGGGGCGTGGATGGACGTGCCCTGTGGTGTGGTGCATTGTGAACAACAAGCGTGTCGTGCCCACCGTGGGCAAAGCAATTTATATCAACGTGGAGGTTTAAATGAGTATTGCAAATTCAGGAGTACTGGCTAACATTTCATTGTCCGTGTGGACGGGACGCAAGTTGGATCGTGCGGTGTCAGAGGAAGTTGACGTTGCTAAGTCCACCAATACCCGGGCAGGTAATTACCACAAGAACCTGTTCGCAGGGGTCACGGAGTTGGAGCAGGTTAAGACCGTGGCAGGGAAGATCAGGAATTGGCATGTCCAACAAACCCTGCCGTGGGCGGATAGCGGGGAGCGTCTGCTGCCCATGTCTAACTTCATTGACTACAAGCGGGAGTTGAATGATCTTGAGAGGGAATTCAACACAGCGGTGGAGAATTTCTGTGCTAAGTACGCGGTGTTGATTGCTGCTCAAGCATTCCAGTTAGGACGACTATTCAACCGGGATGAATACCCTAACCCGGGGGCGATTGCAGACAAGTTTAATCTGAGTTATACTTTTTCCCCAGTGCCCGAGATAGGGGACTGGAGAGTGACCGCTGATGATGCTACCAAGAAAGAGTTAGCACGACAGTATGAACAGGCCTACGCAGATAGGTTGAACAACGTCACCAAGGATTTATGGGATCGACTGCACGGATGCTTGACGCACATGCAAGGGCGTTTAACAGTATCAGCAGACGGGAAGAAGACAATCTTTAGAGATAGCATGCTTGAGAATGCAGCCGAGTTGTGTGGTCTACTCACGCGCCTTAACGTCACCAATGATCCGAAGCTGGAGCATGCACGTAAGGAACTGGAAAAAACTATCATGGGGCTTGATGCCAAAGACTTGCGCGATGCAGATGGTGCGCGGGTTGAGATCAAGTCAAGGATTGATGACATTCTTAAATTCATGGATTGAACATGGCAATCACCCCGGAAGGTAAAGTCAAGGCGCAGGTCAAACGCATACTGGATGACCACGGCGTGTATTACTTTTGCCCTGCCACCGGGGGCTATGGCCGCTCAGGTGTGCCTGACATCATTGGCTGCTGCAACGGGTTGTTTTTTGCTATCGAATGCAAAGCCGGTAAGGGTGAAACCACCGCACTGCAAGAGCGTGAGTTGCGGCGCATCGGAGAATCCAATGGCACAGCACTGGTCATCTACGAAGATGGTATGGACTTAGTACGGGAAATGCTGGCAGCACTCAGCGCCCCGTCATAGATCAAGCGGCGTCACCTCCCTTCGTTGGCATGGACGCGGATAAAAGTTTGAATGCGTGTAGTTCGCCGTACGTTAAATCCCGAGACGCGTAATAGCTTGACGGGCAATTCAGACACCATGCACCCTTAACTTTCATAGGAGAAGCACAGTGGCAAAAGTAACCAAACAATTCAAAATCCTCAGCATGTTGAACAAAGGGTATTCCGCAGCAGAAGTTGCTGATCACTTCGGCGTAAGCAGGGCGTATGTGTACGTGGTGAAGTCCAACGAAAAGAAAAAGGGACGTGTACAGGTCAAGAAGAAACCGGAGCAGAAGTTTGTGTTTGAGGTACTTGAAGAAGTGGAAGCAGTCGATCCCAATGTCGTGCAAGTAGGTGGTGACCACTACAAGTCCTTGACGGTGCAACCGTGGGATGCGATGGAGTCGTGGCTTACCCCGGAAGAATTCCGTGGGTTTCTGAAGGGCAATGCAATCAAGTACCTTGCTCGGAAGAAGAACTCGGATGATGCATTGAAAGCACAGCACTACTTGTTGAAACTCAACTCACTTAAATCTGGAGCGTAATATGAATACTCAGGATATCGCTATCAACCGTGCCGTAACGCTACTCAAAGCGGCCAATGCAGTGTTTGAAATCCGTTACGATGGAAAAGTTTTTGGAGGATTGCCAAAGGAAGAATCGAAGCGCAAACAAGGATCGCATAAGCACAGGATTCCATTTGAACATCGCGGGAAAATGACGAACCATGTTCGTAATACCATTAAAAGTATGCCGGTTGGCGCTGTAGCTATGTTCCATCTTTCAGATGACGCTTTGCGCCACGTCGATGTTGAACAACTGCAAGCATCGGTTGCATCCATCGCATCATCCACATGGGGGTTGAAGTCATACATCTCACACCGTGTGGAGGACAACACCGCAGTCGAACTGCTGCGGTTGGTCTGATCAACGGGGGAAAGCGGATGCTGCTGCGCAGACTGATGCGCGAATCGTGAGAGCGAGACTAAGCCCGGTGTAGCGATACGGCGCGGGTGTAGATGGCGAGATGAGTATGGTTAGCCATCAGGGTAAAGGGTAAAACGAGGCGTCGTCACCAACACGCCTATCGTCTCAAAGTTGGAGATCAGTACCAACAAAGTAGTTGCAGTGCAGCGAGTACCCCACCTTTTTTGGAGACAAGCATGAGACTAATAGACCTGATCAATTCTTTGTTTGTGTATGACGCACTACAGCCTGACCTGATCGACGTATCGAACTGCAAGCCAAGCGACCCGCGCAGGTACGACGAGAAGCGCAAGGCATGTATCAAGTACCTGCGGGAACGCAATCTGTTCATCTTGGACGGTAAGTTCACGCCATCTAAGGCAGCGAACACTGATATCACCGCAGTGTTCAACCGTGAGCGCAGCAAAATCGGTGAGACTCTTATACAGGTAGCCAAATAATGAAACTCCCGCTAGTACTAAGCGCAGCATTGGCAGGTTGTACCTCTATGCCTGATCCATGTAAGCCCACGTTCATCATCCCGACGATCACAAGCTTGGTAATTACTGGTGCGGTACTAGCGGGGTGTGCCTCAATACCCGGTGCAAACAATCCTGTCACCCATACATCTACCGAAGCTAATACTTCGTTAGCAGTGGACAAAGAAGTACCGCCCATGACTAGGCAGGAAGTTATTGAAGGTATCAAAGAATGTGAGAAGTCTGGTATGCGCCCGGTAGTCATCACCACAAGGCGTAAGGTCAACAATCAGTTGATCCCTGCTGTTGTCGAGATCACTTGCTTGCCGGGGTTTAAGTGAGAGTCGCGGCTAGGAAAGTTATCGTAGCTATGCGTGAAGTGCGATTGGATGGCAGAGAAATCACCACGCACAACATAGCCGGACAGCTTGGCATCAAGGTTCAAACCGTGGGAGCGCAGTTGCAGAAGATGTTGAGGGAGGGGTTGATCAGGAGACACGGCATGGTGTTGCAGTTTGAGGGCAAGAACCGAGCGAAGAACATGCTGTGGCGAATCAATACATTGTACGTACGCAAACTGGAGGCAGAGGCAAGTGCCGCAAACGACAAGAACGAAGAGGCCGATGGATCAACCGGCACGATGCACGATGTGCAAAGAAGTAAAGCCGCCAACTGCGTACCGCAAGACCAAGTACAGAACGCTGGCCAGTTGGTGCAAAGCATGCGTTAACGAAAGTTGTCTACAGGCATACCATTCAAGGAAGGAGAAGACATGATATTTTTTGGCGGGTTGTTCATGATTGTTGTGTCGTTCGTAGTGTTCATCATGTTTTGCGACCCAATCAATAGCAGCAAAGACAGGGGTACGTGGTTTGAGGACGCTTGTGCAGCAACGATGATGATGGGGTTCGGTGTCGCTGTGATTGGCGCGTTGCTGTGGATTGGGAAGGTGCTGGGATGAGTGATATTGAAGTGATGATTGCGTACCTGCTGCTCAAGGTGAAGCAGAAGGATTGGCACGGCGTGGCTGATGCTGCGATGGATATCAGAGAGATGGAAGCACGGGAGAAGAAAGATGCCTGATATCACTATGTGTCCCGGCGCGGGATGCAACAAAAAAGATACGTGCTACCGACACACAGCTACGCAGACAACGCCCTACCAAGTTTGGGCGCAGTATGGCCCGGAGAATTGCACCCACTACTGGCCGATTGATGGACGGCGCGGTGAGGACGGTAAGTGGGAGATGGACGTGATCCGCGATCCCAATAGCGGGATTGTGCTGTGACAGCTAACGGATGGAGAAAGAGACAGATCATGCAATACATACCGGAAGAGAAAGGCGTGATTGACAAGTCTGCGGCCAAGCGTATTGCAACCCTACTTGGATGGCAACCAAAGCGCGAATGGCAAAGCCTGACCGACGACGAGATCAAAGAAATCGTTGGGTCATACTCAGGACCGATCAAAGGCTACACACGCGAACTGTTTGACAAGATAGAAGCCAAGTTGAGGGAGAAGAACGGTGGATAAAGACAAAGCATTACGCATGGCGCAAAAGGCTGGACTTCACCTAGCCACCGAGACGAATTGGCTGCCGATCATTCACGCCGACTACGCGGAGCGATTGATCCAAATAGCCCAAGCCGAAGAGCGCGAGGCGTGTGTAGAACTTTGCGTATTGACAGAGCAAATGTGCAAAGCAGTTGGCTTGCCCACATCCGCAGTGGAAGCGTGTGCTGAAGCTATCAGAGCAAGGGGGAATGAATGAATACTGAAAGGGAAACCATGAACGAAGAGATTGCCAGTGAAGGCATCAACGAAGATTATGTTTGGCATGCAGCAACATCAATACGCACCAAGCTGAAGTCAGTACAAAGTGAGTTTGAAGAGTTTGTCATGGTGATGGCAAAGCGGGACAGGGAAAACAAACAAGTGATCGCCAAGTTGTACGCCGAGAACTTTCAAATGAACCAAGAAATCAAAGACTTCAAGGAGAAGAACCCGTGACCTATGGGCCACCTGTTATCAAGCAGTGCGAGTACTGCAAAAAGGACTACTCGTGCCCAAATAGCAGGGTAAACAAGTCCCGTTTTTGCACAGTTACTTGTCGTAACAAAATGGACTTGCTTCCAAGGATTGAATACACATGCGTAAACTGTGACGATAAGTTTATGGCACGACCTGACCACGGCGCAGATCGGCGTTTTTGCAGTAGAAAATGTTTTTTGGAAAACTGCGTTCAACCTATTGACAAGGAATGCGAGAACTGCGGCGGTATATTTACTGCAACGCGATCACTTACTGCTACTCGTGGCGATGGTTGGAGGCTCTATTGCTCTAGTAAATGTCGCGCAGAAGGCTCACGTAAATTTGAAGAAAAGTCGTGCATTCATTGCGGCGCTATGTTTTATCCCCGAAGCACACAACACGATGCTACGCAAATAACATGTTCTATAAAATGTAAGGGAGAATTTTTCTCTGGCGCTAATGCACATAATTTTCAAGGTGGAATGCATGTGCAAAAAACAAGCAACCATAGGTTCGTTTTGATTGGAAAGCGAAAAGGGTATGTGAGCAAATACACGGCTGAACATCGAATGGTTTGCGCCAAGAAGATTGGAAGAATGCTGGAAAGGGGCGAGGTAGTGATACACATAAATAATCAAAGTTTAGACAACAGACCCTCAAACTTATTCTTGTGTGGATCAAACAGTGAGTTTTCAAGAAGAAGACAAGGCTCTTTACCGTGGCCTAAAAAGAGTAACTTAAAAGAATACAAAGGGAAGAAAAATGGACCCACTACTTAAAGCACAACAAGCAGCCAAGCAACCGGTGATCTACTGCGACCCGAACGATCTGCAAGGATTCATCTTTGGCGTGTACGAAACGATTACCGTGGGCAAGAAGTCAGAGACGCGCACCTTTGCTCTGTACTCCGAAGCGCCTGAGATAGCGCAGAACCGACTGCTGATTGAACCCGCCCTGCTTGAGAAGCTTGGCTATGTGCCGAAGGAGAAGTGATGAATACTGAACGAATTAGAGAACTGGCTAAACAGGCTGGCCTAGATTGGCATAAGCATTGGAATGATGAGGAAGGCAACAGGTTAGAAAAGTTTGCCGCCCTTGTCGCAGCCGCAGAGCGCGAAGCGTGTGTAGAACTTTGCGTATTGACAGAGCAAATGTGCAAAGCAGTTGGCTTGCCCGCAGCCGCAGAGGCAGTGGAAGCGTGTGCTGAAGCTATCCGAGCAAGGGGGAATGATGCAGTGGATTCCTAACCGTTACCGCAAGAACGAGATACGGATGCGCTACACCGAGAGAGCGTACAAGCGCGGCATGGTGACAGGGTTCGGGCTTGGCGTGTTCATGTGCATTACCCTGTTCATGATTTTCAACATACTTAAGTTGGCACTGACATGAGAAAAGAACTGCTGATCGGCTGTGGCAGACGCCGAGAGAAACTGATGTATGACCAAAGCAGTCCTGAGTTGAGCCAGTGGCAAGGGTTGGTAACGCTAGACATCAACCTAGACCACAAGCCGGACGTGGCGCATGACCTAACCACCCTGCCGTATCCGTTCGATGACAATACGTTTGATGAGATACATGCTTACGAGGTGCTGGAACATACCGGGGCGCAGGGTGACTACAAGTTTTTCTTTGCTCAGTGGTCAGAGTTCTGGCGCATCATGAAACCGAACGCCTTGTTCTTTGCCACCGTGCCATCGTGGAAGTCTGTATGGGCGTGGGGTGACCCGTCGCATACCCGTGTGGTGCAGGGCGCAAGCCTGTCGTTCCTGTCTCAAGCTGTATACGAACGTGACGTAGGTACCACCCCCATGTCTGACTTCCGTTACATGTACAAGGCCGACTTCGATGGCGTTGCGTTGGTAGAGAACGAAGACACCTGCCGATTTGTATTGAGGGCAATTAAACCAGCGAGGATCACATGATTGACTACGGCGAGAGCGTTATCAAGATCAGAATACTGCAACGCGAAGCGCATGACGCACTACTGGAGCATGACTGGCAGACTGCCTGTGACAAGGCAGATGAGATCGTGGTTGCTGCCCGTGCCATCCGTGTGTTCTGCATAAGTAAGCTGCAAGAGGCACTGGATCAATGATCACCGTTGACTTTGAAACGTACTACAGCCAGACCTATTCCCTGAGCAAGATAACCACGGAGGAATACATCCGTGGGGATGAGTACGAAACCATCGGGGTTGCGGTCAAGGTGGACGATGGTGTCACTGAATGGTTCTCAGGTACGCACAAGTTAACCAAGGCGTGGCTGAAGAAGTTTGACTGGGACACCGTCGTCGTTGCCCACAACGCCATGTTCGACATGGCTATCCTAAGTTGGAGGTTCAACATCCGACCGCGCATCATCGCGGATACCTTGGCTATGGCTCGTGCAGTGCATGGCTCGGAGGTAGGCGGTAGCCTTGCAAAGTTGGTAGAGCACTACGGGCTGGGTGTGAAGGGAACCGAGGTTGTCAACGCGCTAGGTAAACACCGGGTGGATTTTGATGACGCGGCGCTCACCCGGTACAGTGACTACTGCATCAATGACGTTGACCTGACCTACGCCCTGTTCCACCGGATGATGGAGCACTTCACCAAGGACGAGTTAAAGGTCATCGACCTGACTACCCGCATGTTCACGGAGCCGGTGTTGGAGTTGGATGCCCTGCTGTTGGAGCGGCACAAGGCGACACTGGCCAAGCGCAAGGACGAACTGCTGGCTCAAGTGGCGGGAAACGCGGAAGAGATCAAGAAGAACATCATGAGCAACGTCAAGTTTGCGGAGTTGTTGCGCGAGCATGGCGTTGAGCCGCCGATGAAGGTCAGTCCGACCACGGGCAAGGATACCTACGCCTTTGCCAAGACGGACGAGGGACTGAAGGCGCTGCTGGAGCATGAGAATCTGGAGGTGCAGACCCTTGCCACGGTACGGCTGGGGGTCAAGTCCACACTGGAGGAGACGCGCACACAACGCTTCCTTGACATCGCAAGCCGGGGCAACCTGCCGATCCCACTGCGCTATTACGCTGCCCATACCGGGCGCTGGGGTGGTACGGACAAGATCAACATGCAGAACCTGCCAAGCCGTGGTCCGGATGCCGGGACGCTAAAGAAGTCTGTGCTTGCACCGGAGGGGTACGTCATCATCGACGCTGACTCTTCACAGATCGAAGTTCGGGTACTGGCTTGGATGGCGGGGCAGGAAGACCTGTTGGAGACCTTCCGCAAGAACGATTACGAGAAGCGCACTGGGGTGTTGTTGGAAGAGCAGGAGCATGATGTGTACAGGATCATGGCTTCGCGCATCTACAACAAGCCTATTGGTCAGATCAACAAGACCGAGCGGTTCGTGGGCAAGACCGTGGTGCTGGGCGCTGGGTACGGGTTGGGTGGCAAGAAGTTCGCCTCGTTCATGAAACAGTCAAACATTGAACTCTCTCACGATGAGGCGACGCACATCGTCAATACCTACCGGGAAAGCTACCCGCGCATCCCTGAGTTGTGGCGGGACGGGGATGCCTGTATCCAAGCCATGGTCGAGCAAAGCAGCCGGGGGTGGGGGCAGCGCCCGGGGATCATCGTGGCCGGGGATGTGGGGATCAACCGCGTGTCCACCCCGGTGGGCATCCCGATGCACTACCACAACCTGCGGTTTCATACGGCAGAGAACGGCAAGCGTCAGGCGATCTACACCTCGCGCACAGGCATCACCAGCATTTGGGGTGGGACGTTCACGGAGAACATGATCCAGCACTTGGCTCGGTGTATCATTGCCAAACAGATGCTGCGTATCGCACGGAAGTACCGGGTTGTCATGACGGTGCATGATGCGATAGCTATCGTCGCGCCCGAGGAAGAGGCAGGACAAGCACAGACGTATGTAGAAGATTGCATGCGCTGGCTTCCGTCATGGGCAGATGGGTTGCCCCTGAACTGTGAATCAGGATTCGGGAAAACCTACGGAGATTGCTAATGGTCAGGTGGTCATACAGCAGCATGTCGCTATTCCAACAATGCCCCAAGAAGTATTTCCACTTGCGGGTTGCGAAGGATATCAAGCAAGAAGAGTCCGAGCAGATGCGTTATGGTCTAGTCGTACACAAAGCTGCTGAAGACTACGTGCGGGATGGAACCCCCATGCCTGAAGCGTTTCAGTACATGGTTGATCCGTTGGATCGTCTGAAGAAGTTTGACGGTGACAAGTACTGCGAACATCAGATGGGCATTACGCGGGATTTGGAGGCGTGTTCCTTCTCAGACTCTAATGCATGGTGGCGTGGTATCGCTGATTTGCTGATCGTAGATGGCGACATTGCCCGGGTGGTGGATTACAAAACTGGCAAGTCAGGGTATCCTGACACCAAGCAGTTGGAGTTGTTGGCACTGGCAACCTTCAAGCATTTCCCGCAGGTACAGACTGTCAAAGCAGGGTTGCTTTTTGTGGTGCATACTGCGTTTGTCAAGGAAAACTTCCACCGTGCCGAGGAAGAAAAACGGTGGCAGAAGTGGTTGGATCAATCAGATCAGTTGGAGTATTCCTACGATCATGGTGTGTGGAATGCAAAGCAGAACTTCACCTGCCGCGCTTGGTGTCCGGTGAGTAGCTGTGTTCACAACGGAAAGAATAAATAGGAGGCAGCATGCCTTACGTCAACAAACCCCGCCCGTACAAGAAAGAGTACGAGCAATACCAAGGTAAGCCCGAGCAAATCAAGAAACGCACAGAGCGTAACGCTGCCCGTGCCAAGCTGATGAAGACCGGTGCTGTCCACAAGGGTGATGGCAAGGATGTAGACCATGTGCTGCCTCTGTCTAAAGGCGGCACAAACAGCACGGGTAACCTTCGGGCTAAGTCGGCCAGCAACAACCGCAGCTTCAGCCGTAACAGTGACCACACGGTCAAGCGCAACGTCAGTAAAAAGTAGTTGACAGACCCCCGCAAGGGGGAGCAATATACTGGGAATAAACCACCCTCAGAGGTGGCGTGTTCAAAATTTAAGTAAAGTAGTCGGGCTAGGTGAAACCTTCACCTCGCCCAAAAAGTCCTTTGGGAAGCAGAAGCATCAATGCAAATACTTAACAACAAAGCACTACAACTAAAGGTACGTGATCCATCAAAGATCACCTCTGTGATCCCATGCAGTAAGCAGATTGGTGATCACGAAGTATTGGTGCGTTGGGGTTTGGAAGAAGCGCAAGTACTAAAGAACATGCGCATCAAGAACGTGCCATCCCCGATCCTCAAGCAATACAGTTGGCCGGGAATGCACAGACCGTTTCAACATCAGATCGCTACCGCACAATTCCTCACGCTACATCGCAGAGCATTCTGTTTCAACTCACAGGGCACAGGCAAGACAGGTGCAGCGATATGGGCTGCTGATTACCTGATGAATACTAAGAAGGTACGCAGGGTGTTGGTGATCTGCCCGGTGTCGATCATGGGTTCAGCATGGCAAGGTGATCTGTTCCGGTTCGTTATGCACCGCACGTTCGACATAGCGCACAACCCGCGCCGTGAGAAACGCCGTTCAGTGATCATGGGTGAGGCTGAGTTCGTGATCATCAACTATGACGGGTTGGAGATCGTGTCGGATGCCATCGTGGAAGATGGACGGTTTGACCTGATCATTGTGGATGAAGCCAACGCATACAAGAATGTGCACACGAAACGATGGAAGACCCTGAACAAAATCATCAAGCCACAGACATGGGTTTGGTTGATGACTGGAACACCCGCATCACAAGACCCAAGCGATGCGTACGGGCTTGCCCGTCTGGTCAACCCGAATGGAGTACCCAAATTCTTTGGTGCATTCCGTGATCAGGTGATGAACAACATCACGCGCTTCAAGTGGGTTCCGAAAACAAATGCAACCGAGGTAGTGTTCAAGGCACTTCAGCCAGCTATCCGGTTCACAAAGGAAGAGTGTCTCGACCTTCCTGACATGATGTACGTGACGCGAGATGTACCGCTAACCGCACAGCAGTCTAAATACTACGAGAAGATGTTGAAGGATCAGTTGATGGTAGCAGCAGGTGAAGAGATCAGTGCCCCGACAGCGGCGGCAAACTTAAACAAGCTACTGCAAATATCGGGTGGCGCGGTGTACACAGACAATCGTGACACCATTGAGTTTGATTGCTCTGACCGGTTACAGGCACTGAAGGAAGTTGTGGAGGAAGCAAGTCATAAGGTATTGGTATTTGTGCCATACACCCACAGCCTACTCATGGTGTCCGAGTGGCTAAAGAAGCAAGGGTATGTGACAGAAGTTATCAATGGCGCTGTATCACCAAACAAGAGAACCGAGATATTCAACAGGTTCCAAACTACGCCAAACCCGCAGGTGTTGGTAATCCAACCGCAAGCTGCATCGCACGGAGTAACGCTGCATGCTGCCAACGTGGTTGTGTACTGGTCACCTGTGATGAGTGTTGAGACGTACCTTCAAGCCAACGCCCGAGTGCATCGTGCGGGTCAAGTGAACAAGGTAACCATCGTGCATCTGCAAGGTAGTCGTGTTGAACGAAAGATGTATCAGATGCTACAGAACAAAGTCGATACCCATCAGCGTTTGGTTGACCTATACAAAGAAGAACTGGGAGAAGTAAATGAATGATGAAACCATACCCGCCGATAAACTTGTGCGTGTGTTTATCAAGATGCGGGATCGTAAGCAGGAACTCACGCATGCGTATGAATCTGAGGTTGCCAATCTTGATGCACAGATGGACGAAGTTAGGTCCAAGTTGCTTGAGACGTGCGAGACCATCGGAGCAAACAGTCTGAGGACAGATTTCGGGACCGTGGTGCGAACCGTGAAGACCCGGTACTGGACTTCTGATTGGGAGCAGATGCATTCGTTCGTCAAACAAAATGATGCAGTTGACCTTTTGGAGAGGAGGATTCACCAGACCAATATGAAAAACTATTTGGAAGAACATCCGGACAAGTTACCGCCCGGGTTGAATTCTGATAGCCACTATGAAGTAACCGTCCGTCGTAAATAACAGGAGACATCATGTCCAACGAAGTAACGCTGTTCAAGTCCGGAGTACCCTCGTACCTCAAGTCGCAACCCCTGAATGCAATCACCAAGTCTCTGTTGAGCGGTGGTGGCGGTGGTGGTAAGCGCATCTCGATTCGCGGCAACATGTTCCGTTTGGTTGTCAACGGTGAAGAAATTGCCACCCGCGAAGAGCGCAACATGCCGGTAGTGATCGTGAACGTAGCGCCCGATGTATCCCGTGCCTACTATGACAAGCCATTCGTGGCGGGTCAGAAGGCTTCCCCCGCATGCTGGAGCGCCAATGGCAAGAACCCCGATGCCAAGGCCAGTGACCCGCAAGGTTCGACCTGCGCTAACTGCCCGAAGAACGTCAAGGGATCGGCCAGCAATGGCAAGGGTGCAGCATGTAAGTACGACCGCCTGATCGCCGTGGTGCTGGAGAATGACATGGAGGGTGACCTGTTTCAGTTGTCGCTGCCCTCACAGTCGATCTTTGCCAAGGAAGAAGGCAAGCTGGGTCTGAACGCCTACGCTACGTTCCTGTCCGGGTTCAATGTCAACGTCAACAACGTCGTTACTGAGATGAAGTTTGACACCAACAGCGAAACCCCCAAACTGGTCTTCCGTGCAACCCGTCCTCTGACTGAGGAAGAGTTTGAGATGATCAACGCCCGGGGTGAGACGCAGGAATCCAAGGACGCTGTGAAGGTGTCGTACTCCCCGCCCAAGGAAGCTGATGCCACCGCTGCACCTGCCATCCCCAAGCTGGCCAAGCCCAAGGCACAGGAGCCGAAGGATGACGAGGCGGAAGCCCCGTCTGAGCCAACGAAACGGGCTGGCAAGAAGGAAGAGGTTGTTGCACCCAAGTCCAAGCTGGCCGATGTACTGGATCAGTGGGACGACGAAGGTTAATTTAAAAAGTACAATAATTAAAAGTGGGGTGCGGTATGATCCGCACCCCAATCCTTGGAGAAGATGATGACCAGACGTGGGTTTTCACAAAAAATAACTGACTCTCTTGCTGACGAAAGCAAAGCGGGCGTGGCTGTAGAACTGGGGCGTGTCTGCCTGAAGCATGGGTACACGGTAGCTGAAGTCTCTGATGTGTTCGCCGTATCTCGCCCCACCGTCTACAACTGGTTCAGCGGTAAGACCAAACCAAGCCGCCGCATGGGTGAGAAAATTCAAAAACTGATCGACCGCCTGAACGCCAAACACACCGAAAATGAGTGACCATGCCTACCAGACAAGAATTTCTGGGGGTCGTACTTCCCCCTGAAGGTCTGTACTGCGTAGTCGGGATCAAGGATAAAAGCATCTATAGCCAGACGTTCCACAGGACGTTGGGCGAAGTGGATGTTGCGGTGGATGGGCTGGAGGAGGCAGGGGTCAACTCGTTTGTTGCACTCGCCAATTTTCAGAACGACCGGAATCGCACAGCTCCCAACGCCCTACGGCTGAAGAGTTTGTTCCTTGATCTTGATGTCGGAGCCGATGACCCGAAGAAGTACCCGGATCAGCAAGCGGCAATTGCCGCGCTGAAGCAATTCGTCAAGGATTTAAAGTTACCCCGCCCGATGGTGGTGGACTCAGGTAATGGCGTCCATGCTTACTGGCCGTTGACAGAGGAGGTTGATCGCGCAGAATGGAAGGTGGTGGCAGACCGGTTTAAGTTGGTCTGTGCGTTGAATGGATTGTTGATCGACATGTCCGTAACGGCAGATGCCGCCCGGGTTCTCCGTGCCGTAGGTTCGTCCAATTTCAAGGATGCGGACAGTCCGCGCCCGGTGACAGCACTGAACATTGTGCCGTTGATTGATCTGAGCGTCATGAAGAATCGCTTGGGTGTCGGGGATACCTCGATTGCAACCATGCCCAAACAGCCCCTGAATGCGCTAACCAAATCCCTACTGGCTAACAAGCCGTCCAGCTTCCGGTTGATCCTGAAGAAGTCACTGGCCGGTAACGGATGCCAGCAGTTGGTGGATGCGGTCAGCAATCAGGACACCATGTCCGAACCCATGTGGAGGGCGGCGCTGTCCATCGCCCAGTTCTGCAAGGATCGGGATGTCGCAATCCATAGAATTTCAGCAGGTCATCCGGACTACACCCCGGAGGAGACGGAGGCAAAAGCACAGCGCATCCAAGGTCCGTACCTATGCACCACATTTGAGGGCGACAACCCAACGGTGTGCGCAGGATGCAAGCACAAGGGCAAGATCAGCACCCCACTGGTGCTAGGGCAGGGCGAGGTAGAAATTGCCACTGCTGAGGACAACATTGTCAAGGATACGAAAGAACCAGAAAAAGTTTATACGATACCTGAGTACCCCTTCCCGTTTGTCCGTGGCAAGAACGGCGGTATCTACGTGCGGGAGAAGGACGAGGACGACAACCCGAAGGACAAGCTGGTGTACGAGAACGATTACTACCTTGTCAACACGGTGGACGATCCGCTGCAAGGCATGTCGGCTTTGTTCAGGCTGCACCTGCCCCAAGATGGTGTGAAGGAGTTCTTGATCCCCATGAAGGAGATGACGGCCAAGGACATATTTAGCAAACGGGTTGCCGAACAAGGACTCAGCACAATCGGCAAGCAGATGGAATCACTGATCGCATTCTCAAACATGTCAATCAAAAAATACCAACGTGAAAGTCGTGCCGATAAAGCCCGGTTGCAGTTTGGTTGGGCTGACCGGAACTCATCGTTCATCATCGGGGATAGGCAAGTCACCGCCACCGATGTCGTATACAGCCCCCCTTCCTCAGTCACATTGGGGTTGATCAAGATGTTCGGGCAGAGTGGGACGCTGGAGGACTGGAAACGGATCGCCGCCTTCTACAACCGCCCGGGTATGGAGTTGCACATGTTCACCCTGTTCGCAGGATTCGGTTCGCCATTGGTTCCGTTCTCCAAGCACAAGGGTGGTGTGATCAGTCTGTACAGTGAAGGCTCTGGTGTGGGTAAGACAACCACGCTCAAGATGATCAACAGCATCTTTGGTCACCCCGACGACTTGCTGCTGATCAAAGCTGACACCATGAACTCAAGGATGAGCCGGATCGGTACGCTGCAAAACATCACCCCGACGATTGACGAGATTACCAACGAATCACCGGAGGTCACATCCGAGTTCCTGTATCACTACCTGCATGCCCGGGGCAAGAACCGTATGCACGGCAGTGTCAACATCGAGCGGTTGAACGCAACCACATGGAATGCCCACTGTGTTGTCACCGCAAACTCCGCGCTTGAAGACAAGTTGTTCACTAAGAAGCGCAATCCGGATGGTGAATTGGCTCGATTCCTTGAGTTCCCATACACCCCGGGCAACACCGATGACAAGACCGTATCGGATGATGTGTTCACGAAGCTGAAGTCCAACTACGGGGTGGCTGGTGTGCCCTTCATTCAGCATACGATCCGTGAGTTGCCGCAGATTGTGGACGCTATGGATCAGATGCAGCGGTCGTTGGATATCAAGGCAAGGTTGACACAGCGGGAGCGGTACTGGTCGAACATCGCAACCACTACGCTGACCGGTGGACTCACAGCGCGGGAGGCGGGGGTAATGGATTTTTCCGACTCTGACTTTGAGCGTATCCACAACTGGACAGGGGAGATGTTGGTAAACAAGCGCAAGGCAAGCATCACCAGTGCATCAGACCCGTCCCTCATGCTGGGTGCGTTCCTGTCGGAGAACATCAACAACGTGCTGATCATCAACAGTGGAGCGCGGCGCAACTCTCTGGTCACCCGGGAAGCCGCCATCCGTGAACCACGCGGTCCGTTGGTGGTGCGGTACGAGCCGGATACCAAGGAGTTGTTTGTCAACCGCCCGAAGTTCCGTAAGTTCTGCACGGAGTCGCAGGTAGCCTACGAAGGTGTACTGGCAAGCCTGAACAAGAAGGGTCAGTTTCTTGGGGAGCGCAAGGTTCGCATGGGTAAGGGATTGCAGTTCTCAGACCCGGAGATGGCGCTGGTATTCATCGGGGTAGGGGAAGGATTACTGGATGAGCACACTACAAACGCACGGGATACCAGTCAAGATTGATTGGGACAAGTTCAAAGCAGATACATCGTTCTTCATCCCCGGCGTAGATCAGGAGGATTTGATCAGGCAGGTACGTTGGGAGATGAAAAGATTGAACATCGCAGTGGATGTAAAAGCAGTGGTGGAGAACAGTATGCTGGGGGTGCGAGTATGGCGGACAAGATAGGTCGTGATATCATGCTGCCGCTTCTCCCCAACTTCCCCCGGCGCAATGCCGGGGTTCTTTTTACTTCAGTGCCTTCAAGAAGTTGGGAGTGATATCAGGGACGATACCCGCAGCAGCACGGAGTCTGGGTAACCGCAAACTTTCCAGATACTTGTTTTCCTTGGCTTCCAAGTCATCCAACTGACGCCGCATTTCGTCTTCGTTAACCCCTTTTCCATCCAAGATCATTTTTCTTGCCTGACGGAATTTGGCAAGGTCTTGGTCAATGCGGGTTTGCAGTTGACGCAGGGCGTAGGCTTGTCGGTTCTCCGGATCAGCTATGTAGGACAGAGCCTCTTCACCTTTACCGGCTGAAACCAAATCGCGGTATGTACGGGCAACGGTGTCGATGCGGCTACGCATCTCGTAGTAGTCTTCCTTTGCACCCTTGTCTTTTGTGCTGTAGCTGAAAGAACTCAGGAGACTGACATCTTCATACCGCAAGCTGGGTGTGACCTTGCCATCTGCTGCATGGAACAGAGCGTTGGACATACTCAGTACTGCACCACCAATTTGTCCACTAAGACCCCGCATCAGATAGTCGATCTTCAATGGCGACAGGTTCAACGATGCGCCAATCTGTTTGGAAACTTCTGTGGTGGAGTCGGTGTACTGTTGGGACGGAACAAGGAACTCTTTGCTCTTACCAACAATCGGGTTCTGCGTAAAGAAGCTGCGATTTAATGATAGTTCTACACCAAGTTTTGGTAACGCACCGCCCGGGATCAAGAAGTTTTCAAAGCTGCCCAAGTCCCAGAACGCACCAGCAATGGCTCGACCTGCACGGCTACCTGCGTCCTCACCTTCCACACCTTCAGCCAAGATCATGCGGGTCATCTGTTCCGGGATCACTTTGAACAGGAATCCAATACCATCGTTTGGCACGGGTACACGGAAGGTTGTGCCCGGTACGATAAAGCTGCGGTTGCGTTTGTTGTCATCCAGCTTTTTGTAATCGTCATCATCCCCAACCATCATGGTGTACAGCATGGTCAGGATGGCGAGTTGCGTACCCCGGTAGATGATTGCTCGTTTGGTAGCCGCCTTCTCGCCCTCAGACAAACGTGCAGAACCCAGTACCAATCCTTTGTACAGGTTGTTCATGTCGTTCATCCACACGCCCATGAATGGCACGGTCTGGCGCAGGAAGCTGGCGTAGGACGACGAACCCATCGTGTCGAAGTTAATGATCTCTCGGGCGCGGCGTAATGCCAGTACTTCGTTGCCTGTTTCTTTCATGGTGAGTTCATACAGCGCAGTACGAACTGCCTCGTCTGATGCGGCACTGATTTTTTCCAGCACGTCAATACCACGGTTGAACAGACCACCCATCCCTGCGTCGTAGTACCCCAACTTGCGCCGGAAGCTGCGCTTGGCTTCACCGGGCATGATATCGCTACCCTTACCAATGATGCCGAACTGCTTTAACCGTTGTGCGGTCTCAGTCGGTCCAAACAATTCCTTGGTGAAGTTAGCCAGTACACGCGGAAAAATTGCGTACGGGTTTTTCAATCCGCTGGCGGTAAAGGCACGGATAGCATCTTGCGGTAACTGCGCCAAAGAGAACATGGGGTTCAAGGTAATGCCACGGCGCAGCAAGTTTGCAGGGGCAGCGAAGAACGGTGTGATGGCCCAGTGCGCAGACTCGTACCCTTTGAATGCGGGAAGAGCAGCCGGGTCTTTGAAGGCGTAGTACTCTTCCTTGCCATCAACCATGACCTGCGCAACCAATTTCGGGTCTACCCCACTGGCAATCGGACTACCAACTTTACGGGCTTCTTTGTACCGCAAAGCAAAGGTGGTCAGGTACTTGGCAGTGTCATTACCCACTGACTTGTTGACCATCCAGTTGCTCAACTTCGCCATGTTATCTAACAGGTTGCCAATTTCAACATCCTCAACCTTGCCGCCTTTCAAGTCCTGCATCTGGCTGCGGTTGATAAGCCCTTTGGAAAACTCCTTCACGGCTTTGATGTTGATGCTACCGTCTTCGTTTTCGCTGAAGCGGAACCACGGCACGTAACCGGCGTTTTCTTTCAAACCGGCCACGGTTTCTTTGTCCAGCACCCCGGAGGTTACCAACGAATCCAACCCACGGTTCTTAAATTTTTCGTACAGACTCAATGCTTTGCGAATTTCTGGTGTGGCATGGTAAATAGCCAAACCTTCTTTGATTTGTTTGGCATTCAACGTCGGTGCAATCGTTCCACCTTGGGTGGTTAGTTGTTTGGAGTTGATCAACCCTTCTTCACGCCGTGCGGTAGCCGCAAGGTTAAACAGAGGTTCCGCAGTTTGGAAGTCCGGAGTTTCTTTGTACTTGCCAACCATCTTTTGCAGTTCTTCAAGGATGTCCTTGTAGCTGGCATCCGTCTTGTACGCTTCCCACAGACCAGTCTTTTCGTTTTTGCGAAACCCACCCATCTCCAGTGTTGCAGCGGAGATACCGGATACCTTGGTAGATGATTGCAGTTTGTCAAGAGCACTGGCCGCACCCATTGCATCCAGTGCGTTGTTACCGTGCAGTGAAGCAAACCAATCTTCCCACCACGTATTGCGGTTGGCCATGTTCTGGCGAATCTTGTCAATAGTGCTGCCGGTACGCTGAAACCGGTTGGGGCTGGTTACCGATTCAATCGCACTGTTAATGATTCCTTTGGGAGCAGACGGTCCTTTGAAGTATTCGTTAGCGGTATCCAATGCAGCCGCAAGCGCGGGGTTGGACACGGAGAAGCGCGGTGCGCCCGGGCGGAATCCTGTCGGAGCGCCAAGTTCGATGTGGGCAGCACCAAATGCCAGATCAACCAACTCCTGACCGCTGATGTCTTTCTTTATCCCCAACTTTGCAAGCACCCGTTCAAAGGCATCCACAACGCGACGCAACCATGTACTGGCTGGGCGAAAGCTGACCGGACGAACACCCCGGTTGACCAACTCCTCGGTCATGTACGCAATAATTTCGTCGTTGGAATCTTTACCCTTGGCCAGTGCAATCCGGGCGGCTTCCCCACGCATGTCGTTTTCTTTTGACCATGCACGAACCTGATCAGCAAGTTCTTTACGGTTGAGTTTGCCTTCCCGCTCCAGCCGATCAAAGCCAATGTGCGCACCGATCTCATGCAGGGCAATACCAGCTTCCTGTCCTTCCGGGATATTGTCGGCAACCAGCCAGACACGCCCTTCATAGGCTACGCCCCGCACACCCTTTTGGTAATCAGCGGACAACAGAATGCGGTTTGGCAAGTCCTTCTCAGACTGCACCACCGTCACAAGATCATCAACGCTGTCGGGTTTACGGAAGAAATTACGTACGGCATTACGTACGTCAGTAACTTTGTTCAGTGGTTTTTTGGCTGGTTCACCGGTTGAAAGGCGCACGGGCAATGCAGCACGACGTGCTGCATCAGCATCAACTTCCTCATCAAGTTCTGTAAGTTCTACTTCAGCTTCCTCAGCAACAGTGTCCTCTGTGCGTTTGGTTTTCTTACCAGTTGAAAGGCGAATGGCAGCACGACGTGCCGCATCAACATCAACTTCTTCACCAAGTTCTGTAAGTTCTACTTCAGTTTCATCAGCACGATTCTCTGCCCGTTGCTTTGCCGTGTCTTTGCGGTTTGATATAAATTCATCGCGCTGCGCTTGCTCAAAATCAGCACTCAGTGCTTTCTTGGCTTCCTGCTGCTTGGTCCACTTTTCATAGAACTCTTTACCCGCTGTCTTGTTGCGCTTGGCAACTTCGACGTTTTTGGCAAGGGTGGCTTTCTGTTCTGGTGTGCCGTTGGTTTCAATCCATTGGCCAAACTGTTTGGCATACCTGCCGCCTTGCTGATCAAAGTTCTCACCAGCAGGGATGGATTCATACAGATCAAAGCCGAGCGCCTTCAATGCGGTGTCCATGTCGCCATAGAACTGCACGTACTCCTGCACCGGCTTGGGTGCATCCTTGACAGCCAGCGTTTCGGCTGCGGCCTTCTTGCTTGTCGGGGTAATGCGCGGAGCAGCCCCAGCTTGGGGTTGTTCGGCCTGAGTTTGGGGAATGACTTCCGGTTCTTCCGTCAGTGCAGGACCGCTTGGTTTTTTTCCTTCAGTAACCCCAGCAGCAGCTGCGATATCGCTTCCCACTCCGGATGGCCCAACGACTTCAGTTGGAGTGACTGCGGTTTCTCCTGCCGGTACAGACAGTGCATCGCTTCCTGCAAGTTGTCCAGACTCAGGTTGGATAGGATTTCGTAGTTCAAGGGCTGGCTCCTCAACTTTGACAGTGGGCAGCAATGCTTCTACTGCGGCACTGTTGTATTTGACGCCTTTTGGTGCATTTTCAAATGCCGCAGTGAATGCGGTTTTACCGTCGTCCGTGGTCAGGTTCAACCCACGAACCGCGTCTTTAAGTTTGTTTTGTCCGTACCCTTTTATCTCTAAAGACTTCAACACGTCTTCGGTGATAACGCCGGGTTGAGCGGGAACAACTTCAGGGGTAGGTGTGACAACAGGGGCTGCTTTGGCGGTTGCAGCCGCCGGTGCAACAAAAGTCATCGGGGCGGCGGCAGGGGCAGCGGCGGCAGGGGTAGGGGCAGCAGGAATTCCCGGAGCGGCAACGGCGGGTGTGGTAGGTGCAGCGGCAACGGTAGGAGCAACAGGCGTAGTAGGTGCGGCAGGGGCAACCGGGACTTCCGGAGCGGCAGCAACAGGCGGTTCTTCAGCAACCGGGACTTCCGCAGCGGTAGGTGCAACAGGCGGTTCTTCAGCAACCGGGGGGCGGACAGGACGCGCCCTGCCACGGTTTGGCATTACCAAGTCAACCATCGACTGCACCAACGCGCCAACACCAAACCCGTACCCACCTGCTTCAGCGGCTCCGCTGATTGGGTCTTTCTCAGGGTTGTAGATGCCTTGCTCAATCATGTTCTGCGCGATGCTTTGCGCGGTTTCCTGCACGGCTTCCAGTGAACCGGTCTTTGATGCACTGACCAGCCGGTCCGTAATACCTTTGACGGGCTTAACCCCAAACCGACCCATGAGCCGTTCAATCGGCAACAGATCAGTCAGACCCGGCAAAATGCCGTACGCGGTGGCAGAACTGATTTGCTCTGGGGTAGTACCCGCTTGCTGGGCGCGTTGCCGCGCTTCACCCGCACCCATTGCACCGGCCATCGCCGCACGTGCGGGGATTCCACCGGGGACCAAAAACGATCCCATACTGCCAACACCTTCAAATAGACGGGTGGGGATCGTATCTTCATACCCCAGTGCAGCTTGGGGCGAAAACCGTTTGGCAAGTTCATTGGCTTTAGCCGCTACTACCTTTTCCATTCCTTCTGGCAGCAATGCCGATGCACCAACAGCAGCGGTTTCCAAACCACCAATCAAGCCACGGGGTATCGCCTTGAGTGCTTCTTTGGCTTGCCCTGCAATCGTGCGTTCAACCCCGGCTTCCGGATGACGTGCCAATATCTGCTGAACAATGGTATCGCGGTCCACACCGGGCGGACCTTCAACCTCATACGTTTTACCGTTCGGCGCGTCTACTTCATAGATTGCCATTAGGCTCTTTCTCGTACCTTGAACCGATCATCAGCTTTTGGCTGTCCGTTGTTGGGTGTCAACGCTTGCTTTGCTTGCAGTACATCAGCTTTGGTCAAACCTTGTGCAGCCAAATCACGCGGACTCATCACACTCAGAACTTCATAGTATGCCCGTGCTTCCCTTTCTTCCGGGTCAGTAATTTCCGGCATACGGTTTTTGATCTGTTGTGCTTTCAGTTTAACTAAAGTGGCGAACCGTTTCTCTGCACGGTCTTTTTCTTTCTCTTCAGCCTTCAGTGCAGCCTCAGCGCGTTTTTGCTGGAGACCAATAAACCCAGTAAGTCCGGATTCCAGTCCTTCACCAATATTTTGCGCAGCGTATTGCGATTTTCCAGACAGTGCTTTTGCCCCACCTAGCATCAAGGCAAGGCCAATGTCACGCATCTCTTGCTTGCTTGCACCCGCAGCGGCAGCTTCGCTCATTGCTTTTTCTGCTTTGGCATACTGTTCATACGCAGTTGGTCCGGCTGGTGCAGCGGGAGCGGCAACAGCTGTCGGTTTTTCAGTATCGGCAGATTGTCTTTGGCCGGGTAACCCGAACAGGGCTTCTATTGCGTTGGCTGTGCCCATACGTGCGATGTTAAGCCCCTCACTTGCGTTCTCGCGGCTAAGTACCCGGTTCTTTAAATAATTTTTCCATTCCGGCATGGTGGCAGGAACAACACCTTGTGCGTTTTCTCCCCCTACAGTTTCTGCAACAGCCGCTGGTGTTTGGACTACAAAGTCACGAACAATTTCAGCATTTGACCTGCTTCGTGGGGCAGCTGCTGTAGCAGAAGTGCCGCGATTTCCCATCACACGAGAAACAACCCGGTCACGAACTTGGTCTACCGTCAAACCTTCAACCCACGGATTTTGTTCTATTTCTTTTTTGTTAAATACGGTTTCAATTTTTTGGTCCCCTTTAGCCGTAACTAATTTTGGTCCACCAAACCACGCCGCAGCATAATTCGTCAGGGTTTCTGGTACGTTCAAATTCTTAAAAGTTTGTTGTACATCTTTAATCAAAGTTTTTTCAAATTTGTCTTGCAGTTGACTATTACCTTTGTAATCAGACCATTTTGCATCTTTCAATTCCGGGTATTTCTTTTTCAGGGCGTTGAAAGTCCCTTCAATCATTTGCCCACGCCCCGTTGCACCAGATAGCGGATTCACTGCATTTGGGTCATCGTTTGATTCACTGCGACGAAGGCTGTTAAGTGTACCGTACAGGTCGGAAACTTGTTCTGTGTTCTCAACCGGTTTGTTTGCATTTGCAATTCTTGCTGCGCGATACCGATCAATCTCAGCTTGAGATACAGGTTGATTTGCTTGTGTCCCAGCGCGTTCAGCAGCTGCTGATTGGAACATTGGTTGGGACGAAACGGCGTCACGGAATTCTTCCGGGTTGTCCATGAAAGCATCAATACCTGCATTCGTGGCGTCCATTGCCAGAGGTACACCAACAGAACCTGCTAGGCCAAGTCTGCCAAGTGACTTCAATGCGCTAGGTATAGCTTTAGCAAACGGAATACGTTTGATGTAATCGGTGAAGGTATCCAACCCCTGTACCCGAGCAGCATTCCTTACATTCCTTGCGTTTGCCTGTGCTTGTCTTGCGGCATCAAGCCTTGCATCCCCCGGCGATGGAGCAGCAGGTTGAGCAGGAGCGGCAGCAGGAGCAGCTTGCGCGGCCTGTGCAGCTTGGGTAGCAGTTTGTGCAGCGGCCTGTGCGGTTTGTGCGGCCTGTGCAGCTTGAGCGGCAGGAGCAGCGGCGGCAGGAGCAGGGGCAGGGGCACGAGCGGCGGCGGCACGAGCTTGGCTTTGTTCAATCGTTCGACGCACCGCAACATCTTTGTTTGGATCAATGGTTGGGGGCGGGGTCGGTGCAGTTCTACCTAGTGCGGCATCTGCTCTCGCACGTAATTCCGCAACTTTTTTCTCACGAGTGATTTCACCAATCACATCGTCCATATTAATGCCGGGTTCTCCATCTGCTGCACTGACACGGGACGGACCCCTTCCTGCAAAGGCAACAATGCCACCACCGGCCATACCCTGTTCTTGCGCTTCTCCGGCTCCCGCAGCAATCCCTTCCTGATGCATCGCAGGGTCAAACATTTGCTGACTAACCGGCAGACCAACCACGCCTTGGGGTTGAGCTTGTGTTTGACTCAACCGGTCCAATACCGACGGTTGTTGTGGGTTGTAGTTCTGTATGGCTTGTTGGTTATGCGAAGCAGCCAGCTGCGTCTGTACCAGACCATCCGCCAAGAAAGCAGCGAGTTTGGCATCGGGCATGCTTTTGTAATGCGCTAACACACCGGCTGGATCATCAGACGCCATCGCCCGTTGAGCGATGCTCATGGCAAGTTTATTGATAGGAGAGTCTTGCCCAATCCCTTGTGCTTGCATCATTGCCATAGTTGTACCTTATCTGCTCAAGCCGTACATCAGACCGCCGATACCTGCTGTTGCCAAACCGCCCAACTGAGATGCTGTACTTGGTGGGGCTTGGTACATCTGTTGACCAGCCGTTGTGGAGAGTTGACCCGCACCGCGCAAAATGTCGGACATGAAACCCAGCTGTTTGTACGGGTAGTTCTGTTGGTTAGCAAACTCCTGATACGCCTGATTGAGTCTGTTTTGCTCCGCAGCTTGTTGTTGCGCACCGGCTTGCATTTGGGCTTGACTGATACCCATCTGTTGTCCGTACTGCGTCTGACCAAGTTGACCCAAGGTGGCGGCGTTTTGACCTGCCGTACTCATACCTTGCAGTCCAAGGTTTGCACCAAACTGTTGGGCTTGCTGGGCGTTTTGGAAAGCGTTTTGAGCGCCCGTCGCGGAGATACCTTGAAGCTGGCTGTTCAAAGCCCGTTGTGCTTCAGCGTCAACCAAAGCAGATCGAGTACCGCCAAACGCCCCTTTTGATACAGCTTGTGCATTACGCATCGGCTGTGCCATTTGGAAATCACGCAGTGCTTGAGACTTCTGGTAGTCCACCACATTCTGCATGTACGGTGACATGTAGGACGAGATTGCGTTGGGGTCAGTGGCTTGCTGGGCGTAGTTTTGCCCTGCCATCAAACCACCAAGTCCGGCACCGGTAGCCAACCCCGTGCCAGTACCAAGCTGACTTGCCGGTCCCATACTCCCAATGTTGCCAAACGCTTGTTGTTGCAGTTGGCTGAAGTCAGCGTTACGTTGACCACCGTAAGGTTGATAAGGATTGGCGTTGATGTCTGTCAGGGCTTTTGCTTTGCCCATGACATCTTCCATGTACGGTTTAGCGTACTCTGGAATAGCGGTTTGATAGGTAGTGGTCTGTGTAGGTTGAGCAGGTGCAGGTGATCCACCACCGCCGCCACCGCCGCCATAAATTACACGGCCACCCTCTTTGCGGGTGACGCATTCACCAAGGGGTTCACCCAAGGCTTCAAGTTGTCGGCGGGAATAACTCATGTTGGCTCCTACAGCAGTTTTGTAAACAGCTTGTCAGTATTCTTGTATCCCAGATATTCAAACAGTCTGGAATGATCCATGTGAATCTTGGTGTGCATGATGATCCGGTCCACGCCACACATCTCTTTCAACACCTTCTCGGCATACTGAAACAGTTTGATGCCAACCCTACCCTTGCGATACGCTTTGTCGATGTAGTAAATGTCTTCAAATGCCGTCTTGCATGTCTTGTAATGCAGATGCGGATGGACAATGAACACAATGTAGCCAACCAACTTCTCGTCCATCCTGCACACGATACAGCGCAGCATCCCTGCATTACTCATCCGCTCGTACGCTTCGTAGTCAGGCTGAAGCGGGAAATCTTTTGTTACACACAACTCTTCGTAATGCGCTGGAAACAGCGGCTCCAGTTCTTTCAGAAATTTCAATCCATCAACGTCGTGGTAAGAAAGGACACTCATGCCGGTAGGAACCGCTCCGCGTTAATTTGACGACCCTGCTTCTTGTTGCCGGTCCGTGCATGGCGCACTTTGTCCAGCATAGCGTACAAGCGTTTTGCACCCGCATCGGTTGAGCCGTTGCCAAGGTGTGATACCACATCTGCCGGGACTACAAACTCACCATCCGCCAACGCCGCACGTTGCGGTTTCGGACCTTTGATCACAGCCGGAATATCATCGGACATGCCATCTCCCGGCCCACGCAGCAGCTTACCACCGGCAGCATATTCTGGTGTGTTGGCAATCCCCCCATTGGCAAATTCTTTACGTTTGTATCCTTTGGTTCCTGAACCCTTGCGGCGGTCCCGTTCCAGCGATGCCATACCCATCAAGTAAGGATCATCCGAATCGGTTGCAGCTTCAAGTTGGGATGCGGTCAAGTCTTCAACTTCACTGTCGCTTGGTCCTTCGTACATTTTAAAGTCGGCCAGATTACCGGAAGTACTACCGCCCTTGGCCATTGTTCTTAAATTAGACCCCAAAAAGCTATGTTGTAATGCATTAATTGCATCAGGTGGCATGCCATTGGTGACCATAGACGGGCCGCTGGCATTTATCCCTATGTTTGAAAGATCAGGCATGCCGGAACCACTGTAGCCTTGACCGCTTGGTGTTTGAAGGTATCTAGCAATATTATTAGCGGTTTGATCATCTGCTCCCGCAGCCCCTTGGGAGTACGTCTGATTATCCGGGTTGTAGTTATACCCATCGGAAGAACCATACGAATTAAACCCAGCCAACCCGCCAGCCGCCATACCTTCCGCACCCGTGAACGGGTTGATCTTTGGACCGTAGCCGTCAACGATTTCTTGTGGTTGGGTCGAGGGTAGACTGGCGTATGACGATTTGCTGATGTCGGAGCCGGGGTAGTTCTGACTCAGGTCCATCGGCATGGACGGTGCTTGAATCTGACCACCTGCCGCCATCGGCACATATTCTTGGGTGTAGTACGGTTGCCCCGGCTGACCAAACTTCGGGTTGCGGGTTTGCTTAAAATTGAAGTTTGGATAGTTGGACTTGCTTGCCGTCTCTGCCGTTGGCATTGCCACCGGAGTCGGAGTCATTGCAGCCATGACAGGTTGAGCAAATGCGGAAGTCAACCCCGTCAGACCAACCCCCGGTTGGTTGTACAAGTCCTTTATCCCCTGCTTTGAATTAAGTTGCTGTGCTCCAGCTTTCATTTTGTCAAAAGTAGATGCGGGAGGGTTGTACGGGTTTGGTGCGGTATATCCCGGCGTAATACCGGCTGTGGAATTTGGTATGACATCGGATACTGGAGGTACGCCATACGTAGTTTGGCTTATTGGTACGCCTTTGGTGGTAAGGATATTGTCTGCGTAAGTATTAGGAGTAGTAAACCCGGAGGAAAGACTCTGTGAAGCCATGTTATTGACACCAGCTGTAGTAAAACTTGTGCCGTTTGGTATAAATTCAGTGCTTGACGTCATCAAATCACTGTTGGGAAACAACGACTTACCCTCGTGTAAACCTAGTTGGGATTCTCTAAACGCATAATTCTCAGGGGACAATGCAAGTTGGTCAGCGGCAGTACCTACTGTCGTACCCGGAAGCCCTTCATACCCACCAAGGGGCATCTGTACCCCCGGCCCTTGGTTTAACAGCGCCGCTTCCTTGACCATTTCAGGATTCACAGCATTGGACCCCATACTGGCCAGCCCCTCGCCAATCCCTGCACCGCCGTATGCGCCCAGACCTGCCATCAGTCCTTTTTTCAAGCTGCCCGACGCCAACCCGTACCCACCACCAACCATCAAAGCGGCCATCGGCGCACCAACACCGGTAGCAGCTAAACCAGCACCCAACAAAGTTGGCATGATGGCTCTCAAGAACCCGGCTTCTGGCAGACCTGTTTGGGGGTTGATGGTCAGGGAGCCGCCGTGCGCCATAGCCAACGACTGAAGACCCTTCACTTCACCGGGCGTCATGTGGACGAGCATCTTGTCGTCGCCTCGTCCGAGCGAGGCCAAACCTTGGGCTACTTGCTGCATAACAGCCTCCAAAAGACGAATTTTGTCAATAATATCATGCGGGTAACGCTGACACAAAGGACAGCGTGGCTATGACAGATGCGGTAGACGGGCGGGTTGGGGTGGTTGCAGCAGCAGCAAAAGCCAAACTTATGTCCGTACTGTTAGTTGACCACCACAATTCTACGTATTCGGCAGCGTCTAACGACACCATATAACTCCACCCGGCAACCGTATTCTGGGTTCCCAACGGAACGGTCACAAATCGGTTAGACCCCACCACATCCGTTCCTACTTTTTTTAGCCACACAGAAGCAATCTGATCTGCTGCGTTTACGTTTTGAAACTGTGCGTTGAACTGTAGGTTATAGATGCCGGGGTTGGTTGCTACAATTTCCGACTGAACGGTTCCGGTAATGGTCAGGCTAGTTCGTTCTTGCGATACGCTGACTACATACGCACCAGTGCCACCTGCCGTACCAGATGTCTGCGAAACCACCTTCGTACCCGCCGTGATTGCACCGCCGGTCAATGTCATGCCAAGGTAGATCACGCCAGAAGTAATGGCTGAGACGGTAAGCACAGTACCAGCACCGGGAGGTGTGCCGTCATCAATCGTTCCGGTAAAGACAGCCGTATGTGAGCCAAGACTTACTACATTGCTGTAATTGGTTGTATCAAACCGCATGACCTGTGCTGTGTTTGCGGGAGCAGTCTGACTTGTTCCATCTTGAAATGAACCGTACGGAGTTTGGAGAAACTTCCCACCGGCATTATCAGAACCCAGCAAGCCTCGCGTAATGTTATCCAGCTCGTTGAAGTAGATACGCAGCTGGTTGTTCAGCTGATCTTGATAGCGCTGTTCGTACTCAACCGTAGCAACCGCAAGGTTAGGCGCTCTTGGCGGTCGAAGATAGTTGGTGACTATGGTTGCCATAGGTCAACGTCTGCCATCAGGTCTGATGTCGATTCTTGGCGTACCCAGCTGCCAAGCTACATCCAGTGCGGTTGAGTTGATCTTGAACGACATCTGCCTTCCGCGCAGCCGGGTGTAGACCTGCCCTGTGTACTGGTCAATGGTGTAGGCAGAAGCTTGTACAGTTGTTGGGCTTGGAACTCCGGCAGCAGAACCTGAGTTTTGCTTTGGCTGCACGGTCATGGTTACTTGGCTACTTACCACAGACGAATTGAAGTTGATGTCGGGAATGATCCGCCAGACAAAACCAAAGTTGTGGCCGTCGCTAATGTCAAAGTCAGACGAGCTGATGTACGCCTCAATCGGAACTGCCGTAGGCAACGACCCGTCATTCACACCAACCTCATGAAACAGCACTTGGTTTGGATAGATATAGGACACTACATCGTACTGGCTGTGTACAGCAGCGGTTGTGCTATTTGCCCCACGGGTACAACCAGTCAGCGTGTTTGATCCACTGCCAGTATAGGTAATGATCTCAGAGCCAATCTGCACCGATCCTGCATACGGGTAGGACGTAGCGTCAACCAACGTAATGTTAGTAGCTGTAGCAGTAATGTCGGCATTCAGGTAAGAAGTCTTCACGCTAAACGCAGCCATAGGGCTTGCACGAAGTGCGCTATCCAGCCAAGCCGTACGATTTATCGTACCGTAGTACCAAATGCGCTCAAGGTGGTTGAAGATCACATACCGGTCATTGACCGGGCTGTTCTGGGACGGGTACATCCACCAGACTTCGTTGTACCCCTCGTTGCTACCAGATATTGTCTGGTATGCCTGTGAATAGTTGAAATCATTGAAGATGAACTGACGCAAAGTGCAAGGCAGCGTCTCAACACGACCGGTGTAGGTATAGAACTTGTCTACGCCCATCCAGTAGGTCACGTTGTTAACTGACGTTATTGCCTGTGGCGACATGACCGAGATGTTGTCTGCAATCAGGTTGAAGCCCCAGACGTACGGCGGCCCAAGGTACTGCATCACGAACAACGCTGTGTCGGTGTAGATCAAGTTTTCCTGACGGCTATGTATGCCAGCCACAATCGTAGAGCCGTTGGATAGCTTCAGTTCGCCTGATTGGTTTGTGGTGGTAGGGACCCAGTCATAGATGTTTTCCTGATCTGACCAACGCACAATCATTGGGTCGAACGTGGTGTTGGCATCAGTTGGATCGTACGGATTAGAGCCAAATGCAATTGCAAACCGCTGCGTGTCAGAAGTAAAAATCTGAATGGTTGTGTGCGGTACGAACGTGCCTGAGTACCCAGCGGTGGTCGATGCCGCCGACAATGTAATGCAGCGAGGGTAGCTGCTAGTGTTAGCTTCCCAGTAGTAGATCGTGCCGCCTCGGATTGCCAGTACCAAGTCTTCACCAAAGTTGTCAAAAGACCATAGGCGTAGCTGTTGACCGATACCAACCGTTGTGGCAGAACCCCAAGTGCCTCGGCTCCATCCACCCGCGCCCCAACCGTTACCTATTGTGTAGACAGCTGTGCCAGCAGGAATATCGTAAGTTGCGGTCTTCCCGGTGCTGCCACCAGAGCCGGTTGCGTTTGCAGCCGTAGAACCAATGATGGTGTAGGTGTTGCCGTTTGGCACAGATATAATCTCGTACGCACCGTTAATTACTATGTTGTTGACAGTTACGGTAGTGCCAAGAGTTACGTACGTTCCCGCAGTGATGCCGTGGCCAGAAGCCGTGACCGTGACTAGCTTTGAGCCAGAAACGGTGGCGTATGGGTTGGTTCCAAGAGAAACAGGCGAGCCTGTGCCTAACGGGGTGATGTCGTGGTAGTCGCCGCCGTTCTCAACGTAGACCTTGCAGTTTGTACCAACGGCATTCAGGTTGGCGTAGGCCAGCGTCACCCAGTTCCACAGTGTCCGGGCGATACCTTTATAAGTATAAATGGTTGGGTTGGACAGGCTCTGCCAGCCGCCTAGCTTCTCAGGGTAGCCGGAACGGAACCGAACCTTGTCACAGGCAAACCAGCCGCCCTCGTTGGAGTAGTTCGTACCCTCACGGTTGACGCCCGGTCGAAACTGTAGTTTTTGCAACGGCATAGCTTTTCCTTACGCCAGCATGGTTTCTGCGGCTTTTTCAACCTCAAGCACACGACGCTCCCAGCCCTTACCAAAGTCAGCCCAAGTAGCCAGCGCCTTCAAGAACCGGAGCCGTTTAGCTTGGTACAGATCGACGATTTTGGCTGGATCATGGGCTGCAACAGCTTGCAAAGTACCGGGACCGATTGCTCCGTCTGGCGTTGCCCCGACACATTCTTGAAGCCACTTCGCAGCCCGACCGGGACCGGAATTAATGGATGCGTCAAATACAGCATAGTCTACTCCAGCAGGAAGATCGTCGCCCTTGATTTTGTCCCAGTACGCACGTTTGTACAGGGGCGCTACATCCGCCGGGGTCAACGCCCTCATTGCTTTCTCATCCACAGGATGCCCAACGAATTCTTCCCAAACCTTTTTAGTGCAGCCGAGGTTGGTCATACCGCCCGGATCAGCCGGATGGTTTACGAAGCCACCCTCATGGTGCAGAACAGCAGCCAGCGCCTTCTCAAAGTTCTCTTTCATTTCTTGACTCCCATGATCTTCTCAAGGGTGCGTCCGCCAAAGTAGAACGACATGATCAGCATGCCCCATTGACCCAGCAACTGCACGTACTCCTTGTTCACTTCCACGTCCCACGCCGACATCATCCCGAACACGGTGTAAGTGACAAGGATGAAGACCAGAGTCATCGGGCGGATGTTCTTAGACATCCACGAGTCAGAACCCATGTCGGCCTTCAGCCTGTCAGTCAGTTCGTGCTGTTCACTTACCTCAGCATTCAACAGCGCTAACTCACCGTTTTGCTGCATCTCCAGCAATTTCAGCTTGGCTGCTTCAGCAGCTGCCGGGTCTGGAAACACTTTGTCCAGAATCTTGCTGCCAATATCGAGTATTGCGCCGAGTGGGAACATGTCAAATCCTGACGTAAGTTGCTACAAAAATGATGATGCCGCCGATACCCAAGAACACAAAGATACCAACCGTCATCAGTAATTCTTCCTGCTCTTGCTTCTTGCGGTCAGCTCTATCTTTGGCCAACCGTGCCTTGCGTATCTTTTCGCTGTTCTCTGCATCTTGCTCACCGCTGATGCGGTTTCTTTCTTTGCACAACTCTTCGTACAAATCCATCTCGCCCTTCATGGCGAACATGTCACGCAGCTCCCGCTCAAACTCTTTCATCTGCTTGCGCTGCATCACAATCGTAAACGCCTGTGACAGAACGCTTTCCTGCTTTGCAGCCTCTTTCGGGTCTTCCGACTTCGGTTGAGACTTAAGTACTTCTACTTCTTTTGCTGCTTTTTCTATCTGACCTTGAGCTTTGAAAAACTTGCTCAGGTCGTCGTAGCAATCCTTGATCTCATGGCCAAGCTTGATGGCTTCTTTGACAAAGCCAACCGAAGTCTTAGCTAGGGCAAATGCGGCTCCAATTGTGACGGGGTCGATCATTTCGCATAAATCCTCGCTCTTTCTTCCATCAGTTTGACCCGCACTTGCAGGTCATGGATGTCCTTGTAAAGCTCCTCCTTCAACTTGTGCCGAGCTTCAGCAGATAAAGGACTGTCAGTAGGCGTTCCAGCTGGCGTAATCAGAGCTGGCATTGACCCTTCAATTTTTGTCAGTCGCGTTGAAAACTCGGATACCTGACCCAGCAACCACGCAAGCGCAGCCACGACAATCGGGATGATTGCTTTCAGAACATCTTGCCAATTCATGACTTAGTCACCAGATGCAACAACAACAAGATGATCGCGCCAGCACAGGAAAGACCTATTGACTCTATTCGTTTGATACGAAGGATGGCTTCTTTCCAACGTTCGGCGCAGACCGCCTCGTGCGTCATAAACTTTGCTTCTATATTAGGTTCGCTCATAATCAGGTCTTTATGATGTAAGTAACGACCAAGGCTGGCGGCACGTTTTGGCTAGTACCTGATCCGTAGTTGGCGTTAGTAACACTTGCGGTTCCAGAATTTGTATTAAACGTACCATTACCGTTACTGTTTTCACCGCTATTTGGATCAGACAACACATAGGGTGTATCGCTGCCAGATTTGTTTGTGCGTCTGGTGGTGTATGTATGAATGTGGCCAGCGTCAGTTGCCACGTGAGTGTGCAGTTGCGTTAGTTGATCTCCACCGCCAGTACCCAACGTAGCGCCAGCTACACCAGAGCCAGCGGAAGTTAGGCGACTAGCAGCAGAGCCGCCCATATCATCTTTACCAAACGCTGCGCGGCCCCTAAAATCTGGTACGTTAAAAGTAGTAGTGCCGTCTCCTATACCGTAGGTTGTACTAACTACCGCAAACAGATCGGCGTAGGTGCTTCTGGAAACAGCCTGTCCATAGCACAGCAACCAACCAGATGGAGCAGATGCTGCGGCGTACGGCATCAACATGCCGGGAGTAAAGGCGGTTGCTGGAGCGGTAGAAGCCCACGTCGTTCCGTTAGAAGCCAATAGGTTGCCAGCCGTGCCGGGGGCAACAAACGATGGAGCGGATGTGCCGTTACCCAATATGACGTTGTTGGCTGTCAGCGTTGCAAGACCAGTACCACCCGAAGCTACGCCAAGCGCCGTGGTAAGGGATAGAGTTCCAGCAGCCAGTGCAGTGACGTAGTTCGTGGCATCAATAATGTCCGTGCCATTTGACACAAGAATTGTCTTCTTACCAGCCGGAACCGAGACGCCGGTCAGACCGCTAACTTTGACCGTGATAGCCGTGCTGGTGTTGTTAAAGACAAAGTAAAGCTTCTTGTTGGTCGGCACAACCAGCGTACCGCCACCAGTACCCGTGAGTTCCAAGAACATGTTCCGGGCAACACCTGTCGTACCGTTCGGAATAGTGATGGTGTCGGTTCCACCCGTGCAAGCCTGAGTGACGTAGCCACTGATAGCCTGTTCAATCAGCGTACCGAGGTTGGTGTTGGTTGTATCGCCCCAAGTACCAGATTGATCGCCGTTAGCAATCAGTTCCAGCGCAAGGTTGGTTGAGTATGTAGACATGTTTACACCTAATCTGCGCCAATAAGCGCCATGATTTCGTCAATGGTTTCTTTGACTTCCCACGAGTTGCCATTCATGCCGAACGCTACGGTAATTTTTGTGCCGTCTTCCTGTGTACTTTCAAAAAAACTCATCATTGCCTCGGTATTCAGAATTAGACTCTCACCGATACGGCCCTTAGTAGCATTGGTTAGTTTGATCAGTTTCATGCTTGCTCAACCCATGAGGTTGTAGCTTCATCCCACGAATACCGCTTGTCATCAGTCGGCATCGGGGTGGGCGCATCCCACAGGCAAGTGCTGTCGTTCAGCATCCAAGACGGGTATGGTTTTGGAGAGATGAAAGCATCGCGCCCTGCATCGTAGGTGTAACCGATGCCAGCGTAATTCTTGCGGAATGGCGTACCGCCGAGAGCGTGAACCCCGCCATGCGTGTTGTAGCTGGTCTGCTTGTAGACATCGCCAGTACGGGCAGTTAGTTCTGCTTCTTTGCCGTTGTCCTCATCCCTGCCGACAGTAACAAACACCACGATATTGTTTTCATCAAGTTTGGCAAAGTGCGCCATGATTACTCCTTATGCAAAAGATACGGTTTCTGATCCGGTTGATGTTGCAGTGACAGTGTAGATTTTATACCCGCCGCTAGTTGTAGAGGTCTGCGTTACGCCGCCTGAGAAAGTCGCAGTGTAGGTGCTAGGTATCTTGATGATGACAACACCTGATCCACCGTTTGCTCCAGCACTT
>Ga0208974_1000097_pt1 | contig 39826 bp, 63 predicted proteins | sample GreLakmeER15MSRF_FD_187699 | JGI IMG/M metagenome (GOLD analysis project Ga0208974, IMG submission 187699) | Freshwater lentic microbial communities from great Laurentian Lakes, MI, USA - Great Lakes metaG ER15MSRF (SPAdes) | ecosystem: Environmental > Aquatic > Freshwater > Lake | place: Great... | reverse complement strand
TGAGCTTTACCATTCCAACACGCTCTTCGTCACCATGTGCATTGGGGACATGCGAAAATCTCTTAGAAAATTCCGAGATGAATTCAAATATATCGCATTTCAGCGTGAATTTAAGAATTCCACTCGGATAAGAATGCACGATATGCAGCAATTTTACTCAAAACTCAAATAATAAAAATATGGGATCAAAACCAGATGAGGTGAAAGCACCAAAAGCCAATTACGCCAAGGACATAAGCAAGTTCGTAAAAGCGTATGGTGAATCATTGCCTCAAGTTTTAGGATTTGAGAAACAATTTAGACCTGAATTCCAAGGACTTAATCTTGGAGATATTTCCAGCTTCTTAGGTGGTGTCGGCGGACAAGAAGGATTGTTCGGCCTGAGTCGAATGGCGTCACAAGAAGCTGGACAACAACTGGGAGCGGCGCGTGAGGGCGAACTGGGTCAAATGGCTGGACAAGCGGGATTGGCCCGTGGTGTTATGCAAGGTCTTTCACCAGAACAGGCAGCGGCAGTTCAGGGATTTGCTACTGAAGCCGAACGAGCCAGAGCGTCTGCACAAGGAGTCAGTCCACAAGAACGTCGTGGTTACGAGCAGCAGGTCCGTGAAGGATTCCAATCGTCTGGACGACTTGGGGGCAATCTTGGCATTGTTGGTGAGGCGATGGGACGCGAAGACGTCATGGCGCGCAAACGGGCTGAAGCCGCTCAAGCTGCTAATCAGTCATATAATGCTGCTCAGGGATTCTACACGCAGCCGGGACTTGCTCTACTGAGTCAACAACCGCTTTCGTATCAATCTGGGCAACAAATGCTTGGGATGGGTATGGGTCAAATTGGACGGGGAACTCCGGGCTTGATTAACCCAGACACGGGACTTAACCTTGGGGCAACCGAAAGGCAGAATCAGCTTCAAGCTCAAATGACAAACGCACAAGCACAAGCGTCTAGAAGCTCGGGAATGATGGAGATGCTCGGAAGCATTGGAGGATCACTTCTTTCTGCTCCATTAACAGGTGGTGGTTCACTTGCTGGACTTGGTTTGGGCGCACTCGGATTTGGAAAATAATAAATTTATGGCACTACTAGGATCAACCGTTGACCCACGCCTGTTCGTTCAGGACTACTCAGGCTTTACCCGTGCTGCTGACATTCAAGCGCAAAGCATGGCTAACCTAGGAGGCCAGATCGCTGGAGGAATTGAGCGTTATGGGGAGCAAAAGCAGGAGCGTAAAAAACTGGACGCTGGCATTAAGGCAACTGTTACTGGTATCGAGAGCGCAATTAAGATGGGCGAAAGCCTTGGTATTGATGTCAAATCAAGCCTGACACCTTATTTGGACAAGATCAACGATCCAAACGTATCTCCTGTTGAAGCTGCCGCTTATGCTCAACAAGCATCGAACTCCATTAGCAATGTTCTGAATTTCGGAATAAAAGCCAATGAGATTGGGCTTGAAAAAGCGCGATACGAGGCAGGAGTTGCCGCACGCATAGCTGAGTCGCAAGCTGAATCCAACAAACCGACAAAATTAAAATCTGAAAAAGCGATTGTTGGTGGCCTTGAAGTGTCAACGCTTATGGACGACTTTGGCAATTATTATGATCCTTCCACAAAACTGAAAATCATTGATCTTCAGGGTTATGCCAAAGGCCTTCCAGCTGAAAGGGTTCTTGAGCAAGGCGGGGCTTTTGTTGCGCCTGCTATGCCAATGGGATCAACACAAGCTGTTGATACTGGAATAGTTCTACCTAAATTGCAAAGAAATGTTCCAACTTTATCTAAAGAAGCTCAAGCGGCTATCGACATAGCTAGCGCAGGCTATATTGATGGAACTCCAACAGTCGGATCATCAATTGAACAAGATCAATCTCAAGCTGTTCAAGCTGGACTTGATATTACACCTCCAGCAACCCAAGATGATTCAAAATTGACGCCAAGGGGAACTCCAATTGAAAAAGAAAAAAAGGCGGAAACCCAGATGACTGCGGCACAAGTTCAAGGTTTGGCTGCCCAAGGATTCCGAGTTAATGCAAGACCACTTGCTGATGGCAGCTTTATGGTTAGTGGGGCAGACATTGGCGGTCAATCTGGAGAAACATTCGAATTTAGTCCTGAAGGCGGATTTAAAATGACTCGCGGAGGCGGAGAAAAAGCTGAAGCAGCAAAAGAAGCTAAAGTCGAAGCAGTAAGGCAAAAAGCAGCGTCAACAAATCAAATGTTTGACATGGCGGCGCAAACACTTAATGAGATTCCTAATTTGCCAGATAGTCCAATCGGAGCAAAAGTAGGCGAATGGTTTGGCAAGATTGTTCCCGGCACACCATCGGGACAGGTTGTAGAAAAGCTTGGTTCAATGAATGCAAATATTGCATTTAATGTCATGCAAGACATGAGGGACAAATCCCCAACTGGAGCGGCAGCAGGAAACATGACGGAAAAAGAATGGCCTCTATTTTGGCAGCAATATGGAAACCTTTCAGCAGCAACAAATAAAGATGACTTAAGGAATAGGCTTCAAAACATGACTATTAAAATGTTTAATGCTTCAAACGGAAGTCCTGAAGAGCGGGAAAAAGCTATAAAAGAAGGCAAAATAACTAAGGAGCAAAACGCTAAAACCCAAGAGGCATACTTGCAACTTCGCAATAGAATGAAGATTCCAGAATCAGGTATTGAAGGTTTTTCTAATACGGGGCTTCCCACAAAAAGCAAAGATTCCACGTTGTTTGCGCCTGATGTTCAATCCGTCATCGACAAATACACACAGCCATCCAAATAATGGAACAAGAAATCACAGACTTTAAGGGACAAGCAAAGAAACTCTCAGAAGCTATTCGGGGAGTTGGATTTGCATTGGAAAATGCAGAAAACTCGGATCAAAAGGCAGACTATCTAAATGATCTCATTTTGCTAAACAATGCAAAAATGGATCTTGAGTCATCTTTTGCCCAACAGCAAGAAACAGAAAAAGGAAAACTTCAAGAGTCACAGAAAGAATCATTTAAAGAACTGGAAGAAGGAAGTTACGTATCTAGGCAAACAACTATGCCGATGCCAAAGTATCCATCTTCTTATGCTTCTTACTTTCAGTCACCGGTAGTCAACCAAGAGCAAACAAGGTCAAATCTGATTGATGTTGCTAGCCGAGCGTTTAATGTTGATCCTGAAAATATTGATATTGACTCCGGTTTGAGTGGGAAAGAACGATTTGCTCTTGCTGCATTGCCGACAGATGAAGATCGCGTGTCATGGCTCAAAGGTAAATACAAAGAGGTTGTTCCTGTTGTTGTCGATGGTAAAAATGAAGCGTTCGTCCGCAAGGGTGACAAATTCATAAAGGCAAATGATTACGGGACAACATGGGGAGATGTTGCTGCTTTTGGGGCTGGGGCATCAACTCAAGCGTTGCCAACAGTAGCGGCAGTTGGTGGAGGGATTGCTGGCGCACCAAGTGTTTTTGGTTCTGCTGCGTTAAGTTCCGGACTTTATGCGGCAACATCTGGACTGCAAGACATAGCAATCAGAAAAGCTCTTGGTGTTGATTTGCAACCAATGGAAGTTATAACAAGACAAGGTATTGGTGGAGCGATATCGTTTCCTATTGATGTAGCTACTGCGGGAACATCTAAATTCATATCTAGAAGGATGGGTCGTCCCGTAGTAAATGAGCTTGAGCGAAGTTTAAAGAATGCAAGCAATATATTAGAATCATCTGGATATAATGTCGAGGTCCCAGTTGGTGCCAAATTTGGAGAGGCCGCCTTGGAATCTCAAAAAATCCTAAGTTCAATGTATCCCGGTAGTCTCAACGCTCAACGGCTAAACAAGAACATGGAGCAACTTGGAAACATTGTTCAATCTTGGAATGGTGCAGGTAATCCAGAACGCATTGCTCAAAGTGGAATAGCAAGGCTTAAACAACAGCAAGCGAGTCTTGTTGACGAAATAGCGGGAAAAGACCAACGAGCGAAAAATATGCTAACTCAGCATTTTGATCGCAAACTTGAAAAACTTCAAGTCCAGCAATTTAACAAGGAGCCAGCAGGTAAGGCACTAAACAAGTTACTTCGTGAAGCCGAGGACACGGAAATCAAAATAAACCAAAAAAACTATGATGATTTCTATGACGAAATGGACAGGGCTGGAGCAGATGTTTCATTTGATGACGCCAAGAAAAAAATTAGTTCGTTGTTGAACGAGACAAGGCGCGAAGGATTTAAAACAACTGATGCCAGTGGCATTTATTCACTTATGGGTCGAATTGACGACTTGAAGCAAAATTCAGTATTGGCAAAAGAATTAAGAAGCAAGATTCAAAGTGGGGAAACCAAACTTACTCCAGAGGTTCAGGCCAATCTTGATGAGCTTTCTAAATTTGGGAATTCACTTACTTTCCAAGATGTTGCTTCACTACAAAAAGAACTGGCTGCTGCCGTTCCAGCTGGTGGAACAACAGGAAAAGGAGATCCTTCCAAAAACTTGGCATCTCTGATTTCAACGAAATTCAACAAATATGTTGATGGTTTAGCAGAAGGAAAAGGAATGTTGGATAAGTGGAAAGCAGTGAATGCGTCACATTCCTCAGACCGCTTGCTTTATGAGAGAACATCTCCTGGAGCTGCCTTGAAACAAGCACTTGGTGACACTAAATTATCTCCATCTCAAATTGTTGATAATGCGCTTTCAGACCCAAGAAACACTACTGATGTTTTGCGGGCAGTCAGCCTAGCTAAAGATGCTGAAGGGAATTCAGTTGAGCCAGCAATAAGAGAACAATTAAAACAGGCTTATTTTTCAAGTATTGGCCTTACATCTAAAGCCGGAGTTGCGCCAAAAACTATTGACTATAATCCAGAGATGATTAATGCTCTTTGGGGTGATTCTGCTGGAAAAACAATGTCGAAGAAACTTGACGATCTGAATAGAGCGTTCCAAGTTCAAAGGTTGAACGTGGACAACTTGACGAGTGGTGACATATCAATGTTGTCTTCCGCCATTGGAGAAGATCAAACAAAAAAGGTTATTTCAACCATTGCCCAGAAAAAAGCGGCTGAGGAAGAATTAGAAAAATTCGCAGACAATAAAATTATTGAGTTGGCCATCAATAAAAGATGGGACAAGCTCACAAATGGAGAACTTGCATCATCAGCAATATCTAAAAACGTTTCGTCGGGCAACGTTTCAAAAATTTGGTATTCAATGCCAGTTGAGGAGCGCAAAGCATTTTCAAAAGATTTCATGTATGAGCTTTTAGGGTCTTACTCTGCAACTGGGAAACCACTTGCGAAAGCACCGTTTATTGCCATGCCCGATGCCGGAAGATTCCTGAAAGACACTGGACAACTTCCCGGGCAAGCATCAAGTCAAGAAGGTCGGGAGTTAATTAAAAAAATGAAACTTGTTCTTGGCGACAGAACTACTAATAAATTTGTTGCAGCGCAAAAAATGATTCAGGCATCACAGGCTTCTGGCAAAAAAACAAACTCAAACGAGGTAAGAGCAGTTGTTGGAGCCGGAGGAGTTTCAGCGTATCTTGCCGAAGGGCTTGGATCATTTGTTCAAAACAGAATAATGTCTGCTGCGTTTGGTCGTGGAGCACTTGAACCATTCTTGGATGTTATCGCCCGTGATGTTGGGTCGGCAGCCACAGAAAAGGCGTATTCAAGTATGATTGCTAAAATGCTCACGACTAAGGCGGGGCTAGCAGAAATAACCGACCAAATGGGTAATGATCCACCTTTTGCGGAAGCTATGTCAAAAATGATCAATGGGATCAAAGAGAGCGAGGCTGAAGCCCAATCTGAAATTGACTCAAAATGAAAACCAAAAGTAAGAAGCAGGTTGGATATTTGCTCAGTAAGGGATCGCCATTGACTAGCAAGCAACAAACGAAGCTGAAAAAAGAGTTGCACACTGGCAAGGTAAAGGTTAAAAAAACCAAGTGACGCCTGAACCAGCACCAATTGACCCAAACGAGAAGCTGAAAGCTGAATATGTTGACGAACGCGCCGACAAGACTGCTTGGTTTCTTGAGGTTCAGGAACGTGCTCGACTTAATCCGGGAACGTGTGTGGAACACTATGCTCCAAACAAAGCGGCAATGGCCCTTTGGCTGGCCGCGCAAGGTGCGAGGATAACCGACATCCAGAAGAAGACGGGGCTTGGCAGAGAGACGATCAGGGGCCTGCAATGGCGTCACAACGATACGCTGGAGACGAAGCGCAAGGAGTTCTCGATGAGATACGCGATTGCGGCGCAGGATTACACGGACTTGCTCTTTGAGCGTTCCCAACAATTGTTTGATAATCCCGATGAGCTTGCTAAGATTAGTCCTGACAAGCTAGCAGTGACGGTGGGCATCTTGACTGACAAGGCAGCGCAACTTACTGGAATGGCGTCGTCAATTGTGGAACATCGCAAGGGTGCTAGTCTGGATGATGCAGCCAAGATGATTTCAGAAGCCAGAACGCGAATTGCTGACAAGATCAGAGAACGTGCAATTGAAGCTGAAATCGTATGATTTGGAAAAAACATGCGATTTTGTCTCCGCCAACCGATGAGGAAATGGCGGCAATGGAACCTGAAGAATTGGCAAGTCTTCATTCAGTTTACCATGAAGCCATTGAGAATGCCGAGAAAGACCCCTACCACTATGGTTTCAGGCTTCCTCATTGGAGCAAGGCCGAAGAACAGCTTCATGACGTCAACGAAATCTTGGCACTAGGCGGAAATCGCAGCGGCAAGACGCAGTGGGGTGCTTTCTCAGTTGTCCGCGCTGCCATCGAGAATCCTAAGTCTGAAATCTTCTGCTTTGCTCAGACATCAGAGGTGAGTATTCGCCAGCAACAAAGCGCTGTGTGGGACTGGCTACCAGAGAACCTCAAGACCAAGCAGACAAGCGCGAACACTTACATCTCGTATAAGAAGAAGACTGGATTTACCGACTCTTCATTGATCCTTCCAAATGGATCACAAATCATTTTCAAGACGTATTCTCAGTATCAAAACAATCCAACCATTCTTGAAGGTGCGGAACTTGGATCAAAGAATTCAGTGTGGCACAATGTTGGAGTATGGCTGGACGAATACCTTTTAGGGCCAGAATTGATCAATACGCTTCGGTTTCGTCTTGCAACAAGAAACGCCAAGATGCTAGTGACGTTCACACCCATTGACGGCTGGACGGAAGTCATCAAAGAATATCTCGATGGAGCCACTACAATTGAGTCCCGTCCCGCAGAACTGCTTAACGGTGAGCTAGTTCCATACGTCCAGAAGTCAAAAAAGCTAAATGCTTCAGTGCATTACTTTCATTCTCAGGACAATGCTTTCGGCGGATACGAGCGCATCAAGGAAACACTTTCTGGACGAACACGCGAAGAAATCCTCATTCGCGCCTATGGTGTGCCGATGAAGTCGCACGCAACCAAGTTCCCCAAATTCAATAAAGTGGTCAACGTCGTGCCTCCAGACAAGATTCCGACTGCAAACATCACTCGATACCATGTGATTGACCCGGCTGGGGCAAAGAACTGGTTCATGTGCTGGATAGCCATTGACGAGACTGGGACATTTTGGGTTTACCGCGAGTGGCCGGGAGTTGACGTTGGTGACTGGGCAGAATGGAAAAGCGGGAAGTGGATGCCGGGACCGGGATCTAAGGGTCAAGGATTCGGCATTAGGGACTACATTGAGGCCATTCAGGAGATGGAGGGCGAAGAGGAAATCTTTGAACGTCTTATTGATCCTCGCCTTGGAGCCGCCAAATATCAGGTCCAAGATGGATCTTCCTCGATTATTGAGGACTTGAACGAGTCAGGCATGGTCTGCATTCCAGCGCCGGGGCTTGATATTGACGATGGACTTCAGGCACTTATCGGCAAGATGTCGTGGGATACCAGCAAGCCTCTGGATTCCGTCAATCGTCCCAAATTCTACGTCAGTTCCGACTGCGAGAACATCATTCAGGCGTTGTCCGAATACACTGGCGAAGGCGGGCTTAAAGAAGCGTGGAAAGACCCAATTGACGTTTGCAGGTATGCAGCGATAGCCAATCTCGATCATGTTGACAATAGCCAGTCATTTGTTACAACTCATGGGTCTGGTGGATATTAGTATGAAAACACAAGCAAAAAAAGCAGCGAAACGGGGTCGTCCGGCCAAGAAGTTCCTAATTGTTGAAGATTCTACATGCAGTCTAAATAGTCTTATTGACCAGCAAATTGAAGACCAATTCACGGTAATCCGTATGTGTAGCAACACAAGCTGGGTGATTGTTCGCATGGATGGCCTAGCTGTCCCTGTCAAATGCTCATCACGCATATCTCAGAAACTCCTTGGCAAACGCATCAAAGTGTGCTTAGTATCTGCCGACCCTGAAGACTATTACGAATACGTATCATGATTGAATCACAAAAAGTAGAAGATGACGCTCTTATCTATGCGGATAAAGAGCCGGATGTTGGCGCGCTAGCCGACGCTTACGATACCTGCTTGATTGATCTTGACTATTATTTCGAGTCTTGTCTTAGGTCTTACAATGATCGGCGCAATATCTGGGACGGGAAGTCTGACGATTTGCGAAAGAACGGCGCGAATGCTTTTCCGTGGCAGGGAGCTTCAGATCAAGAAGTGAACGTAGTTGGCGAACGGATTGACATGTATGTGTCCTTGTTTGACCAAGCGCTTCAACGCAGCCACATTAAGGCGTTCCCAACGTCTATGGCCTCAATGCCGCGAGCATCTATGGTGTCTTCGTTCCTTAAATGGATGCGTTCGACTTATATTCCAGACTTCAAGAACCAGATGGAACTTGGAGCGAACTATTTGCTAGAGAAGGGGATTATGGTATCATATGTCGGATGGAAGCAAGAAAAAAGGACATATTTACAACAAGTAACCATTGAACAAATTGCCCAACAATCCCCTGATCTAGCCAATCTTATTATTGACGGGAATGATGACGAAATGCTGCTTGGCTTGATCCAGCAAGCTTTTCCAGACCTGTCGAACAAGCGTGCGAAGAAGGCAATCAGAGACATGCGGAAAACAGGAATGGCGGAGATCCCGCTTCCTCGTCAAACCGTCGATTGCCCGATTGTCTATTCTTGCGCTCCAGATGGCGAGGTGGTTTTTCCACCTTATGTTTCCGATCCTCAACGCGCTCCGTATATCTTCTGGCGCACGTTCTTGACTGCTCAGGAACTTGAGAAAAAGGCAACAAATGAAGGATGGGACCGCAAGTGGGTTGATCACGCAATCTCAAACCTTCGCGGGAAAGATTCCATGTATCTCGATGGCGAGAAGGTAAAGACGGTAACTCGACTCCCAATTACTGATGACAACGACTTGGTAATGGTTGTCTATGGCTACCAGCGTTTGATTGACGAGGAAGACGGCAGCGAAGGTATCTATTGCACCGTGTTTCACCCACAAACGGAAGGCTACGCAAAGCATGAACTCCTCAATGGATACGACGATTACCCGTTTGTAGTGACCCGCTTAGCAAATGACCAGAAGCGCATGTATGAGGTCCAGACATTCTCGGATGTCCTCCGTGGCGCGCAAATGCAGATCAAGACTGAGCGTGATAGCCGGATTGACCGAGCTTCACTGGCTACGTTGCCCCCACTAATGCACCCTGCTGGACGTCCGCCGTCTGATTGGGGTCCAGGGCGCCGTGTCCCTTACCGTCGTCTTGGTGAGATTGCTTGGGGTCCGGTTCCTCAAATGGATCAAGGATCGGTTGAAGCTGAGATGTCGATGCGGGCGCAAGCGGATCGTGCCGTTGGTCTTGATTTAACCAACCCGCTTACTGCAGCCCGCCAACAGTTCTACATTGGCAAATTTTTGGATCATGTTCGTGACGTGCTCAATATGGCTTGGAAGCTGTATCAACGCATGGGTCCTGATGAGGTATTCTTCCAAGTCACAGGGAATCCAAATCCTCAGACGATGACCAAAGGAAGTCCTGACGAGAACTTCAGCATTACGGTGTCGTTTGATTCTTTGTCCACCGATCCAGAAACATCCGAGACGCAACTCAAGAACATGGTTTCTCTTGTCCAACTTGATCGGAATGGAATCCTTGATGTCAACAAGCTCCTTGAGTTCACAGCCTCCTCGATCAACCCAATTTTCGCGGACTACGTGCTGCAGCCAGTTGAAGAAGCACAGCAGAAGGTCGCTAAGAACGTCACTGATGACCTTGCAAAGATCTTTGCTGGCATCGAAGTTCCGGCCCAAGCAAACGGCGCACAAATCGCTATGCAGATGGTTCAAGCCTATGTTCAGCAACCTGATATTGCTCAACGAGCTCAGTCTGATGAAGCGTTCGCTGGACGCCTTCAGAAATATATGGAGCAGTATCAATTTATGATGCAACAAGCTCAGAACGCCGAAATTGGCAAAATTGGCACAAATCCGGCTCAAATGGGCGGAGTAACAACGCAGGAAATGAAGCAGTAAAATCTCAAATAAATAAAAAACTAACCACCTAAAATTATGCCAGCAAAAAGAAAAACAGAAATGCAATTAGCAAAAGAAGCCGAGGCTATAATTCGAAAAAATACTGGAAGTGCTGGAAGCACCCCAATTTATGTCAGTCCACCCACACAAGGAGGCATTACTTTTTATCAAATTGGTAAAGATCCTCGCCATGCCGCTCGCCTTCGTGGAGCAGTAGAGCGCAAAGCTCGCGGAAGTCAATCATCCACTACTCGCAAGCTAATCAAATAATATGACGACGTTACCTAAACCAACAGTCCAGCAAGCAATCGAGTCCCTATCCGATCGTGATGAGTTCAAAGCAATTATCCAGTTCATTCGCGAGGAGCGCGAGAGGTTCTTTGCTGATCTTCGCCAATGTGTTGAGCCTAATGAAGTTATGAAAATTGTTGGAAGTGTTTCCACCCTTGATGAACTGCTGTCTTTGCTGTCTCAAGGGAATGCTTGACAGATGATTAAGGATCTGCTTTAGTCTCCTTAGCGGACTGAAAGGTTCGTGTTTGGGGGTTCTTGTCATATCAAAGGTCGCAGGGGTTTCGTTTCCCTTGCGGCCTTTTTTATGTCAATTTCCATACCTTACTAAATTGCTTGACATAGTAAGGATTATAGTGTTGGTTACTCACGAACACGCATCGCCGAGCGTAAATGGCGTTCTAAACAAACATTATGAGTAATCCAGAAGCTACCGCCGAAGCTATTGAATCGGTGTCTAATTTGTCATTCGAGGAGCTTGTCGCTCAACGTGTGGCCCGACAAACCTCTCCCGAGGAAGAACCCGAAGAAGAATCCGACGATTCCGAAGAACTTGAAGAAGATCCTGCCAGTCCAGACGACGAGGAGATCCAAGAGTCAGATGAGGAGTCCGAAGAAGAATCTGAAGAGGAAGCCGAAGAAGAGTCCGAAATTGACTTGCTGTCTCTTACGACTGAGCAAATTCAATCTTTAGCCAAAAAAGGTAAAAGCCGATTGCTGCAACGCATTGGTGAGCTAACCGCTCAAAAGAAAGCCTTGGAGGAGAAGATTCAATCCCAGCCTCAGTCGCAAGCCAAGAGCATTCCTCAAGACGAGAATCCATTCCGTGAAGTTACTTCGTTTGAAGAACTAAAGGGAAAGTATGACGAACTTGAACGGACGCTTGAAACTACTGATGAAATCCTAGAGGAACATGAAGATTATGGTCCTGACGACATCATCGTAGTTGGCGATAAAGAGTTCAGCAAAAAGCAAATTCGGAAAGCAAACCGAAATGCCCGAGAAGCACTGACTAAATACATTCCCGCCCAGCAACAGCATCTTATTAAGATTGCCCAGTATGAGGAAATGTCCAAGCAGTATTCAGAGGCAGCTAAGAGCGAAGTCCCCGAGATCCAAGACGAAGAGTCCGAGATCGGGAAGAGCTACAAGGCACTGGTGTCGGACCCGTTGATCGACCGCATTAAAGCGCAAGTTCCAGAAATCGGATTCCAAATTGAATATATCTTGGCTCACGCCGCTCGTTCCCTTTACGGAAACAAGAAGATCAAGACGCAATCAGCGATGGGAAGTAAGTTGAAGGTAAATCCATCTTCGACCCCATACGGTGCTGGTGCAGCGAAGTCTTCTTCCCCCGCAAAGGCTAAGGTAGGAGATGCGTATAACCGCTTTGAAAAAAGTGGTAGCCCAGAAGAATGGATTGCTGCCAGAATCGCTAAATTCAAATAACTTCTAAATATCAAATATCATGCCCATTAGTGCTACTTATCAACCAAACGCGCCCCAAGCCAAAACTGGCAAGGGTTCCGCAATCTCCAATCGTGAGGATCTCAGCAACGAACTTGCTATCCTTGCTCCAGAAGAAACCCCAATCCTGTCCCTTTGCTCCAAAGGTAAGGCAGCTTCTACGTTTACCGAATGGACTGTTGATTCCCTCGCATCCCCAGTTACGACTGGTATTTCCGAAGGTTCCGACGTTACCTCGTTCAGCGACAAGTTTGCTGATCGCGCTCGTCTGGGTAACTACATCCAACTGATGCGCCGCGATTACATCGTGTCGAACCTGCAACAAGCTGTTACCAGCGTTGGTCCTGCCAATGTTGCTCAGGCTGAAGCAAAGTCGATGCGTGAAATCAAGCGTGACATCGAAGCAACCATCGCTTCTGACAACGAAATGACTGTTGAGAACGGTGCTGGCACTCCTTACGGTATGCGTGGCCTTGGCAAGTGGATTCAATCCACCGCTCAAGCTACTAATGCTGTTCCTTCTGATTATCGCACCCCTTCCGGTTCGATCCTTGCTACCACTGTTACCGAATCGACCTTCAACACCATGTTGGGTTCGATCTTCAGCAAGAATGGAGAAATGAACAGCCTGACGCTTGTTGCGAATACTGCGCTTCGTCAAATCATCAGTGGCTTCACTCGCGCTCCATCCGTCAGCACGAACAATGTGTATCATGTCAATCAAGACGCTACCAGCAAGGCGATTACGCTTTCGGTCAACCTCTATGATTCCGACTTTGGTATTGTAAAAATCATCAATGGCAACCCAAGCTGTATGCCAACCGCATCGACCAACGTCGGTTACGTCCTCAACCCTAAGTATCTTGGTTTCAACACCTTGATCCCAATGGGAGGCACTCGTCTTGAGAACCAAGGTGGCGGCGAGCGTGGCTTCGTTGACGTTGCTGGAACGCTTGTTTGCAAGCACCCACAAGCACACGGCAAGATTGCTTACTAATTATAACTAGAAACATAATATATGAAATTAAATAATAATGAATCTGGACGCGGTTTCACTGACGTTATCGTGCTCACCTCGGCGGATCTTGCCGCAATCGCCGCTGCTGGAGGAACGAAGACCATTGGTCTAATTCCAAAAGGTGGTGGCATTAGTGGTGCAAGTATCTCAACCGCAAGCACGTTTGTTACTTCCGGAACTGCAACCGCCGTTGCTGCAAACGGTGCCGTGTCCGTTGGTATTACGGGGACCACCGCAAAGCATATTGCTTCTGCCGTTCCTCCCGCAACTGTTGATACTGCTGCCCGCTTTAACAGCGGCAGTGGATGGACTACTGGTATTCCTGTCGTAATTGATATTCCGACTACTGCCGACATTCCAGTAATCCTGACTGTTGCAGCTGGAACTACTACGGGAGCCTATTCGGCACTCGACGGCAAGATTGTTATCACTCTTACTATCGTTGATCCTGTCGCACAAGCGTTCTAAATCCTAATCGGGAAGGGGTAGCTTAAAATGTTGCCACTTCCCTTTCCTTTTTCAAATGATTTGTAGTGACGCGCTTACTGACGCCTTGGTTAAAGAGTTGTGTTCTGGACGCAAGTTCAAAGAAGCACTTCAAAACAAGAGGGAGATTGAAGCTGCGGCTGAAGCGAGATCAATGAGATACGCTAAATCCATTCTAGGCAAGGCCGTTGGGGCTATCCCTCAATACGAGTATCTAAACATCGCAACTAAATACGGTTCCGAATGCTGGGATGACCGTTCATTTGTCCGTGACTTCTTCAAATCGCAGTCTCATTTGAAGGCTGGAAACATTTAATATTACAATAATATGACTACTAAAACATACACAGAATTGCTAGATCAAGTCAAGTCGCTTTGCGGCGTTGAATTCGCCACTATTGAGCTTCCTCGAATTAACGCTCTTGCGAATCGTCGCGCTAAACGTGCATATCGAGCTTCAAACAACTGGCCTCGATTTATTACCGTTGGCCAATCCCGTGCCGTGACTAGCAAAAACGTTCCATATGTGGAAGGTGTTCTTGATACTATCGGCACATTCTTAAAAATTCAGGCTGTTGCTCCTTATACAACCACTAGTCCACAAGACTTTAATTTCTATGTTGATTCCGCTGGAGCCAAATTGATAACAAGCGTAAGTCCGTCTGTGGCATTTGTTACATATAAAAAAGTCCTATCTGACGTTTATGGCGAGACAACTGGTATGCAACCACTGATTCCTAGTGAATGGTTTGATTATATGGCACATGGAGTTTACGCCGACTATTTGCGAGCCGAAGGTCAGCAGGAAAAATCCCAACTGGCCGATCAAGAGTCTTCAATGATTCTTAATGATGAACTTGTTCAAATTGAACAACAAGGCGCAGGAGTTACATTTGGAACACGATTCCTGACGAACGTAGGTGGAAATGCAACGGCTAATTCTGTTGCGAGAACTTCACAAGGTTAATGCAAACTAGACTTTACTCTGATTTATACGGACTTATCCAAGCTCTGTGTGGCATCTCCTTCTCTATTGCTGAGTCAATCAGAGTAAAGTCTTTGATTAACCGTCGTGTCGCCAGAGTTTTCCGCGCCAGCAATTACTGGACCAGATTTCTAGTTGTTGGTGAAGAGCGGTATTGCACTCCAGCTCCGGTCGCGGCAACCACAACCACTTCTGGTAACGGTTATTTCATTGCGAGTGTAGGAACGACGGATTACAGTTTGATTGGTGCTACTCCTGATGCAGAGTTCACGGCGAGTGTCGCCACCACCGTTCTTACAGTTACCGCTGTGACATCTGGGGTGATACAAGTTGGAGACTACATCACTGGAACAGGGTTGACGACTGGAGGCGTTCAAATAACGGCACTTGGGACAGGGATTGGTGGCGTTGGGACTTACACGATATCACCAACTCAGTCGGCATTGACATCTAGAACGTTTAAGTCGTTTTCAGTCGATAGCTACTTCTTGGCTACCGGAACAGGGACTGGAAACGGAACAGTCAGGGTTTCTGATTCAACCGTTCCTTATGTTGAAGCTGGAAAAGATCCTATTGATACGTTCATGCGTATATTTGTTCAGAGGCCATACCGCAATGCGTCAGTTCAAGAGTTTGATTACTATGCCACATCCGATGGTGCTGAATTAGTTTCTGGCAGCCTTAACCCACTGACGGCATTTGTAACATATAAAAAGCAATTGACTGACGTTTATGGAGACAATACTGGTGAAGTCTCTGACATTCCCGTTGAGTGGTTTCACTATCTGGCTCATGGAACTTACGCCGACTGGTTGAAATCTGAAGGACAACAAGAAAAGTCAGTGCTCGCAGACCAAGAGGCGGAGGCGGTCTTGCAGGATGAATTAATCAGGCTTGACGAGAATCATACGAGTGGACTAGTTTCAAACCGCATCTTTACTAACGCGAACATGCAAATGCGATACTAATTATGTATTTTTCATTATCGAACTCTTTCGGATCAATCACACAAGGAACTCTTGTCCCAAGTTTTGGTATTACTTATTTGAGCCGAGGGCTAAAATACCAAAACGAATTCTTAACATATACTCCATAATTAAATGTCATTAGAAATCACGACCGCGACTGAAGCTGAAAAATCTGGGATTAGGGCATCACTAGGAATTGGCTATGGCGTAAAGGTTACGAAAGCAGACGGATCATGCACAGGTTATGTTCCAACTGCAGACACCGACACTGCCCGAGGAATTGCTCTGGAGGCAGCGTTTGCTGCCGCAGCTGCTTTTGATACCATCGACCTTTCGCCGGGTAACTACTACGTTGCCAAATCCACTAGCACAATCAATGGGTTTGTTGCACAATACGCAATCCTTGATGGGATGACCATCCGGTTGAATGGCGCAAGGCTGTATAAAAAATCTACGGATACCGCATCGTGTATGTTTGCGACCAACGGCACAAGTCTGATTGATGATTGGTCGATAATCGGCCCCGGCATTTTAGATGGTAGCTATGCAGCGAACAGCGATACAGCAGCGAGAGGAGCGGCTACTGCCGAAATCGGCATCAATACAAACGCATCACGTAGATGTAGGATTGAAGGATTAACATTTAAAAACTTTGCTGGGACAGGTATCCAAGGAAATAATGCAGTTTTCGTATCAGATGAATATGGTGGCAGTGCTGCAAAGTATTCCACTGGACACATTCATTCGTGCAATGCTGATTTAAACAATATCGGACTTGGCCTATACGGAGCCAATGAGTATTGGAGTATTAGCAATTCTTCCTTTAACAAAAACCTGACTGGATGCGATATTTACGCTGGGAATATCAAGTTTTTAGGATGCGAAGCCAACGGTAACACAAATCACGCTTTAAGAATCCGCAACGGTGGCAATGACGGGCATGGATCATGGGTAGGCGGCATGATAAACCATAATACAGGATTTTCAGTCAATGCTGAAGCCAGTATGGACAATGGATTTACCTTTGCAGGTTCACATTTTTTCGGTGACTCAACCACAACTAATAAGATCCAGTCACTTGGTGGAGGTCTTAATTTTACTGGATGTATTGTTGATTCTCCGTTTTTTGCAAGCGCAACCCCAACTGGAATAAACACCGTAAAGGATTCGTTTTTCTCTGGGACGTATGCCGCAATAACTGACCTCTCAGCCGCCGAACGTGCTAAGTGGAAGTTCGTAAACAACCACACGTTAACCGGGGTGTTTGCGTCCGACGATATCCGTACTACCTACGCTACCGATGCCGATGCTGGAACAGGAGGAGTCCTTCAAGGCGAGCTTTGGCAGCAAACAACAACGGGAGCCGTATTCGCCAAACTTTAAGCAAAATTTTCTCTATTTCTTGCAAATATACATATGAAAACTACCGCACTCGGCATTCTCACCATCGTCGCTACGCTTTCCATCGTTGGCATTCAACTCCTCAAGGGTGGTTCGCCCGATCTAGTAGGCATCCCGGTTCCCGCAGGTGGCGAGCAGTTCATCTTCTGGGCATCCGACATGTCCTTCATTGACGATGCTGGCAACGAAATCCCCGTCCCCCGCCCTGAGTTCAACCCTGACGTTCCAAGTGTTTTCTGGGCATAACCTCATGACTATCCATCAAACCATTGGCAACGGCATTGCGGGAGTCGCATCATCCAGCCTAGCCGTTATTTCCACGTTCCAAGTCGAACTTGACTGGTGGGTTCGCATCACGGGCGGGTTTCTTGGCATCGCCGTTGCCTCGATCACCCTTTATCGCTTGATTGCATCCATGATCCGCAACCGAAAATGAGCGCAAAATTTCCAGACAAGTTGGTTTTTGAGGAAGCGGGATTCGCCCATGGCTCCATGCTGCTTCGTCTTACTAGTTCATTTCGGTATTATTCCAGTCTTGGACTGGTGTATGTCCCGAAGAATTTCGTCACTGACGGGGCATCCATTCCCCGCGTGTTCTGGTCAATTCTTTCTCCATTTGGCGCATACTTCCCAGCCGCCTTAGTGCATGATTTCCTCTATTCCCCCATGAACGACGAGTTCACCCGATCCGAATCGGATGAGATTTTCCTAGAAGCCATGCAGGAATGCGGAGTCCCATGGCATCGTCGCACCATCATCTATTCTGCCGTCCGTTGCGCCGGGTGGAGGTTTTTTAAAGGCACGGCACTAACATGAAGATCATTCTCTCCATCGTTTCGTTTTGCGTCACCTCCTGTACGCTGACTGTTGCCCCTGATGGCAGTCGAGTCTGGAAAGTCAGCGGCGAGCAGGTTGCCCGTGCCGCAATCGTCCTTCACGCAGACAAATAACATCCATAATTCATGACACTAGCCGAAGCCATCGCCAGCATTGCCGAATCCCAGATTGGCGTCCGTGAGACAAAGAAAAACGGCGGCGGGCAAATCACCGAATATCAAAAGGCTACATGGCTTCCAGTTGGCCCATGGGCGTGGTGTGCCGCGTTTGTCTGTTGGGTTGTCCAGAAGGCCGTTCAAGGCCGCACAGTGACCTTTAAGCGGCCAATGACGGCAGGCGCATGGGACTTTGAGAACTGGTGCAAGTCGGTTGACCGATCCGTGATGCTAAAGAAACCACACAAAGGCGACATTAAGCGAGGAGACGTGATTTGCTTCACTTTTTCCCACATTGGGATTGCCCTTGGACCTCCTGACGCGGATGGAAACGTGTCCACCTGTGAAGGGAACACCAATGGAGCAGGTTCCCGAGAAGGAGACGGCGTTTATAAAAAGGTTCGTCACGGAGACAAGATCCGGTCAAGGATTAGATTTGGTGGTTGACAATTCGGCCTCAGTATAAACAGTCATAGCGACTGGCTAACCTGTTTAGGAAAGCTGAATAGCTATTCAGGCTTGAAGTGGTCCGAACCGCTCCCGTCAGGCGTTTGTTCCTAGATCTGGTAGCTATTTCCAGACGATGGACGCCATCAGGGATGCGGAACGAAAAGTGAAGGCCCGTTGACTCGGATTGGATTTGGACTCTTATCCGTTTCGGCTGAAGCACACCACGACGGGCCAAGCGTGGGGCCAAGAGCAGCCTGAAAGAAGCTAGATACTGCTTTGCTTTCTGAAACTTGTCCAGTAAAAACGCAATCCGCATCCATTTTCGCGAATCCGATCCAAAATTGCTGGAGACAAGGACTCAGCCAGCTTTTCTCTAGTATAGTTAGTAATCAGAATCGTCGGTCGGTCACTGGCATAGCGGGAATCAATGATTGAGGTAAGCTTTCTGTCTTCAAACTCAGTCTCGCCGCGTTCCTGCATTTCGTCAATAACCAACAATCCAGCGTCGGTGTGCTTCTTGACCACCTGCATCTCGGATAATTCAGCTTCTTTCGAGAAAGTGTCCCGAATTTCCAAGAACAATCCAACTGCTGTGGTGTAAATGGCTGGGCGTTCACGCTGTGCCGAAGTCCATCCAATGCCGTTTATGCTCGTCATCACGTTCTTTGGAAGGCAGTTTTTAGCTAGTTCCCATGACATGCGAGTTTTCCCCGTGCCATGCCCGCCATACATCACCACAATGCCTCCAGAATTGATCGTGGCGAGTGCTTTGTTATAATGTGCCGTCCATTCATCTCCAGTGGCCTCAGGGGCATCGTCGTATCGTTTTGGGAATCCTTTTAGCGTCTTCATGAGTTTATGATCCTGAGAAGTGTCTTGACGGTCTTCACCTTGAATTTCTTTGAGTTGATCGTCACGCTGAAGTCCTTTTTGCCCATGTCATTATCGTAAATATACCATGATATCCATGAATCTTTGTCCACGATAGCAAGCATGTTTTCAAACCCAGTCCATATTGCGTCGAAAAGCGGCCCCTTGGGATCAATGCAACCTGCCCTTTCGGCGTTCTTAGTTGCCAAGTCCAATCTCTCGTATGAGGCGATGATGGTTTTTAGTTGTTTTTCGTTTAGTTTCATTTGAAGTGTTTGTCTAATATATGCGTCACGGTGTATCCAGTTCCTCGATGGTTAATCTTGGCGTAATCGACAATCTGGGTTGGTTCTATTTTCTCTGACTCTTCGGTTCTTACCAGCAGTTCAAGGGCTTTGGATGGGTTAATTCCCTCTCTCTTTGCGAGCCGTTGAATGCGCTGATACGTTTCGTAAGTCAATCGGAATGACGCGGTAACTCGTTGTTCCCAAGGCTTTCGTCGTGGTCGTCCTGTGATGATTCTGAATCCGTTATCTTTGGTGTAGTTTGACATTTCGTTTTTCTAAATATGCTTTCGTAGTTCTCCCCGTATATTTTTGCATCAACGGGCCTTTGTGTGCTGCCTTTCCCTGCTGACATGATTATTTGGCGATGGTGTATCTGGCAAAGCTCTTGCCATTAGCGTGAATAGTGTGCGTGATGATATTGAGTCCAGCCTTCCTTAGATCGTTGATTCTCGCTGACAATCTCATGCATCCCCATTTTTCTAGTGCTTGTAGCTGGGTGATTCCGTATCCGCGCATCATCCATGATTCCAGATTCTTGATTATACTGTTTTTCATAATTCGTTGTAGTTAAGTTGTTCTTCGTCTGACGAGAAATTGAATTTACTCGTGATTTCGCACATGATTGCATCTTGAACGCACGTTTCGATGACGTCATATGGTGGGTCGTCGGTATGTTTATGCGCCCGTGATACTCCGTGACGGGTTCCTGTTTCAACGCAATCCCTAATAATCTGGTAGTAGTTCGGTTTCATGTTTTAGTGTTTGTTGTTTATTTCATTGTCCAAAGATTTAATTTTAGCAATCACGTTGGTGATGAGTTTTTTGGCTTTGTCGAGATCCTTCTCAAGGATTTCGTCATATTGGATATACATGTCGCGCCAAAGTTTTGCTTCAGCTTTCCATGATTTGTTTTCAGCGGCCAAGACGTCAATCCGCTTGAGCATCTCATTGTAATTCTCTTCGTGTGCTTGAGCACGTGATTTCCAGATTTCGACTTCATTCATGTGGGTAGTTTTTCTGTTTTTTTTCCATCTGCAAGACTTTATTTCGGTCGTCTTGAAGTTTTTCGCAGTAGTTGGCATCCATCATGATGTTGCAACTGCAAGCAATGTGCGCTAAGTGCGAGATTCCTGATTCTGTATCCAAGTCCTCACCGTCCCGCCAAGCGTTTAGGTGCCTCATAATGGCGTTGATATAGGTGCTTGCGCAAACTTTGGAGTCTCGCCAGTTAAACGGACCATATTTTCTGGAACCTAGCTGATGAACCCATGCTGTCTGCTCCATTGCGTGAGGTGGAATTAAGCCTAGCGGGGCTTTGAGTGATCCCGCTGCGCCTTTTGGGTCGTTGTATTGTGTGTTCATGGTTCTGGATTAATGCTTTTGTCTTGGGTTTCGCAAATGTTGATCATTATCTCGATAGCTTCGCGGATTGGTTTCCAGTCAGACGAGTCCATCCGAATCTCTCCGGCTAGAATGTCGTCGTTTTTTTGGCGTATAGTAACAAAAGGCACGGATGCTTCGTCAGTCATTCCAATGATTGTGGAGCGTTCACTGAAGATCGGTTCGCCTTTAGGTTTCACGATTAGCGATAGTGTTATTGTTTCGTATTCGGTCATGTTCTTGTTTTATTTTTGTGGTTATTGGCACCCGTAGGTGGGTATAATTAACTGTTCTCGGACAATTTATTTAGTGCGCGTCGGTGGTGTTTGTATCGGTTGTCATGGTGGGATGATCCATCGGACATCGTGAATGTTCTCAGGTCATCCACTCTTTCGAGGTGGTAACACGCCCACACTGAATGCCAGCTACCGAGAACAAGGCGTGCGAGGCAACGCGAGGGACGTTTATTGTTGGATTCGGGCTTCATTGGTCGCGTGCCTCCACATCGGCGTTAGCCCAAGAGAAAGGCGGTTTGCGTGGTGATCGGTGCGTTGATTTCATAGCGTTGGCTTTGTCCTTTCGGGTATGGTTCCACAGGGTATTTGAGAGCCGCCCTGATTGCGGCCTGTTGCTTTTTCGTTCCCACTGCGAAGACGTAGCGATGCTTTCGCGGGCGGTCATCGAGATAGAAGTCGTCGCCGTATTTAGCGCGCATCCATTCGGCGCGGTTGGCTTGGCCTCGGCTTTCGTCTGCCACGGTTGCGCCGTGGAGATGTTCGCGGCCTTTGATTTTCCAGTCTGTGCGCTTCGCGCTCAGTCCGGTGTAGATGAAGTTCGTTGCTTGGTAGATGTAGCCGACATGCCCTTGCGCCGTGTCCGCGTAGCTTACCACCACGGACGGTTTCGGCAGAAGTCTTAGTGACCTTCCCACAAGTAGGCTTGCCACGTTCGGGGAGTTTTCGCAGCACAGGCGATTCAGTTCCACCACGTTTGCCGACCATTCCTTGCCGCAGATTCCATCCCGCAGATTTGAGCTTACAGGCGTTCCATATGTCACCACCCCGACAAGCTCCGTTCCCCTCCACGCTCCGAAGGCGTAGGAGATCGGACACATCCGCTTTGCATAGTGCCGCATCAGTAAGAACGGTTCGGCCTCCTTCGATGGTATCGCAGCCACCAAAAGAGGGCTAACAAGACGCTGCATGGAATGCCGCGCAGCGTCTTTGGCGAGTTCGGGAGTCTGTGATGCGGCATCCATGAGCTTATGCGTTCGGCAGACCATTTTCAGACCAGAATCCGATTTGCCGTGGTTGGTCAGCTTTTGCCCTGAGTTCAAAGTCAAGATGCCATGTGCATTTTTCGATCCCCCATTGCACTTCGTAGCTGTGATTTGATCCGCGCATCATGAAGGCTACGATGATACCAGCAGAGCTTTCGTCCGTGATGTGGCTCACCATCTCACGCGGCGCAAAAGCTGGCCGAACAAGGCGAGGATGATCAACCCCCACTACGTTTTCTGTCGTCATAGTCGTATCTGATTTCATGATTCTTTTCCCGTTTCGACGCTACCCCTCAGTGGGGGTGTCATCTCTTTTGCGTTCGTTTCACAAGAGGCGTTTGATGATCGAAAGCAGAAGCCCAATGCAGATTGGCCTCCACCACTCAAGATCGCCGGGGCATTTTGCCAGCCATAGAATGGCAGCGATGCAGGCTATCAGCGCGATGGATTCCAAAAGAAAACGAACAAGGCGTCTCATCCAACCCCCACCAGCCTCTTGTTTGGCGGCGTTGGATTCCTTCGGTATAGCGGTATTGGTATTCATTGTTTTTCGTGGTTATGGTGGTGGCGGATGGACTCGGCGTTGGGCTGAGAAGTAAGACCACCGACGAATCCCTGCGATGAGGGGCGGAGGTGGCCTGATTGTTCCAGCCGTGAGACAAGCACCTCTTCCTCGAACGTGAGGTTGTGCCAGTTCTTGTGCTGGTAGATTTCCGCGCAGACGGATTCCAAAGAAAGCCCAACAAGACGCTGCTGGACAACCTCGCGGGCTGTTGGTTGTTCGGATGTTTTAGGCATGATTTTAGTCGGTGATTATTCGGGCGAGGTGCCAGAGCTATGCGTTCTGCCCAAGAAATTTGGCGCGGAGTTCTGCTGGGTAGCCCTCGTTAAGTTCGTCCAGCGTGTATTCATAATCCTCTGGATCATCCATGCCCGCCTCGACCACAAGGAACCGCTCGCATCCCTCACAGACGTTCTCGGGCTTTCCCGTGTCCACATCCCAAGGGTTTCGGTTGCAGTCGCATGACCAGTTGTTTTCAGCCCACTCCCAAGAGCGGGGACCATCGACCGTCATCTTTTCTCCGGTCACTGTATCGAGTATCGTTGCTTTCATGGTAATTCGGAAGAGGCAGAACAAGTCGTGTGGTATCGCCCCTTGGCCTGCACCAGTCGCAGCTTTTCGACGTCTTGCGGCTTCGATTCAGTCTGATTTTGGTTCATGATTTTAGGGCTTCGATTCGGGGTGGATGGACTCGGCGCTAGCCAGAGAAGGATGCCAGTTGTAGATCGGTTCGCGCTCGATCCCGCCAACTCCGTTCAGATACTTCCCATCTACCTTTTCAGGGCGGACGTATTTCCCGAGGAAGTCCACGACTCCTTTGCGTTCCATGCGCCACACCGCGCCCTCCACATACTCAAGCGCACCATGCCCAGACGGTTCCAGCATCGCCAGCATGTCCTCGATACTCAACGCGCCACCTACGTGGATCACGCGAGGGGTGACGATTTCCACTGCTGCACATCGGCTTGCCACATCGGCAGCCATGGCGCGGGCGTTGCCCGTCAGAATGTCGAAGGCCACGAACGGTTCATGCGGGAGGTTGTAGCGCGTTCCATGAGCTTCCATAAGCCATTCGCCGCTGACTCGCTCGCCGGGTTGCAGTAGTGCCGCGAAGCGCGGGCGGTGACTGTCCACCCATCGGGCGAAGTGATGGTGTTGCTCGTAGTTGCTTCCATCGGCGCGGTATCCGGCGCGGATCAGTGCCACGATTTCGCCGCCGATGTTCGCCACTGCCACATTGCTTCCGTCCAGCTTTTCTTGAACGGTGATGATGTCGTGACGGTCGCGGGTTTTCTCGGTGAGGAGGCTAGATTGCTGGTCTGACAGCCCTTTGTCGGCTGGTCCACGGCGCGAGCCGGGGAGATGTGGGATGCTTCCATAGGCGCGTTGCCCGAGGGGTTTTTGCGGTTTGGTGTATTCGGTGGTTTCCATAATTTCAAAGAGGCTAACAAGACGCGCCATCCGACGGCGACAACGTCTCTCTTGGTTTTCAGTCATCTTTCTCGTTGCGGATGCGCTCAGCGTCGGCCTCAAGATCATGCAGCGCAGCCCACAGCTTGCGGGCGTGTTCCGAACTCACCACCATTCCGCCACCATCGCAATCGTGCCAGTGCCGGATGCACTTTGCCGCTTCGACTACTGCTTCCATTTTTCGCAATTCCCCGATGGGCAGGATAGCACATTGCCTATGCATCGGCAGTGGTCGAGCAGAGAGTGCGGAGCGTTCGATTTCCAGCGCACATCCGTTGATTCCCTCGCCGTTGACTTCCAAGCCGCCAGCAAAACAAAGATAACCAACAAGGCGTGGCTGGAGCAACCCGCTATCAGCGGCTTCGTCAAAGTTTTTAGTTATTTCGGACATCTTATCTGTTCAGTTAGTTTTCTCGCCAGCGGGTGCCAGCACATCGACGTTCGGCAGATGATTGCCACCGGGGGCAGAGGGCGAGCTACATTGCGCCTCGCTCATCCGTTCCGCCCCCAGCAGCAAAGTTATTTTCCACATTTCGGGCAGATGGCTTTTCCGTGCCGGGTGTAGTTTACGGACGATCCACAGCGGTGGCAGAGTCCGATGAAGTTGACCATTTTCCGCCAGTAGTAGCGGAGTCGATAGCCCAGCCGAACAAGTCGTGAGATTCGACCAGCGGAAGCGGGTTGTTCAATTTTCGAGTTCATAGTCTTGGGGCGCTTCCGCAGTCGAGTCCACATTGACGTTCGGCAGAGATTGGCGTGCCACGATTTTAGCGGCGAACTCCCACTTTTGGCGTTCTTCGGCGGCAGCGGCCAGCATCAAGCATTTAGCGAGACCATCGCCCCGCTTGTGCTTGAAGGTGGCGATCACGTCGAAGTTGATCCGCAGTTCATAGTTGCGTTCACCTAGCGGGTTGGGGTCGTCGTGCGGCCCCACGTTTACGATTGCGATCATGGTTTGGATAGTCGGTTGTTTGTGCATCGAGGGCAGATTGGCTCTTTCCACCTGTCCCGATTGTTCCGGCGATATTTTTCCCCGCATTCGCGGCAGTTATACCGCCGCGATGGAAGAAGCCGAACAAGTTGCGGCAGATCGACGATCATAAGCTCTTCATTTTCACTCATTGGCTTGTCCTTTCTCGCTCGTCTGCGCTACGACGTTCTTCTCTATTTTTTTTGCAACTGCTGAATTGAGCTTTTCGACATCAGAGTTTTTGATAATAAGGCCAACTGTTTGAGGTCTAGGACGACGGCTTGCTTGATTGATCCGAGTTGCGATTCCAAATGGAACATTCGCGCTTCTGGCTGTCGGCATTAGGTGTTTACCCTCCACTAGCTGCATCCCTTTGGGGACGGCTTCAGTGTCTAGGTCAATGTCTGGATTTCGTTCGATCAATTTCATTTCGTTTGTTTCGTTTATTGTTTTGCCCCGTATGAGGCGATTAGTAATGCGTCTGCGGTTGCGTGCGTGACCTTCATGTTTGGGAATAGCTCCTGCGCTCGACGTTTGGAGACGTTCTTGTCTCCTTTCGTCATACACCCCATTGCTTTCTGCCAGACTTGTGGACGAACTCTTGTAAAGGGAATCCCCGCTGCGGTTAGCCCCATCTCAAGGTGTCCGAAGCCATTACCAAAGGTAAATGCAGAGACAACACCCATTTGAGGGGAGGAGTGGACTTGCTCAAGGTAAGCCATTGCCTTTGTCTCGCCCACTCCAAGTGGATGGGAGGATATTGCGCGAATGTCTTGGATTAACTCCCACAAGTCCCACAGGGTGTCGGGCATCTTTTCAACGCATGGTTCCCCGTCCGTGATCCATGCGATTCCCCCCTTGACTCCCGGATCAATCCCGATTACAGTCATGACTCCCCCCACTTTCCAATTGTTTTGAGGAATGCTTCGGCCCGTTGGGCGGCGGTGGCGTTTGTGATGTGCGCTTCATCAACGTCCCGATTGTAGTCAGCTTCTCCGATAACTACCGAGTAAATGTCGTATTCAAAGCGTTGTTTTTCTCTAGGTGTCAGCGTCTTCCAAGCTTCGTGAATCGCGTTGAGGTCGTTGATAGGATCTCCAATGTGAATGTCCTTATATGGCACGTAATACATCGCGTGGTGTTTGATGTAATCGAGCGACCAGCCACAAGCTTCAGCAATTGCAATTCTTTGTTGTTCGGTTTTCATTGATTCCATAGGTTCAATTGCTCAAGCCAGTCGCCAGAAAAAAGTTCCAACGGATATGCTTTTTCATCTTCTATATTTTTAGATCTCCAATAATCTTCGAAATCCTCCAGAGCTCTTAGTTGTTCAAAAACGAACTCGTCCAGTGTTCGGCATTGTAGTGTCATTGGTTCCAGAGTTTAAATTTTAGTTTCTTGGCGAGTCCGATCACCGCGTTGACTTCATTGTCATCGGAGTGATTGAAACGAGTCTCTGACTTGTATGCAATCCAATTTCCATCTTTTTTTTGCATTGTTTTGATTTGTTTTTGTTCTTGCCATTTCAGCCTTGGAGAAAGCTGCTCGCCCATTTCTGGAAACAGTTCGCTCATTGCTGGCCTGCTAGTTTAAGTTCCGACCTGTGACGAGCTACCTCATAGCCCTTCCCCGTGTCAATGAGAATCGCATTGCAGCCGCTCATGTCTCTCAGGACGGTCTTCATCCAAACCATTTCTTGATCATTGGATTGACGATATGGAGTGGTCAGTGAAAGGTAGCCGTTAAGTTCCGCCTCTTTTGGTGTTAGTATTTCAAATTGCATTTGATTTTAAAGTTAAAGATTACAAGTTGTGATGTTAAAGGTTGTTTATGTATTAGGCGATCTTGGAATTAACAAATATTTTCAAGTCCCTTGGCCATATGATGTTGCCGGTTTTGTTTCGCGGTAAATCTCTAACTTTATCGGCTACTGGGTTGAGCCAGATACCAACAAATCCTTCTCTCATCCATTCCCTGGGGCCAAGGTCTACTTCAAAAACAAAAGGGTTGTTAATATCCGATCCATGTTCCTCCTTCATGTATGCTAATTGCGCTGGCACCTTATTCATTACGGTTTCCTTAGCATGCTGAATAGAACCCGCATTAACAAGAGGGTAGGGTATTGACCAGTCAATTCTGCAAAAATACTCAAAAACTTCCCTATGGTATTCGGTTAGTGTCATTGTTTTTTTTGTTAAAGGTTACCCTGCGATAAGCCCACGGGCCATAAGACATGAACTTCCGTTATCGCTCGGATGATTAGTTTGGATCAAAAGGGAATTTCAGAATCGTCATCGTCCTGAGCTTGCGGTGCATACCCGTTCGATTTCTCACTTCCGTGCATGCTTTGCCTTGGCGTATCCCAGTCCATGATCTTCGCGTTTCCTAGGATCGGCCCCTTTTCACCAGATGCTTTACGTTCTTTGCTGATCTTCTGGACGATGAACCCATCGTTTCCATATTGGTCCTTTTCATCACGGATAAGCACCGAGATGTTCAGGTATTTCTTCCCAGTCTTCGGAGACTCGTAAAGAGCCGTTTTGTCGATCTTGCTAACGTCAAGGCTGATATCAATTGTTTGTTTCATTGTTGGATATATTTAGGTGTTTCGATGATTGCGATTCCTTCAATTTGCTTTGGCCAGTGGTTTGTTGCAATGCAAGTTTGCCATTTCGCTACGGCATTCATATATCCAGCCCTCCCGATGTCGAGCAAATTCTCACATATTTCTACCCATGCCGTTTCGTGCGGCGCGTCCACTTCCACAAAGCAGAAGACAAACCGTGTGCGTTTCTCGCTTGCTGCTGCGTTCCAGAGGTCAAGGTAGAGTGCTGCCTGCCAGTGGTAGCCCCGGTTCACGATGGTCCGCTGGATGGACTCAAGGCTCCCGATCTCCCCAGTCGTCTTCAGGTCAACCAAGCAATCTAAGCCATCAGGCACAAGGTCGATTAGTCCTTTGATGTCCGTGTCTCCGATCTTGCCGAAGACCGCCATTTCGGTTTTGTAGGACGCCAAGAAGTTCAGGTGGTAGTCATCGAGGACAACCGTTGCAATCTCTTTAATTTTTTCGATTTCCTCATCGGATGTAATGATCTTGCCAAGTCCAGTCTGGTCAATTTTCCACTCCCTTGCTTCTTTTGTGCGAAAGTCTGGATACGGTGAGACGACAACAAGGTCGTCGAATGTCTCAGGTTCCAGAGTCGCGGCATGAATAAGCGTCCCTAGTTCCATCGCCTTTGATGATTCCCTTGGGATTCCGTGCCGCCACTTAAACGGGGACTTGTTGAAATCCCACAGAAGCGACTTTGACACTGGCCCCGCCTTGGGGTCTGAAGGGGTCGCTGACCGCGTGTAATACGTCTTGCCTAGTCCTTGTTCGATTTTCATTTGAATAGCTTTGCGAGGGTTGTGGCGATCTTGCCAAGTTTGCTGAATGCGCTTTTGTTCGGGTTCTTCAATGCGCCGACAAATGCAAGCGTCATTTCAACATCGCTTCCAATTGCGCGGGTTCTTGTCTTAAACGGGGTGTGTGTGATTCTCATTTCGTTTATTGTTTAATGTTAGGCTAAGACTTTCTTAGTTATTGCCTCAAGGGTAGCGTTTAGCGTTGCCTCTGTGGTTTTTGGCTTCCGCTTGGAGGAAAACGCCTTTTCGATAAGCGGAATTTTTTCAGCCGTAATGTCCGCAATCGTAGCAACTCCGTAATGCTTCAAGAATGCGCCTTCATCAATTGCAAGCTCTTCTAGATCGCTCTTGATTGCAGACGCCTGCGCTAGTGTGATTTTCTGATACGTTGCACGTTGCTCCGTGCGAGCCATTTGGCCGTCGTCGTCTTCCTGTGCAACTCCGGTAAATGCTGCCAGAGAATAGCGCCTAAGGTAGGTTGTTGCGGCTCCGACACCCTGCCCGTCATGTTTAGCAGGGACGCATGAAATCTCCCCGCTAATATATCCTCCGCTTGAGTGGCAAATGGCAGTGGTGACACATACCCGGACCCCATCAAATGACGGGGACTGAATGACTGATAACCCGTTTGCCGCTAAGACTGGACGGATGGTGTTCAGGACCTCCGCAAGATCTGCATATCTACTTTTGAAGTGCGGGTTTACGCTGCCCTTCGTGGCGTTCTCTACCTCTCCCTGCATTTTAGCGATGGAGGCGAATAGTTCTGGTGTGCTGTGGTCTAGGTCCATTGTTTCGTTTGGTTTGGTGTCATGTTTTTGGTTTATTGTCGGATCTAATGTCAAAGATTATGTGGGAGAACCTTAATGCAACCCTCCGTGATAAGGTAGCCGAATGCCCGTAGAGCAGGGACAACAAGACAATCGACAACCACTTGCAGATTGTGGTAGTCTCCTTCAAGTGCGATTGAAACTTGAGGATATGCATCCTCTATATTTTCGGGCTGTTTGCCTGTTGGTTCAATGGTGATTTTCATGTTTTTGATTCGTTTGGTTTGGTGTCGCTCAGGCAGAGACGAGGCGTGTCCAGTCGCCCGATGTTTCAAAGACCCCGACCTCGACAAAGTCGATTTCAGTCTGATCGACTTTGCTTGGTTTTCCGAGGTAGTGGCCCCATGGGAGCCCTTCTGGGACTGATTTTTTAGAGTTGCGGTAACAGCCAGAATACTGGTTTCGGCGGACCAGCGGGCGAGCCTCGCCCTGCGGGGTGATTGCATAGCGGATCGATCCTTTTCTGTAAATTGGGAGCTTGGAGGTCATGTTTTTGGTTTGTTTGGTGTCAGACGCGCTTGTTTTATCCGGGATTCAGCCGGGTTCAAGCACAAATTGTGAAATATTTCACTTCGGGTTTTTCTTCTGTTTCCGGCTCCTTTATTGCAAAATAGTCATGCTGGCACCGCCGGGAAATGCTCCTCACGATTGCGGCGAAAGACTCGTCAATCTCCGCCATGTTAAGCACCCGTTGACGCGCCCACATTGCCGTTGAGTGGCACCCTCGGTTGCAACGGGTTGACGCATCCTGATACGGGTGGAAATCAGCCCATAGAGCCATGACGACATGACGTGCAAGTGCCACAAGCTTTGTTCTCCGTGGCCCCAGAATATCTTCCGGATCTACCATGAAAGCAAGAGATGTTTCTTCGACTAGGAGGTTGAAATCGGCAATCATTTTGCCCCCCCTTGCCTTGGAGACTCGCGGCGAAATTGTTTCAAGATGGCAGCGGCAAACTTTGGAGTAATTTCCCCCCATGCACCGCCGATGAATAAGGTGGGACATTCCCGAGTCACTTGGTGTATTTTGCGCCATGTTGCGGTGGTTACGCAAAGCGTTTTGTCCCCCAGTTGGTATTGATTGCACGTCTCGGTTTTGTATATTTTCATTTCGTTTATTGTTTTTGGTTGTAGTTTTTACAGATATCAAACCCGGCAATGGCGCAAACATCCGCCCAAGCTGAGCTTGAAGGCGCGGTTTCCATCTCTTGCCAAGCGGTAACACAGGCATCGTCGTGAAGGAGTGCCAAGCTTTCCGCCATGATGTCAGGCGTCAATTCTTCGTTAGTCGTCTTGTCAATTCGTTTCCACCATAAAGCAGCGGATGATTTGGCGCATCCGTCGCTTGTAAACCTGCTGACTGCCATTTCCTTGGCTGTGAACATGCCTTCCTGCCGCTCGCCCGGGTTCTCGCTCCCATCATTGCATAATGGGCAAGAGCTTACGTATTCAGGCCATTGGCGAATCCCGCACATTGTGCACGTCCAACTCATGCGTCCCCCCTTGCCTTGGCGATTGCAGCGCGAGCGGCCTCCCACATTGCGCGGTCGTTAGCCAGAGAATCAGACGCGCGATCGAATTCTTCCAGTTCAGCTTTCACCGTTTTCAGAATCTCCGCGATGTCCAAGCCGTCTCCGTAGTTGTCGATTGCGTGCAGCATCGCCCGCTCAGTGAGTTTCCCGAGTTGGCACGCACGGAGCACCGCCAGCATTTTGACCAGGTCTTGCCCGCATACGTCTTTGTAGAGCATCCAGATTTTCGAGCCGTAGATGCGGTGGGTATCGAGCGCGAGGATCGCGCCGAGTCCACCAAACGCGCTTTGGGGGTCGATGGCTTCACCTTCTTCCAGCATTCGGATCATCACGTTGATTGCACCGGGATTACCTTCGGACATCTTGGCGAGGATGGCGGGCGCAGTGTCGGTTAGTTGTATTTTGCTCATTTGGTTTATCAGTGTTGATTGATAATTCGGAAGAAGGCTAACAAGACGGTGCTCGCAACAGAGACACGCCTTGTAGTTGAGTTTCAGGGTTGATTGATCGGTTGATCGGCTGCGAACTGGCGCTCCCGGTCCCCTGATAGGTGGCAGTGAATGCCGTCTTTCTCACGTCTGATTCTATTTTGATTCTCATGATGTTTTGAAATATTGGCAAGGGATCGAACCTTGCCGTGTTGAATTTAGAAGCTTGAGACGATGATTCCACCGTCGAATTCAACGATCTGACCACGGTCTTGGATGTAATCCCTAATTTTATCCTCACGCTCTTCATCTTCGCCGTCTAAAATGTCTTCATCCATTCCATAATCGTCCGCCCAGTCCTCCAAGCTGGCGTATTCTGAAAAGTCGCAGCGGATAGCGCAAACGTCCAATTCCATTTCCTCGCCTGTGTCCTCTTCAAGCTGTTCCAAATATTCTGCCAAGGCTTTCGCCCCGTTCCATGACCAGTTGGCATTTTCGTCGGTTTTAAGAGCATCAATTTGATATGTGCTGAGTGTAGTTTTCATCGTAGTTGATTTGATCTGATTTGATTTGTGAGTTTCGCCCTGCATCGCGGGTCACGCTTGGATGTGTAGAGATTGGCGACAAAATGCCGACAAGCAAGAATAAAAAGATTTATTTTCAACTCTTGCAATATTGATCAATGATCATCCTTGCGGTTTTCATGCGCGGCGGGCCTTCTTTATGATTCTCAAGCATTCTTCACGGCATTCAGCGTTCGTCGGGTTGCGTCCTAGTTTTTCGACTAGCGCGTCCCATATTGTTTTTTTCTCCATGGTGTATTAGTTTGTTTGTAGTCTCATCAGGCCGGACAATATCCGGCGACTCCCGAAGGAGTTTCGACTTTTTAACGTCTGAATTTAGAGCGGGAAAAGATCACGGCTACGTCCACAAGCTTTCCGCAAGGCAGTTCGAACAATTGGGAAGACGTAAAGCAAGTGGACTTGCGACCGCCTACGCTCACCACGCCTTCCATGTCATAACCCGATTGCCTTGGGTTGCTCATGGTTAGCATCGGGTAGAATTGTGAGTTTCGCCCTGCATCGCGGGTCACGCTTGTCTTGTGGATAGAATGGCGACTAAATGCCGACAAGCAAGATTAAAATGATTTATTTTCAACTCTTGCAATATTGATCAATAATCATACTCGCGGTTTGGCTCGGCGAGTCCATCCAATCCTCCAATTCAAGAGTCTTGAAGAAAAACCGCGTTTCGCTGGGAATAATCCCGGAAATTAACCATTCCCCGTCCTTATAGGGAGAAAGTTGGACGCAATCGAATCCATGTTTTCCTAGTTTCCTTTCGAAAAACACTCTTGCCTTGGAGGCGTGTGCAAGAACTTCGTTCGCCGTGGCCACTCCTAAAAATGTTGCGGCATCTTTCATCATTTCTTTCAGTCGTTTTTTGCTGGTATACATGTTTTTATTTTTAAGCGGTGAATATTGTAGTGACAATCCAAGCGGCGGAAAGCGTGGCGGCAATGCCTAGGAATATTCTAGGAGCGTTGCGCCCGAAGATCAAAGACAAACCGACAAGGGAAACAATCGCGAGAATGAATAAGCTTGAGTTCATTCCTCCCCCCTTTCCAGTGCATCCAGTGCATCCGCTATCAACTCCGCCGCCCATGCACCAGGTAGCATGGATTCCAGCTTATCGCAAGTATCTTGAGTTTGTCCGTTCGTTTTGAAATAACGGATGCAAGCCTTTAGTATTTCTTCATATGTTTTCATGGGAGTGTGTTTCAATATTGAATTTTTAGATTTGTTATTTCATTGTTTTCCCCGAATTCCGGCACGACAGGGACGCCATAAGATTCAAATGATTTGCGATACTCAAGACCATCGTCGTCTCCACGGTATGAGGCAATCACGTGATTGATTTTGCGGCGGCGGTCGCCGAAAGAGCGGTGTTTTTCTTCACGTTTTACGATATGAGATAAAGAAAGATTCATGCAGTGGTATGGGTAAAGCGAAGATTGAACCCGCTTGTGAGTGTTTCAGAATGACGAGACTCCATCGCGGTTTTTACAGAAAAACAGGTGTCCAAACTCGTTCGAGTAATAAGTGTTTTCTTCTCCCGTGTCAGTTACCGTCACAGTTCCAGTTGAAAGCCATAGGTCGGCAGTTTCCATGGTTTTTTTAGTAAGAGTGCAGCGGCAGGCTATCGATTGGGCCTAGAGTTTCTGGCTCGTTTTGATGGTCCTCAAAATCTAGTTGATCCCAAGCAAGCTCACGAGCGGCGGCAGGATGCGCACCGTCGGCAATCCAGAAATCATAAGCGGCGGAAAATCTTTCTTGGTCTGTTTTCATTGTGGCGTTGCGTCGTGCAACTGGAGACAACTTAGACCATGCTCCGAGATTGTCGATAACTTTCTGACACAAAGCTGAAAATACCCTAACAAGAGACAAGAAACCTAGTAAACAAGCCAATCCCAGAGCATGGACGGAATCCCATCGTACGCCCGCCGCACGCCAAAACCCCCGGACAAAGCGTACAAACAACCATAGAACCACGCCGTCAACCGCCGCAGATTGTTTGTTTTGATTGGTTTCGATTTGATTGATCAAGTCAGAAGCACCCAGTAAAATCCATTCCCCCGCCCATAAAACAATCTCAACGCGTACGTACTAATACTAGGACAGTGATCCCGCGAGGCTTGTGTACCTATACCGTCTCCGCTCCGCTCCAACGAACGATAGGTGATAAGTGATCATCCTTGTCTCTCTTCCAGATGGATTCTACTCATGCGTATCAAAACGAGTCAAGCTTCTTATTTTGTCGATAACTTGCGCATTGCGTCAGGATGTCCATTCTACGCGTCGGGCACGGATATGGCACTGTCCTACCGAGCGACAATTCAAAGCGATTTTCATCTATCATCTCTCTAACATCCGACTTGGCACGGCAATGCACAATCGCAACCAATATGCATCAGCAAGCAAGCGACGATAGCGATGCAAACATCCGATTCAAGCAAGCGATTCAAACAAGTGTTGGCACATCGCACGCGTTACCTTACCAAGTTGCTCATCTTACTCAACAAGCGGGCGTTTCAAACAAGCGTTTCATTCGCAAGCCACGTGCAATTGCAAGTTAGTTGCAGTAGGGGGGGGGCGGGGGTCGAGGTTGGCCGTCGGGGAAAAAGCCTGAGCGGTAAACCAGCCAGACAAAAAATGCGTAAAGGTGGCCATTGTGCTTGACGCTAGGTTAATTCGTGAGTAGGTAGGTGCATGACTGAGAGCGTGCTTGATCCGTGGTTGATGCTTGGTGACACGTTGGAGCGCATGAGGGAGATTCCAGATGGGAGCGTGGACATGGTGATGGCTGATTTGCCTTATGGCACGACTGCTTGCAAATGGGACGCAGTGATTCCCTTTGCCCCACTGTGGGAGCAATACCGGCGCGTGTGCAAAAAGAATGCGGCTATTGTGCTCACGGCGAGCCAGCCGTTTACGAGTGCGCTGGTGATGAGCAACCCGTCCATGTTTCGTCATGAGTGGATATGGGAAAAAAACTTCAGCGGCGGGTTTGCCACTGCAAAATTTCAGCCCATGAAATACCACGAAAGTGTGCTCGTGTTTTCAGGCGGGAAAACAACATACCATCCTCAATTTCAAGAGTATGCGGATAGTGTTAAAAAACGCTTTAAAGAAGGTGATTCGGTCAATGTCGATATGCAGAACATAAAAAGCACTAACCGAATACACGGCGGCTTTGGGTCTTCTCCTCACTCTATTTCATTTGAACGTGGTAAGTATCCGTCCTCCGTCCAGAAAATGCCCGGCGTTCCTAACTGCAATGGAGCAAGGTCACACCCCACCCAAAAGCCCGTTGCCCTCATGGAATACCTCATCCGCACCTACACCAACGAAGGAGAGACAGTTCTGGACAACACAATGGGAAGCGGAACTACTGGAGTTGCGTGCGTGAATACTAGGAGGCGATTTATTGGTATCGAGCGCGATGAGGAATACATGGAGATTGCCAAAGCTAGGATTAGTGCTGCTTCCAATGAACACGCTTGACACGTTGTTAATATATGGTAGTTTGCGCGTGAGCCAATGCGTGTTGCGTTGGTGACACTTTAATATATTATGTCTAGTCCTGTATCATACGACCTTCAAGGCCAAGGCGGAGGCATTGTGCTTTCGACAGCTGCAACTACTTACACGGGCAAGATCCGTTGGATTCAGGTTGTGAATGACGCTGTGCTAGCGACCGTTTCGAGTGCATCTGGTAGCATTACTGGTGCATCGCGGCTGCAGACCATCACCCTGCCTGCTGGCTTGGGAATTGGTGGTGACTTTAGCTCGGTGGTTCTGACATCCGGTGTGGTTATCGTTTACTACGCGTAATGTCCCAATTTGCCCAGAGTGGTAGTGCGGGGGATGATGCGATTGGCGAAGACGTTGATCGTGGTTTCTTCAGCGTGAACCAGAGACTTCAGTTAAACCAACTCCAAGAGGGGGAGGTTCGCGAGTCGTTGAATGGGCGCATGGAGGGATACTGGAAGCCTCGCAAGGGAGTTGTGGAGAAGACCACGGCATTGACTACTGGCCAGACGCCTTTGCAGTTGCCGTTCTATTTAATTGATGTTGCCAAGACAATCTCCAATGTCACTGTGCCAGTCACTGGAACTGTGCGCATTACCGTTACGGCTCATGGATTTGGAGCTGGAACTTCTGGTTGGGCTACAATTGCGGGCTTAGATACTTCGTTCAATGGCAGCTACGAGCTTACCTACTTTGACGCGAACACGTTGTCATATACGATTGCAGGCGTGACTACCGCCCCAACGGACAAGGTTGGAACGCTATCCCAGATGGTGATCAACGACGTAGCCAACGCCAACGTCAGGGCATCTTGTATATTCAGTGATCCAAATACCAACAACAAGGAATACGCCATTGTTGCAATGGACACTGTGGCGAAGAAGATCGACTTGGCTACATTCGCGGTAACTGATATTCTGTATCCTGCTGGACAGGCTGTTGGGGCAGATACTGAGATGATTCAGTTGTTCGACAAGGTAATGCTGTTCCGAGATGGCCAACAAGCATTTGAGTGGTATGCAAATGGAAGGCCAGTGTTGTCAGCTTCTCAGGCTGGCAGCGTGGACGTAATCATGAATGTCAGCGAGCATGGACTTTCTGTTGGAACAAGCATAACAATAAGTGGACTGACTGGTGGGACACCAGCCAATGGGACGTTCCCAGTAAAGTCGATTGTTGATCAAGACTCATTCATATATGAATTCACGTCGAGTCAGACTCAGGTTTTTGGTATTGACTTGGCAATTGTGACTGACGGTTTCACGTTGTCTCCGGGTGGAGCATACACGCAGCCGCAGGTTTTCAATGCTAATGGTCTTGCTATTACAGCATTAGACGGCTTGGTGACAGTAAGCGTTGATGGAAACCTCACCCTGAAGAAGGGGAGCGTTGTTTCTGTTTATGAATGCACGATACCAGAGTTTGAATTGCTAATCGGCAAACAGCTTTATATTGAAAGCGCATCATTAACTGAAGTTAAATTTTACGCTCCAGTTCCAAACTTTACGCAAGACATCGTATCTGCATATCAAATCGGAACTACGGTAACTGCGAACGTCAAAGGTCACGCTTTTGCAGTAAGCGACTCAATTAGCGTTGCTGGACTGACTGGAATCCATGCAGGGACCACCCCGCCAAATGGAACTCAGATCATAACAAGCATTAGTGGGGATGTGTTTACCTATACAGCAACAGCAGCGTTGCCATACTATACGATTCCGACTCCATTGAATGCTACTGCTGCAACATGGGCAGCAGGAGGGGTGATTACAATTACAATCAACTCCCATGGATTTGCTGGTAATGGGTGGGCTGAAATCAGTGCATTTACTGGGGCAGACGCTATTCTGAATGGAAATCGTTTCTTCACGCGGGTAAACAGCAATCAACTTTCATTTGTTGTAGCTGCATCCACGTCTGTGACATATCAGACGCCAATACTGTCGCAAATGAAATACGATCTGATAACTACTGGGGCAACGGCGATCAAACCGTCACGCAGTTCATTGCAAATTGAAGTTGGTGGTCAGTTTAGTGCTGGTGGTGGATTTATGCACCAACCGGGAGCACCTTGGGGTGTTCACTTTCAACGGAGGCTTTGGGTTCCGTATTACTACGACCAATCTGGAGCGTTTAATGCACCCACCTATACAAGCAGGAAAATCACTGATGAGATTTCAGTTTCTGATATCCTAGATACGACTACTTTCGACCAGATCGAGAATCAATTCCGCATTAGTGGCGGCACAGCAGACTACGTGGTTGGGATGCACGGCTTCTACGATGACGCACTAGTTATTCTGAACAGAAACAGCCTCCACCTTGTTAAGGGTACTCTAGGAAGCCTTCTCGATGTCACCGTAAAAGAGTTGACGTCCGAAATCGGATGCTTAGCTCGCAAATCCGTTGTGATGAGAGGAAACGCAATGTTTTTTTTGTCTGACGATGGCGTGTATGGAGTGGAGTTCCTCAACGATTACAATCTGCGTGGTGCTGAAGAACCACTTTCCAAAAACATCCAGCCATATATTGACCGAATCAATAAAGATTACGCATCAGAGGCTGTCGGAATCTTGTTTGATAACCGATATTACCTTGCCGTTGCTCTTGATTCTGTCGTTGGTGCTGATGATGCTTATGGAAACAACTCGGTTTTGGTGTATAATTTCAAAAATAAAGGTTGGGAGTCCTTAGATACATACGGTGATTCTCGCTTCCTGATTAAAAACTTTATTACAGGTGGTGCTGGAGTCCGAAATGAACTGTATGCAGTCACGGGGAATGGTGGATTGCATCAAATTGATGCTGTTGAGAATTCAGTTGACCGTCTTAACGTAGCAAATGTTGGCGTAGGGCTTGTTACCGCCCCAATCAACGCATCATTGACTACTCGGGGCTATGATTTGAAGACGATGGAGCGGAAAAGGTTTACGGATGCTCAAATCATCATGCAAAACCTTGCTGGTGATACGGGAGAGTATTCAATCGCTTTTGCAGCAGAAGATCCAGACAATGCTTCCGAGATTGGGACAACTACTCAGTTTCTAGGTGGTGTTGTATTAGCTCCAAGCACTGCAAATGAAGCAGAGACAGCAAGCATTCGATGCAGGCTGGCAGGAATCAGGGGGTATACTGGAACTATGATCTTGACAAGAACCATTGGATCACCCAAGATCAACTCAATCAAAGTCGCTGGTTCAGTGACGAATAGGCAAATCGTTTCACAGAAATAAAACATGGGCGCAGTCGATACAACTTACACATTTACGGCTACTGATACAATCACTAGCTCGAAAATGAACAACATCATCGACCAGACAACGATGACTACTGATTCCATTTTTGGAACTACCCTTGAGGTTGTTTCTGGCAAGTTAAAAGTCCGTTCTCAGGGGATTACTTCGAATGAACTTGCTACTGGATCTGTCACAACCAACGCAATCACTGATCTCAATGTAACAACTGGAAAGATCGCGGACTTAGGCGTAACAACTGGAAAGATTGCAGACGCCAATGTGACCACCGTGAAGATTCTTGACGCAAACATTACCGCCACTAAGCTAGACGGTGCGCAAACTGGGACGGCTCCTATTTATGGAGTGAGGGCATGGTGCTCGTTTGACGCTGACAGAAATGCTGCGGGTGGGACTGATTCCGCGAACACGGCACGATACCTTTACTGCAGTGGCAACATTACGTCAGTAGTAAAGACGTCAACAGGCAACTTCACCATCACGATGACGACAGCACTTCCAACTACAGGATATGCCGTATTGGGATCATGTAATGATCCTAGCGCCGTCAACGGGTTTGCTTCAATTCCAAGCAGTCACACTACGACATCCTTTCAAATATTGACAGAAAATACTGGAGGTGCCGCCGATGACTTCCGCAGTAATTCAATCGTTGTTATTGGATGAACCAACACTTTGAAAAAGCAACACAGATATATGGCGAAGACTTTCACAAATTGCTTTATTGGCATCTATGCTTTGGCGTTGTTATTTCTGATTCTGGATGTTTCGCCTTATGCTTCTACGCTCAAAATGAAAATCCAAAGCAAGCCTGTGAGCTTTACCATTCCAACACGCTCTTCGTCACCATGTGCATTGGGGACATGCGAAAATCTCTTAGAAAATTCCGAGATGAATTCAAATATATCGCATTTCAGCGTGAATTTAAGAATTCCACTCGG
>Ga0208974_1000096_pt1 | contig 39850 bp, 48 predicted proteins | sample GreLakmeER15MSRF_FD_187699 | JGI IMG/M metagenome (GOLD analysis project Ga0208974, IMG submission 187699) | Freshwater lentic microbial communities from great Laurentian Lakes, MI, USA - Great Lakes metaG ER15MSRF (SPAdes) | ecosystem: Environmental > Aquatic > Freshwater > Lake | place: Great... | reverse complement strand
CACGTTACCAAGCTCTGGCAGACATTGCCAAGCAGGGTGATACCACGGCCAAAGTCGCTGCGGTCATGTCCTTGCAAATGGGTGGCGGTCAGCAGAACACGCAGATCAATGCTCCCAAGAACTGGGCAGATTACGCTTTGCAGTGGACGGGTCTTCTCCTGCCTACGTTCGGGCAAATCTACACGATCAACAAGCAGACCACTCTGGGCATGCGCCAGTCTGACAACGCCACCGCAGTGGCCGTCAGCACCAACTCTGCTTTTGTGGGAATTGCAAGCCAGATTCAGGCTCCAGCAGCCAATGTCACTACAATTGGTGGCAACGGCGTGATTGGCGCGGGAAGCTATTCGATTGGAGCGAACAGTGGTCAAAACTCTGGCAACTCTGGTCGCTTGGCTGGTGCTTCTATTACTGACAATACGGCTGTACCAACTGTGGTGACAAGCACCAACACCACCACCACCACAACAACAACTACCCCGGCAGTACCATGAACCAAATTGACGCAACAGATGCAAAGTTGAGCACGCATGAGGCAGTGTGCGCGGAGCGTTACGCCAGCATTCAAAAGTCTTTTGAATCGGGTAGCAAGCGCATGAGCCGGATTGAGTACATCCTCTACGCGCTGATTGCTGTCACGCTGCTTGGCCCCGGCTTTGCAGCAGAGCTTTTGAAGAAGGTATTGTTGTGAAGGACTGGGCTGTTGCATTCACTGCAGCGGCCCTTCTTTGTGGGTTTGTTGTTTGGTGTACAAGCATAATCGTGCCATTTGTATGGGGGCTGTAAAATGCTTGCAGAACTTGCGGCTGCGAACGCGGCCTTCGCTGTCATAAAGGGTGCGCTGGCCAACGGTAAAGACTTGTCCGACCTTGGCTCTAGGGTCTTTGACTATTTCGACAACAAGGCCAAGATTCAGGCAAAGGTCACAGAGAAGGGCAACCGTTCTGACATTGAAGAATTCTTTGCTCTCGAAAAACTTAATGCTCAAGAGGTCGAACTACGTGAAAGAATGATTTACGCTGGTAGACCGGGCATGTGGCAAGATTGGCAGAAGTTCCAAGCCGTCGCTGCTCGTAGACGCAGGGAAGCAAAAGAGGCTGAAATCAAAGCCATCAGGGTTCGTAAAGCCAAGACAGAGCAATTAATTGAATATATTGCAATCGGTATATCCACAGTTATTTTGACTGTCATGTTAATTTACGGCATTATTATTTACATGATGTATATACGGAAATGAGCGACGATAAGCTAAACGCCAACTCCGCCCTCGACAAAGTGCTTGGGTATGTGGACTCGCCGTTCAAGCTGTTTGCCATCCTCATCATGGGCGTTGTGGCGTTCTCAGGGTACTTCCTTTGGCAGAATCAGACTTTTATGATGGACGCTTACAAAGAGTCCAAGAAGCTGCCGGAGATCAACACCAACCGAGCTGATGACGCAAGCTCAATGCTGCTGAAGAAGACGGGGGCCACGGTAGTGGCGGTGTTCAGAGTAAACCCACTGTTCAACAGCAGAGTGTTGTATAAAGCCTACACTAAGGACGGACGCGACAAAACAATCGAAGACATTGACGTGGGGCTTTTCAGCCAGAACACAGCCAACAACAGCGATGTAGTCAAGCTGATGACCAACGAAATTCCTTGCGGAGACTACCGTTACGCGCAGTCTGAGGTGGGTTTGTGGTATCTTGAGAAGGGTGTAACGTACACTTGCCGGATCAGTGTCCCACCGGACTCACATCGTTTTGTTGGCCAGATCACAGTTGGTTGGGCAGAGCCGCCAAAAGACCTTGAGCAGACAAAATTCATGCTGGAGATCGCCAGCGCCATGTTGACAAAAAGGGGTAATTGATGCTTTCACTGTTCTCAACTCTTGGGGGTCTGCTGATTTCTGGTCTTCCTAAACTGCTGGAATACTTCCAGAACAAAGCTGACCAAGCTCACGAACTAAAACTGGCTGGGTTGCAAAACGAGCGTGAACTGGCCATGGCCGCTCAGGGCTTCGCCGCCCAGTTGAAGGTCGAAGAGGTCCGCACCGACCAAGTAGCGATGGAGACCGATGCCCGGATGACTGAGGCAGCTCTTGAGCATGACGCCAAGGTGCTGGAAAAAGCCTCTACATGGGTGTCTAACTACGTTGGTACTGTGCGCCCCACAGTCACTTACATCTTTGTGGCAGAGCTGGTTTGCATCAACGCTTTTATGGCTTGGTACCTGTACCAGCAACCGGGTTTGATTACCAGCATTGACGACATCATCCGCTATTCAGACCTGATCTTTAGTGCTGATGAAATGGCCATGTTGGGCGGCATCATTGGGTTTTGGTTCGGTTCTCGTCAGTGGAGCAAAAAGTGAAACTGAGCAAGGCAGGTGAAAACCTGATGCACCGGTACGAGGGCTTTCGCTCTCGCCCCTACCTTTGCCCAGCGCACATCTGGACGATTGGCTACGGCCATGTCCTGTACCAAGAGCAGATCAGGCTCCCGATGGTTCGGCCACCCGGCAAGACCAAAGACGACATCCCGATGATTCGCAGCGAATACCCACTGAAACCGGAGGACAACCGTGTCTGGACTAAAACGGAGATCGACGAACTATTCCGAGTTGATGTCGGAACTTTTGAACGGGGTGTTCTTCGTCTTGTTCCCAGTGTGGTTGGGCGTCAAGGCAGCTTTGACGCTTTGGTCTCTATAAGTTTCAACTTCGGACTGGGCAATCTGCAAAAGTCAACCATCCGCATGAAGGCAAACCGAAGCGACTGGGATGGTGCAGCCGAGGCTTTCAGGGCTTGGACCAAGGGCGGCGGCAAGGTTCTCCCCGGGCTGGTCAAACGCCGAGAAGCTGAAATCGCACTGTTTTTGTCCTGACTGGGTACAATCAAGGCTAGTGAGGAAATTACCATGGCCGTTATCCCGATCAAGTCTTTTGGTGGCATTTCGCCCAAGACGCCGCCGCGCTATTTGCCGGACTCTGGTGCTCAAACCGCGCTTAACGCTTCGGTGTTCAACGGTTCTTTGCAGCCGCTGTCAAACGTAGGTGCTGCTGTACACACGCTGACCAAGACAGGTGTTCCTCAGACTATCTACCGGTTTGGCCAAGACTCAGTGTCTGACTCGCAGTACTGGTTTCACTGGACTTCTGACGTTGACGTGTGCCGCAGCCAAGTATCTGGTGATACCTCCGAGTGGACGTTTTACACGGGTGACGGTGCTCCCAAGGCCACGTACGCACAGATCGCGCTGGCAGGCGCTAATTACCCGTTCACGTCGCGTCTTCTAGGCCAAGCCGCTCCCACACAAGCGTTGACTGTCAGCCCTTCGACGTTTACGCCTACGACTTCTGCTGCCGAAGTAATCTTGACGGCCACAATGATCGGGCTGTTGACTACAACATATGGCGTTCAATTTAGCATCGTAGGCACTGCCGACGGCGACTACACAACTGTTACCCTGACCAACCCAATTACTGCCAGCTCTGTTGCCTCTGCGATGAACGCTGCTACAGGTATTGCGGCTGTGGTTCAAGATACTGGAGTCAAAGTTACCAGCGACGCAACTGGTGATACCGCTAAGCTCTATGTGCGGTTCCGCACAGGTACTACGCCAAACACAAGCGGCACGTTCACCTACTCTGGCCTTGACGTGCAAGGTACTGGCACTGCTACCACATCGCCTCTTATAATCATAAACGATTCTGAAATTGGCTCTATTATTTCTGGCGACGTCATTGCGTTAGGTGGTAGTGGCGTTTTATACGTTAATGAGTCTACAACAGGGACATTAACAGCCACTGGTTTAGCCACGTTTTTAACCGATCGCATGTCTGGACAACTTGTTGCTACTGCGTATGGTTCCTGCGTAGTTGTTACACCCGGCTCTGCGGCAAGTGGGGCTTCCGGTTCAATTGGATACAACAGATACAGGGGAGGTATAGAAGTAGCTGGCATATATTCTTTCGGTTCGGAATCACCAGCTCCGGGCAAAGTTTTTGTGACGCAAGCCAACGTCGACAGCGTAGAGAACCGATACTTGTCTGTACTTATTAACGGCGTTGAAAACTTTATTGCTGTGCCTAACGTGTACACGGTAAACAACTTGGCCGTCATCAGTGGCTACGGTGGCAGTGTTGAAATTTTTGGTTCGATAGCCCCTTTTGCAATTGTGTCTACAACGGCTATCGGCACTTCTGCATCCATCCGCCTGCGCGGCGGGGATTACCCAACCACCATACAGTACTCCTCAATCAACGCGTCAGGCGTCACGGACGTTGCAGCAATTCCTGAGACCCGCGTGTATACATTTACATGGGTCAACAAAGAAGCTGGCTTTGAGTTTGAGTCCGCGCCCGCTCCAGCATCAGATTCCGTAGATGTGCGCGTAGAGCAGACAGTGGCCATCTCGGGGCGTGGATCGGTCCCTACTGGATACTTGGCAACACACTGGCGGATATATCGTGCTGTAGCTGGCATATACCTGTTTGTGACTGAGCTGCCGCTCTCCCAAACCTCATTTACCGACGCCGTGAAAGCCGAAAGCCTTGGCGAAGAACTGCCGAGTCTGACATGGCTTACACCACCTGACACGCTGCGTGGCTTAATCAACTTGCCTAACGGCATCATGGCTGGGTTCACTGGACGTGACGTCTACTTCTGCGACCCATACCACCCGCACGCATGGCCTGTTGGGTACAACCAGACTATGGATTTCCCAGTGGTGGGCCTTGGCCGCATGGACACTACGCTTGCGGTTTTGACAACCGGAACACCGTACTTCATCCAAGGCAGTCACCCAGACTCCATGGTGGTCGTTAAATCCGATCTGGAGCAGTCCTGTGCATCCAAGCGCAGCATTGTCAGCCACGGCGGCGCGGTTATCTACGCAAGTCCTGACGGCCTTGTCATGCTGAGCTCCGGCGGCTCTAGGGTGATTACGGATAAGTTTTTTACCCGGGCTCAATGGCAGTCGACATTCCGCCCTTCGTCAATTAACGCATATCACCACGACATGAAGTATGTGGCGTTCTATGACAACGGTACAACCACGGGCGGCTTTATCTTTGACATGACGTCTGGTCAGTTTATTCTCCACACGATCTACGCTACCGCTGGCTATAACGATTTGCTGGCTGACAAACTGTACACGACATCCTCAAACCGCCAAGTAAAAATATGGCTTGATGGCGCGGCCATGTCGTATACATGGAAGTCCAAGAAGTTCACCATGCCGCAAGTCATGGGATTTAGTTGCGCTCAAGTTGAAGCCGAAGCCTACCCAGTGACAGCCAAGGTTTACGTCGATGGCACGCTGGTGCGCACTCAAACTGTTGCAAGCCGTGTGCCGTTCCGTTTGCCGGTGTCCCCGGGTCGTGACTGGGAGTTCCAGATCGAAGGCAACACCGAGGTGTTTGCTGTACTCGTAGCTCAGTCGATGGAGGAGCTGGCCAATGGCTAAACTACCAAGCGTAGTATCGTCGCTACCCCAAGACCTAAAGGCGTTTGTCAACCAAGTACGTGAGGCGATTGACGGACGCAACGGAGACAGGCTGTTAACAGTCAATGATCTTGTCAGCAGCGGCATTGCCAGCACTGGACCCGGCAACACCATAACACCGCCTCCCGGCTTGGTAAGCCCTCCAAGTACGCCTAGAAACGTGCAGGCTTCTGGCGCAATCCAGAACATCATTGTGACGTGGGATGACCCCCTGTACAACGGCCACTCGCACGCGGAAATATGGGGTTCTTCTACCGACGATTTGGGCGCTGCTGTAAAAGTTGGTATGACCCCCGGAGCCATATTTGTCGACTCTGTTGGCCCTAGCGTAACCAGATATTACTGGGTTCGATTCATCAACGTGCTGGGAGTTGTCGGTGCGTTTAACGCAGTCGCTGGTGTACAAGGCGTAACTGGCCCCGCTGTGACGTATTTAATAGATACGTTGACTAGTGCTGCCCTTGATCCTAGTTCTCCGTACACCAAGTTCGCTGTACGCGCAGACTTGTTTTATGTGGTGCCAGATGTAGACTTTAACCAAGAGGCTACTCCAACAGCAACTGCAACAGGTAATCTTTGGTATCAGCCATCTTCTGAGCTCACCCGTACATGGAATGGCAGCGCGTGGGTTTCTTTTTCAGTACAACTACCGTTCGTTGTCAACTCCTCACCCCAGACAATCAACGGCGTATCTGTCCCGGCTGGCGTCTACATGGATGCTGCGTTTATCAAGAACGGCACGATTACCACTGCAAAGATTGGCAACGCGCAAATCGACGACGCCAAGATCGCCAACCTCAGCGCAGGCAAAATCACTGCTGGCTTTATCAGCGCAGATCGGATTCAGGCGGGTTCTATCGACGCCAAGATTGCAACGCTGGACGCCGCAGTCATCGGAACCGGTGTCATCAACGACGCCCGCATCGGCTCGCTCTCGGTCGACAAATTACTGGCTGGAACTACCACCTCTCAAGGCGGAGTTACGTTTGGCTTTGGCCTCGGCACTTCTGTATACGGCATTGCTACTGCTGGTTTTTTTAAGAGTGTTAACGGAGGAACTGCTGGTTTGGCAGGGATTGCAACCAACAGCGTAGGTGTCGCTGGAAACACAGCCTCTACATCCTCATATGGAGCTTTGTTTTCCAACACATACGGTTACGACAGCATAAGCTCGACTTATGTTGTTACAGGATTATCGGTCGCTGGGCCAAACTTTGGCATATTTACGCAACGTAAAAGTCAACAAGGAGCATCTACCTCTGAAGGAGCTCCAAGTACATACACTGCGGCTTACTCCTATCTGGCTTATCTTGATGGCAGTGCCCATTACGGCGGTAAATTGTTTACCACCAATACTAGCGGCGTTGACGTTCGAGGGATTATTGCAGGCGGGCCAACGTATGGGTTGACTGTATCTGGCGGCACTGCTCCATTTACGGGTTGCCACGATGGTCTGATGCTAAAAACAATCACCGCTATTGCTGGTGACATTGTTGTTGATACCGGTGTAGTCGTGGCCACAGACGGCGTAACCGACACCATCACAGAAGTCACGCCGAGTGCAAGTCCAAACCAGAAAAACGCTATTGGTGTATTTGCAGCAATAAGTCCGCAAATTCCTAAACTACTTCAAATTTCTGTCATTGTGCCTAAATGGGAACACGAAGAGTGGGTTGATACCGTCGAGTACAAACTCAATCCTATCTACCAGCCAATCGTAGACACGCACGACTACGTGGCCATCAACTCTGTCGGCGAAGGTCAGATCAACGTCTGTGGAGAAGGCGGTGACTTTGCAGTTGGCGACTTGATCGTGACAAGCTCCACTCCGGGCAAGGGTATGAAGCAAATCGACGACATTGTCCGAAGCTCGACAGTTGCCAAGATACGGGAAAACGTGACCTTTGCCAGCCCGACGGAAGTCAAACTGGTTTCCTGCATCTACATGTGCGGGTAGAATGATCCAATGGCAGAACTTGTCTACGACCAGAAAGAACGCATCGGCGCATGGGTTGCCGCGCAGGTCGATCAGGGAACTGACTGGGGCAGCTTCTACGCTATTGGTGTGGTGAGTGGTGACGAAATCTTGGCTGGCGTGGTCATCAACAACTACAACGGGGCCAACGCAACGTGCCACATTGCCATCGCCAAGCATACAAAACAGATCGTTCCGCTGTTCCAAGCGGTGTGTGACTACGCCTTTCGCCACTGCGGCCTCAAAAGATTAACTGGCATGGTTCCGTCAAATGAGCCTAAAATACTGGCATTTGACAAACACCTCGGTTTCGAGGAAGAGTTCGTCATGAAAGACGGTGCCCCCGGTGCCGACATGCACGTTTTGGTAATGCGGCCTGACACCTGTCGTTGGCTGCGCAAGGAGTAAATTATGGGCGGTAAACGGCAACCAACACCAGATTACGAGCCGATGAAAAAACTTGGCGAAAGGCAGCTTGCATTTGCTGAGCGTCAGTACGCTGAGATGAAGCCTTTGGCTGAACGAGTCTATGGCCAGCAGATGGCTGCACAAGAGCAGCAGATGCGACAGGCACAGGACTACTACGACTACCAAAAAAATACGTTCCGCCCGGTGGAGCAAGGTCTTGTCCGAGACGCTGAGCGGTTTAGCACTGAGGGGTATCGTGAGCAGCTTGCTGGCCAAGCCGCCGCCGCTGCGGGTCGCGCCTTTGGAGTTCAGCAGGAGATGGGCCAGCGGGCCATGGCTTCTCGTGGGGTAAACCCTAACTCCGGTGCTGCAATGGCGCTGCAGGCTCAGGGCAATCTGGGTCTTGCCGCACAACGTGCCAACGCTATGACAGGCGCACGCACTCAGGCTGAACAGCTCGGCTTTGCTCGTCGTATGGACGTCACAGGTCTGGGCCGCAACCTTGCAGGCGCTTCGACTGCTGCTTACGGTGGCGCTACTAGCGCAGGTTCTGCAGGCATGAACACAGCCATGGCCCCGGGTGGTCAGTACATGCAGGGTATGGGTCAGACAGGTCAGACGTATGGCAATATCCTTAACAACCAGACAAGTCAGTTCAACACAGGTTTGAACGCTGAAGGCGAAGTCATGGGCGCTTTGGTTGGTGCTGGTACAACCGCTGCGTTTAGGTCGGACCGCCGCCTTAAGGAAAATATTGAGTTGGTTGGCCGCGATGAGCGCACCATGTTGCCGCTGTATGAGTTCGAGTACATCAACGGTTCTGGCAGACGCTTCATGGGTGTCATGGCGCAGGACGTTGTAGAGTCGCACCCAGACATGGTCTTCACAATGCCTGATGGATTTATGGCAGTCAACTACGCCGGACTCGGCATCGAAATGGTGGAGGTTTAATCATGGGATTCGCAGCAGGTTTTCAAGTAGGTGCTTCCGCTGTTGAACGCGGCTTAAAAATGCGCGAAGAGCGTCAAGAACGAGAACGCCTGCGTGAAGCCATGGGGCTTAAACCTCAAGAGATTGCTGCTCGTCAGCCTACTGAAGACGAACTTACCCGCGCTCAGGCTTACACGCAAGCAATTGCTGACCAAGACGCGAGGATGTTTGCCACGGATAATTCGGTAGAAAACCGCACAGGTCTTTTTTCAGCTAATCCCGCAGAAAGACCTGTAGATGCTTCCGTCGCTCCTCAGATGCCTTACGTAGGCCAAAGCGTTGGAGGAACTCAGTACGGCCTTGGCGGTCAGACTTTTAGCCGCATGCCAACGCAGCAAGAAATTGATTCCGCCCGTTATGCTGCCGCTGCCAATGTAATTGCCGAGCGTGACCCTGTGGCTGCTATGCGTATGCGCCAAGAGCAAATTCGTATGGAGACCGAGTCTAGAGAGGCACCTCTTCGCTTTAAGGGTTTGGAGCAGCAAGTAGCACTTGGCGGGCAACAGCTCGAAACCGGCGCTCTTACCCTTGCGCAACAGAGACGCTTGGCTGAGGAACAACAACGAGGTTCTGATTTCGCGGCATTTGCAGCAAAGAACCCTGACATGCCAGTAGCCGAACTGAAAGATAATGCATTTAAGCAGTTCAATTTCACTCCTAAGCAATGGCAGGAAACTGTGGCTACACGTCTGCAAATCGAAACAGGCGAGATGGACATCTTCAAGAAAAGCATTGCAAAAAAGCTGCAAGGTAAAAATCTTACGCAGCTTGGAGCTTTGTACAACTCAGACCCAGACTTCGACGACAAGACCGACTTGGCCATCGTGCCCGGTAAAGGCGGCGCTGTTACGCTCAACTTTATCGACAAGGCCACCAAGCGCATTACAGGCACTCAGACGTTTAAAAACGAAGCGTTGGCTACAGAGTACCTTAACAAGCAAGCCACTGAGCCTGAGACCATTGGTTCTTGGATGATGAACTTGCAGAAAGCCGAAGTGGGCATGGACAAGGATCGTGCGGCTATCGAAGCTTCTAAGTCAACCGTCAATTACAACGCCGCTCGTATTACCCAGATCAACCAGATGAACAACGCTCTGGCTACAAACCTGAAGAACAGCGAAGAGGCTAAACAGATTCAAGCTCAGTTTGCCACGTTGGACGATACCACCGATCCCGGTGGTTCCAAACGCCAGAGCCTGATTACGCAGTTCAACATGCTGTCTGTCAAAGCTGGCGGAACAATTCCAACAACTGGCGGCGGTAAAAAAGGCTCGGTACTGCAGACTCCCGTCGACGTCAAGAAGAACGACGACGGCACATACACTGCGTTTGCCAAGGATGGCGGTCAAGCGCTGTACAACACGTTTAACGGCGAAACTATTCCACTTGGCATGGAAGTGGACACCTACAAAGGCATGAAAGAAGCTGCCAAGAAAAACGGTGTTGGTTTGGTCGCAGGCGAAGACAACGGTCGACTGGTGATTAAGTTTACCGGCGCTGACGGTAAGTTCTACGACGACGCCGAAAAAGCCAAGTACGCCAAGCCTGCTAAGGCTGCTGACCAGCCGGGTGGATTAGACACGTCGCGTACGACAGTTGTTCAGCCTGCAGCAGAACCTACTGTACCAACGCCTAAACCAGAGAAACGCGCTGGAGAAAAACAAACTGACTTCAGAGATCGACTTCTTGCTTGGGATAGAAACCGCATGGCTTACGAAAGTCTTATGACAGAGCAGCGCCTTAGAGGGCAGCTGAGCGGCAACGCTGCCGGACTGCGCCGACCACTAGTTGAGTAACCACTTCATTGGTACAATTCGGCTAAATTTAGTTAAGGGGCAGCAATGGCTTTCGTACCAATCCGCACTATTGTTGGAACCGATGAAGAAGACACTGGTTTTAAGCCGTTGCGGGATGTCTACTTAGGGCCAGCTCCGCAGCGTGGAGCCATTGCTGCCGGTCTTTCGGCTGGTGTTGACCAGCTTCAGGGGTTAGGTTACAGCGCTCTTGGTGGTGTTGCTGATATTGCTGGAGCAAGCGGAGTTAGTGACTGGGCGAACGAACAAGCCCGTCGCAATCAAATTGACGCTTCTGTTGGCGGTCGCCCTGATCTTGAGCGTATTGAAGACCAAACACTTGGGTCTGCTCTGCCTTACGTCGGTTATCAGATTGCCAAACAAGTTCCTACCATGGCCGGTATTGCCGGTGCGCAGTTTATTCCCGGATTTGGCCAAGCGGCTACTGCCTTGGGTCTTACACGCCTTGGGGCTGTTGCACCTCGTATGCTGGGCGGCGGCGGTTTGCAAGCTGGCTCTAGTGCTGCGGCGCGTCGTGCTGCTTTGGCTCAGGGCGAAGCTTTTGGTACTGGCACGCTGGCTGGCTCTGCAATGGGTTTTGGCTCGCTTTACGGCGAGTCTGTTGAGGGTGGTGACCCAAGCCCATTCAAGGCTCTGGCACTGGCTCCAATTTATGGCGCTGCTGAAGCTGTTCTTCCCGCTGTGTTGCAAGGCAGTTTGCGTGCGCCAGCTCGGTACTCCGGCAATCTTGGCACTCGCATGGCTAAAGCTGGTGGGGTTGCTGGTGCGGGTGAAAGCTTGACAGAACTCGGCCAAAACGAACTTGAAATGGGCATGCGGTCAGACTTGACCGCTGAAGAAATGGCGTCTCGTCGCCTTAACGCAGCAGCAGCTGGCCTCATTGTCGGCGGTAGTTTGGGTACTGTTGGCGGTCTTCGCGGTCCAATGGACTTGACTAAACCTGACACAGAACAAGAAACCCAAACAAGTACTGAGCAAAAACCAATCCTTGGGTTGCAGTACAACCCGTTGGCTGGCACGCCGATCATTTTTCCGGACGGCACGGTTGCTTTGGGCAGCGAACAAGAAATGCTGGCCCGCACAGGCATCAAGCTGCCTGCCGCCGCTGCTGAAAAAGACCTGACAGCACCAGCCGGTACAACTACAGCCGCTGCTGGGGTTACCAAGCCAACTACGCCGTCGATCTTCAGCGAAACAGATACTGCGCTGAACAAACTCGGTGTCAAGCCTACAAAGAATTCTCGAGGCATCTACGACTACTTGGTGGCAGAAGGCATTGACCCAGCTTCCCCAGAGGCCGAGCCAGTCATGAACGCCTTGGCTGCCAGCAAAGTTGGCGAGGCCCGTAAGGCCGTTGGTGAAATCATCCGAGCGAGGAGTACCCGTGGCACAGGAATTTCTACTGTACAGCAGCCTGCAGGAGGCTTGGGAGTTGGGAGCCCTGTCGTTCAAGGAACTGTGGGAGATGCAGGACGCGTTGCTCCTGTCGCAGGAACAGTGGTCGGAGGTGCCCCAGCAGCTGGAGCCCCACTTCAACAAACTGGCCTTCTTCCAATCACAGCCGGGCAACCATCTACCCCTGTAACTACTGGAGCACTAAGTGGCCCTCAAGCCTCTCAAACCATCGAAACAGCGCCGCAAGGACAAACCACTACCACCGTTTCAACTGCCGCCCCGGTAAGCCAGCCGCTTGCGCCCGGTCAGTTCCGCCGCGCTCCTAAGCCAATGACAGTCTTGCAAGCTGCACGGGCAACTCCAACTCCATCAACGGCAGCGGAGCCAGTCGTAGATGAACGCCGAGAAATCTTGCAAAAAATCTTTGGCGAACGCAACGGTGGCATCATCTTTGACGTGGTGGGTATGGGTATGCCCGAGCCAGAGGCTGCTGCCAAGTACGGCTTGAGCCGTCAGTCCATTCAGAAGATTGCTGGTGCTACGGGTCAGAAAGAGTGGCCAGCGCTTATTGCAGGTGCCAAGGCTAAATTTAATCTGACTGATGCTCAGATTGCGGATGCGTTCAATACAGTTGCGCCAGACAGCACAGAAGGTCAAATAGCCAGTGAAGTGTTTACGCAGGACCAAGCCAGCATGGACGAAAACGAAGCCATTGAGGCTGGTCTGGGTAACATCGTCAAAACCGCTGGCGCTGGAACTTCAGAGGTTGAAGGCTTTACCAAACTGCAAAAAGAAATTGACGCTACGCTCGAAGCACTGGCTGTAGAAACAGACCCTGCTGTGTTGGCAGATTTGAATGCCAAGTTGACTGCTCAGATTGAGAAGGTCAAGGCAGTTGAAAAACAAGCCCAAGCCGAAGTGCGGGCGCTTGCTGGTCGTAAGTCTGACAAGGACGCTAGCGACGAAAAAGAAGCTAAAGCCGATCAACCCAAAGAATTAGGAGCAGAAGATGCCGTTCAAGTCGAAAGCACAACAAGCGTATCTGTTCAGCCAAAAGCCGAAACTAGCAAAGCAGTGGTCGGACAAGTACGGCGTGTCAAAAAGCCTGCCACAGAAAGTAAAGCCCAAGTCCCAGCCGTCATCCTCACCCAAGCCGAGCAAGCAGCCCAAGCGTGGGATGTAGTCGCTGCTAATTTTCCCGGGGCTCCTAAGTTTGCTGACCTGACTAAAGCCCAGCAGAACACCTTCATTGGTTTTGGTGAAGGTAACTGGGAGCGCGGTGACGTTGAGCTTGAGCTGACCAAACTGGCCAGAACTGCTGCGTCTACTCAACGAGCTATTGGCCGTGAGCCAGTGACCATTGACGTCGAGTCCCGCATCATTGACGAGACCGTTGCTCCGCAAGTTGCCAAGCTGCCTGCGCCTCAAGTCACTCGACTGGAAAACCACTACAACGCTAAGCGTGACAGTGCTGAGTTCTTGGCCAAGGTCAAGGCCGACGTTGTTCTGTACGCCACCAAGGGTGCCGAGGCAGTTGCTGGCGCTATCCGCGACATCATCAAGTCCATCCACGCAGGTGTTCTGTCAGCGGCTATGATTTTTAACCCGACTGCCATTTCGCAAGTCGAAGCCTTCGTGGTGATCCCACAGGAGACTCAGACTACAACAACGCAGGTTTTGGCAGAACTGCCAGCCGAAGTGAAGGGTATGTCCGAGGCAGGCAAGCAAGCCTACGCCACACTGATCCCAGCTCTCAAGGGCAAGATTGGCGACAAGTTCGTTACCATCGCTGACAAGCCAAGCGGTCGTATCTTTGTGTTCAAGGCCAATGGCGAACTGGTTCTCCAGCAGAAAGCTCTGTTTGGTTTGGCCAAGGGTGACCTGTACAAGGGCAACAACGACCTCAAGCAGAACCGTGTGACTCCAGCCGGTCTCTTCGGTATCAACGTGGTGGACGCTGCCAAAGGTGGGGACGCCGCCAAGACCGCAGGTGACTACGACTTCGGCAAAGTGTTTGCTCTGGACGATCCGGATGCCACCGTTACGTTCATGCACTCCGTCTGGCTCAAAGAGTCGGACGCTGCCAAGCGTGCTGCTGCCCTGAAGAACGATTCCGCTGCTGACTCGCGCTACTCGTTTGGCTGCATCAACGTAGACAAAGAGACGTTCAAGGACATGGTCGGCAAGTACAGCAACCAGATGGACGGCTCCAAGCTCTTCGTGGTTCCTGACGTGCAGAGCACCGTCAACGACTTCATCACTGGCAATGTGGCCAACGACCGACTCGTGCGCGAAGGCGTACAGCCAGTCACCAAGACTACCACTACTCCAGTCAAATCGGCCACCAAGACTGCTGGTGTTGACCGCACAGTAGCTGCCAAAGATGAAGAAGTCGGTGGCATGAAGTTTGGTAAAGAGGGTGCTCCAGTCAAGCAGCCGTACACAGCCAAGGAACTGCTGGCCGAACTCAAAGACTTTATACGAGCAGACATTCCCGGTCGTAAATTGATGGTTGTGGACAGCGTAGTTGATTTGCTCACTTCTACAGACGAAAAAATACGAGCAGTTGGTGCTGCTTTGCAGCTTGAGGGCGCTTATGGCGTGGCCGTAGATGGTCGTGCGTACCTAATTGCAAACCGAATCAAACAGGGCTCTGGTCGCGCTAAGTTTATGCACGAAGTCGGCGGTCACTTGGGTCTGGACAATTTGCTTACCAAGGCAGATCAGGACAAGCTGGTCAATCAAATCAAGACGTGGGCTAAGAAAGCTGACGGCTCTTTGGAAGCTGAATTGGCGCTGCAAGCCTTCGAGCGTGTGCAAGCTGCGCAGACTCCTCAAGAAGACCGACGGTCGGAACTGATTGCTTACTTCATTGAGTCGGCCATGGAGATGGGTGTAGACCCGACTGCTGCCAATGACACCAAGTTGTCTGGCCCACTACGTGAATGGTTCCGCAATCTGTGGGCAGCATTTAAAGTAGCCGCTCGCAAGTTGGGCTTGAAGCCTGAGTCCATGACAGCCCAAGACGTTGTCAACTTGGCCTATGGTGCTGCTCGTTTGGAAATCAACGGCACATGGCACGGTACTGCTGCATCATTTCGGAACTTCCGCCACAAGTTTATGGGGACTGGAGAAGGCGCACAAGCTTTTGGCTGGGGTACGTACTTGGCTCAACGCACTGGCATTGCCAAAGCCTACTGGACTGCGGATGTCGAGCGCAAGGCTAGTGGCCAACCTCGCCAACTAGCGGATTACCCCGGCAAAGATGCTTTTGAGGCTGCGGCTGCGGCAAACGACTACCTCGGGCTTGGCCGCATGGGCAACCTCATCTCCTCCGCGAAACGGGGGGGAATGGATTTGATGCGTTCCCAATACGACATTTCCGCAGCACTAGACAAAGAACTTACAGCTTTCATGAATTGGGTACGCCCTGAAGGCAACCTGATGCGCGTCGACACCGCCGTTCCAGAAAACGAAATGTTGGATTGGGATAAAGTTCTTTCTAGGCAGACTTCAGTTTTGAATAAGATTAAAGCTAAGTTGCCGGAAGACCTGCGCGAAGCCGTGGAAGAAGAAGTAAACGAAACGCTTGAAGGTATGACCGGCGAAGACTTTTACAGAGCTTTGATGTTCGTAGAAGACCGCGACGGTTTTGTCAGCGAGCAATTTGACGTAGCGGATTACAACAAACGACTGGCCAACGCGCCAACCAAACAAGTTGTTTCCGCTTTTATTGACGAAAAACTCGGCGTCAACGGATTGAAGTTTTTGGACTCTGCCAGTCGTGGTAATCCAGAGTTGCTCAAAGCTAAGTTGAAACAAAAACAAGAACTGTTGGCGGAAAAACAAAAAGACCTCGATAAAGCCAGCAAGGAGGCAGATCGCTGGGAAGGTCTATACGACGACGCGCCCGCAGATCAAAAAACATACGCACGTAAAACGTGGCTAAACGCAGTCTCTGCACGTACATCAAAAGAGTTTGAAGTTGAACAACTCAAACAAGACATTGTGCAAGACACAAACAAGCTGCGTTCCATCGAGAAAAAAACGCGCAACCTTGTTATCTTCAACGATAAGAACATTTTCCGCGTGGGTTCTGAGGCTGCTGCGGATCGCCAGCGCATGAAGTTCGGCAGTGACATGGTTGAGTTGGGCAAGCGCGGCCAGTTGAAAGAGAAGGCTGGTAAGACACGAGTTGATACTGCCAATGACCGTGCTATCAAACTCTTGGAGAAGGCGGCTAAGACCAAAGACCCAGCCGAAGCTGAGGCGCTGCGTGCCGAAGCTAACGCGCTATTTAGTGCCACTGCTGGCAAGTTGTCCGGCATGAAGTTTGGTAAGAACGCAGTGCCGCAAGGACTGATCGACCGCAACATTGCCAAGCTGCCTAATATGTCCCAGCAGCCGGTGAAGCGTGTTGTTGAGTCTATTGGTGATCTGGGTGGCAAGTACCTCGACTATGCCTTGTTTACTAACGATCTGGTCAAGCGTGCTCAGGCTTTGGGTCTGGGCGCTGCCAAAACTTTCTTCGACCGACTTGCTGCACGCAACGCCAAGGTCAGTGAGGAAGAGCGCAAGATTGAAAAGATCGCCGACCGCTACGCCCTGATCGAAGACGTCAACAAAGGCTCTGGCCCCGGCTCCGTCAACGAGTTCTTGTTTGAGTCCACCCGCACAGGCAAGTGGGGCTACGACACAGCCAAGTTCAAAGCTGACCCAGCGATGAAGGCCGAGTTCGACAAGCTGGGCCCCAAGGCTCAGCAGTTCGTCAAGGACGTGTTTGCCCATGGCGATGCCACGCTGTCGAACAAGAAGACGATTGTCCTGAACGCCACCAACTCCGAGTACGACGCCATGATTAAGGCAGCTCAGGACTTGGTAAACACTGCCACGGACAGCAAGGTCAAAACCGACGCTGAGAAAGAGCTGGCCAAGCTCAAGGCAGAGAAAGCCGCTACGCTCAAGCGTTTCCAGACGCTGTTCCGCATCCGCGAGGGCATCCCCTACTCGCCTATCAAGCGCACTGGTGCTTACGTGGTAATCGGTGAGTCCGCTGAGTACAAAGCTGCCAAGGCCAATAAAGACACAGCCACAGTCAAGAAGCTGGAGTCTGACCCAGACCACTACCATGTGTCGTTTGTCGATACCAAGTGGCAGGCTCGTAACCTAAAAGACAATTTGGCCGAGCAAGGTGTGTTCGATAGCCCGCAGATCGTGAAGCGCTCTGAGTCGTTTGATGAAGCGTTCAGTGGTGAGGCCATGCTGCCAGCCCTGACAAAGATGCGTGCCGCTGTTGATCGCCGTGCGCAAGACGCCAATGGCAAGAAAGACCCGACTGCTGGCAAGCTGCTCAACATCATCAACCAGTTGTACTTGGAGGCGTTGGCTGAGGGTAGTGCCCGCAAGTCTGAGATGCGCCGCCGTGGTGTGTCTGGTGAAGTGGACATGCTCCAGTCGTTCACACAGCAAGGCCGTGCCGATGCCAACTTCTTGGCCAGCGTTGAGTTTGAGCCTAAGATTCAGGACGCCCTGCAGCAGATGCGTAACCAGTCACGCACTGGCGACCGTGAGCGCAAGTCTGAAATCTTTGACGAGCTGACCCAGCGCTACGCTGACTCGTTGGAGCCCAAAAACAATCCGTTCATCAACGGCCTGACCAACATGGCGTCCAAGTTCTTCTTGGCTTCCAGCCCCGGCTACTACCTGCAGAACTTGACACAGCCATTCATGATGTCGCTGCCTGCTATGGCAGGTCGCCACGATTACACCAAAGCTGCTGCTGCGCTGGCCAAGGCATACACTGAGTTGGGTCCGCTGTTCAAGGACGTGAAGCTGTTTGACCAGCAGTTTGACTTCTCCAAGGTGCCTGCTGACGTACGTACAGCTATCAACGACTTGGTCAACCAAGGCAAGATTGACATCGGTCTGGCCACTGAGATTAACGAGTACAAGGTAGAAGCTGACGGCAAACTCAGCCAGTTTGCACAGCGCCTGAACAAGGGCATGCGTATGGCTGTCCAGAAGGTGGAAGCTACCAACCGTTTGTCTACTGCCATTGCTGCATACCGCTTGGAGTTTGAGCGGGCTAAGAAAGACCCAAAGATTGCAGACCCTAAAGCTGCAGCCACACAGTACGCTGCTGACATCCTGACTGAAACCCATGGTGACTACACAGCCTTTAACGCTCCTCGTGCGTTCAACACCCAGTGGGGTAAGGTGGCTTTGCAGTTCCGCAAGTTCCAGTTGATTCAGATTGCGTTCTACACCAAGCTGATCCGTGATGCGTTTACTAATCCGGACGAGCGTGCAGTCGCCATGAAGACTCTGGGATACTCACTTGGCCACACTGCGGTGTTCGCTGGCATGATGGGCTTGCCCGGCTACGCTGCCATTGCTGCGATCATGAGCGCCTTTGGCGACGAAGACGAGCCATACGACCTGACCGCTGAGATGCGCAAGGCGCTTGGCCCAGAGTGGGCTGACATGATTATGCGTGGCGCTCCTACCTTAGTTGGTATGGACTTGTCAGGCAAGATCGGTGCTGGCAACATGCTGTCCATCATGCCATTTAGTGACGCTGACTTGAGCACCAACGCAGGCCGTGCCGAAGCGTTCGGTACATTGATGGGCGGTGCTGCTCTTGGTATGGCATCTCGAGTGGTTGACGGTCTTGGCCTTATTGCCAGCGGTGACTACTACAAGGGTATTGAGCGCACTATGCCCAAGGGTGTGTCCGACGCACTCAAGGCTGGCCGTCAGGCTGCTGAAGGTATGACTCGCCGCAATGGTGATGTGATCTTGCCTGACAGTGAAATTAGTGCAATCGACACAGTGATGACCGGATTGGGTGTGCCTGCTGTAAAACAAGCTGTGACCTACGAGCGTCAGAACCGCATGCGTGATATCACTGAGAACTTCCAAGACCGCACTACGCGCATCAAGAACGACTACACCAAAGCTGTTCGGGAGCAAGATACCGAGGCCATGGCAGAAGCCCGTGCTGCATGGACGAAACTACAGCAGACTCGCCAGCGTAACGGCTTGACACCGCAGCCAGTATCTAGCTTGCTGAAAGCGCCGCAGGAACAGAGGGCTCGTGAGCAGCGCACCGTAGGTGGTGTACAGTACCGCGAAGGCCAGCGTAAACTGGCAGAATCCGTAGTTGAAAATTAAGGAGTAACCATGGCCAAGTCACCTGCATGGCAGCGCAAGGAGGGCAAGTCCGAAAAGGGCGGGCTCAACGCCAAAGGGCGTGCGTCGTACAACAAGGCAAACCCCGGCAAGCCGGGGCTCAAGGCTCCTCAACCCGAGGGTGGCCCACGACGCGACTCGTTCTGTGCCCGCATGGAGGGTATGAAAGAGAAGCTAACCAGCGCCAAGACAGCCAAAGACCCCAACAGCCGCATCAACAAATCGTTGCGTGCATGGAAGTGCTGACATGGCTACCAAGGCAAAGTCCACGGTGAACGCCGCTGGCAACTACACCAAGCCCGAACTGCGCAAGCGGATCGTGTCACAGGTCAAAGCCGCTGCAACCCAAGGCACTGGTGCTGGCCAATGGTCAGCTCGCAAGGCACAGCTTGTAGCCAAGAAGTACAAGGCCGCTGGCGGGGGGTACAGAGATTGAAAGCCCCCCAAAAATCCCTCAAAGACTGGTCCAGTCAAAATTGGAGAACCAAAAGTGGTAAAAAATCTTCTGACACGGGCGAAAGGTATCTACCTGAGTCTGCAATTAAAAGTCTTAGCCCTGCTGAGTATGCTGCAACAACGCGTGCGAAACGCGCTGGCAAAGCTGCGGGGAAACAGTTTGTAGCGCAACCCAAAAAAGTAGCTGCAAAAACCGCGAAGTACCGTTAACCCCCAACTGGAGAACCCCATGATGAAAGCAAAGAAGCCGAACCCGTTCGGCAAAGGCGAGTCCAAGATGATGGAAGCCAAAGAGAAGAAGATGGCTGGTGGCAAAAAAGCCTACGCCGCCATGGAAAAGAAGTACGAGGGTAAGAAGTCCACCTCGAAGATGAAATAAGGAGAACCACCATGATGTACGGAAAAATGATGATGGCTAAGGCCCCCGCAGGTAAAAAAGCTGCCCCCTTCAAGCCCTGTGCCAAGTGTCCCAACCCCGCCAAATGCGCCAAGATGGGCGCTTGCATGGCCAAAGCCAAGTCCAAGTGACAAAAAAACCCCCGGGTCTTTCGACTCGGGGGCTAAGGTTCCTCAACACAAAGGAGCTAACATGACAGTCAGCGAGCGAATCATACCTCGTTGACTGCATCACCGTCAAATTGGCTAGTCACCAACGTCAATACTGGCGTAGCCGAATCTGCATTCAAGCGTCGTGTGTCCACGACAATGCAACGTGTCTGCTGCGACGTGCAGTCAGTACCACGGGTGATGACAAACTTTTCACCCTGAGACACAAGCGCGTTGGCTTCCTTGATGCTGGCCACCATCGAGTGGTAGTCCATGCGGTGAGCCATGCACCATTCCCGAACTTCCTTCTGGGACAAGATCAAGCGCCCAGCCAGTTCTTTGCTGTTGGCCGTGCCTAGGATGTAGCGCCCAGCAATAGGGCCATTGACTCTGTTGCGCGGGGTCTCAGGGCCACGCCCGTCACGGCTGTCACGGCACTCGGTAGTGACAATAATTCGCTGGCTCAGCATGCTAATCATGCGCTGGAACGCATCTTCAGACGACACCGTGTTGTTCTCCTCTACGGAGTCAGACAGATCACGCAGCAAGCTCACCGTAAACTTGTACAGCTCCTTGATGTCAAACTCCACAATGCCCAGCTTCTTGGCGATCTTGGCAATCACGATGGTGCATGCGCTGTGAGCCCGGTAGAAACGGAACTTGGGGTTGGACAGCACCTCAGTGAACTTGCCCAGCATGGTCTGCATGTCACGGAAGACCTCAGCTTCGTTGGCCAGAATGTACTTGACCATGGCAGCACCCGCATGGCCGGAGTTGGCAGTCATCTTCTTGATGTTCTCGGCAGCTACCATGGCAGATGCTGACCTCCATGCGTCCTCGCCTTCTTCTGTGTCCGGGTATGCAGCTCGGTCTACAAGCATCAGTGGGTTGTAGCGGTCCACGTTGAGCTGGATCAGGCGTACGGCCTCGGCCTGCGAGTTGGCTTGGTTAGCAGCCAGCAGCCCGTAGAAGTCACGGTTGCCAGTCACGTACACGTTCAGCCGCCACTCGGATGACTTGGCGAACACCACGCCGCCGCCCTTGGATGTCAGGCGAACCTTCTCTTGGCCGTTGGATACGCCGTAGGCTACGTCACTGAACACGCCAGCTTCCATGTTGGTCAGCTCATCAGCCAGCACGGGGATGTTGTTGTACACACCTAGCGTAGCCCACAGAGCGTTGGTGGTGAAGCCTTCCTTGGAGTTGAGCGTCATCTTCTCAGGGTTGCCGAACGCAGCCAGTGCAGCGTGGCATGCTGTAGTTTTCCCCCGGCCAGACTTGCCGCCTTGCAGGGCCAGAATCAAGCCCTTGTACAGGTCTTCGCAGTGGTGCGATACCAGTGAACCCCAGCCAGCGCATACGGTGTACTGCCAGTGGACGGCCTCTGGCCTGTTGTACATGAAGTTCATGGCCTCGGCGTAGCCTTCCAAGCTGCCACGGCCATTCTTGAATGCGTTGGCACGCTCCTTGGCGTTGCCGCCTACCAGCACTTTGCGCTCTGTGCCGTCTTGGGCGAACAACGTCTCACCGATAAGGAACGACTTGTGGTCATCCTTCCAGCCAAAGGCTGTCATGGTGTTGGTCTCAGTGATGCTGCGCTTTAAGGACTGCAGTTGGTCCAGCAGATATGCCGCCATGTGCTCTCCAGCGTTTTTGTGGTTGCTCTTCGTGAGCTCGTATCTGGCCATAGCCCTCAGCAAATCCGTTGGTGACGCCACGGACTCACCTGAAATCTCAAAGTCACGGATGCGCTTGTCGGGTAGGTGCAGTCGGATGCCATAACGGAACGTGCCGTCCTCACCCCGGATACGAGTCGTTGGATAGAACAGGTTCTCACAGAACGGGAAAATTTGCATGACCCCTTCCTTGTCGGGGATCAGGCGGCTCAACAGACCAGCGTCCCACTGGTATCCGCGAGGTAGTGCTGGTATGGTCGCTTGCTCAGTAACACCTTCCTCAGTAACGGTCTCAGCAGTAGTTTCTTCTGGCTCCGGCATTACCCGACCTAGCACCAGCGGGGTCTTGATCTTGTCCTTGAACGCGCAGCCATTGCAGCCGTCGGGGTTGCACTTGCTGAAGAACTCGCACGTTGTGGGCCCAGCAGTCCATGTGTCGTAGCGGATGTCCCAGTCAACTTGGCCATGGCCAGTTTCTTCACGCTTGGAACTCCATGACTGAGCTAACTCACGACCATCAACGCAGTGGGTCAGCAGACCGATAACGCCGCGCCAAGTCTCGTAGTCCACGTCACCCATGGTGTCGCGCATCTTGCCAGCTTGCAGGCACTTGTCTGCCATGACGTTGGCATCTACCGGGACTTCAGGGTATTGGGTCAGGTGGGCTGTCAGGTCTGAGTTAAGGTCAGTCGGCTGATACTGTTTCTTGGGCGTCTCTTTGACCGGCTTGACGCCGTTCTCTTTGGCGTAGGCAAACAGCGCTACAGCGAATTCTTTGGGGTCAATGGCTTCACAGGTAGCCATCAGCTTGACTGTCTTGGCGTCGCCGTTCTTGCGGTTGGTCGAATTAATTGGGCGCAGTATGGAGCTGAAGTCAGCCGTACGTGTCGGGTCAGCTATGACCTTCTCGTGAGCCAGCGTAGCCTTGAGAACCGTCGCCACCTTGCGCCACAGCTCGTGGCCAATCTCATGGGTCAGCGGCCAGTAGGCATGCATACCGTAGCCGGAATCAACCAGCATGGGGCGCGGGATACCAACGTCCTTGGCGAACTTGGCCATGGCCACACAAGCGTCCTTCTTGGTAAGGTAGCCCTGCTTCTTGTCGAACTTCTCTTGGCCGCAGTCAACGTCCACCCAGAACGCCTTGGCCTTGTCCCAGTTCTCAGGGATACGGTACTTGCGTTTGGGGTTGCCCTTGATGTCGAGTTCTTCCAACTCGATGACGGCCTTCTGGTACGAAGCACATGCATGGTACACAGATACTTGCTTGCTACGGGACATAGCATCAACTGCTTCCGCCATGGTCTCAAGGTCGGTGTAGACCTTGTGGGCCGGGTATTTGTAGCCCTCTTTGAACAGGGCGAGGTAATGGATGCCGAACTCAGGCAGTATTGTTTTGAGGAACTCTAGGGTGTTCATACTTCACCCTTTGTTGTATTTTTGCAACTCATGGCCACTCCAGAAAGCGAAAAAGCCCGCTGACGGGCTTGGAAGAGTAGGGCCAGTGTACTTCAACGCCACTGACCCCACAAGTTGCTTAATCGTCGAAGCTGATACCGTCGAGGTCGAGGTCCATGTCATCTTCAACTGGAGCGGGCTTAGGAGCTGGCTTGGCAGCAGCTTTGGGCTTGGCCACTGGCTTAGGAGCTTCCTCTTCCTCAGCAGCTTCCTCAACTACAGGCTTGGCTTTGGGCTTGGCCACAGGAGCTGGGGCTTCCTCTTCCTCAGCGGCAGCAGGTGCTTCGGCAGCAATGGCAGCAACCACGGACGAACCGAGGATGTTGGACACCACGTCAGACGCAGCGATCTCTTGGACTTCAGCGAAGCCCTCGTCGTCCAACAAACCAACAGCGGAGAACGTCAGCTTGGGAGACTCAGCTTGCAGGTCGAAGCCAACCTTGGTGACAACCATGTTGTAGCCAACACCGCGCTTGGCCAACATCTGACCATACTCACCCAGTGCCTTGATGGACGCAGGTGGCACACGCAGCAGCATAGCGTCGTTGATCTGACCAGCAGGGGCCACGGCCATACGAACGGCATCAGCGCAAGCCTTACCCTTGGTAGCGCCCTTCTCAGAGACACGCGAGCCCCACTGGTTGTGCGGGCATGTAGCGCACTTCTTGGCTTGCTTGTTCTGAGAATCAGCTGCTGGCTCAACGCCGTCGTTGGAGTAACAGTCAGGCTTCTGGCCTTCGCTGGAATCCTTGTCGTAGCCCTTGATGTAGAACACCTTGCTGGTGCCCTTGTTGGCTTTTAGCAACACCACGTTCAGGCTGGTAGCAGCACTGTCCGGGTCTTTAGGGTTCATCTGGATTTCGCGCTCACCGTCGCGGACGACGGCAAAGGTTTTACCCTTGATGGAGATGACAGGGAAGCCGCCACCAGCGTGTGCGGTCAGGTCGGAGTTGAGCGCGGCGACGTCAACTTTTTTCAGGAAGGCTGGCAGCTTGCTGCCGGAGTCGAATGGAATGATGTTCATAATTTTCTCTGTGAAGGGAAGAGGAGTTTATGCCGAACGGCGGATGTTGACAACGCGTTCTGAGCGAATATTTATGCCCGGTGGTAACTCGTTGTCATTGTTGTCGCGGAACTGTTCAATGGCGGTCTTTGCAGCCCGCACCTCGATCAAGCTCCACTCTTCGTTGGCCTTCACAAATTCCATGAAGGCGTCACGATCTGCAACGCTGGCGGTTGTACGCACAGCGGTGTAAGCCGTACCATGCTCAGTCTTCACTGAGTCCATGCCGGTCTTGTTGAATACGTCCAACAACTTGGCTTCCAGCTTGTCCATCTTTTCATTGATGGGTGCAACCGAAGCGTCGAAGTCGGACTTCATCTCTGCTTTTTTGTCCCGGAGCCGTATGTACAGGCTCACTGCTTCTGATAATTTCATTGGTCTATCCGCTCTTTCATCATGTCGAGTAACACACCCTGCATAGACTGTTTGTCTTGCAGTCTTTTATACACACGCCGCTCAACATCCGTACCTGCAATGTGAACGATCACTGTGGTTCTTGTCTGGCCCGGTCGCCTTACGCGAGCACAAGCCTGTTCGTAAGTTTCATTCGAGTGAACTGGGGCGTACCACACGATGGTGGTTGCTGCCGTCAGTGTCAGCCCATGGCTCATGGTCGATGCGTTAGCCACCAACACACGAGGGTCAAGACCCCGTTGAAACTCACTAAAAATTCTGTCGCGCTCGGACTTGCTAGTCCCGCCATGCACCGTTTCTACCGCCATATCCTTACGCAGTTCTGACGCTACGCTTTCCAGTGCGCCTGTCAGTGGCACGAACACGATGACTTTGCCTTCGGACTCCTCGATGATTTCCTTGAGGACGTCTATGCGAGGCTTGGATGGGATGACAACTTCTTCGCCACCTGTCCCGTACGCGACACCACATGCGATCTGGATTAACTTGTTGGCCTTCACAGCCTCGTTGACAGCCAGAATCTGCCCACCGGAGTACTCGGTAGCCAGCTTGGTCATCATGTCCTTGTATGCCTTCTCCTGCTCCTTGGTGAGGGCCACATCACGGGTAATGAACGTCTGCTCTGGCAAGTCCACGCAGTCATCCAGTGAGAACCGGATAGCTGGCTGCATCATCTGATACACGGCGTCGTTGGCGTCCTGCCTAGCTGCCCACTTGAATGGTGTGATCTGCCGCATCACGCGGTCACGGAACGCACTGAAATACTTTGGCACAGTAGAGTTGTCTGGTGTCACCAGCTTGCACTGAGCCCATGCGTCGGTAGGAGCGTTGGGAGTCGGAGACCCGGTCATGCCCCACACACGGCGAGTAGACTGCTTGTTGCAGATGGTGTTCAGAATCTTCCAGCGGTCAGTGCCAGAGTTACGCGCCAACGCAAGTTCGTCTACCACGATCAGGTCGATGTCAGGGCGCTTGGCCAGTTCGTCTTTGATAGTAGCCAGCCCGTCGATGTTGATGACGTAGACATGCACGTCTTGCTTGAGCAGCTTGTTGCGTCTGTCCCGTGAGCCATGCAGCACCACGCAGTCTAAGTGCGGGAATGTCTGGAACACTGAGTCAGCCCACGTACGCTCCATGGTAGACAGCGGACATACAACGAGCATCTTCTTGACTGTCTTGGTACGGCGCAGGTAGTCGTACGCCCATAACGCAGCGTTGGTCTTACCAGTGCCCATACCGTTGAGGCAGAACGCACGGCTGTTCATGGACAGAAATGAAGCCGTCTCCAGTTGAGCGGAGAACGGACTGTGCCTACCACTGACCTTGGGCCAGTCATAGTGCATGGGCATGGGGTCAGGAACCTCGAAGCCCAAGTTACGCAGCACCCGAGTTTCATCAGGTCTGTGTGGCACTGCTACCAGTGTCGCGCCTTTGTGTTCGACCAACACTGCGGTTGGTATTACAGTCGTTACTCGTGTCGGGTTGCGAAGCTTGAGTACGACTGCTTTTTTGTCTTTGTGTATCAGCATGTGAGTTTCATTGCAACAAGTGCGGCAAGTATTCCTTCGTCGGTTTGTTCAAACGGCATAGCATGTTGGTCTGCATTTTTTGTTGTCCATCTAAGTTCAACGTCGTAGAACGTATGGTGCGTTCGCATTACTTCAACGTGCGCGACACCATCAGGGATTTTTTGGCCGAAGAACATGCGGGAGCCGTCGGGTCTCCAGTAGCCTTCATTTATCTGGGTTATAACTGCCACTGCCTTTCCTCCATCCACGGTTGGTTGTACGGTCTTGCACAGCTACGTTGCCCTTGTGGTTGCCACCGCCGTTCTCCAGTGACTTCTTGTGGGCTACGTCTTTACCATCGCCGACTTTGGCCTTGCCATCTTTGATAGATTCGCGCCGTGCAGCGTTGTTCTTCACACGCTTGGCCACTTCTTCAGGGCGAGCGTTGTAGGACTTTTGGTACTCCAGTTTGCGGGGGGTTGACTTTGGCATTTGATTTCTCCAGTTTGGAATAAACGTCGATCACGTCGAACAACATCGGCATGTCATCAGGATTGTCCACTACCCAAGCAAAGCCGTCAGCATTTCTGATAGCTTCAATTACTCTTTCTTGGTTTGACGTAATGTTCTTTTTCTTGCCGGGTGCTTTAGTTTCAATGGCTACAAACACGCCCTTGTAGCAGATGATGATGTCGGGTATGCCGACTTGTCCCATGCCGTTGGACACGGGCATAAAGAACCACGCGCCGCGCTCCTTGAGGAACTTCTTGCAAGCGTCTTTGACCTTGCCTTCTGGGGTATTAGCCATTCTTTCTCCCGTTGAATTCACAGCTCAATACTGAACACCACGCCTTACACAGCCCTGACGTTTTGGCTGGCCAGCTGTCTCTATCGTATGCAGACTCCAGCTTGGCCACACGGGGTACGAACCCCTGCCAGATGATGGGCACTTCCTTGCGCTCCACAGGCTTCCAGTCGATCTTCTTTTCTTTGAGCCAGATGAAACCAGTGGTAACTTTGTTGACCTCTGGGTGGTGGGCAAACACGTAGTTGGCGTACAGGTCTAACTGCTCGGTGGGCTTGCGCTTGCCAGTCTTGTAGTCTGCAACGACAGCCTTGTCTCCATGGATGACAACCAAGTCGGCGATGCCGCGAGTCCATGCGCCTTTCCATGAGGTGGGTTGGAAGTTACGGTCAAGTGCGTATTCCTTCTCACACAGCTTCTGGCCCGGTAGTGCGGCCAGCTTGAACGCTAGCTTCTGCCACTGATCCATACCTTCTGGCAGCATGACCCCGTCTTTGATGAAGTCTTCAAAGGCAGTGTGTACCCGTGTACCCCACTCGGTATGTACTGTAGGCGGCTCGACAACGTCGCGCTTGACCTTTAGGTGGTAGAACTTACGCGGGCAGGTCTCGAACGTATCAAGCTGGCTGTACGTCCATGCTGGGTTTGTCATGTTGTTCCAATGCGGTGACGCCCCAATACGTCATTTGACGGTTGGGGCTTTGTGTTCTGAAGCTCTATGGTAGCAGCATGGTGAGTGGTGTCAACAATTATTTGACTTCGCCATACGTGTCACCGACGTCGCCTTCAGACCATGTGATTAGCTCAGGCCACCACGACACGCCCTTACGCATAATGCTCTGCAATTCGTCGAGAACTTCGTTCGCCACAGTCTCAGGAACGATGTACACCAGCTCGTCATGCACCGCCAGTGATGGGCGGTATCCGGTACGTTTGAACATGGTCAGGGCATGCTCAGCGATCACGTCACGGGCAAGGGCTTGCACCAAGTTCTCAACGCCTTTTCCAGCGTAGATACGAGCGCGGCTACGGCCAGAGCCGTACCACCATTCAGACTTGCCGTTGTCCATCTCTTTGGTCAGGCCGGGGTAGTAAATCTTGCGACCGGACGGTAGGCGCACAGCGTGCTTCTCGGTAACGCACAGACCCCATGGGTCAATGGCTACCTCTGTACCTTGCTGGATGTTGGGGATGTTGTTCTGAAACGACTTCCAACCTTTGACGATGTCATGGTACGTGTCACGCCATGAAGTCACCACCTCAAGCGACTCGGCTTCTGACAAGTCCAGACCGCCCATGAGCTTGGCCACCTTGCGGAACGTAGGCGCACCAGCACCGAAGCCCAGACCCAACTGAGCGATCTTGGCCAGCTGTCGCTGATCTTTGGTCACCTCGCTCTCGTCGATGCCGTAGCGTGCAGCAGCAAACGATTTGTACAAGTCAGCCTCAACGTCAGCGGAGTACAAGTCCATGGACTGCTTGACCTTCCACAGGAAGTGGTTGACCCGCAACTCGATGCCAGACAAGTCAGCTACGACGACCTTGTGCTTCTTAGGGGCACGCAGTGAGTTACGTAGGGCATCAGAGGGCTTGGGAACCTTGGGGTTAATGCGCGGCAGGTTCTGCATGTTGTACTGCTCACCAGACCAGCGCCCAGTGGTGTCAGCGCCAGCGTACTTGAGTGGCACGGGGATACGACCACCGCATGCGTCAGCGGCCTTGATGAACGCTTGCAGTCTTGTCTCCAGCAGGGTGGACTTGACCTCCAGCCGCACACGGGCAGCAGCAGCGATGATTGGGTCTTCGTGGTCTTGCAGTGCGATGAACGCATCGTCAGTCTTGGCCAGCGCAGGTGTCATCTTGGCCGGGTTGGTAGGCGACTGCTTCATGGGAATTTCGACCCCGCGAGATGTAAGCAACTCACCGAACTTGGCGGCGCTTGCCATGGTCATGCGGACATATTCTTCGGGGTCGGTGGGGTCGCCCTCCAGCTTGCGGGCCACTGACTCAGCTTGCGTAAACAGCAAATCATACAAGTCGTTGAGGGACTTGGCCTTCTCAGCTTTCACATCCTCCAGCGCCTTGTTCACCATGCCGTAGTCGAGTTGGAACTTGGGCTCCACAAGCATACGTGTAGTCATGTCAATGTGCATCAGCTCTGCCTTGGGGAATCCCTTGGCCAGCTTCTTGAACAACTCAGCGCACAGGTCAGTGTCCACCTTGTTGTACTCTTCCATCTGAGCCAGCTCATCAGGGCTGAAGTCACATAAGTGTTTACCCTTAGTGTTCGTAGCTTCGAGGTCTAGCTTTGCACCGACCTTCAACTCAGCAGCCAGCTTCTTGAGCGACACGCCTGTAAGGAACTTGCCACCAACGGACGTGCCTGTCTTGGAGTATTTGGAACGTGCCATGGCAGCAGTGCAGCCGTACATCTTGGGGTTGATGCCAAGTCTCCATGCAAGGATCATCGCATCGAAGCCAGACATGTTGTGACCAATTGCGATCTTGTCGCTCCAGTCCATGTCCTGCATGTGTCTTCTGATCTTGTCCTCACCAAACAGTACGTACGTAGGCTCATCGCCCTCACGTATAGCCACCGAAATGATCTCAGTGTCTGGGTGCTGTATGTACTCAGTGGGGGACATACGACTCAGCGTGTGAGTCGTAGACCAGAAACTTTCAAAGTCAATGTAGACGGGTGTCATTACTGCTCCAATGCGTTGATTGCCATGATACGGGCAATGACGTCCGGGATTTTCTCGTCGTCCTTGACGATGTAAAGGTGGTGCAGCCAGTCAGGGCCGCGCTGCTGTGGCTTGTACTGCGACGCCTTAATGATGTAGCCGTTGGTGGCTTTGATGATGTTAAAAGTTAGCAGGGCGTCTTCCTCGGATAGCCTGTTCCCAGCAATAGTTTCTGAAGCCGACACTTTTGCATCTGACAGAAGCCAGTTACGGAACCATTGTTTGATACTCATTACTTCTCCAGTTGGAATGCGACCATCGCTGCTGCAATGATCTCGTTGACTTCAGTGATTGTGTGTGCGATGTGCGTCTCGTACTCGTAGCCTTCGCGGGTTGCAATGTTAATCACAAAGCCGTTGGCCACTTGATTAACCTCAATGTTGCCGCTGAATATCTTTTTGCTTCGTGTTTGCCTTGCTTGAACTTGCCCAAACATGCCTTGATGGCTGATACCACTAGAGGTGGTCAGCACGCCCTGCGCTGCGTTTTGTGCGCTGTTGCCAGTGAGGGCGTGCATCAGTTCTTTGAGCATGTGCGTGTCTCCAGTTCGATCAATAGTTCAATGTAGTGCTTGGCTTTCTCCAAGTCTTTGATGCCGTTCTTGGCTTTCCAGCGTGATACGTACTTGATGACGTTGCCCTCGAAGTAGCCAATGTTGTTGGCATGGATGTACTCCACAGGTTGAATGGCCAAGTCTTTGTAGTGACTGCCAGCAACTTGTATGTCAAGGGCACTCGTGCCGTTAGCGCCTTTACTCAGCATCTGTTGCATAGCTTCCTCTTCTTCTGTTGTCCAGTTCATTCGATCTCCTCTATGCGTACTCTGACGCGGATTGGTTTAGCTTTGACGTTGCGGAAATGCTTGACGGTCATGGATGCTTCAAAAGCTGGTGTCCTGACCCTCCACAGCACTGGAATACCATCGTTGTCCAGCATGAAGCTCCTGCCGCCAGTCTTGACGGCCCATGCTTTGATGTCTCGTTTCATGGCTTCCTCATCTTTAAAGTCTCTGCACGGCAGTCGTTCCAGCCCTCGTGGTAATCGGGGCTTTCTTTGTCGGCAATCGTCAGGGCATCGGGGACGGCTGGCTGTGCGTTAGTGAGGCTAACAAAGTGGTCAGCAAGTTCACGGGCACGATGCTTGCCGATTCCTTCTCTCACAAGATTTGCTACGATTACTTCGCGGTTCATAAACAACTCCTCAATGTCATCAGTGTCAACATGAAGGCGATGAACGCTATTACGATCCAAAGAAGCTGGTCGTCAGCGGGCTCAGGTTTGTCTTCGTCTTCGTTCATTTGATGATCCTCCTAAACGCCCCGCAACGGGCGCAGTGATACATACCTTGGCCCTCAACGGGCTCCCACCTGTGCTTGCATTCGGTCATTCGGTTCATGTCTTCTCCACAATAGGTGTCATCTTCTTTAAGCGGAACTCTTCTTGGACAAGTGCAATGGCTTCGTCCATATCTCTCAGAGTCACCACCTCCATCTGTGCGTCATGCAGTTCCATGAACTCATTGAGCGCAGTCATCTCAACGGCCTTCAGAATAAATCTGCCAGACTCAGCGCCACGCCTACCAACAGCACGTAGAGCCAGCAGTCCTTCCTTGACCACATCGCTGTAGTCCTTACCAAAGCCCATGCGTGCAAAGGCTTCCGTGATATTGCCCATGGCAACCAGTGTGTTGATGTCAGCGTGTGTTGCCACTCCCTTGGTCAATGAGTCCAACGCAGCATGGTTCTTGATCTTGAGGTCAACCATGAACGGTGTGTGAGACCGCACGGGAGACAAGTTCTCCATCACAAATCCCACGGGATTAAGCAGCACATGCTTAGGTCTGTATTTGCTACGCTTGCGCATGTCACTTCCTGTTGGTCAGCCTCCAAAGATTTTCTTGAGTGCGTCGTACAACTCACGAGCTTGCACGATAGACAGTGTGTCCAGTAGATGCGGCACAGTCGTTGTCAGTTTGACATTATCAGGCACTGGTGTTGGCTTAGGTGTCACCACTGCAACAGGCTTAGCCTTTTTAGCTTTGTCTCTTGCTACGTACCCTCTAACGTAGTGGTTGCCTACGGTTGTGTATGTTGACACGCTGCCATTCTTTGCGGCTTTGATGAGGCTGCGTTTGGTAAACTGCACGATCAGAGATGATGACGATGAATCTTTGATGTTGGCTTTGCGTGCGAGCTCAACCAATTCTGATCTTGTAAGACCGGGGTTGTCTCTGATGATGTTGAAAAGTTTCTCAGACACTCCTAAAAAGTCTGGTACGCCTATAGCTGCTGGTAGTGTAATCACGTTTGTTGTATCTCCATCGTCGTCAAATTTAAGGGCTTCGAGTTTCTTCAGTTCAGATTTCAAGTCAGGCATATTCGTTCTCCAGTTCGTCAATGATTTCGGTGAGTATGTAGTTAGCATCTAACGCTTCCAATACAGATTCGTCCGAGGTCAGCGCGTCGTACTCGACTTCGAGTCGGTTGTATAGCGAACGCATGTGACGCTTGAACTCTTTCTCGAACGCTTCCTCAAAGTCTGAGCGCTTGTAGTCAGCGATCAATGCCATCCATGCAGCAGTCTGAATCTCTGACTTGTATGGCGAGAAGACACTAGCAAAGTCTTCTTCATCGTAGGCGTCATTGCAGTCAAGTGTGTTGAGGCATGTATCGAAGCGGGTGCAGTTCTCATGGTAGTAGTGACCCTTGTGCTCGACACCAAAGCTCCAGCCAGTGTTAGCTAGCGTTATGAGTGCTGGGTCTTTGTATCCGAGCGATGGCAAGAAGTCCTCCCATGAAAACACACGACCCTCGAAGCATGCACCGTCACCCTGTGAGCCGAACCCGCTGAAGTACATGCGATGTACCTCAATGCCAATGTCGTCCATGTCGCGCTTGAAGTCGTCGTAGACAGCATCCCACCATTCGAGGTGCTCTGTGCTAAAGCGACGATGCTTGTCGAGTATCTCGTCTCGTTGCTTTGTTGGCAGTGCTTTGAATCTTTCCATGGGTGTCATTTGACTCTCCAATACTTACGGGTAACTTGCACAACTTCTTCCTTCGGCGGGATAGGTTCGAACTTGTTGCCGAATGGTGGTATCCAGCCGAAGCGACGCCACGTAGCCTGCACGTCAGCGCCTGACGTCCACTTGTAGTCGGGGTGGCTGACAGGGATGGTTGGTAATGTTTTCTTCATGATGCCTCCGCTAGTTTGGCTGCAATGGCTGCGGCTGTAAGACCGTCAGTGTCAATGTCATCAACGATTGCTTTTCGCTGTGATACACGCTCGACCTTGCGATTGAGACGCTCCATGTCTTCGCTGTGAATGTACATAGTCACATTGGGGAATAGCTTGACTGCCTCGTTGAGTGACTTGCACTTCTTGAGGAACTCGTTAATGTCTGTCTCGACCTTAGTCCACTTGGCGTCAATGTCCATGGCGATAATAGCTTCGTCCCAGCGTTGTAGCAACTCGGCGCGACCTACTATATCTTCTGGCAGTGAGCGAACGTAGTCGAATGTCAGCTCAGAGTCTGTCTTGTTGTAATAGCTGTCCTTGGGGCGAGCGTACGCGTACTTCATGCCGCTGAACCTAACAGTGGTAGCTAGGGTACGACCATCATCTAACTTGCCATTGATGGTGATGTTGCCGTCATCAATTTTGCCCAGCCAATCCTTGGGGATTTGATTGACGAGGTGTACGTGCTGCATACCCCAGCATCCGATGTTGAACAGCTGACTGGCGTCAACAAGGATGTTATCGGTGAAGTGGGGTAAGTCAGCATTGCGCTCAGACCTACGCATTGCGTTGATCTTGGTCGAGACGCGATTGATAAGCTCTTTGGTGATGTATACGGTAGCCATGATTTTCCTTGTGTTGAGGTTTAGAAGAGGCCACCTCTGCGGGTGGCTTACTTATTTACTTAGCAGCTGACTGAACGAAGTCAGCGATTGCTTCTCTGAGTTTGTCGCGTGTCTCCTGTGGTGCGTCCTCTGCTAGTGCGTCATAGCACTGCTTGAAAATGTTGTTGTAAGCCTCGATGAGACTGTCAAGTTGGTCTTTGGTATCCATGTCATTGCTCCAAGGTAAAGTGGATATTGTCGCCGTAAGGAGCCTTGATGTCACTAGAGATACACCAGACCACTGGATAGTCAGGCGCATTGGCCGTGTTGAAGTCAGTGTAACCGTCGGTGAGGCAGACGAACACCTCGGGATTGATACCCTCCTTGGCGATGTAGTTGAAGCCCTCCTCCATGTCAGTGCCGCCGCCACAGTAGAACGTCAGCGCCACCTCCTCGCCCTGCTCGAACACCTCGTGCTTGACTACGCTAGTGTCAACATACAAGACATGGACACGGGTGGGGTTGCACATCGACACGATGCGCTGTAAGTGACCGTTGTAGTGGTCAAGCTCGGACTTGGAGATAGAACCAGACACGTCAACTTGGATGACAACCTCGCCCATCTCGGGGGACTTGCCAGTGGATGGAAGATAGCAGTCAACGAAGCGGCGGTTAGGACGCGACCATGTGTAGTCACCACGGGTGAAGGTGGTCATGTAGCGCTCGAGAATGTCGTGCCATGGTGTGCGTACGTCGATGAGTTCAGCAACGATCTTGGCCAGCGCACCGGGCATCTTGCCTTGAGCCTTGGCAGCTTGGGCAGCTTGGGCAATCTCTACGCGAGTCTCAGCGTCGATGCGGTCAGCCTCCTCGCTAGTGAGTGGTGAGCCACGCTCAATCAAGTCATCACCAGTACCACCGGGGCCGTTGCCGTCGGGTTGGTCGGGCAGCTTGTTGTAGATGACGTCGACTGTCTCGTCCTTGGAGCCGGGCATATCGACACAGCCGGGGATGACAGAGCCGATGCCAGCGTCCTTGAGCATGTCGTTAATCCATGCGTCACCAGCGATGTTCCACTTCTTGGGCTGACGTGCGCCACGGCGCAGGGCATGCTGACCGATGACATGGCCTACCTCATGACACAGCAAGAACACAAGCTCGTCAACAGACAGCTTGTCAACGAATGACTTGTTGTAGTAAATCTGACCACGCTGGTCGACAGCAGCAGTGGGGATGGTGTTGTCCTCGATGAGCTTACGCTTCATGAGGATGGATGCAAAGAACGGATGCTGGGTAACTATTGATACCTTGGCCCGGTCGAGTGTGGTAACTGCCATGATTACTCCTTGAAAGTGATGATGTGGATTGGCTCAGTGCCTCTGAGCATGTCGGCTACTTGTTTAGATTTGTCTTTCATCTCCTGTGTAGTGTGCTCGGCCAAGATTTCTATAACCTTACGGATTGCGTCCTTGTCGTGCATGTTGACGTAAAAGTTAGAATTCAGGTTGTTGATGCAGACCATAGCGTCCTCGTACCGGTCTTTGTAGTATCCCTTGCGGTATGTAGGCTCTTCCAGTAACCGCGCAGTCCAGTCAGCACGTACAACCTCCGCCACACTGGGTGCTGCTTCTGCCGATAGACCTAGGATATGTAAACCGTTCCAGTTGGTTGAGCCACACTGAAGCCCGTGCTGCTGCGACAGTGCTTGTGCTATCTGCTTAGACTTGGACGACCAGCCACCTTGGAGGGTGCGGCACTCCAACATGCGGATAATGCGGTTACGCATCCTTACACCTAGCCGTTGTGGGTGTAGCGTAACTGTTGTCTCTGTACAGGGCATACCAGTGATACGCCCTCGTTGAAAACTAGTCATGTTGCTCATTTGCTCTCCTCAAAAAAGTATCCATCGTCTCGTTGCACAATCTTTCCTTTCTTTTCATAGACACCAACTAACCAGTTGGCGTACTTGTTTGCACGTCGCTCCTCGAAAATAGCCCACATCTTTATGGACTGGTTACGCCACAGGAGCACAGCACAGGCCAGCATCAGCAGATACTCAAGGTCAGTGAAGTTCATGCGAACGCTCCCATCCTTGCAGCTACTTCCTCCAGCTTGCGCTTGGCTTCACTACGCTTGTTGGGTGAACCCTTAATCATCTCAACGTCTGCCAAGTAACCCTGTGCTGCATCCTCCAGTGCAGTGATCTCGTCAAGCAGTTCTTGCGTTGGGTTGATTGCCAGCTTGCGTGCCAGCTTGCATCCCTCGATGACGTTGTCGATGAGGCTGTTGTGGAAGCGCTCACCCTTGGCACCTTGGTACTCAGCAAGTTTGGCCACAAGCGAGGCGATGGGCTTGAGCATGCGCTGTATGGTGTCGGTGTTGACAGCTGCTGAAGCCTCATCCTCTGCACGTTTGAACGCCGCCAAGTCATCGTCACTGAGGTCGAACAGGAAGTGCGACGCATCTGCCATGGGTTGGAACCGAAGCTCTGCTGACATGGAAGTCTTGAACTGCTCGGCAGTGGGGTACTCGGAAGCGTTGGCACGCCCTGCTGCATGGCCAGAGTTGCGGTACATGACGTCATCAGTCACTAGCTGGTCATACATTGGCATGTAGGTAGCAAGCAGGTTGTCCACCTGAGCGATGCGGTGCTTCATCTCCTGCGTGTACTCCATGTACAGGTCATTGGGCAGAAGACGAGGGCCAGCATCTACATAAGGATGCGTGTGCTTGCGGTGGTATTGGTAGACCTCGCCGAACTTGGCCATGATTTGATTGATAGCTGAGTCCTTGTTCTTGAACAGCTTGGTCAGCACAGTCAGGCTTGTATCGTTCTCCTGCTGTTGTAAGGTTGCTGTAAGTCCATGGTCGCGCTTGGTGAGTGCCGCACGTCGAAGTGTCAGCTTGACGAGGACTGCCTTGTCAGATAGTTTGGTGTGTGTCATGTTTACTCCTTGTGTTGAATGGTGTGGCACCCGAAGGTGCCATTGGGTTACATCAGGACTTCTGCGTTCTTGGATGCCCACTCGACGAATGCACGGCTGTGCTTGATGGTAGGCTGCAGCTTGATCGCGTCCTTGGTCGCCATGACGTTGAACTCAGGGGACATACGTGACAGGTACTTGGATACACGGTCGAAGTTGTCCTTGGTACTCTTGCGAGCCAGCGCACCGGTCAGGGCGTACAGAGTCGCAGGGTCTTGGGGTACGTCAGCGTTGGCAGGGTCCAACAGGATAGAGTCGACGTCGGGCAGCGACATGTAGATACGCTTGAAGCCAGTGAACTCAGCAGCAGCGCCCTCGCCTACCTCACCAGCTACGTTGTCGAAGAACAGGCCAGAGTCAAGGCTGTCAGGGATGAGGTTGACACGCTCCCATGCACGAGGCGTAGGGTTGGCGAAGCGATTGGCGTCGAAGTCAGACAACAGGCCGGGACGGAAGCGCAGGAACTGAATCAGCACAGGGTCAATGTCGTTGTCGAGCGCCCATTCTGTCCAGTCGTCGATGTTCTCAGCGAAGTCGAATCGCCGGGTGCGGTTGGCCAGCTTGGATGTGATGCGGTTGGCACCAGACTTGTCTTCTGTACGGTTACCAGTGGCGATGATGAACAACTCGTCAGACAGCTTGAGGTTGCCAGCACGACGGTCATAGATAACACCGCACAGTGCGTTCTGCATGGGGACAGGCGCGTCCGACAGTTCCTCCAGAATGAGTGCTGACCGACCGACACCTTGGCGCAGTTGGTAGAACTCTTGGGGTGGAACCCAGCGTGTGAAGTCGCCAGTGTTGTCAGGCACACCGAGCACGTCAACAGGGTCACGCAGTGACGCAGTGAACTCGACGACATTCTCGATGCCAAGGGACTGAACAATGTCCCGAGCACAGGCTGACTTGCCACCGCCGGGAGCGCCGAGGATGAATGGAACAACGGCGTTGCCACCGTCTACGCTGAACTGAGAGAGCACGGATGTGCGGATGTTGCTGTATCGCATGATTTTTCCTATGTGTTGAGGATGTGTGCGTCTGGATGCCTGCCCCCATGCGTGACGCATGAACGATGGGGTAGCCGTTTGAATGTATCTATGTAAGCTGTCTTGGTGCTTACACGCCTAGTCTGTTTACTGCAAGGCCAATGAGGGATTGCTCCTCTACGTATGCCTTGGCTGCTTCCATGGTTGGAAATGATTTCGGGTGTACAGGCGACACCGTGCCGTAGATGTGGCCCTCGAATGCGCCAATGCGTACTCGCACGAATCCAACAGAGTCAACCCACATGGGTACGAGATTGCCATCCCACTCTTTTGTCTTGATGCGTACCTTGGGGCGTATGGTGCAGCGACAGTACACCTCGCCGTTCTCCCATATGAAGTTCATTCGCCCTCCAATCTACGCAGTGCGTATTCTGTTATGGCCTCGGGTGTGTTGCGTATGAAGATAATGTCGTTGGTTGCTGCGTCACAGTTAACATCTGCCTCTTCTGTATGTGGGCATTTGTCATCATCTGTGTGGGCGAACACACAGCCTGTGCATCGACGAGCAACTACGGCAGTTACCATCAGGTAGTCTTCATCCCTCCATGTGTACGGTGTCACCCCGGCCTCCATACCTTCAGGTCAAGGTAGAGTATGGCGAACATGGCCACATACAGCAGGGCCAAGGCTGTCAGTCTTAGTTTTCTCATAGTTCCCTCCACCCCGACTCGATGCGGGCAATCAGTTGCTGAAAGTTGATACGGTGCAGTGTCCCGAACCCGTCGTCCTGCCATACGGATGGGATGCTGCCATGTTGGGTGTGTCTGGTCATTGGTGAGCCTCCTGTTGTCTGCCCTCGAAGTCACTGAACTCCTGCATGGTGTGTGGAAAGCGCCCATGCAGGTCTCTGAAAAGGCACGCGTTGCAGTCACTGCACCACGGCGAGTAGGACTTGCAGGGTTTGATTTGCCTTGTGCTGTACATGGCTGTGCGCTCCATGAAGTAGTCCCATGACGGGTTGTCCATCTTCTTTAGGATGAGTTTCTTGCGTTTACGTTGGTTCATAGTTCAGGCACGTATATCGTGTTCTTAGTCTCAATGATTCCACCTTGAGGGTTGAAACTCACGATGGCACCTGTGCGTATCACTCCACTGCCAAGGGTCGGGTGATTGACCGCCTCTAGCTTTGCACACCAAAAGGGTTTGTCCATACTGTCGTACAGCAAGCACATCATTGGCTCAGAGTAGGTTTTGTAGAATACGATTGGTTTCATGGCAGTGTCCTTTGCTCAATTAGGATTAAATACCCAAGACCCTTGATGATTTCAATGTGTCGGCTACTCAGGGTTTTCTGGCCAGTGAGTGCTGCGAACGTGTGTGCCTTGTCGCACACTGGGTATATGGTCTGCTTGCCATACACGTCACGGATTTCCACCGTGATGGTCTTGGTAAGGTGGTCGGGTGTGATTGTGTCCATGATTACCTCCGGTTGAATGTTTCGATGAGTACCCATGCCCAACTGACAATGCCAGCTACGATGTAGAACCCAATGATTAGGTCGATGACGTCCATGGTGATTGAGCCTTTTAGTGACTTGCTCAGGTCGTGATGGTGCTTAGGCTGATTGATGGGTTAAGGGGATGCCACCCCCAAGCTGTTGCACACACTCTATGTGTGCGCCTAGCCCCGATGTGTGTATGTGTAGGTTATCGAGCGAATCGCTCGGCCAAGTATTCCCTGTAGGCGAACTCAGGGTCATCCATGTCCAAGGGGCTATGGTCTGTGCTTGCCTCGAAAACGAACGGCTCATCTGTTGGCTCATCGATGTGTGTATACACACATTCTCTTGGTGTAGCGATGAAATAGTGTCGTTGCATGATGGTCTCCATGATGTGTGTATACACACCTATCCAAGGTTGATGGGGTAATTAGACAGAATTTATTGGGCTTGTCTAATTAGGTGGGCGCTCGAAACCCGCATGGATACTGGGCTAGCGGGATGATGTTAGGGTTTACCCTTGTCGAATTATCCAAACCTGAAATAGGGGGTCAGGAATTTTAGGGGTCGTCATGATTGTGTGGCGCTTGGCGCTTCATGCACGAACAGAC
>Ga0208974_1000095_pt1 | contig 39949 bp, 46 predicted proteins | sample GreLakmeER15MSRF_FD_187699 | JGI IMG/M metagenome (GOLD analysis project Ga0208974, IMG submission 187699) | Freshwater lentic microbial communities from great Laurentian Lakes, MI, USA - Great Lakes metaG ER15MSRF (SPAdes) | ecosystem: Environmental > Aquatic > Freshwater > Lake | place: Great... | reverse complement strand
GCGAGTAAAGTCTACGTCCTTTTGGAGTTTTTCCTAAAAGTTTTTCAGTACGTGGTGGTGGTGTTCGGTATTTGGCTTTTGGCAACCAACCGTTTAATTCCCATGACCTAATTGTAACGGGCTTACGATTAAGGGCTTTAGCTAATTCTCCAACAGTAAAAAACTCTCTGTCTACACCACCAATTTTTAAGATTTTTGACTTTGCCCCATTTAAAGGATCTTCAACTATTGAATCTCTGCCAGGAGCTGGGCGGTTTTTGGGTAACTTCTTTCCTGGGAAGTCAGGCAAACTATTAAAAAGGTCTAATGGGTCTTTTGACATTATTCTTCGTCGTAGCTTTTTTCATTAACCAATTTAAATGCCCAGGTCTCACGCTCTGTATAGAACTTGGCAACTACATCTTTGTATTCATTTGCCCAAGCGTATTGCAGAATGCGGTCTTCATTGGTTGTTTCAATTACTTCTTTAACCTCATCCCACGCATCCATATTCTTAATCCACTCAATGGCTGCAGATAGGTCAAATGAAGTAGACACTCTGCGTTCATGCTTTAACTGCATGTCTCCTGCTGGCATCCATTTGTGGCCTCGATCATCTTGTTTGCCGTTACTAGAAACTTGACGAACAAGTTCACGTTTGAGTTCATCAGCCCTGCTAGCTGTCTTATCTGCAAACTCTTTAGCGGCTTTGTATTCTTCTGCAAGCCGTGCTATAAGTTCTGGGGAAGGCATGGGGGTTTCGGGGCGGTCTGGGAGTTTTGGCTTGTTTGACATTTTACACCTGTGAGTCTCGTAGGAAGGAAGTTAAACTACTTAAAGTAATATCAAAACCACCACGCACATCGTGGTGCTTTCCGTCAACAAAGGCTTCGTTAATAGATCGTTTTTGTTGAAGCATGTCGTATTGTCTTTCTTCAATAGACCCTTGCATGACGAATGTGGCAATCGTAACATGGGGGAACTGAGAAGACAACCTAATAATGCGAGCTTCTCTTTGTTCTAACTTCCCGCTGCTCCAGGGCAAGTCATAAGAGATAAGGTAGTTTGCCATTGGAAGGTCAACACCATACCCGCCAGCGTCTGATGATAAGAACAGCCGAGTGTTAGGGTCGTTGCCAAACTGTTGCTTAGCGTTATCCTTATCTTCAGCTGAAACATCTCCCGTAAACAAGACTGAGTTTGTTATTTTTTCAGTTGCCTTTTTGATGAGTCTTAAGTTTTCTTTAAAAAACGAAAACAATACAACTTTGTTTTTAGGATCTTCTTCAAGTACTTCTGTGATGTAAGCAACTACTGCATCTAATTTTGGAGTGATTGTTACGCCGTCTAGTAAACCTTGACCAGATATAGACGCAGCATAAGCACTACCTTGGTTAAGTAACGTAGTGTCGTTATAGGCTTTGGATGATGAAACCACTAAGTGTGGGTTATCACACAACATACGAAGGACCGTCAACCTTGACATAATTTGCCCTTGAGCTTCATTGGAGCCAGGGTCGTTGTAATGCTTCCAGAGATTAAATGACCCACCGTGCATACTTATTGCTTTTTGTAGTTGTTTCAATAGATCAGTAGCAATTAGTTTGTAGAGTGCTGCACCTTTGGAGTCAAAAGGAATTGGAATTGTTTGATGAATAATCTTTGGAAGTTGATCTGCAATGTCTTCTCTAGTTTTACGAATCATGCAATCTGATAAAGAAGTATGTAGTTGTTTTAAGTTTTTGTACCTTGTGGCTTTTCCAAAGTGGTCACGAACAATAAAGGTCCTATCAAACAAATCAAACTTGCCAAGAATGCTTGGGTCAACAAATTCCATAATTGAAAACAATTCTTCTGGACGGTTTTCAATAGGTTGACCAGTTAGGGCAAACCGATATGGAACTGTTTTACCAACCTTTTTAATAAGCTTTGATCTTTTGCTTACCCTAGATTTAATGATTGTAGCTTCGTCAACAACTACTGCTTGAATTGGAAGCTTAGATAAGAAGACTGTATCCCTGGTTAAAGTCTCTGGGTTTACAACAATGTATTTTGCGGATATGCAAGCACGCCAGCATTGTTCCCTAACTTTAGGGGAACCATCAATGACTACGCATCTAGAGTCAGTAAATTTATTTATCTCGCGTTTCCATTGGTACTTCAAGGAAGCTGGGACAATTACTAAGCACCGATCAATGTCTTCGTTGTTAATGAGTGCTTCTATTGCCGCAATTGTTGTAACTGTTTTTCCAGCACCCATAACCAAACCTAATAGCATCTGCCCACGGTCTACCATGGCATCAACTGACTCTTGTTGGTATGGGTATAGGGTGCCTTTAAAAGTCATAACATCCAGGGGGGTACTACAGTTGATGTGGTAAGGCCTGCCTCTATTTCATCATTGGTCATGTCACCAATGTCTTTGGCGCTAGTGCCTTGGTAATTCCACCACTTTAAACCCTTGCGTGGCCTACCCATAAACTTGTATAGCTTTTTACTAGATTCAATACCAGCAACGTCATTATCCATTGCAATGATTACAGTGTCGGCCATGTGGGTCAAAAGGTTCATCTGTTCTTTAGATACTTGTGCTCCAAAAGAAGCAACTGCTTGAGGTTTACTAAATACCATAGCAAACCTAACGACGTCTAATGGAGACTCTACGAGTATGGCTGTACGGTTCCTAAATCGTTCAGCGCCAAATAGTGTTTTTGCTTTCTCTACACCTACGGGAAAGTTGCGTACCCAGTCTGTCTTTTTTTCTTGCCACCCCATCAGTTGCCCCATCGGGGAAATTATAGGAATAGCCCAGCTTCTATTGTTAGGGTTCCAACGAACTCCGTAACGATAAACCAAATCTGGGTCTAGATCTTTGGTGGCACAACGTTTATCTGAAACTCTGTCAAACCCAAAGAAAGCGTCGGTGCGTAATTGAGGCTGTGCTACTTCTTGTTTCTTAGGTGCATACAACCTTTCTGCGCCAGCGTTAATTAAAAACTGTTGCGCAGATGCTGCGGTATCTCCACACAGCTCATACAAGAGGCTTGACAAAGTTCCTCTAGCTCCGCATGAAAAGCAAATCCATAAACCACTAGTGGCGTTCATGCTCCATGATGGTGACCTGTCTTCCTTACCTACAACCCTAAGGTGAACTGGGCATTTTCCAGTTATCTCCCTTTCGCTAATACGCGATAGTTCTACCCCTGCGGTTTCTAGCACCAGGGTTAGGTCAGTCAATTGAGGGGTCAATGCTGTGCTCATCTCCCATAACCTCCTCAAACTCCATTGTCTTCCAGTCCCACTTAACATGAACTTCACCAGTAGGTGCTGTACGCGCTAGCACAACTCTAATGATCGCTTGGTCATCCATGTCTGGGTTGCGCTCTACACCAAGGATCAGGTCAGCGTCTTGGGCAAATGAAGAGGTGTAACCAATTGCGTCAGCAGTAACTGCACGAGTCTTGCGATTCTGTAGTTTCCATGACAACACTTGAGTGGTTGCAACCACGGGAATGTCAAAGCGTTGAGCCATACGTTTTAACGCACGCGTAATGTTGGTCAATGCTTGTGGGCTTCCTTTGGCTTCACCCTCCTCATCGTCCATCAAATACACGCCGTCAACAAACAACACGTCTGGTGAATACTCTTGAACTTTGCTAGCAAGTGCGCTAACTGTTGTAAGAGATGAGGTGTCTTCGCTAAAGACAAAGGGTTGCATGTTCTTTCGTAACGACAACGCTTTTTTAATCTTGGCCATGTCCTTGGCGTCTAGGTCACCAGACAAAATACGATCATACGGAACTTTGGCAATTAAAGAGTCATAGCGAGCTTCTTGCTCTTCAATGCTCATTTCAAATGAAACAAAGAGGGGTCGCTTACCATGAACGTGTGCTGAGTTGGCAAGGATCAAAGCAAACAAAGATTTACCACGCTTTGGTTCTCCAGCAAACACAACAAACTGTTGGGGTCGTAATCCATGGGTGATTTTATCAAGACCATAAAAACCAGTTGGGATACCACGAAGAGCGTTTGGTTGAAGACGCATTTCTTCATAACGTACAAGACGATTTTCCCAGTTTTGAATAATGTCAATGTCGCGAAGACGCGCTGTTTCAACTGCCGCTTTCTGTAGGCCAGCGGAGAGTGAGGCAACTGCGGCAGAAATATCATCAGCGTTTAAGAATGAAATTGCTGGTTGAAGAGCATCCATAACGCAACGCTTTCTGTAAGCGTCAAAGATCTCTTCAATAAGCCTTGAGTAACTTTCGTCCGTTGAGTCGTACAACGAAATAGCACCATGCTCTTGTACAAATACGCGTTCAGTAGGTACCGCACCATGCGTGCGGTAAAACTCAAGTATCCATTGCCAAATGCCAGACCATTCTCCAGACATGTGATCCGGCTTTACGCCAGCACGAACTGGGACTGTGACATCCTTGTCTTGAATTACTTTAGAAATTAAGTGAAGTTCACTAGATGCCATTAGTTTCTCCAGGCGGTGGTTGGGGGAATGACTGTAGCACGCATTCCTAAAATGCGGGCAACTTCTTGATCGGCAACATACACAGTATGGATTGATCTGTTATAACGTAAATCAAGTTCATAATCTTCTGGAGTTTCGTAACGCTCTACAACGGGGGTTACACCTTTACGAACAAGCCATTTGTAAATGTGTTCAACGGCTTCTTGTGGTAAGAAAGTGATTACCTCTGTTGAAATGTTTAGACGATTTACTGCGTCAATCAAAGACTTCAAAGGAAGGTCATTAGGTTTCCAAAGTTTTAAAGCTGAATCCCAATCCTTACTACGTTCGTAAAACTTTGATTTTATTCCAGCAGCACCAGTTGGTCGAGATGCAATAAGACCTTCAAACACGCATGCTTGACCAGCTCGGCCAAACATTGCAATGTCTCCGCCCTCCATTACGACACCTTAATTTCAGTCATTTCCATGACCGCGTTTTTAACCCTGTCACCATATCTGCGAGTAAAATCCATAATTGGCATAGTTGAAGTAATAATTACTGAACGCATGTCTTCGTAGCGTCTGCGAATAAGACTCCCAATTTCATGGTTGGCAAACTCTGTTTCTCGTTCTTGCCCAACCCCATCAAGCACAACAATGTCAAAGACTCCTTGGATGTACTTAATCAAGTAAGGGCTTGAGTACATGGATGGTAAAAGGTTGTCGTTGTCAAACTGATCTTTAAGCATTTCTAAGTACCGATCAGCCGTAGCAAATCTTCCAGAAGCTGGGTGAGTTGTTACAAGCACCTTTAAAAGGTGTTGGGCAATAACGCTTTTACCAGTACCAGTTTTGCCGTGAAGGTAAAGGCTGCTTCCTGGTTCATAACTATCAAGCCAGGACATGATGCTGGTGTTTAGTTTAATGCCGTCCTCTGGAATGCTGGCTAGTCTTTGTGGAATTTTAGAATGGAACAAGCGTTCGTCCGCGGTGCGGTTACGCCACCAGTTTTCTGACTTCCAATCAGTCGGTGTCGGGTAGTTCGGTTTCATGTGGCTCCTTGTTGTATGACTCATTGATGATCTTCCAAAAGTCATCTTCCATTTTGTTTTTGTGTAAAACCTTGTTGTGAACGTTTAAACCAGCAACCGTAGAAAACTTAGCGCCACAATGTAGGCATTCATGCAACAGTTCTGCTTTTTTGGGTTGACGTTTACAGAATAAATCGTAGGGTACTTCTTCATCTAAAGAAAATTCAAACCAATCGTTGTACTCTTCTGTTGATTCAAAGTTGGCTTTGATCCAATCAACAAACACGATGATGTCTTCAATTTTAAAAAAAGTATATTCCGGCTCATTTTCCATTGGAAAGCCTCCGATAGTTATATACCGCTTCGGTAATTGAGCTAGCTGGTGACCGAAGAAGTGATTTTGACATTTTTAAAAGCTCGTCTGGTAACGGGAATCCCCGTAACGAATTGAGAGCCGCTGTCGGGTCTTCCTGTTCTTCACCTGTGATGAACCTTACTAAAGAGTTTAGCGCAGTAAGACCATTAACAAAGTTCTCATTTCCAAAATCGCCTCTGTACTGCATTGCAAGGGCAGAAACAACTTCAGGATAGCGATAGCAAATGTCCGTACCGCGCATAACTATGGCCTTTTTAAGGAGGTTGTCTTGGGGAGCATCCCATTGTAATTCAATCCCAGTCCTGTCAAAATCGTTAAGCATCAGCATAAGGATTGGGTCATCCGTTGAAACTGCAACCTCAATGTGCTCCATTAATTGTTTTTGGATTTCTTTGCTACAAAAAAGTAACGCTGGGTTATCCGCGGTCCGCCAGCGTTCTACCGATAAAAACTTGTTGATCATTTGCATTACCGTAAATTCGTTAAGCCCAGAATCTGTAAGTAAGTTAAAAGTACGACGGAGGATAATCAAATCACGCTGGTTGTAATTGGCAGACATGATTGATTGGCGGTTGCTCACAAAGTGAGAAAGAAGTCTGTTTGTTTTGCGTGGTGGTGCCTTGGATACCTTTGGTTCTTCGGTGGTTTTCATATCGTCAGGGTCTGCTCCAATAATCATTTCATCTCCAGCGCCGCTCGCGGCCCTCTCTAATTTCTTTATTACTAGTGTCTCTATATTTAATACTTCTATAGAACCCTCCGCATTCCCATATGCCATGCAGGTTTGCGGAGTTTCACTAGGGTCACCTGTGACCCCCCCTGTAAGTTCAATAGGGTCACCCGTGACCCCATCTATATCTTTGATAGGGTCACCCATGACCCCATCTAGGGTCACCCGTGACCCCATCTGAGCGTCAGTGTAGTGAACTGTGTACACATTGATAGAGGGGTTCTTACGCCTACGAGTTGTAATGACCCCATATTCAGAAAGCCACTTAAGAGATCTTTTGGATGTCTCTTTGGACACCCCCACATGGTCGGCAATCTGCTGAACAGAGGCGGTCACTTCCCTCTGACGCCTGTCCATTAAAGCAACCAACCCAACCAAAACTTGTAGATCCCTAGGTTGCCCGTAGTCCTTGATTAGATCTACAGCCCATAATGGGATGGCCAAGAATGGCCCCTGAAAAGAGTTGGTGGTCATGGGTGATTGAAGATACCCCAAAAACTCACAGCACGCAACGCCGTTGTTGTTTTGTTTTTTAAGTGGTATATTTTTAGGATTGTGTTGAACGGGTAGGTGGTTCTCCTAACAACATATTCGGCAAAGCCAGGGGTTATCAGATAAACTTTGATAGCCCCTGGCTTTTGCTATTAGGAGATGTAATGGAATCACTTATTAAATCCCTTAAAGTGCTCGTTTCTGACGTAGTTACTTTTTATTTCATGGCCCATGGCTATCATTGGAATGTAGAGGGTCCAGATTTCAGCCAATACCATTCTTTGTTTTCAGATATCTACGAGGATGCTTATGGGTCAATTGACCCAATTGCCGAGAACATTCGTAAACTCGATGACTATGCCCCCTTTAGTTTGCAGAAGTTTTTAGACCTTCGCACACTTGAGTTTAAAGACGCACAGCCAAATCCAAAAGCTATGGCTAAGTCTTTATTGGTAGCCAACGAAGATCTTCTTAAATCTCTCAAAAAGGCATTTGATGAGGCTCAGAAAAAAGACGAACAAGGAATTATGAACTTTCTTGCAGATCGTATTGACAACCACAATAAATGGTCCTGGCAACTTAGGGCCTCTACTAAGTAAGGAGCCAACATGGCAGCAAAAAAGAAAGCACCAGCAAAAAAGACAGCAGCTTGGTCACGCTCTGAGGGTAAAGATCCCAAGGGTGGCCTTAATGAAAAAGGTCGCAAGTCTTATGAAAAGGAAAACCCTGGAAGCAACCTTAAGCCTCCAGTAAAAAAGGAACAGGCAGCTAAGTCTGAGAAGTCAGCAGCACGCCGTGAATCTTTCTGTGATCGCATGGAAGGCATGAAGAAGAAGAACACTTCAGCCAAGACAGCCAACGATCCTAACTCACGCATTAATAAGTCATTACGAGCTTGGGATTGCTGATGGCTGCTAAGAAGACAAGCAAATATAGGAAGGGAGGTAAGTAGTATGTGTACAGCATGTGGATGTGGTCTCAAAGACAAGAAGGACCCTGGCTACGGCAAGGGCCCCTCTAAGAAGAAGGCAGCTCCTGCAAAGAAGGCAGCAGCTAAGAAGAAGTGAAATCATAAATAAATGGTAGTTACCATTATCTAGTAAAAAGCCCCAGCGTAATCACTGGGGCTTTTTGCTGTACCTAATTACCAAGGTCTTTGGTGTGCCGTAACAACAGCCATTACTTCTTTAAACAACTCTTGAGTTAATGTAAACCCAATCTCATCACCATTTTTCATAAGAATGACAATTGATCCAATTTCATGCTTTAGTTCATCGCTTGGCTTTGTTAGAAAAGCAATTCCCTCTTCTTTTGTCTTAACAACAGTTCCTTTATCTTTGGCCATGCGCTTTACTAACGCAGATGGCATAACCTCAAGGGTCTCTTTACTGTAGTTAGTTTCTCCAAAATCAGGCAGTTCATCATCACGTATTGGCTCTAACTCTTCATCACCATCAATAATGATTGGAACCAAACCATTTGTTAATTCTAAGGTAGAGAGCTTTAAGTCAATCGACATTGAAGAAACTCGGATTGATTCTTCTTCATTTTCTGTGTCCCACATAACAAGTGTAAGACCTGGAACAGGCCTACCTTTTAGGTCCCACAAAATGTAATCAACAACATCTTCTACCTGGTGTACTTCAGTAGCTTTTAAAGCAAGTGCTTTAGGAACTGCTTTAGATCCCTCTGTTGCAACAATTGTAAAAGTTGCCTCGTTGTCAAGCAACCAGTCGTAAACAACTTCAAGTCCAGTTGTTACCTTGCCATACCATGGAACAAGGAACGTTGATGACAATCCAATATCATTCAATGCTGATTCAATCACTTTTTTAGGTGCTGAACCAGTACCAACAACTCCGTATGTTTCTTTCAAGGTGGCTCCTTATTTTAGGCTTTTTCGATGTGCCATGTCCCCTACGTAAGTGAGGAGTCGTAACACAGAATGCACTGTACCAGCAACAGCAGCAACAGCCAACCCGTAAAGTTCAATATGGGGAAACCCAACTATGAACGATGCAATGTAACCAAAACAAACGCCTACAATTACCTTTACCCAAGGCATTGCTTCTTTAGGTGTTAGTGAATCAAGAACTTGTAAAAGTTTATAAACCGCTAATGAACAGATTAAAAAAGTCATGGGATCCCTGGGATATTGTTAAACGTTATTGTCCAACGAGATGAGCTTATCGCCCTATTACTATAAGCAACCGTTCCATTATTTACTAGTTCTGTAACTGGAAGTAACGATGGAAGTAGGCGTTTTGCTACTGCTCGTGTTTTTTGGTAGTTGGAGTTATACACAGAATAATTGTTGTGTGCAGTGCCTACTGCAGAATCTGGATTAGTTTCATCTCGCCAACGGTAATCAGAAACAAATATGTTGTTATCTTGATTAGTTACCCAACCTCCAAGTACGGTGTGACCATCAAAATACTCTGAGTTAATAGAGCGTTCTAAAAGCATGCGCTTAAAAGAGTCAGTTGGGACTACCGTGCTTTTTACAAAAATAGCTAAACGTGTATTTGTATAAGAGGTTACAGAAGAATCAACAGGCAATTCCCAGTATTTAATACCATTACTTATACGTGGTGTTGTTGAATACGCAACTTGCACTGCACCAGCACTTCCGTAACCAGCCGTTTTGTATAAACCTACTGCAATAACATTGTTTTGCGCGTTAAACGAAGTTTCTGCTTGTACTGAGAAGTACAAGATGTCTCCATAAATTACGGGAACATCTGCGTTAACCATTTGAAGTACGGAAACAGATCCGCCAGCAACACTTGCGTCTGGGTTGTATGCCCATACTGCTACATCTGCAGCAAGAGAGAATGAAGTTTCAGCAGGAACTCCACCTTCAAAAAACCCAGCCCATGGGGCACTTGCTGTAGGGGATGAAGCAGTGTTAGATAAACCAGCGTCGTAAGATTGGATAAAGCTTTCCGTAAAAGGAGAACCACCATCAAAACCAGCCGATAGGCCGTTAACAATGTTGGGGTCTTTAATTAAATTAACACGCTGAGCATACACTTTAATTTTTTTGTTAACAGTATCAATTGTTACGTCAGAACCAGTAAGAGCGGTATAGAAAGTTTCTAAACCATTAATAGTGCCGGTTTCTCTTCGCAGTTTTCCAATACTATTTAAGATGTTACGAAGACGTTCGGTTCCTAATTCATGACTCAACAACCCAATACTCAAGTCATTAGACAGGACGTCTAGAACCAAAGAGTTTGAAATTTGAGGATCTTTTGCTGTCATTAAAAAATCAATTGTGGTTCTTGTTCTATCTATCTCAAATCCAAATGTAGACAAGAACCTTTCTAATGGCCCACCATTTCCGGTGTTTAAATCGTCATCTAACAAACGGTAATACAAGGGAACTTTAGTAAACAAGTCTGCACTAGACCCATAGTTTTTTGGCACTAGTACTGAAACAGTTGCAACTTGTTCGTAATACAAATCATTTTGTGATTGGTATTTTATAAACATACTGTAGTAAGCCCATTTACCTTCAGGCACAAAGTGTTGAGCAACGTCGTCAGTACTTGTTGTTGTTATTACAACACCATCTGAAATAGTGGGTGGTTCTCCAAATTGAGAATAAACAATGTACAAACTTACTGGCATTGGAGAGTTTGCAAGTAGGGGACCACTATATAGGTCAACTCCCCAACGCAATGCTACTTCGTCATAACTAACAGCTTGAGCTTCAAAATACCCTATGTCTGTTTCAAGGGTAGGGGCAATTTGTAAATTATCAGACTTTAAACGAGAATCATTATCTACTTGTTCAGGAAAAGCAGCTAAAGAAACAAACCCACTTGCAGAAGCCGAACTAGCTGAAGGAGAAACACTGCTTTGTCCTGGTAAATAGAACGTGTACTCGTCAACTACAACTGCAAGTAAATTAGAATGGTTAAAGCCACTTGGGCTCATCCCAGTGATTGTTACATAAGAAATAGTTGATAAAGAGTGTGGTTCGGTTGTTACATAATTATGACGTGAGTCTGACGCCGTGTAAGTTGCGTAGTTAATTGCAACCCTAGATGGGTACTTTACAAAACTACCAATCTGCGCTGTGTCACTAGCTTTTTTAATTATAAAAGATTTGCGAGTCATATTTACGCCGATGTACTAATGCCACCAGTTACGGTGACTGTAATGTTATTATTGCGAATTAAACTATACGCTGTTCCAGGGGCTTGAATAGTACTGGCACCCGTCCAACCTGTACCAGAAATTGTTACAATTGAAGATTGCACACCTGGAACTGAGTGTACAAGTCTATAAACTTGCCCAAGTGTGATGTCTTGCCCAAATTTAACGTTATTAAGTGTAAATAATCGTTTAATTAGCATCTCAATTAATGATTGCATAGAAGAAGCAATGTAGTTTGGTTCTGCCGTAACAGTCACTGTCACTGCTCTGGGGTAGGCAGTTAATGTTGCTGCACCTGCAGAAGTGGTGTCTACCGTTACACCCAACATTGATAGGGCATCAAGTTTTGTTTTAATAGCACTCCTAATGCCCGAAGGTACTGCAATAGTCACTGAAGCAGATGACCCTGTGGGAGTTTCGTAAGCTTCTACATAAGGAAGAGCGTAGATAGTTACGCTGCCACCACCACCTCCAGACGCATTTGGGGTGTAACTAGCAACTGCTTGTTCAACGCCATTTACAAGTTGTGCTGTATCTACGTAATCTTGAATAGTCACAACTCGGTTTTGGGATTTAAGCAAAGACTTTAAAGATGTTTTTAAAGAGTCAACAGTTTCCCCATCACTACCCCCACTAGAAGCAGTTGAAGAAGCAATTGTAAGACCTGCGCTAACAGCAGATTTAAAAGACCTGATCTTATTAGATCCAATATTTCCGGTGCTACCGTTAGTAGTATTATAAGTAGCAATAATGGTAGAACCCGTAGGTGGCACTCGTCCGCTTAATCTGTTACCAAAAACAACTTCCGTTGTGTTATTTGCAGATACATAAACAGAGAATGCGTTAACACCTGAGGCAACTAAGCTAATGTCATCAACACGATTCCATTGTAAGTAGTTTACGCCGTCTTCATAAACTTTAATTTCTACTGAAGTTGGTAAAACATTGGGTTTGCTTAATATATACCGTTGACCAACTTGACCAGTTGCGCTGGTTGTTAGTTGTTCTGAAGATACTTTCTTACCTTCTCTAACTGCAACAGGGACGTTTGCTGAGCCAGCAGAAACACTTACACTTGCTGTTGAGTAGAACTCAAGAGCGGTACCATCTTCGGTTGTTGCAGAAAAAGTGGTGCCAGTAGGGACTACTCCTACGGCAGACCCCGAACTAGTGTTAGAAACATAAACTGTAGCTGTTGCTGCAGTGCGATTTCGAGGGGTGTAATCAAACAAGTTCGCTAATGCAAGAACACTTTCTCGTTGCGTAGCAGTTGTAATAAATGCCTCACCTGCAGCACGGTCAATATAGTAATGGAGAATGTCCCCCATGTAGGCCCACATATCAACCATCATCATTGAGAAGTCAGAGGGGTCCCTGTCAACCCATTCTGGAACAATTCGTTCTGCGCGAGCTAATAGGTCACGTTTAATGTTGTCGTAGTCTCGGCTTGCAAAGTCAAACCCTGGTCGTTCAATTGCCATTATTACTCCTAGATCGTGGTGTCTTCGGTTAGGTAGCCAGGTACGGCTATGTTAAATTTTACAAGTTGTGGTGATCCAAGAGGAAGTCTGTAAACAATTGTAATACCCAATGTGGTGTCTGTGTTTCCATAAGCAGCTACTGCATTTGTGGGGGAAATTTTAATATCCATAACTTCAACCCTGCTAACGTTACTTTTAATGTCAGCAATTGCGTCAGTTTTAAAGTCAACCATATACAAATCGTCCATTGGTTCAAACAAAAACTGTTGAATACCAACGCCATAACGGTGTCGCATTACTCTTTCAAATTGATTAGTAACTAAAACATTTACAATTTTTTGTTCAGCAATAGTTGAGGGCGAGGTTGTACTAGCGGTTTTACCACCACTAAATTGGAATGGGATTTTAATAGCTTTCATATTTAGTCCTACCTTTACGCTATTTTAATAATCTTAAAATTAGCAAGATTTACTGTTCTTGTTCCGGCTGTATTATTAGTAACCCTAAGTCTTATAACCCCACCAATTGTATAAAATGCTAACCCACCGGTAGCGTAGTAAAACGGATACCCATCTCCACTGTTACTACTGGGTGTTGCGCTACTAAGAATTGCATCGTTTAAAATTAAAGAAGTTGTTTTTGCTGATCCTCCAATATCCCACCATGTTACATAATTGGCAAAATATAAACCTTCTGCAATAGTAATTGTAGAAACAGGAACAGAAGGTATTACGCCAAGTGTGTCAGTAGTTTCTACTGTAAAAGTAACATTTGCTGAAGCACCAGCAGCAATTGCTTGATTATAAGAATTAAGAGGTAAATCTAATAAAGCCCTGTCAAATAATATGTTTCTATTTGTTACTGCATTATCAGCTATTTTTATATTTGATATTGCGTTGTTTGTTATTGCTGTAGCACCACTTGAATTAATAGTTACGTCCCCAGTAACAGCTGTTGCAGTTGGTACAGATGCGGAGTTTCCTAACAGTACATAACTAGGTGAAACATTTTGTAATTTAGATAATTCTATTCCAGCATTAGTACTTATGTCATCTTTAGTTATTGATAAATTTGTAATGTTGTTAGTTGTTACAGTAATCCCTGTTGGAAGTGCCCCAATTGCCAGTTTAGATAAAGAAATGTTGGCTGAAGTACTAATGTCTGCGTCAACAATAGTATTTGTAGCAATTTCAGTAGATGTAATAGAACCTGGCGCAATAGAAGTTTCTACTGGGTACAAAAGGAATACGTTAGAAAACTTGTCGTCTTCTACTGCAACTACTACTTGATCGCCAACATCAGGTACAGTCCATACGCCAGATACAGCAGCTCGGCCAATAGTAGACACAGCAATACTTGTGGTTGTACCAAGTACAGATGGGATAGAAACATAAAGAGAACCCGTCGTTGACGACGATGCGGTTACTACCGCTCTGTACACTTGCATTCCGCTATACATATGCATTTACTCTTTCTGAGGTTGCGCGCCATTCGCCTGCAACAAATTTAGGTTCTGGAGCTTGCTGCGCTAACTCAACTGGGGCTATGTTAAAAGTCTTAGTTGTATTAAAGTCTCTACCTAACATAAGATCAGTTACATAAGAGGTACCACCAATTGAATGTGTCACTTCTCTTACGTACCATAACCCTTCAAAGTTTGAGTTGTAACCAACGACATCAACAATTCCACCTGGGACTATTCCAGCACCAGCACTTATTTGTACTTTTGCCGTAAAGGGGAAAGTTTCTCTTTCTTTTGCTCCAATAACTTTTTCTGCTTCAACAATTGTTTGAGTTGATTCAACAATAGTGCTGTAAAACTTTGAGCGTTTTCCAACACCGGACCATGATTCTTCATTGTTTAAAATGTTACTAGTTACAGTGCTACTAACACCATTAGAATCAAGTACCCCAACTTGGTAGTTGGTTGACCAACCTTCTGGGGTTACGTAACCAAATAAACCTTCAAACTTTAAAATTCCTCCTGGAGTTGGAGAAGCAGTTTTAATAACAGGTTGTAATTTTTCAAATGATGGTCGTCTGCCGATGGCTTTAAACGGGTCCCAAATGTGCATATGAGTTCCGTGCACAGTTACGGAATACCCATATTTAGCGCAAATTCTAGTTAAGAAATGCCAATCAGATTCTCCAGATTGAACTAAACGTGGGAGTACAAACCCATCATCCAAAACATCTAAACTAAAATGGTATGTATCACAAAAATCAGAAGCAAGAGATTTTATGCTTACATCTTCCCACACTTTTTGTTTTTTACCCATCATTGATAATGAAGCTCCAAAACAAACTATACGTGTAGTTTGAAATGGGCTGTTATTAACAATAGAACTACGACCATCAGACTCTGGTTCAACGTATAAAACATACCCACAGAACTCTTGGGTACGTCCTTGCCCAGACGTAATAGTCATTCTTACAGCAGCATCAATGTAGTCTGTAATTGCCCTAGGAGGAATACCAGCCATGTTAAGAACAAGTATGTCATGCATGTTTGTTCCTAAACTAAGGCTCATAGTTTGAATAGATTTGTATTTAACCTCAACACCATTTATGGCAATGTAAACCTTAGGTGATAGGGGGTTTCCGGTGTTAAAAATCATTTTGGAATACGCAAAACAGTTCCAGTTGGAATGACATCAGGCCATTGCACTTGCGGATTAATATCGGCTATTTCCCAGTACCGAGAACTATCATTGAACAGTTTTGCAGCCAACAATTGAAAAGTATCTCCATCCCTTGTTACATGGCTGTAATAGGTTCGTGTAACTTCGGGAACACGAGAAGCCATAGATGCTCCTGAAGTAAGGCGGTATCTATTTGAACTTTGATAGATTGCCATTAGTTGCCCCAATCTATAGTTAGCGTTACATTAGAATCACTATTTGCATTCACTACTGCTCTAACTTCTATAGTGCTAGTGTTAACTATTTGACAATTTATTTCTATAGCATCTGGAACTTCCGCTGTTGCTGATTTTGGATAAATAGTATCGTTGTCATCTTTTTTTGCGCTCATGTCAAAAGTCCATCTAACAATACAGTACGAAGATGATCCGCTAGGAAGAAGATTTTTGTTGTCGTCATCCCCACTGGCAACATCTGGAGCATTATTTGTGTTTGCTACATCGTCTGGAGATTTAACTGACCAACGCCTAGCTTTACTAGCGTTTGCTCCATCTCCACTTGTCCCACTTCCCCATTCTTTTTTTGAAATAGACCCATTTTCACCAGTATAAGAACCAAGCATTTTTAACTGAACATTAGGCTCTACTCCACCGTCAGAAGAAATAAGTGCTAGAAAACTGGTTGCTGTTGACAAAGGAAGTGTTGCATCTTTAACACCATAAACTTGAAATGAGAACTTATAATTTATTGCTAAATTCATTGACTGTTCGTATAGCTTAAGAATTTCATCTTCGTCTGCTTTACCATCACCAGAAGTAATGTCAAATTCCCCAAGAGGCGTACCTGGAACTACGTTTACAGTAGCAACAATAGATTTTTCAATAGATCCGTATGTCATATCCCAAGCATTTGACCACGTGCTGTCTCCATGTGGGATAACACTTGCAAATTTTAAAAAGAAGTTTCTACCATTCCAGTTTTGTGAACCAGTTTGTTTATGTATTGGATGAGCCCTTGACATAAAATTACCCATGTTGGAGTTATCTTCTGCGTATCCCATTTGGATTTTGTTTGCGCTTTTATTAAGAGCTTTAATAATAGCTGGGTTTTCAGCTTCACTTGTTTTTTTATTGTCTTCTAAAGTTTTAATAGCTGCATCAAATTGCATGGTAAGAAATGTATCTTCTCGCGCAAATCCAATATAAACAGCGTTCATGCTTAGTGTGACTCGGCATTGAACTGGAACCATATTGGTTGTAAATTTTAGATAATCAACAGAAGTTCCGGTAATGAAACCGTCAACCATGAACATTCCAGAAAACATAATTCGCACAGGGTTTGGCATTAAGATGGCAGCGTTACCTCTGTTTGAGTCAAGAATTTTATATGCTGCGTCTCTGTCAGTAGTAAAACCGCTACCATCTGTAGCGCCATCAGAAGGTATTACCGTAGTAGAAGCACCTGTAGTTGTATTTTCAAATACACGAGAAGCTCCAGCAAAAGTTTGGTCTATTTGATTGTCAAGATTGTCAAGTACATCCGTATTGAACCCTTGGCCAATTATTGTATATAAAATTTTTAAATCTGCGTGCACACCTTCATCATTTGCTACGTTTGCAATACTTTGACTTACAGGAGCAGAAACTTCTAAAGACCTATCAAACATAAGATCAAACGAAAAATTCATACTTGCACCAATTGGTTGTGCCAATTGTGCTGGGTCTTGCAGAATAGCAAGATACATATCCTCTCTCATTTGTACGTTTTGAGAAATTGATTGAGGATTAAATTGAAATCCGCATCTAAAAATTTTAGTAGCAGTAAGCGTGGGTAATTTTAAATTACGAATGTACCCTCGATTTAATTTATATGATTGTGGATTTTTGTCTAAAGCAGCCTGTGCTTCAAGAAACCTAATTCGGTTAGATGGATAAATAAATTGAGGGTTATTTTGAGTGCTTTCAGAACCAGGGGCTAGTGAATCAGCACCCGTAATCTTAAAGTTTGGATCGTCTCTGTAACCCATTAGCGTTTCCTCATCAATTCAAGTTCCATCTCTTTACGAATTACCCCTACTAGTTCATTTGCAATCTTCTTTAGATCCATTTGATTGTTATTACTGCTAACCATGTTAATGGTTGGGTTAACATTAATAGTTAAATTGCTTTGTTTAGAATGTACTTCAGTTTGTTGGTTTGCTGTGTTATTTGGGTTATAAACAGGAGAACCCATACTATTAACTGGTGTTGTAATCTCAGGGTCACCGCCACCTGAAGCAACTCTTTGAGAAATTGTTTTGTAAGAAAGCTTTGACGAAATAGAAGACGCTGCAAGGCTTGTTCCAAAAGAGCCATCAGCCGCATCAGAAACAGTATTGCTTGACATAGGGGTAGGTCTACGTGGACCTACGGTTGATCCAAACTCCTTTTCAAACCCCCCCATATTCCCTGCATCTCCTGCAGTTGTTTCTGAAGATGGTCCACCAGGACCATAACCCCACTTAGCTCCCCCTGATTCATATGACTTACGGCCATCAGGGAGTTCTCTTGGTTGGACGTGCCATGGTTCGCCGTTCTTATCACCAAATGATTTCAAACCATACTTAGCAGCAATTTTTGGAACTTTTGCAACGTTTCCAGCCAAGTCTGCGGCAAGTCCAATTTCATGCATTGAACTTCCTGGAGGAGCCGCTGGGTTTGCGCCTGGGTTCTTTTCCCAATAAGACCCATCCCAAAACCAGTTCTTTTTACCATCCGCACCCTTTTCTCTTTGAGTACGGTTGTAGCGACTTAAGAACATATTCTTTTGAGCTTGGATATCACGGGTTCCGCCACCCCAACCAACGTCAGGATTATCTCGCATTAAGTTAAGGAGGCGCTCTTGCATCTGTGGGTTCATGCCTTTAAAATCTTGGCGCTGTTTGATGTGGCTTAAAGACACACGCTTACCATTACCAAGTGGCACATAGATTTTTCCATCATTACTTGCGTTAGCTGGGGCTTTAGTCTTTGATGAAGAGGTAGGTGTTGTTTGTGGATTTGATTTATTACCGTCACCTGTTTGAGGAATATGGGGGTCACCACCTCCAACATTCATTATTCCATTCATTGTTTCATTGGCAATTCTGTTAGAACCAGTAAACCCAATAATGCCGGAAAGGGTGTCTTCTAAGGCGCCAAAAGCTTTTGTTAGAGTCTGAGTCTGACGCTCTAAGTAGGCGTAGTTGTCTGCTTGTCGGCGGTAAAACTTTTCTTCACGTTGCGTCTCTAAACGAGTAGTTTCTTCAGCTTGAGTAGCAAAGTTCTCTTCAATACCCATTCGTCGACGGTCTTTTTCAAGGCCTGGGTCGTACATTCCAGTACCACCTTTACCTTTAAATTGAAGGTTTGCTTTTGCGTATTGCAAAACTTCAGTAATCATGTCAGGGGGTACACCCATGTTTGCTAGCTTTGCACGGGTAACAGAACCTGGGGCAAACGCCGAATTAAGGACTTTTTCGTTGTCTAATCCAGCAGCTTTAACAATGTTTTTCATAACACTCATTAAAGTTCCTTGTTTTCCGCCAACCCCAACCATTCCAATTCCGCCCATCATAAACATGCGGTTTGCGGTTCCTGCCGAAGCAAGGGAACTAATTTGGTTGGTTACTTCTGCAGTACTTTTTGTGTATCCACTTAGTGTTCGCATTGCTTCAACACTTGAAGCTTGTTGACGTCCACTAATGCCAGTTGCAGCTTCCATTTCCATTAGTTGGTTAATGCCACCAGCACCTAAACGGTAGTTTGTTAAAGGCATGCGGTATGTGGAGCTAACTCCAAGCATGCTTTTTCCAGTCATCTGCTGGTAGCGCACTGACATTTGGTCTGCGGTTAAAGCGTAATCACGACTGCGGTCCATTCGGGCAGCAGACATGTTTGCTACTTTGTTATAAACAATTACACCACCAATAACAACAGCAACTGCTCCTGCCGCTGCCGCCGCTCCTGCCGCCGCCGCCGCTCCAGTGCCAGCTGCTGCACCTCCTGCCGCTGCACCACTTCCACCTGCTGCCGCTGCACCACCGCCGGCTGCTCCACTGCCTGCTGCACTAGCAGCCGCGCGTCCTGCCGCCCAGCGCGCACCTGCTTCACCACCTTTTCGAAGAGAATATTTAAACGCGGCGTTGCCCATGTCTTGCATGTAGCCATTGCCACTTTCGGTGTACCCACCATCATCACTTCTACTGCGTGATCGTCCACCAGCCGCATAAGCTGGTGCGGAAGTTGACATGTCTTGATACTGTGTTCCAGCAGCACCTCTGCCACCACCACTCCCACCACGTTTTGAACCAGCACGTGCTGTAGCACTTAAAGAGCCAGAAGCTCCAGAAGATGATTTTGATAGATCATCAATTTCTTTCTTGGTGTCTTTAATGAGTTGCTTAAGAACACGAAAGTCTTTAATAACTTTTGACAAAGAGGAGCTATCAACGTCAAGTGCTGTACGGGCGCCCTTGAGCAGCTGCGAAGTCAATCCGCCAATTGAACCTGGATCACTTAATGCCATAGCAGCCTCCGTTAGTTATTTCTCCATTTTGCCATACGGAACCAGAAGTCCCTTTGGCGGACAGTCATTGACCGTAAATCCGTGAGGTTAAACCCTTTGTAGACAGAGGCTATAAGTTCGTATTCCCAGTAAGTATATTTTAGCTCAACTAAGTAAAAGGGATATCCAATCGATCATTACGGAAACTGGTTCTCCGCAATGGGCGCATTGGATATTCACCCCTTCAAGCTTGGGGCCAGCTTCAACACTGAGCAACGTGGTTACGATTGTAGAACGATCAGAAATACCAAGCGATTTTGCCCACATTTCAATATCTTGTGGTTTTTTACCTTCGTCCCAAACCACACACCTGGCAATCATTAACGTGTTTTGGGCAGCTACAGATGTTGCTTTCTTACTTACATATGAGTTATCGCCCGAGTTTGGAACACGAAGTTTAAGTGTTTCCCCACTACGCAAGGTGACAAGTAAGGGGGAACGAAGATCAACTGAAGGGGGGCTTAGGGGAAAGTCGTCATTTAAATCAATTGTTATGTCATTGTTTAGTGTGCAATGGGGGCACCTTGTAACAAACGTACGAGTTTCTCCATAAGTAGCTTTGATGACTGCTAAAAATGTAATGTCTCGGTCACCAATACTTAGGTTGTCAATTACTGAAGGATTAGTTTCTACAGTAGTTTCACCAATACGGACAACCGCACGCTTTAGCATTGCTGCCATGTATTCGGTGTAAGTCACACCATCTTTGTTTTCAATGCTGGCTAGATACTCTTCGTCAGCACCAGTCATTTCTCTAACTTCAACTTCAGTTTCCCATTCTCCAGTAGTGACATTTACAATGCCACGTTGGAGGTGTGTAAGTACTCCTACCGGAGGTTGTAGTTCGGGTGCTTTTTCTTCAAGGGCAGCGTTAAGCGCTGTTGACTCAGATTGTGTGCTCAATTGTTATCTCCTGGTTATAGATCAGCCACCAGCTCCAGCAAGTGCAGTGATGTCTTCTGAGTTCCACGCTACCACAAACCCCTCATGGTGAACTGTGAGTTGCTGAACCATAATGCCGCTACCAGAAGCGTCAAGGTCGCTCAAAGAATAGGCAGCTGGGAAACAATCAAACAGTTTGAAAGCTAAGCGAGCGTTACCAGGGCTAGGAGCAACACCATCAGTTGCACCAGGAGTTGAGTATGAACCTGCTGAAACTGGGTGGTCAAAAACCTTTACAAGAATGTCACAACGGTAGTTGTTGGCCGTTGAGGTACTTCCAATAGTGCCAGTTCCAGAACCCTGGTTCCAAGCGTGCAAAAATTGTTGCCACTTGTAAAGTTGGTCCTGGCCTGAGAACACTCCACGGCTAAAGGTAATAGGAGCAAAGTCTGATTGACCAATGAACTTGTGTGGGTGAGTGTTCATTCCACCTTCACGGTATCCAACCATTTCGTTTTGCACAGACAGACCAGACACAACTGCAAAACCAATTTTGTCAAGTCCTTGGGTTTGGGTTTGTAGGTTTCCAGTAGCATTAATTGTTACTTGGAATTTAAAGTTACGTACTGGATCAGTAATTGTGGCGCGTGCCATAGTTGTCTCCTATCAGAGGGTTGAAACGGCGTTAGAACCACCGGTCCATTGGCTAAGGTTAATAACAATAAATTCAGCAGGGTACTGCAGTGCGACGCCTACTTGAATACGTACTTCTCCATTTTGAATGCTTGTTGGAGTGTTATTAGTACTGTCACAGATGATGTAAAAAGCTTGTGAAGCGTTTGTTCCCTTTAAGCCACCTGAACGCCAAAACTCACTGAGAATTGAAGAAACAGTCATTGTTAAACGAGTCCATAAACGATCATCGTTGGGCTCAAACACAGCAAAAGCAGTAGAGTCAGCCAATGTCTGCTTTAAGTAGTTCAAAGAACGACGAATTGGAATGTACTTACCTGGTGATGATTTATCCAAAGTGCGCGCACCATGAATAATAATGCCACCACCTGGGATTGCCTTAAGTGAGTTAACTCCATAAGACTCATACAATTCACCAGTGTTTGATGGAGAAAGTGTGTTTACCAAACCAATTGCGTTACGAATATCAACATCGTAACCAGCAGGTGCTTTTGCAACACTGCGGGTTGCGTCAGTGCGAATGTACGCACCCATAACGGCACCACCAGGGAAAGTGTCACGAATTGCAGCAGGGCCAGTTTTGGTTGGGTCAACCATCTTTAGCTTGGGGTAGTACACCGCAAGGTAAGAAGATTGTGGGTAGGTGCTAACAAGGGTTGCAATGTCAGCTTTAACAGAGATGTCTGCTGGGTCAACAATTACAAAAGAGTTACCACGAGAAGTTGCTACAGAGTTTAGGGCGGTAATTGCAGTTACATCAATAGCTGTTCCTGTAGCACCCGTAACCCCTGGTGCATGAAGGATTAGAGAACCTTCAACAGTCGCAAGTTTACTGTTAATTGAGTTGGTGTAATCACTTGTTGTAACAGTAGCACCGTCGTTACCATTAACTAAGGCAACAGTAGACGTATAAGGTGCAGCTCCAACTACCGCAGAAGGCCACGTGGTTGTTGGAATAGTGATGTACTTTGAGTATGTATTAACAACAGTTTTAACAAAACGGTTGTCGGTTGGGTCAGAACAAACATTATTCCAACGTTCAACTTCGGCACCATCAAGGGTAACCACCAAGTTGTACTGGTATTGCTGAGTAGAAGTACCAATTGCAGGGTAAGTGTTAGCAGCAGAAATGGCTTCTGTTTTTACGGTAAGTCCATTACCCCATGCTCCAACGTTGGCTGCGCGTGCAACAAATAGGTTTGAGGTTGCGCTAGCTCCCGCAGTAGCGTAGTAGGGAACGCTTGCTGATGCGGCTGAGGTTGACGAAGCTCCACTAGCAACTCGGACAATATATGCTTCGCGTCCACCGTTTGCAAAGTAGTGGTAGACGGAAAAACCAAGCTCATGAGAAGCTGAAATGTCTCCGTAGTAGTTCTTGTACGCAGACCAAGAATCAACCAAAGTAGCGTCTACAGGACCGCGCGGAGCGGTACCAAAGAAACAACCAGCTGATTGAGCAAAGTTTGATCGCTGTGCGTTAGTAGCAAGGGTTGACTCGCTGACGTAAACGCCTGGGTTAGTGTATGTGGGCATTAAAACTCCTCCGAGAATGAGGTCGTGAATACGGTGGGATTCCCATTATCTACATTAGTTATATTACCAACAACTGAGGTAACTTGCTTGAGGCCCTCTAGGTCCGAAGCAGGCATTTCAGCTGACATTTGAATTGTGTACACTTTACGAAAAATGCGTTTACGGTATGCGGCTTCTCCATCAAGAAGGTCTGAGTTACCCCACCCCGTTAGTTCAAATCTACGGATTGTTCCGTCTTCTGGGATTTCAATAAACCCACGCCTGAAGGGTAAGACACGTCGCAGAATTTTAGAAGTTAACTGCCTGTCATGTAACGCGCTTCTAGCGTAAGTTGAGATTTGGTACATAAGAGTTAGGGGAACAAACGAGTCTGTACGTAAGTAATTTTGGTTACCTAACTCCGAAATCATTCCAGCCCTATCAGTTTCGGACGGAAAGTAATCAATAAACGTAGGGTTTAAAGAAGCACTTGCAGAGGTTGAAAAATAGTAAGTTTGTTCTGAATGCTGCCTTGACCGGTCATGGGACAACCCAACATGCTCGATTGTTATAAAAGGGTAATCTCTTTCAGTCTCTGTTTCCGGATAACGGAAGAAAACCTTAGCAACACGGGTAGCTTGGCGGTCGTCAGAAACGGAGATGTTTGAAAGACGTCGTTTAATTGCTGCGTCTTCCGCAAGAAGGAATCCCTGATTTGTCATGGCAGGTGCTTACTGATAATGGCAGGGAGCTCATTGCTTGCGTTTGCAATGGTCATACGCAATATGGGATTTGGGCCAACAACGCCATTGCCATACTCAAGTTCAGCCATACGAGATAGTTGTTCGTCATTACCAGTAAGGTTGACATTAATAGAATAGTCAGTTTTATTAAAACTTACATTAATGTTTCTACCTAAAGAGCCCCAATTTTCGTTAGTTGAAGCCATATCTTGTACTGAATTTTGATATTCGTTTGTTGCTTTTTCAACTGCTTTTTCAATTGCAGAGAAGTAAGCCCGTTCCAAATGTTCAAAGGCGTCAAGAATAAGAAGGTTTTCTGGCATAAAGGGGTTAGAACCACGTGATTTATTAAAGCTAGAGTAAGCCTTTTGCATGGCTGATCTCCGAGGTTCTAGGCGATGTACCCCCGACGCACATCGGGTTATATATAGTTTAGCCCAAACTAGGAAGTGACGCTGGCCAAGGGTAGTTTGCAATTTCTATTTGCCCAGGATTTGGATCATTTACAAACTCTTGATTAACATATATTTCAATACCTTTAACAAGCACAAACACATCGTCTTTTAAACGGCCTCTAACTAGATAACTATAGATTGAGTAGTAACGCCCGTCGTAATAAAGTATGTCATTTAAATGATGGCGGTATTCCCAAGGAATGCTAACTCCAGCTTCCCGTAGGTCTTTAATAGCAATAAACAGGTCAATATTTTGTACTGTCTGACGACCTTCTGGAATTGATCGTTTTTCATCTTCTGCTTCGCTGACCAAAAGTACAGGAACAAAAACCCCAGGAAGGTACTTGCGCCCACCTGTCCCAGGAACACCTTCGTCGTAAACGTCGTCGTAGTTGCTATTGACGCTGGCCGAACCAAGGGGATCAAACTCATACCAAACAACAGATTCTTCCGCTACATTTCTGTGGCGGCGAAAATGCTTGTTAATTAAGTCTAGTTCTCTACGAACATCCATTAGTAATAGTAAGCGTCATTGGTTAGGCCACCAGGTGGCAGACCGTCAATAAATACATCTTCACGAAGGTTGTCGTCATTGGTTTCTGCGGTAATGACACCTTGGTCAATTTCTGGCCACAAGCGTTCAATAGGAGCGTAATCACCCAATTCTTTGGCTTTGTACAAAGGTACAAACCGATTGGTTGTCCTTGAAACTCGACGAAGATTCATGACTTCAAGTCGGTCAAAGCCAATATTTAAGTTAGTAGCATGTCGCCTATACTCAGCTTCCCATTGACCAAGGAGGCCTTGTGCCATTCTAAAACGTTGGCTAGCTGGAATATGCACGGATTCAGATGTAATAACATCAATGTCTCGGCTGTATTCGGTCATTAAAGCCCAAAGACATTCACAGATTGTGGCAATACCAATAGCATTGATAACTACATCAGCAAGGCGGTCAAGTGGGATATTTATAGCATGTAAATGTTTTTCTAATGCTCTACGACCATAAAAGTCCAGGTCAATAGGGGTAACCCATTCGTAGTAATACCCTTCAATCATTAATTTAGTATTAGATGCTGGAAGGGTTGCTAAACGTAAAACACCATTACGTTCGTCTAACGAGTAATCAGCAGAAGTTAATTCTGTGGTTGCTCCACCAGATACAAATTTTGCAACCCATAATGAGGTTGAGTCGATGTTTGTGTGACCTAATTCGTAGGTTCTACCAGCAGCATCAAAGGTTGTTTGAAAGAACTTAGGAAAATCCCTAAGGTAGGTTCTGGCGATTTCAGTGATGTTTTCAAAATTTGCCACAATACATTCTACCTTATGAATCGTTAGAACTATTTGGAGGCAGTGTGTCCTGCTTTGGCTGATTATAAGCCGGTTGCTGTTCTCGTTGTCTTGAGGTCACTACAGAGCGTTTTAGGGTGTAATGCTCGGCATTTCCAGAAGGTTTGGGTAGGTTCATGCGTATCGGATGTAATACTGAACGAGCATCGTTCGTGGGCGAACATCCACATTTGTAGAACGCGTGTTTTCTCCTGTAGTAAAAGAACTTGAGGGAACAGTAACCGTATGAGTGTGGACACCAGCATCTGAAGTTACGGTGGCAAAATCAATAGACATTCCAGGAAGGTCTGTTGAGTTTGGAACGTCGTTAGGGTTAAAGTCACCTGTATTGTACTGGTACTGGTTTGCGTAGCCAGTACCAGTCTTGTCATACGGAGAAACGTAACGACCAGGTGCATAATCTCGTTTACGGATTGCAAAGTCTTGAGTAGACGTATTACCACTTAGCAATTGTGGCGTGTGATTGTGGGTTCCCGCAGAAGAGGTTGTGCCACTGTGCCCATGATTCAGGGTGTGCGTATGGCTTGCAATATCTGAAGGTTGCAAGGTTACTGCATGGTTAATATTACCAACAGGAGATGCTGGAGAGTAAGCCGATGCCGCACCAGGCGATCCAGCTAAATACATATTTGTGAAGTCAGGCAAATTAAAAGTGCCAGTTGATATGTCTCCACCATAGGTTCGCTGAATAACATTAAACAACTGCCCAAACTCTGCTTCTGTTTTTGAAGCTCCGTTACACAACAACCAAACAGCAGGGTTAGGGGGTGTAACAGGAGAGACCCATGTAATAACAGAACCAATAGGCACACCTGGGTCTACAAACGCTGGAGCAAGTTGAGTCCATGTTGTGGTGTTGCGCTTAACATAAAGACCAGAACCACCGCTAGGAATGCTTCCAGTTTGGATGTAGAGGTCACCAACAGCACCATCGCTAGCCGTAGGGGCTGTTGATGCTCGATAAGGGATTGCCGTGTTAATGCGGCGAGCTTTGTCAACAATGTGCTTATTTAAAATGTTTGTGCTGCCAATTCGGTATACAGCAGCAATAACCACATCAGTTGATGGATCAAAGTAGTTTTCGGGGGTTACACCAGCAACGCGACTTAATGAAACTGGGAATGTTGGGTTGTACTGGCTGTTAGTACCAGGAACGCCAATCAAGTTCATTGTGCCAGTGTTATCTTTACGAGCAATAACTAAGTCAAAACGAACGTTACTTGGTGATGTAGAAAAGCCTACTGTTGCTGCGTTAACTGGGTACACCAAGCCGTTAAGAACAATGGTTCCGCTGGTAACCGCAACACTTGAACCAGGCGTAGAAAGTTCTGTAGCAACAAGGCCCTGTATTACCCCTGATGAATCATTACCAAGAATTTCAAAATCCAGAGAATCTGGTTCTGCTTGGTCTAATGAGGCATACCTATTACCACCAGTAGTGTCGGTTGCGTTAGGGATAATAAAGGGCATTTGTTACCTCAGAGGGTGTCGTAGATATTACCGTGGCTACGCAGGTAGTTAAAGAGATCCTTGGGGATCTTGTAACGGTTACCGTCTTTAAACTCAAAACGCGATTGTCCCCAGAACATAGTCCATGTTCCTTTGACTCGTGCAGTAATAAAGTTTGAATCTTCGTTTGTAACAATTACAGGTTCTTCAACAACAACTTCGTCGTCAGATTCTGTACCTTCTTCAAATGCTTCAGCAAATGCTGTGAGCTTTTTTTTAGCTGCCATGTTGACTCCTTATTGAATACGGGGTGAAATAAAGTGGGGGTGGTTGCCCACCCCCACAATACTACATCATTGAACTGATTAAGTTCAGGAGATTGCGCCACCTAGGGTGTTAAGGACAACGCGGGATTCATGGGTGATGACACCAAAGCCCCAAATGGCGTACCATGCCAAGCCGTGCTCACGACCAAAGTCAATGACACCACCGTCACGGAGTTCCACTGGCAATGCAATGGCGTGTCCAAAGGCGTTGTCACCGATCATGATGGCGTTGTAAGCATTAGCGTTCTCTTGGAAGCCAGCTGATCCGCTGGTGTCAAGGGTTGAACCAAAACCGTAAAGCGGGGCGGTAGCTGAAGTAGCATCCAATCCCTTCTTGACCTGCGTGGTTTCGATGAACACTACGTCGTACAAACGACCGATTTCACCGAGCATGAAGTTGCCAGGAGCGGCGTACTTCGTGACTTCGATGAACTCCGGCCAGTCACGGAGCGAGCGGCTCTGCGACGGGTGAACGAAGCACACGTAGGTGTCGCCCAAACGCGGGATGTTCTGACCAGCGAGGACTTCAACTGCGTCCTTGATGGCTGCAGGTGAGAGGTAACCAGGAGCCGATGCGGTACCAACAGTGCCTGCGTCGTACGGGCTGATTGCGCCACGAGTAGAAGCTGCGGTACGACCGAAGACAACCGACGGGGCAACTGCGTTGTTCGGGTTGTAAGCACCCGAGGTACCGAAGGGGATGCCCTTTGAGTACAAGGTGTTACGTGCCTGGATGTCCATGCTCTGTGCCATGTGGCGACCAAGCAAACGTGAAGACGAAGCCATAACGTCGTCGAATGCTGCGTTGAGCAACAATTCGGTAACGGCAACAGCCTGACCGTTTTCAGATACGGTGATCTGAATCTGGCTAGCTGACAAGGCAACGGGGTCCATACGGACACCTTCACTAAGGTTTGCACCATCGTTTTCGTCAACCGTGAGGTTGTTATAACGCATGAAGTTGATGGTCAAACCAGGCTGAACGCCAAGCTCGGTCTTCTTGACAGCGAACTGTTCAAAACGAAGAACCGGCATAGCCTGGAACAAGATTTCCTTGGACCAGATCTGCTGGATTGCGGGGGTTAGGGCGTCTGCGCCGCCATAACCGCTGGATGAAATTGCTGTGGTACCAGTAATGGAACCACCTTGTGGTGTGGGGTAAGCCATTTAAATATCCTCCGATGGATAGGTTGTTAGGTTTAGGTTAGAAACGACCCTTGGGGGATCGTGCCTGTAGTAGCCGGTCTCGCATCTTTACGTATTGATCCATCGGCATATTGCGGATGTCTTCCGCACTCAACGTTTGGTATTCCTGTTGGTTTTCCAGTGGCCCAGTAGGAGGAGCCGTCAAAGACGCCCCCTTAGGACGAGGTGGCGGGCTCGTCCGCTGGATTGCTTCAATTATAGCACTACTGCGTTCCCGCAGTACTGCGATACTATTTTCAATTTCTTCTTCACTATTACCAGTTACCAAATCAATCAGTTCTGGAATAATGGTTTCATTTTCCGCCTGGAGACGGCGCTGACGGTAGGTTTCAAGTTGCTGGTGGTACCGTTCTTTTTCAAGAAGGGCATCTTGAGCTTGGCGTTGCTTTTCAAGTTCAGAGAACTTCTGGCCCCACTCTTGCTCAACCTGATTAATGCGGCTGTTGAATTCATCTTCTCGCTTAGCAAGAAGGTCCTTAGCAGAAAGCTCTTCAATTTCACGTTGACGCAAAATGTCGGCTTCCTTCTTAGCGCGCTTTTCAGCTTCCTTAATAGCTTCTTCACGTTCACGACTCAGGAGACCTAATTGATCTTCCATTGACTTTACGCGAGTATCAGCGTCTTCAAGACGCTTGTACATTTTGTCTTTTTCTTGTTGACGAATTTTATGAACTTCGTCTTCAGAAAAAAGCTTTGTTTCGGGCTTGTTTTCTTGAGGGTTTGTCTGAACAAACTCTGTGGGAATCTGAATCCCGTCTTCATTAGGTTGAATTGCCATATCTATACCTCGGTTAGTTGAGCTTATGTGAGCTGTTGTTATGGAACTATTTATTCTTCGTCAGGAACACGACGCTGGGAGAACCTAGCGCCGTAAGCCTTAGCAACTATATTGTTTAACATTCCTGCATCAGGTGCTACTTGCGTACCTGGCATCGGGCCTTCAGATTCCTGAGGACCTCCTGCGTTGTTTACATTAGCACCTCCAGCAGGTACTGTGCTTGATCCACCTGGTCCAGGCAGCAAGCCAGTAGACATCATGACTGCTTGATTGATTTGGGCGCGCAGCATATCTAACGCACCTTGATCAATAGCATCGTCACGAAGTTCTTCAAAGATCTCAGCAAGTTTCTCACGCGGGAACTCTTCACCAAGCATGCGCATAGCGCCTTCTTTAGATTCAAGACCCATCGCCATTTTTGCTTGAGCTTCGTTAAGTTTAATAAGAACGTCAACAGGGAGTGGTTCTGGCCAATGGACTTTGGTTTTATAGATTAAAGGATCCATTGGATCAAGTTGAGTTAACTCGTCCTGTTCGGGAGGTTCAGCCTTACTTGGGTCATACACAAGCAACTCTGGAGCAAAGATTGCTGCTGTACGAATAATGATTTCGTTAATCTTTTCAAGGCCTTTTGTAAAGTGCACTCGTTTAAGGTTAAAACGATTCATAAGAGGCTGGTACTGGATAGACAAAGCCACACCAGAGGTATTAGATACTGGCTGGAATTGGCCTAAAGCCGTCTCAGGAACACCAGTCATTTCGTGCATAACACGCTTAAGGAAAGTGATGTACTCCATAGCCCCAGCCATGTTTCCATTTGATTCTAGGTTATGGACAGTTGCGTCTTTAGGAAGACCAGCCCAAACCTTCTTGGGCCCACGCTCTAATTGGCTTGCTTTAGCACCTGTAATGATTGTTACAGGTGCAGCGTGATAGTTAATGATGTCCGATACTTCGGTCATCTTTTCGTTTAATTCACGGTTAAGCGGAATGATGTCCCATATGTCTGACTGTCCCCAAGGTGACGATGAGATGGTCATATTAGGAATGTGAACGATTGGGATGATACCTAGAGGGTTTTGGTATTGGTCAATAAGTTCATCGTTGATGTATTGCTCAACATTATCGTCAGTAAGGATTTCAGTAAACGTATAAACCTGACGAGTACCTTCAGGACTAGTTCCCCAGAAACGATACTTTAACTTAAACCGAAGAATACGGTCACGGTCGTGAGGGTGGTATTCAGGGAAACAGTGCGCTGGGTTTAACGGAATAATACGAACGCGACCTTCGTGAGGTACCCCAATGCCATCAACGTAAGGTTCTTCATAAGCGACCTTAACAAAGCAGTCCCCTGTAACACCAGCTAGTTGACCCATTTCCCAAAGAACAGCATGCTTTGAGTTATCTTCTTCCCAAACCTTATGTAACAACCGAGGGATGATTGCACCGTTTTGAGCAGGAACATGCCACTGAACGCCTTTACCAAAACAGAAGTTTGTAATGTAATCCGACATAGTACGGACGTAGTTAAGGGTGATATTTTGTTCACCCATCTCACGACGGTAGGACCAGTGGTGGCCTAGGTACCATGCCCAACAAGAGCTGTAACGGTTAAGGCGAGGACCGTGTACTTCAAACTCTTCGTCGGCAAGCTCAACTAAGCCAAGAGGAGAGATAGCGACAGTTAAGTCGCTAGACGAAGCACGATAACTTGGTGACCAGAAATCAACGGGCATTAAAATCCTGACTTTTTAAGTCTTTTGGGTTTCTTAATATTAGCAGGTATATCAATGTAAGTTAACGATTTAACCATGCCAGAAGGTACGTGCATCATGTTGCTATACAAATCAGCTTTGTTTTTAAACTGACAGAATGTAGAAACCAAAGACACATACCCTTCTTGTAAGTCTTCAAGAATCCAACCAACAGTGGTTGGAAGTACTGGATTAAAATCATATTCGTCTTTGTATACCCATGTTTCATCACCGTCAAATGCGTCAATCCATTCAATAATGGCAAGTTTGTATGGGTAAGTCATACAACAATCATACTTCTTACGAAGTGTACAACTTACCTCTGTACATAGCGGATCCGCTATGGAAAGGAACCTGTTCATACCAGAACGGACCATCACCAGGTTTAAAGGTAACAACACCAATACCCTGTTGCCAGTCTTCAACAATGGTCATAGGTCGACCGTCCAGGTCGATGGATCCTTTGGTAGATGGGACGGCCCCGTCGCATCGGGCCAACGTACCAGGGGATGCGGCCATGATGGTCTTTGCACCATCGTAATCTTCACGCGACCGTTCTGCCCATTCACGCCTGTGGATGTGGCCGTATAAGACGGATGTCTTTTCACTGCCGAGGTACGCGTGCGCTGTCGACCCGTTACTCCGTACTTTTGTGCCGTGGATGATACGGAGCCGTTCGTTGACCCAGAATTGTCCAGCCGGATAGCCAGGTATGTAAGTAACCCCGTAATCGTCGAAACGACAGAGATAAGGAATGCTAAGAACAGGCCAGGACTCAGGCGTATTACCTTTACGGATACCGAAAGCAGCTTTCGCGTTGTCAAGAACAAAATTCACCAGTCTTTCTTCGTGGTTTCCTGCAAGCCAAACAATTCTGGCGTTGGGTGCTGCAGCCCTAACTTGAGCACACAGCGTTGTAGCCCTGTCTACAGAGGCTTGAGTTGTTAGGGCATAAGCACTGCTAAGCCTGTACTTACCAAATTCTGGGAAGTCAAGGTTATCTCCAACCATTACAACCAGGTCTGGGTTAAGGCTCTTAGTAATTGCTAACGCAATATCAATTGCTTTTTCATCATGAGTAGCTTCAAGTTCTCCGTTTGAGGCACGGAAATAACCAATCTGCATGTCAGGGAGAACCACACATACCTCATGGTCAGCTACTTTTTCCCCCTTGGCCTTAACCACAGGAAGTTTTACAGAAGGACCTGGTTGAACTACTGGCCAAGCTGGTCCTGACTCCCACGCTGGTGAAAACTGGATACCCATAAGGTCATGGATTTCAGCTTCGCCTGCTTCGTTTTTAGTCAGTGACTGGTAAAACGAAACACGCTTTACTTCACCAATTTCATCTAGGTCAATGTTGTTCCTCTTAAGAAGATCAGCAACTTTGCCAAGTGAATATGTGCCACTCAAGTCTTTGGATAGATCACTCACAACTGCACCTCTTTGAAATATGTCTTGAGATTGTACTTGAACTGATTTTGTAACCATGCTTGTTTAGCACACTTGTAAGCCACTGGCATGAATACACTTTGGCTTTTCCTGAACCATTATCAATTTTAATAAGTTCAATAGCTTTATCTAATGCTTCTGCTTCTTCCACATCCATTTGATTACGCAAACGGGTAAACCCACAATCAATGCGGTTTGTGTCAACGTCACGTGAAAGGAGTTCTGCTACCAGGCTTTTTGCCTGCTCCATATTGTGCTCCTTGTGTAATTAAGATTAGGCGACCTTCGTGCCTTCTTTAGTATACACATTAGAGATTGTGTTGTTGCGGATGATCTGTGCTTTGATTTTTGAGACTAAATTAAAAAGTTCTTCCTCTTCATCAAACCCACGAACGGTGACTCTAGTGAGAAAGTTTAAAGCTGAATACAGGTCGTTTGAATCCATTGTAGGTCCTTTGATGTGTGGGAGTTAGAAACTCTACCAGACACAAAGTTGTACGGGATACAAAAAGGACGGGGAATTACCCCCGTCCTTTCTCCCTAGAAATAGGCAGAAGCCTACCTAGGCGCGATCAGTCGTAAACGACGGTCGGATTCGGGCGCTTCATCATTCCACCCGTGTTATAAGCGTATTCCCATACGGGCATACCCTCACCTGACATTGAGCCTTGAACAAAGTCACCCAACATTGCAGGAGCTTCAATCCAAGTAGCCGAACCAACATGAGCACGCTCACGCATAGTTTCTTCAGCATACTTGTAGAACATTTCAGGGTTGTTGTGGTTTTGACGACCAGGAGCCGGAGCAGTATCTTCGTAAGCACCTACACCAAAGTCATACGGGACGTCGGTGTCAGTTGCAATACCTTCTTCAAAACGAAGAGGCCCACGGTTACCAGGCATGCTGGGAGCATACGTGCTTTCAAACATCGTTTGCTGGGTTTCGGGGAACATAGGGTTTGGTGAAATAGCCATTCTTAATCCTCCTGTAGGAGCTAGGTATGTATAAAGGTTAGCACCTTTTTTGGGTCATTGCCCAAAGAAGGGGGACTCACTGACGGACACGGTAGGCATAACGTCTACCGTAGACATACAGCATGCAATTGCCAGGGAATCTGGGAAGTCGTCAAACGCTCCCCGTTCATCAGGGGCAGCTGCCAGCATGTACGGACCACGGTAAACCTTTTCAAGGTCTGACATTTGCTGGTTAAATTTCTTCCATACCTTGGTTCTTTTGGCTTTTGAATGTCCAGGAATGATCAATTGTTCACGCTGAATTAACTCTGTTAAATGGACCCAACGCTCATTTTGATTCTTAGCATCAGATGTAACTGCGCTTACCTCAATGTTAGGTAACAGGACTTGCAAACGTTCTGCAACCGCCCCACCAACACCTTGTGAGTCCACCCCAATACGATATACATCGTAATTCCTAAGGAAGTCAATAATCTCAAAGTACTGCTGTTCCCATTCGGTATTGTTAATTTCAAGCCAGTTAAGAACACGGTGCTCGTAAAACCCAAAACCATCAGGATGGTCCCAGTCAACCCAACATACTGTTACTACCGTAGAGTCATTAGACCTAGCTACGTCAATCCCCACAACAACTGGAGTTCTCCACCATTGTTTAACCAGGGCCATTGACGGATCATACAAACGGTTTAGGCGTTCGTCACTTACAAACATTCCCTTTTCAAGGATCCATTTGTTGCAATATGACATTTGAAACTCATCTGAGTCTTCGCCAATGCGTACCTTTTCTTTAGAAATAAACTTTGCGTAGTTGTCATTGTACTTTGAAGCTACGCGCCAGTCATATTCAAAATGCGCTTGCCTGTGGTTGCGTTTTGAGTTTACGTCCCGCCTACGGTTGTATTGGATCATCTTATAGAAATAAGACTTATTACGAGTAGCAGTTCCAGTTAAAACAACTGATCCGTTATTGAACGCCAACATAGGTTTGATTGACTTTGTAATCATAAACTCGTCAGCTTCTTGGGCTTCGTCAATCAATACAAAGTGGTAAGTCTTAGATTCAATCTTTGCCTTAGGGTTACAAGTCTGCATACGGCAGAGCGACCCAGAATGCTTAAGGCTGATAATACGGCCCTTACCTCGTGACCCACCTGACGTAGCTTTGTCGTCAATCTCTGGGTCAAGGAGGAAATCTAGGGCGTGTTCACTTGTAAGTTTGCTTACAATGCGGCTAAAAACGGTGTCTGCTTGATCTTCAACTGGGGCAAAAACACCACACCAAAAGCCCTTTTCAAATTTGTCTAACCAGGTTGGGTACACCTTTGAAAGCTTAGGAAGAATAACCATCATTGCTGCCATGACATTAGAAAGCACTTCTGATTTACCAGACTGACGGGTGGCAACCAAAGTTACTTCTTCACCATCACCTAAAACAATGGATTCAATAATGCGATAGGCAATAGGAACTTGGTATGGAAAAAGTTTAATATTACAAAATTGTTCTGTAAAAAGAACAAGCTTTAATACAAGTTCATCAACAAACTCTGCTGAAGTTTCGTCTAACTCAGTTCCAGCAATCTCTTCAAAAGCCTCATCTTCTACGTCAGCGTAGTCAATGTCTTCCATTAAGCTTCCTTACGATCTCTTAATTCTTTCCAAATTTCTGTAAGAACATTTAAATGAGAAGACACTTCATCTGGGCCTTCCTTGTATCGCCATTCATCAAATGACTTACCAAGACCCATAACTGAAATAGAAAACCAATCAAGTAATTCTGGAGTACCCAGTTTAGAGATACGGGGGATTGAGGAACCTTTTGATTGTTCTTCAATCTTTTGTTTCATAAACAACTTCATTGCCAATCTCCAATTTCTAATACGGATGTTTCCATGACTCGGCCCTGCATAGCGTACAGCAAACCGTCAAACTCATCTAGGTCATCAGTTGTTTTTGTTTTCTTACTTAACCCAATTTGGAATGAATAATTATTCATTTTTAATTGAATGCCACGACCTACTCGCCATGGAGAACCCGTTTGACGCATAAATGCCATAGCCAGTTTTGGAGTTTTACTTGTTGCGTTGTCTTTAAGAACCCAATAAATAGGACCAATTGTATGCAAATTATTCATTTTTATCTTTCGTTATCTGGTCTAATTACCATCCATCTTGCTAACTGGTCTTCGTTAAAAATCCAGTTATCGTATGGACTTCCACCGTCCATTGTATTTTTATGCAAATCTTTGTAACGTGCACCCATAGAAGGGCTATAAGGTTCGGCACTACCCAGTGTTTTTATACGTTTACCAAGAGAGGTTGCATTCTTTAATCCTAGCCATTGCATACCCGTTTGATTTTTATAAATAAATAAAGTACTTTTTCCTTTGCTTGGTCTAGCAAACGCTACAAGAATATCCCCAACAACACCAAATTGTTTTGAGTACCCCATAGCTGGAAGAAGTTGAGAAGCAAAAGGTGTAACTTGATCTGTACCCTTAGATGTGGGTATGAACTGCATAGCATGCACTCTAGTAGATTTATCTGGACCTTCGTTGTAGAAGGTGGGTACTAAATCTGGTCTTGGGTATGCTTTATCAACTCCAAATCCGGATGCTTGACCAATAAAGTCAATGTATTCAGGAACAGGAAGAGAATCATCTTCTGTTTCTTCTGGGGCTACATCTTCATCCGTTTTTTTGCGAGCTTCTTCTTCTCGTTCGTCTGCCTCCCTATCTTCAGCAGCCCTACGTTCTTCACCTTCTAAATACTCAATTGCTTTGCGACTTCTAGGGGTATCATAAATATCAAATTCACGATCTCGTCTAGCTTTTTCTCTTTCGTCGTAACGGTATGCACCTTCAAGAAGTTCATCAAGCCATTTATTTGGCCTAGGGGGGCTATCAGGATTTAATAACTCTTCTAAGCTTTTTCCTAAACCCCTTTTTTTCTTACTAGCCATAAGTACTCCTAGTTGTAAATAGAACCGGTAGCTTGATAACCATCTAACCTAAAGAAGAATGCTAATAGGTTTTTACTAGGGTTTGTAAATGTTCCGTAGTTACTATTTGGTTGGTCAAACCTAGTACTTTGGTATTCAGTAACCTTTAGAGAACGATTACTAATTGATCCTCCCCCTCGGTTAAAGTTTATAGTAAATGGAGATTGTGAAGTAATACCACCTGAAAAACCTTCATATATATCATTTACGTTAAACCCTTGAGCTGCGGTCTTAGTACTAGGTAGTGGCATCGACTCTACAAAATTTCCTGCGCCATTTTGAGCATCAGTTAAAACAAAATGTAACCCTTGGGTGTTACCAAAATCACCTGAGGTATTTGGTACCGTTGCGCTGACAGTAGCTCTTTTTATAGACACTTTTGCAGTGTTTACGTAGATAAACCCAGTATTCCAAGGCTCAGCAGGAACTTCTGGGAAGTTAAGTATGATTGCACCAGTACCATTAGCAACTCTTTGTCTACCAATATGGACTTCAGCAAGTGCGGTGTCCAACCACCACGGGGCTGTAGACCAACCAGTTGTCAAAGCACCACGATACGAGGCCCCATTGTTTTGACCTGCTGCGTTATTTGCGTACACATAAAATCTATAGTTTTTATTTTCTGAAACAGCAACATCAATAGATGTACTTGTTGTTGATTGCACAGTTAAGTTAGCAATCACGTTTTCACTGCCATCAACTTCATAAGGATAAATGTAGTAAGTAACAGTACCTGTTCGGTCACTATCAGTGTTGGTAGTTACAGAGTTCCATTGAAGCTTTGCAGTAGTTCTGTCATCCGCTGACATTCTTGCCCAATTTATAGTTGGAACACTTGGGATAGTTGGATTTGTCAATACAGAACCAGAAGTGCGAGCACTACTAACGCCAGTACCAGGAGAGCTGGCTATTGCTTTAATTGCAACAGTATGAGATGTGTAAACTCCCAAACCGCCAATGTTAAAGCTTTGACCAGGGGAAACTCCAGTGTCTAGGTAAGTTCCCCCATCAAGACTGTATTGGTATTTAGCAATTGGGTAGGTACCAGCTGTTGAGGAACCAAAGGAAACAGTAAGAATAGTTGTACCAGCTGATGAAACACTAACTGAAGCTGGAGTTCCTGGGACTACTTCATTAGAAGTTGCTTGCGATTTTTCTGCTTCAACACTGTATTGGTTTGCAAGGTCTTTTGCGCGGACTTTAATGTTATAAGTAGTTGAAGTGCTCAAACCAGTCAAAGAAATGGTACGTGCTGAAGCACCCAACACAGTCCAGGTGCCAGAGTATGAAGCTGCTGAAGTCTTTGCTTGGTACTCAATAGCCGTAATAGGGAATGCGCCTTCTGTAACGGTTAGAGAAACAGTTACAGTTGTGGCAGTAGCCGAAGAAGTTAAAACAGGGGTGCCAGGAGGATCAGAACTTATGATTCCTAAAGCTCTGGCTGATGCTCCGGTAAATGTATTGAATGTGGGCATTAGGCAAACTTAGTCCTTGATGCAAAAACTGTGTAGCTAGGTGGAGATGTAGCTGCAGTTTTAACAATAGAGTAGGTGTAAACGTCAATACTAGAAGCATTTCCTGAAGTTGGTGATAGGGCGTTTTGCCACTTCAAAGTAATGTTGTTTCCAGACGTAGACGCTGGTAGCCCGTCAATTTGAAGAGTTGTTGGGTACGCACTAGTAGCCGATGATCCAGTTGTTACGGCTACTGATACCGTGATACTTTGCCCAACCGCAAGGAGTGAGCTAAGGGTTACAGAGGATGCTCCTGCAATATTAGGAATCCATCCAGTTGAAGTAGCCGTTGTATAAAACCATGCACTTGAAGTGTTCACATAGATTGGTTGAGTACTAGCAGGGGAACTTGCTTGTACTGACCATTTTTCTAATGGAGAAACCAAAGAGTTTTGAACTAGGTCTGTAGACCAAACTAACTGACTACTACCAGCAGTTAAGACAGCATTTGACGAAGCACTTTTAGTTAGTTTGCCGTAGGTGTCAGAACCAGTACCTACAATTAAGTCACCAGCAGCATCAAATGTACCAGCAGTGACAACGTAAGCGTCGTTTACTTTTAAGTAAACCTCACCAGTTGAGCCCATATTTCCAGCTGAGGCGGTTCCATAAAGACTAGTGCTAGCACCGTAAGTCAAACCGGTACTTGCATAAATACCAGTAATGTCACCCATGTTTGCTGCGCCTGGAAGGGCGCTCCATGTATCTGAACCAGTACCGACTTTAAAGAGCTTAGCTTGGGTGTCAAAACCAATCTCACCTGCAGCAAGGGTAGGGTTTGCGGTACTCCAATCGGAGGTATTACCGCGTCTAATTTGAATTCTTACAGCCATTAAGGGCTCCTTATCAGCCGAACATCTTCTTCCATGTTACAGGACCGACGGAGCCGTCCGCAGTTAGACCATTAGCAGTTTGCCATGCCTTAAGAGAAGCAACAGACTTGGGGCCAAAATCACCATCAGCTTTTGCACCAATAATTGCTTGAACCAAAGAAGCGGCAGCACCTTTTGAACCAAGTCCTACTGGAGTACCTGGATAATCAAACTTCATGCCACCGCCAGCAGGTGCTGCTGCAGGTGCCGCTGGAGCGGCTTGTACTGAACCATCAGGGGATGCGTCACCAAGGCAATACTGCCAGTGCCAAGCTTCAAACTCTTTAGAAGCGGGGTTATTACCCTGAAGGTAGAAACCATACTTGGGAGCGTTTGCGCACATCCACTGGAAGGCAGGAACGTTTACACCAAATGAAGCGGTCTTACCACCCTGGTCGTAACCAAGGTCAATGGCAAGACCCCAACCGTGGTTAGAACCCTTAAGGCCAGTAGGGTCTGGGGCAGCTGAAGGAGCTTTGCCCTTCTTTAACCACCAGGTCTTACCCTCATATTGACGGGTTACACCTGTACCAGTATCGGTGGTTACATAACGATCCATAAACATTGTTAACTGACCCTGGAATGAGCGGTAGTCACCAACGTTCTTTAGCTTGATGCCAGCGGCAATTGCTGCGTCATATAGCTTGTTGAACTCTGCCGCAACTGGTGCGTACATCTTTCCACCAGTTTTAATGGGCGCAAGAACGCTGTCAGCTAACTGACCATTCTTATACTGCTTAAGGGCGGTAGGGACAACAAGTTTAATAAAGGGTAAATTCACTTTTCACCCTTACCAAAAGCAGTGTCATTAGGGTTAAAGAAACGCATAGCCACAGGCAAAGCCGCAGCCCAGAGAGCATTTAGGGTCAACTTCCAATCCTGTGTGGCTGTGTAGGTAGCAACAGCCGCTCCGAGGACGCTACGGGCGTAAGAGGCAATCAAAGCCTTATTTTGTTTTGTAAGATACATGCGCGTAATCACTCTTTCTCCTGAAAACCAGGTGCATTAGGGGCTTTCTGTATAGCATCAATTGTAGCCTCTAG
>Ga0208974_1000094_pt1 | contig 39995 bp, 44 predicted proteins | sample GreLakmeER15MSRF_FD_187699 | JGI IMG/M metagenome (GOLD analysis project Ga0208974, IMG submission 187699) | Freshwater lentic microbial communities from great Laurentian Lakes, MI, USA - Great Lakes metaG ER15MSRF (SPAdes) | ecosystem: Environmental > Aquatic > Freshwater > Lake | place: Great... | reverse complement strand
CAGAACGTGGATCTGTAGGCACCTGGATATGAAGCAGGTGCGGCTTCGTTGGGGAAATTAGTAATTCCCCTGAGATAGATCTGTGAGTCGTTGTTGGCGCCACCTATATAGATATTGGCCTGTCTGCCGCCAGGAACATTATAGTTCATTGCATCGCCGATATACATGTTGGCTACAGTACCAGGGCTGGATCCAAATCCAGCTCCAAAGTATAGGGTACCTCCAGTGGCACCGAAGATGCTTTCTGCTACTCCATCAGTTCCGGAGGCATGCATGGACTTCCAAATGCCTGGGTAAGAGGCACTGACTTCGTTGGGGAAGTAGATATTGCCCCTGAGATAGATCAGTGAGTTGTTGCTGGCACCACCTATGTAGATATTGGCTTGAACACCATTAGGATGAAGGTTCATTTCTGAACCTAGATAGATCGAAGAAGCAGCACTTGGTCCTGGAGCAAATCCTTGGGCAATATAAAAGTTTTGGCTGTTCGCAGCACTGAAGAAAGATTGCAAAGTGCCATCTGAGTAAAATGCCCCGGCTCGATATGTGGCTCCGGTATAACCAGTAGGGGCGCCGGTAACAGCTGGATTATAAGTCATCACGTTTTGTAGATAACTTCTTCCCCTGAGATAGATCAGTGAGTTGTTGCTGGCACCACCTATGTAGATATTGGCCTGGGCAACTCCAGGACCACTGAGATTCATGTTATCGCCGATATACATATTGGCTGCAGTACTAGGGCCGGGTGCAAATCCAGCTCCAAAATATAGGGTACCACCAGCGGCACCAAATGTGCTTTCAAATACACCAGTTGAATCAAAGAACGTGGATCTGTAGGCACCCGGATATGCAGGATTGGCTTCGTTGGGGAAATTAGTAATTCCCCTGAGATAGATCTGTGAGTTGTTGCTGGCACCACCTATGTAGATATTGGCCAGGCCAGCTCCAGGAGGACTGAGATTCATGTTATCGCCGATATACATGTTGGCTGCAGTACTAGTAGGGCTAGGTGCAAATCCAGCACCAAAGTATAGGTTACCTCCAGTGGCAGTGAAGTTGCTTTCTAGGAACCCATCACTGAGGGTGAATGCGGACTTGTACCCACCTGGATACGAAGCACTGGCTTCGTTGGGAAAGTAGATATTTCCAGTTACAGTCAAGGTAGTCGTAGGTTGGCTCCAGGTTAGATTGGCGCTGCCACCGAACACACCGTTGTTGTTGTACTGTATCTGTGTGTTTGATCCGCCCGCAGACGACCCACTGCCTGTATAACCCTGACTACCTGTAAATCCTGCACTACCTGTAAATCCTCCGGCAGGTCCTTGACTACCTACGAATCCAGTACTTCCAGCACTACCTGTGTACCCAAAGTCTCCTTTACTACCTGTGAATCCTACGGCGGCAAATGCTCCGGAACTACCTGTGAATCCTTGGCTACCTGTATAACCTATTTCTCCCACAGCTCCTTCGAGATTAACAATCCAGGAGGAGTATGCACCTGATCCTACAGAACTTAGTACATCGGCCTGCATCACTCCAGTGTTAGAATTGTAGGAGGTTATATTCATGATCATATAATTGCCAGTGTCATAACTGACTTTTATAGTTTGATTAATACTATAACCTAACTCGGTTTCTATAGTAAAGGTCTTAGTGCCGGAAGAAGAGATAGTAAGTGTAGTAGAACTGGTAGTTTTATATCTATCTCCTTTTTCACCTTGACTACCGGTGAATCCCTGACTACCAGTGTAGCCTATACTACCAGTAAATCCTAGGGGAAGATTACTTGATAAAAGGGTTTGTATATCAACAGTAGCCATATGAAATATCCTGTTTTAGAAACTATTTAACCTGGGGGTCTTTGTCGTAAACAACGTTAAAACTAATACTAATTCTCTGAGACTTAGCAGGCAGGGTTCGATGCATAAGATGACTCATAAAAACATAACATCTACCAGGCAGAGAGCAATACTCTACATTGTGACAATTTGTTGTATTAGGTTCTGTAACTTCTGCCTCAATAGATTGGAAAAAATGCCAAGGAGCTTGAAAAATGAGATCTTTGTTTCCATCACTGTCTAAATAATAAACTCCACTCATAGTGCTGTGGGAATGATGATGAAGATCTTGATAGCCACCTATATCATAGAAATTAAGCCAAGATCCAGTAAATTTTAAAGATTTTCTACTTAACTTAGTAGATTCACAAAATGCTCCAATCGTTTCTACTATTTGAGATCTTATTTCAGAAAATTCCGCCATATCCAATATATCAACCTTAGTGTTTACTGTAGTAGAACAAGAACTGTAAAAAGACAATCTTCCGTGTTCTTCTATTATTTTTTTTGATAGGTCAATGAGAACAGATTTATTCTCGATTTCGTGATCTTTGTACACCACCGTGCTAGGAAATAACGTGTCATAATAATAATGTTCAGTCATACTTTATAATCTTTTCTAAAAATATCAATCTATTATTGTAGGTTTTGGAAACTGATCTTTGACCGCTTGTATCTTAGCAGCCATTTCTACAGGAAATGCTCCTGAATGAAATAAGGCATCCAGTTGATCTCCTATTGACGGATAAGCATCAGCTCGATCTACGCGGTACTGTGTATTGTTCTTTAATTCCCAAAGTCTAAACATTTCTTCTTGACATTCTTGTTCTGTGGGTTTGGTTTGATTTTCGTCCTTCCAGATTATTTTATCGTAGGTATCACCTTCTAATACCCAACTAGCTCCTGGACGGAGATTTACCAATGCGGCAGGAAGATCAAATAATATATTATTGGTCATTGTGCTACCTCCATAAGGGTAAGTGTGCTGGCTGATCTTGCGCCGTCCGTAGTATTATCAGTGTCATTTATAGTCCTGTTTACTACCACTGAGCCAGACGCCGTTTGTGTACCTATATAGACATTATATGTTGTTGTTGAGATAGTAGCAGGCGAGTCTAAAAAAGTCATGTTGATCATCCCAGATACATTATTATCTGCAAGATAAAATCTACCTCCTACAGTCACCCTACTTCCAGCAGCAGCTCCAACTCCTATCTTGGTAGATCCTCGGGCCAGCCACGAGTAAACCTGTGTCGTGGTGCTGGTTCCGGCGACATTTACCATGGCCATGACTAGAATTTTACTGGTAGTTTTTTTTGGAGTTATTGAAGCACTGAGTCCTGTGACCACGACTCCTCCTGATGCTGCCGTGGTAGTAGTAGTGAACGTGTCAGTTTTAACAACACTTACTACCTGTACGATGGATCCCGGTGAGTAGATGACATGTCCGGCAGTTAAAGAAACCACGTTACTGTTTTCTGCAAATCCTTCTATTGTTTTAACGGTTAATGTGCTCATTTTATCGCGATAATAGTTAGTACAGGCATGCTAAATTGTGCCGAGTCAGCTCCATTCCAATATCTAGTACCATGTATATTCACTGGATTGCTCGCGCCGTAGAATCTAGCCTGTAATTTTAAAGTTTTAGCTGCGGTCCATACCGCCTGTCTTCCGGTATTCGCATCTGCGCTGCCTCCGATGGCTATTACCCATTCGAACGACGTCCTCCCTTCGGGATAATAACCAGATGTGTTAAATCTTGCTCTAACAACTTCTGAACTATCTATATAAAAATTATAGTGTGCTATACAGTGCGTGCCTGAAGGCCAGTAATATGCCCAATTAAAAATATATTTGACTCTAGTGGTTCCCGTCGGAGGAGTATATGAAATAGAAGACCCATTGACATCAGCATAGGTCGCAGTCAAAGTCTGGACAGCTGTGACATTTTGGAATGTGTATGTTCCTGAGCGAACAGACACAGAACTTCCGTCGCACGGCCCTGAGACATATTCTAAAACGGATCCAGCAGTCCCAATATTTGCAACATCGAACGAACTTGTTCCTGCTAGATTCTGTATCTGGTCAACTATCAGTACTCCTGGCACTATTCGGTCTCCGGTTTAGGATATTGCAATTTAACAGCCATTATATTCTCCTTCCAACCGTCTATTCCTTGATGATAGATTTGATCTAGTTGATCTTCTATGTCGGGATACGCGGCCATACGTTGTCTTTGATAGCTTGTAGAATCCCATTGGGTCTGTAATCTCTGTATCTCATCGTTAATTTCTTCTTCAGTGGGTAGAGGTATAGACTGATCTTGCCATCTAATATCGTCGTAGGTACCTGAACTACCTAGCCCCCAAGATGCCTGGGGGCATAAGGAAACGAGTGCATCTGCAACTCCAAAAACTTTTTCTCTTATGATTTTAGGCATTATTGTTTAATTTCCATTAATATAACTGTGCTTACTGCAAATTCATAATTAGTACCTGCATTTACAGTGTACGCTCTATTTAGTGTAAAGGTTCCTGCCGAGGTTGTAGAACTTCTTATAGCGAGACCTATGTCCATTCGAGCACACTGTCCAACAGGTACATGATATTCTATGAAATAATTACTTGGTGTACTATTAATATCATTGTCATAGAATGCAGCTACGTATCCTACCCAATTACTACTTCCTACTGTATTTTTTCCTTCGTATCCTACATCTGACGCTAATGTTAGAGAATTTTGACTATATGATGCAGGAGTTGCGGAACCAGATATCAAGATTTTTCCGGATGTGCCTGCGGCCGCGGCCTCTGTGGTTCCTACTCCAGGATTTCCAGCAGTTCCTCGCGCCGCGTCGCCAGAATTTCCTGGTACTTCATAATTTCCTTGATATAAAGTCGCACTGCTTACCAAACTTGAATCAAAGTATCCGGAACCGCCACCACCACCGAATCCGCCGGCGTCGCCTCCACCTTCTGCTCCACCCCAATATCCAGCACCACCACCACCAGAACCTGCGTCACCTCCATTAAATGCACCGGCACCACCTGTACCAAATCCTGTGGCTGTTCTCGTGGCTGCACTGCCCGTTCCTAATTGTCCACCATTTCTGCCACTACCGCTAGCACCTGTTCGTCTTCCACCAGATAATCCAACACCCGCCGCAGATTGTGTTCCACCTGGACCACCTGCTGCGCCATCACCTGCTTGACCGGTGGTTCCGCCACCTGCGCCCCCTCGACGACCTGTAGTACTATAACTACCGCCGCCACCACCGGCGACTAAAATTGGATTAGAGTTAGATGTAAACTGTATTCCTGTACCTCCAGCGCCACCACCGGCATTTCTATTGGAAGCGACACCGCCTCCTCCCTGCCCTACGATCAAATCATAGCTAGTGCCAGAAGAAAACGATATTGTCCCGGTCGCTGCACCGCCTGCGCCACCATAGGCCGTTGCACTAATCGTTGTAACACCGCCGCCGCCACCCCACATTTTCACTGTGGTACTGAAATTATTAGTTGGAGTCATAGTCCAAGTGCCAGCTGACGATAAAATCAAAGATCCGTCAACTTCAGTGTCCCAAGAGGTTTTTCCATCTACTGCTGGAGAAATACTAAAAGTTTTAACTCCTGCTGTACCACCACCACTCACAGCTGGGGTGAAGGTTTGCCTTGCAAGATGCACAAGAAATACACAGTCTTGTTGGGATTCTCCGTTCATCATAAATTTAGCCACAATAAGATTATTTGGATCTGTAGGAAATATAGATGTAGTCAAGAGATCAATTAATGTACCGTTACCTGTAGTAGGAGCAGAATAGCTAGCATCTGTATCAACTCTTTTAGTTACTACTTGTACAATTTTTCCTGAATATTGTAACTTAGAACCCGATGCTATTTCTATAGTAGCAGCATCTTTAGAACAATGGTTAATCGTATTAACTACAATTTTACTCACTACCGATCTCCATGATTTTACCTGTACTGACCATATTTTCAAATGTACTGGCGCCTGCACTACTAAAGCTTCTATTAAGAAACAAAGTAGAAGCACTCGCAGATGATGATCTAGTTGCTGGTGCAAAAGTCTGTTGGCTAGTTGATCCGGCTGGTATTGCATACTGTATAAAATAACAGGCAGGAGTGCTGTCAGTATTGGCTTCATAGTTAGCAGGAACATATCCCACCCACTGATTGTTTCCTATGTTATTCCTTCCTTCATATCCAACATCAGTTATCAAAGATCCGTTTTTATGTATGAGAAAAACAGTATCGTGATTTACTTCACAATTCAACATCCATTGCATGACTAACATGCTATTTGCTTTTTTAGGCGTAATTACGAGGTTAAGATCAGTGATAGTGGTTCCGTTGCCTGTAGTTGGAGAACTATATGAGGTAAAAGCATTGGTTCTAACAACCAATAATTGTGCGACTGATCCTGGATTGATAACTGACGTACCTGGAGAAATTATAATCGATCCTGCTGATCTAGATTTGATCGATCTACAACTGATTTGGCTCATTGTTTAATTTCCATAATTAAAACACTGCTGACCAAATTTTCGTAACTAGCTGCTCCTGCACTGCCAAAGGTTCTGTTTAGCCAAAAAGTTGTAGCAGAGGATGTAGCTCTCACAGCAATATTGTAACTCCGAGATTGAGTAGAACCCGATATCGTGTTATATTGTAGATAATAGTTCATAGGTGTGCTGCTATTCTCGTTAGCTCCATCATATCTACCTACAACGTAATTGTATTTTGTAGAATTTAAATCCGTATTGTTCTGCCCTTGGTATCCGGTAGTGGTTATAGGTAACTCGTTTTGATAGATAAGAAATCCAAAATCATGGTAAGTTTCACCATTGATCATCCATTCTATCGTCAATAAACTATTACTGTATTTAGGCGTGATATCAATGCTAAGAGGAGTTACCACAGTGCCTGCAACTGAGAGTGGACAACTCCAACTAGACATGTTGTCCGTGCGTGAATATCTAGTTTGTATTATTGATCCTGTTTCGTGAAATGGTTTTTGAAAAGTCAATAAGCCACTGAGACTCTGGATCTCATCTACAATTAATTCTCCTGAACTCATATTATGGTCAAAGCTCCTCCGTCCTGTACGGTCACAGTATATCCGTCACCGATAGTTACAGGCCCTGATGCCCAAGCGTTCTGAGAGCCGGTTATTGTAAGATTTTCGTTAATGGTTTTACCGTTATATTGTAAGACTGCTGGATCTTGGGTTCCTAAAAATTGATGACCACCTTTGCTGCCGGTAAATCCAACACTTCCTGTGTACCCAACACTTCCTGTGTACCCAACACTTCCTGTAAAGCCTGCGCCTTGACTACCTGTATAACCTCTAGCACCAGTAGTGGCAGTAACTTCCCAAGTTGTTGCTCCATATATGAATTCTATTGTAACTCCTTTTAGAGTAACAAGAACGTCATCGCCTAAAGTTTCTATCGTGCTGCCATTTCTCAATACAGTTAAATTGTTTATGCTAAAGTTACTGCCGTCGGTTATCTGAACATAGGTTCCTGTAGTTGGACTAATAGGCAATGTTATTGAAAAAGATCCGGAAGATGTATCTGCGATTATTCGATCTCCATCAACAGCAGTATAATTTGAAACTTTCCTTTCCCATCTTTGTAATGCACCTTTAGAACCAGTATACCCTTCAGTACCTGCTGAACCAGTATATCCTCCAGCTGGACCTTGACTACCTGTATAACCTCTCACTTGACCGGCGTTTGCCCAAGAAGATCCAGTCCAAGTCCATAAATTGCCTGTATCTGCCGTGATATATCCGTCGCCTATATCACCGTTATAACTACTTGGATAACCAGGCAAATTAGCACTGGTCGCAACGGTTCCAAGGATTTTAACACTGGTTCCATCAGCTCCTTCACTACCTGTATATCCTTGGCTACCAGTGAAACCTAAATCACCGACACTGCCAGTAAAACCTGCACCTTGACTACCAGTGAAACCTAAATCACCTTTACTACCTGTATAACCAATAGCTGCTGCTTCTCCAGCAATACCTTGACTACCTGTAAATCCGATATCTCCTTTGCTGCCAACAAATCCAGTATCTCCAGTCCTTGAAAAAGTAAGAAACATGTCTTCATTATTTGCATATGCAACAGTGTCTCCTGCTACATAGGTAATTGTCAAGTTTACCCACGAAGAATTATCTACAACAGATCCTGTGATTGCATAAAACGTGAAATTTTCTGGACTTGCTTGACTAGTGAATTTCAAATAGCCTTTGATTGTAGAAGTGCTATCCGCTATTGTTAGTAGATATGGCTTGATATCATTTGTATAGTAATCAAATTGGCTTATAGCTATAATTGTAGCTGATGATAAATTAGAATTATTGACTGCAAACTTACCCGACCCTGGACTAACATTGAGTATCGTCGTTGTATTAAAGGTATATCCAAAAGTGGCGCCACCGAAGTTACCTGCTAATCCTTTTGAACCAGTATAACCAATACTACCAGTATAACCAATTTCTGTACTTGCCGATCCGGTATAACCGATGTCTCCTTGCGATCCAGTATAACCAATATCACCTTTACTACCTATGAACCCAGTATCTCCTCGTGAGCCAGTGAATCCGAAACTTCCTGTATAACCGATATCTCCTTGGCTTCCGGTGAAACCAGTGCTACCTACGAAACCAATATCTCCCTGTGAGCCAGTGAAGCCGGTATCGCCTTGACTGCCTGTATAACCAATATCTCCCTGTGAGCCAGTGAAGCCGATATCGCCTTGACTGCCTGTATAACCAATATCACCTTTGCTGCCGGTGAAACCAGGTGTACCGTTAGTGCCTGAGGTACCGTCTGCTCCTTGGCTGCCTGTATAACCAATATCCCCTTTACTACCAGTGAATCCGAAACTTCCTGTATAACCGATATCTCCTTGGCTTCCGGTGAATCCAAAACTTCCCGTATAACCGATATCTCCTTTACTACCAGTGAATCCGATATCACCTTTATCTCCTGTGCGAGCAAAGGTAATAATGATATCTTCATTGTTTGAAAAACCATTAGCAGTGCCAGAAATATAACTCACTGGTACAGAAAAGTATGTGCCATTATTTGTGCTATTATTAGTGATAGCAAAGATTGCAAAATCGTCACTGTTAGACTTATTACTGATTCTTATATGACCTTTTAACTGACTAGTGCTTGCGTCAATTGTGGTTAGATAAGAATCTAAATTAGCATTGTTATCGTCTGTGTCTTGAATGTAAAGAACACTGGCTGTAGATATATTGTTCTGATTAAGTTTTAATTTACCTGTTCCTGGAGCCGAATCAGTTATGGCACTATCGAAGGTATAGTCAAAAGTTACTCCACCAAAATTTCCTTGAGGTCCTTGACTTCCAACAAATCCCACTTCACCTCGACTTCCAACAAATCCTTGACTACCTGTGTATCCTTTGAAATCATTAGCGTAGGTAGTGATATTCACCCATGCTCTGGTACCGTCAGTGTCGCCAATCAACACACTGTCATCGACTGGGGGGATCCCTAGATCTGGTTCTGCATTACTGACATCTAGGTAGTCGTAGCGATCTTGATCAAGACCAGCTCCTGATTTTTTTTTCTGTTTGCCGCTGATTAACCGACTTTTACTCATTTGAAGTTTCTAATATACTTAAGATTAAATTTATGCTGCTGTTAGCACTAACTACAGCTTTAACGCTACTGCCTTCTTCTATAACTAATTTTCCTGTGGTTACTTCTGCAGAATCATTAGGTGGAATTTCAAATGCGTTCAGCATCACGTAATCAACACTGTTTTTTCGCAGAGTAAAAGTTATAGTGGCTGCTGTGTTACTGATATTGCTGGCCTGCGCTCCTAACACGATTGTTGTTAGTCCTGCAGGTGTGGTGTAAATAGTCTGTGATGCTGTGGTCAGTTCAAATGCTTTGGTTCTAAATGTATTTAGAGGCAGTGTTGCCATGTTAATCTCCGATCGCTAGTATATAAGGTGTCATAACAGCAAATAAACTTTTGGTAAATGTTCTGCCGGTGATGGTACCTGTGTTTCTGTTGATTATAAAATCATTACCGATTCTAAAATCGCCTTGTTGGTCAGTAGCAGTGTAGTATATTCTACCTTGATTTATAGTTACCACTTGGTTTTCTGATAAAGGAATACCTCCAAGATAAGGCAGTGCAGTATTAACGTTTGTACCTGAACCGACCCATTCAAAAGTGTGACCTGATGCTGTAATTAAACTGAATTGATGAAAGGTTACTGAGGTATTATCTGCTATTTGAGTTACAACAGTTTCCTCTAATGTTACGGTACTAGAGTATGCATTGTCTATGAGGTTTATCACGATATCAAATAGCCCGTTTACAACTGTTACTTCAGTTGCGCTAGCTGGAGGATTAGCTGTGTTTTGAGCTACAGCTCCATTTAAAGCATTGATTGCGGTGTTGGTTAAACAACTGGCAGCTGCGGTTTTTAAATATGTAAAAGTAGCTATAGTGGCTGCTTTAGTTCCGGCAGGAACCTGCAGCGTGCCTGTGCTATAATATTCATCAGCCGCATCTGCGGTTTGACTATTACCTCCGTACAAAATATCATACGATACAGCATCAACGATGTATCCTATATCTCTTTTGCAGGTTTCAGCACTGTAGTTTAAATTTGGATAATTTGCTGTTATGTAAGCAATTCCTTCTTCCCGAAGAAAATTTCTGTTAGCCTGTAATATGGTTTTGCTTCTGGATCGATTGACATCTACACCGGTAGGGTCAGGATATGAATAACCTGGAGCTGAATTAATTCCTGAATTAATAATGGTTGTAATGGTATTGAAGTTGGTTTCAACTCGAGTATATTCTGGACCTTGTGTGCTGTCATTCGATAATATTGCTAACACCGCGGCTTTGGCAAAATTAATACCTGCGATAGTTTCAGTTTTTTGATTGGCAACAACATTATTCGCAGTTGCTCTATAATAGCTGATACCGGCCTGCACACTTTTGTAGTTGGTATTAAAAACCATATCATCTACCACAGCATCTATTATTAAACCAACATCTCTGCTGCATTTAAATTGATTAAAATCCAAGTTGGGATACGTCTCATTTAGGTAATCAATAACATCGACTTGTATTTTACTCTTACCATCTAAGACGTTCTGTCTAAGGTTCCTAGCGTCTGCTGGCTCAGCTGCATAGCTTGGTGCTGATATCACTGTACTGCCGCTAGAAAACACTGTGCTAGCTGATACGGTATAATATGTACTGTCACTGCTAAATTTCACAGCATCGCCTACATTTGGTCTGGTAGTGAGATTATCTATGATAAAAGTTGATCCAGAAGCTGCTCCGTTTATGTTACCTGAATAAAGAGAACTGCTGACCCCGTCGGCTTTCAATCCGTAATTACCAAAACTACTGTTGCTGTTAGTGATGCTACAGAATCCTCCACTTTCACATAAAATTGCCACATCACAACAAATAGTAAAGACAGACACCAGCTGTGAATTTCCTCTGTTCAAGTGGTGGATGCCAATGCCTCCTTGATTGTACTGTGTGTAAGCATCGACAACCATGCTGCGCAATCCGTAGGCATGAGCTCCATCGACTCTCATACCCGTACCAGTAGTCGTCATACTGGTACAGTTCTGGACATATGGACTGGTGTGGATCACTCCTGCAGATCCGTTAGGATTGAACGCTACCGCAGCACTAGGACTTTCGTGGTCTTTGAAGGTCATGTTAGCTATATAAACAGCACTGTTTACATAAAATAAATCCTGTGTTTTATTTTGCGGTCTCACAGTTACAGTACGAAGATTATCTCCTACGATAGCTACACCTTCTGGAACTGTCAAAGGATTAACTTCTGTATAGTCTCCGCTCTTAACGAAGATAGTTGTGCCTAGAGTCGCAATCTGTAGGGCTGATTTAATTGTTAATTTGCTGGTATTTAATGAATTTCCTGAGTAGCTGTCGTTGCCACTCTTGCTAACATATAATACATTTTGCACTGCTGTATTGCCAACACTACCAGTGAACCCGCTGGACCCAGAAAATCCACGCAATCCACCATAGGCTAAACTTGTCCAAGTGCTGTTGCCGTTGCCGATTTTAAACAAATTGGTATCGGTTTCAATACCCATTTCTCCTTCCGCGAGGATGGGATTCACCGAAGTCCATTCTTGGGCAGTGCCCCGTCTAAATTGTATTTGTATAGCCATAATATTATTTTATATATTTATGCGGTTACGCCACCGGCATCTATACTCGATATTCCACCATAATTACTGTCGGGTTGTCCACCGTCAAAATTTCCAAACGCACCACCTGCGCCGCCGCCACCACTTCCGGTGTACCCAACAAGTCCTCGACTTCCGGTAAATCCCGCACCAGCACTACCAGTGTATCCCACACCCTCACTACCAGTGTATCCTGTATTGCCTGCAATACCTCTACTTCCAGTGAATCCTGCTCCTTGACTACCTGTGAAACCCTGTGATCCAGTGTAACCATCTGCTCCTATTACACCGTCAATACCTCTGCTACCAGTAAACCCTGCACCTTGACTACCCGTAAACCCTGTTGATCCTGCAGTTCCTTGGCTACCAGTAAATCCCGCTCCTTGACTACCGGTGAAACCCCGTGATCCAGTGTAACCATCTCCTCCTAATATACCGTCACTACCTCTGCTACCAGTAAAACCAACTGCAGCAAATTCACCTGGTATTCCCTGACTACCCGTGAACCCTGTTGATCCTGCAATTCCTTGGCTACCAGTAAAACCAACTGCAGCAAATTCACCTGGTACTCCTTGACTGCCGGTGTAACCAATTACTGTACTAGCCGATCCGGTGTATCCTGTTATACCTTGGCTACCTGTAAAGCCGATGCTACCAGTAAAACCAAGGTTACCAGTGTCGCCTTTGCTACCAGTGAACCCTGCTCCTTGACTACCGGTGTACCCCTGTGATCCAGTGTAACCATCTCCTCCTAATATACCGTCAATACCTCTGCTACCAGTAAAGCCGATACTTCCAGTAAATCCTACTCCTTGACTACCGGTGTACCCCTGTGATCCAGTGTAACCATCTACTCCTATAATACCGTCAATACCTCTGCTACCAGTAAAGCCGGCACTACCAGTGAATCCTGCACCTTGGCTACCTGTGTACCCAATATTTCCCTGTGATCCTGCGTAACCATCTGCTCCTATTACACCGTCAATACCTCTGCTACCGGTAAAGCCGATGCTACCAGTAAAACCAAGATTACCAGTGTCGCCTTTACTACCAGTAAATCCCGCTCCTTGACTACCTGTAAATCCTAAACTACCTGTATAGCCGATGCTACCGGCAAAACCAACATCACCAATGTCGCCTTTACTACCAGTAAATCCCGCTCCTTGACTACCTGTAAATCCTAAACTACCTGTATAGCCTATCACTGTGCTTGCAGATCCAGTATAACCAATACTACCAGTGTAGCCTATATCGCCTTGACTACCTACAAAGCCAGTTTCCCCTTGAATACCTTGATCACCTTTACTGCCAGTAAATCCTCTGCTGCCAGAAAATCCTTTTAAGCCTTGATTTCCTGTAAAACCTTGACTACCTGTAAATCCTCTAGAGCCGCTGAAACCTTGATCACCTTGATCACCTTGATTTCCAGTGTCGCCTTTGCTACCGGTAAATCCTCTGAACCCCTGTTCACCTTGAACTCCTGTTATACCCTGACTTCCTGTATATCCTTTCCTGTCATCGATTTTGATAATACCAATCATTCCGCTGTGATTCACGCACTGATAAACAATTTGACTAGGTGCATCATACGGAACCCTGTAACTGATCAACGTAGATGTGGAATAATTGCCTGCTGTGGTGTTATTATTAAACATTCCTGGAACAGCGTCGGTGTTCCCAGAACTTAACCTAAATGCTAAAGGATGAGAATTAGTGATATTTTGTAAGTCAAAATATACCAAGTCTCCTTTGAAAACAGTAATAGTAGGATAATTTTCATTGTAACCATCTACAGTATAAACAAAGGCGCCATCAGGATTATTAAATTTAAATAATTGTCCTCCTTGGCTACCAGTAAACCCAACTGCAGCATACTCACCTGAAATACCTTGACTACCTGTAAATCCAGTGCTTCCTGTAAATCCAGATTGACCTCTGCTTCCGACAAAACCAGTGTTACCGTTATCACCTTTACTGCCAGTAAATCCACGACTACCAGTATAACCTAAGTCTCCACTACTACCAACGAACCCAATATCTCCTTTGCTACCGGTATATCCGAAGTCTCCTTTACTGCCTGTGTAACCTAGAGATCCTGTATATCCAAAATCTCCTCGACTGCCTACAAAACCAGTGACACCTTGACTACCTTGATCGCCTTGACTGCCTGTGTAACCCAAATCACCTTGACTGCCAGTAAATCCTAGCGCAGCAAATTCTCCTGGAATACCTTGACTACCTGTGAATCCTCTAGAACCGGTTACTCCAATCGATCCAGTAAATCCAGTATTACCTTGTATTCCTTGACTACCTATAAATCCTCTGCTACCAGTGTATCCCAAGTTTCCTTGCGGTCCTTGTACGCCTTGTATGCCTTGACTGCCTGTGAAGCCTCTGAATCCCTGTTCTCCTATATCGCCTTGACTGCCTACAAAACCAGTATCGCCACGACTGCCAGTAAATCCTAGTGCGGCGAATTCTCCTGGAATACCTTGACTACCTGTGAATCCAGTTACACCTTGACTACCTGTGAATCCAGTACTACCAACAAACCCAATATCGCCTCGTGAGCCAGTAAATCCAAAACTACCAGTGAAACCAGCACTGCCTACAAAACCAGTACTACCAACAAACCCAATATCGCCTCGTGAGCCAGTAAATCCAAAACTACCAGTGAAACCAGCACTGCCTACAAAACCAGTATTGCCACGACTGCCAGTAAATCCTAGTGCAGCAAATTCTCCTGGAATACCTTGACTACCTGTGAATCCTTTTGATCCTGTATATCCAATACTTCCAGTAAAACCAAGGTCCCCCTGAATACCTTGATCACCTTGATCACCTTGACTACCAGTGTAACCAAGAGGGCCTATTTCTCCTTGATCTCCTATATCGCCTTTACTGCCTGTAAATCCAATTGATCCAGTAAATCCAATATTTCCCTGTAGGCCTTGACTGCCTACAAAACCTAATGTTCCTTGACTGCCTGTGAACCCTTGACTACCCGTAACACCTTGACTACCTGTGTAACCAGAACTTCCAATGTAGCCCTGACTACCAGTGAACCCTAACCCAGCATATTCACCTGCAATACCTTGACTACCGGTAAAACCTTGGTCACCTTGGTCACCTTGATTACCTTGGTTACCTTTACTGCCGGTGAAACCTTGTAGCCCATCTGTGCCTTTACTACCAGTGAAACCAAAACTACCAATAAATCCCGTGCTGCCAGTGAATCCAATATCGCCCTGTGACCCCACGTAACCTATTTCGCCCTGTGACCCTACAAAGCCCACACTGCCAGTAAATCCACGACTGCCAGTAAACCCTAAAGCTGCATATTCTCCTGGAATACCTTGACTACCACTGTAACCAATACTACCTACAAATCCTCTACTACCAGTAAATCCTTTATCACCTCGATCACCTTGATCACCTTGATTACCTTGGTCACCTTGCAAGCCCTGACTACCAGTAAATCCAACGTTACCTTGATCTCCTTGATCTCCTATATCACCTTTACTGCCTGTAAATCCTCGACTACCAGTAAATCCAATATCTCCTTCTACACCTTCTTGACCTCTTAGACCTTGACTGCCCACAAATCCAGTAATACCTTGTGATCCCACAAATCCAGTAATACCTTGTGATCCCACAAAGCCCACACTGCCAGTAAATCCACGACTACCAGTAAATCCACGACTACCGGTAAATCCTAAAGCTGCATATTCCCCTGAAATACCTTGTGATCCCACATAACCTATGTCGCCTTGTGATCCCACAAAACCTCTACTGCCAGTGAAGCCAATGACGCCCTGTGATCCCACATAACCTATGTCGCCTTGTGATCCCACAAAACCTCTACTGCCAGTGAAGCCAATGACGCCCTGTGATCCCACATAACCTATGTCGCCTTGTGATCCCACAAAGCCTCTACTGCCAGTGAATCCAATAACGCCCTGTGATCCCACATAACCTATGTCACCCTGTGATCCCACGAATCCCACACTGCCAGTGAAACCAACTCCTTGTGATCCCACATAACCTATGTCACCCTGTGATCCCACGAATCCCACACTGCCAGTGAATCCAATATCACCCTGTGATCCCACATAACCTATGACGCCTTGTGATCCCACGAATCCCACACTGCCAGTGAAGCCAATGTCTCCTTGTGATCCCACAAATCCAGTAATACCTTGTGATCCCACGAATCCCACACTGCCAGTGAAGCCAATGTCTCCTTGTGATCCCACAAATCCAGTAATACCTTGTGATCCCACGAATCCTCTACTGCCAGTGAAGCCAATGTCTCCTTGTGATCCCACATAACCTATGTCGCCTTGTGATCCCGTGAATCCTACATCCCCACGACTGCCGGTGAAACCTTGACTGCCAGTAAATCCGAAGCTACCTGTAAATCCGAAGCTACCTACAAATCCTGTGCTGCCAGTGAATCCAATGTCTCCTTGTGGCCCAACTATCTGACCTCCACTGTAGTAGCTTGCACCATTCCAGATATAAATATCGCCATCTGCACTGACAATGTAAGCGTCGTTTAAAGCATTTGTAGGGATAGTGTCATTGACAATATTGATCACTCCGATCATATTGCTGTGGTAAACACACTGATACACTATGCTGTTTGGAGCATCTTGAGGCACGGTGTAGGTCACTGTGGTCCCATAGACTCCATTCACTGGATTATTGCCCTGTGCGCCGGGTACTACTCCAGTTACGCTGTCAGATATTCTCAAGGCTATAGGATGTGACGATGATACTGCCTGAAAGTTAAAAGTATAAATCCTACCACGGATCACAGTTAATGTAGGAAAGTTACCCTCGTAGCCTGTAACTGTGTAGGCAAAGCCGGGATTTTGAAACACAAATGTTTGACCTTGTCCGGGAAGATCCGTTACTGTAGCCACTGATCCTTTGAGACTGATAGATAATCCCTGATCTCCTTGATCACCTTTGCTGCCTGTAAATCCTCTGCTGCCGGTAAATCCGATACTGCCAACAAATCCTCTGCTGCCGGTAAATCCGATACTGCCAACAAATCCTTCGGGCCCTAAGCTGCCGGTAAATCCTCTGCTGCCAGTGAATCCAATGTCACCCTGTGATCCCACATAGCCAATGTCTCCCTGTGATCCCACAAAGCCTCTACTGCCAGTGAAACCAATATCACCCTGTGATCCCACGTAACCTATGTCACCTCGTGATCCCACAAAGCCTATACTGCCAGTGAAACCTGCTCCCTGTGATCCCACGTAACCTATGTCACCTCGTGATCCCACAAAGCCTATACTGCCAGTGAAACCAATATCACCCTGTGATCCCACGTAACCTATGTCACCTCGTGATCCCACGAATCCCACACTGCCAGTGAAACCTGCTCCCTGTGATCCCACGTAACCAATATCACCCTGTGATCCCACGAATCCCACACTGCCAGTGAAACCAATTACGCCTCGTGATCCCACGTAACCAATATCACCCTGTGACCCCACGAATCCCACACTGCCAGTGAAACCTGCTCCCTGTGATCCCACATAACCAATGTCTCCCTGTGATCCCACGAATCCCACACTGCCAGTGAAGCCAATGTCTCCTTGTGATCCCACATAACCTATGTCGCCTTGTGATCCCGCGAATCCTCTACTACCAGTGAATCCTATAGATCCTCGGCTGCCAGTAAATCCCCTAGCCCCAGAGCCTCCTCCTCCTCCTCCTGCACTGACCCACTCCGGAATTTCTCCGTCAATATAATATACACTGAGTTCGTTGGTATCGGGATTGAACCAAATATCACCTGAATTAGGGCTAGTTGGAGCAGTAGTGCTTATTTGAGCACCCGTTATTGGTTCCCCGCCTAAAGTCACTCCGTCAGAGACTCGAAGCTTACCTTCTTCGGTATAAAAAATATCTCCAGCTTTTCCAATATGTTGATCTATATTGTAGTTGAGACGCTGGGTTACTATTTTACGAAATGCCATTAGAATACCCTATGATAGAGTATTTATTGGTTTTTGAAAATTGGATTCTTTGGGTTGTGCTCTGTCTCGTCTTGAGTGAGTTTTTGTATGATTGGACTGGTTTTACCCGCGTCGGCTTTGGTCAATTCTACCTGCTGTTGTAAAGGAGGTACCATCACAGGATTGAGATCTTTTTCTTCTGGATTTTTTGCGTCAGATTCTTTTGATGGCTCATCATCCAATTTCTCGATAATGTCCGCTAAAGCTCTCATGAATTCTGCTGCTCTCATATTTGAAGTATTGATTTCCTATGTTCAACACACAATAGATTGTGTTATGGCAAACAATATTTATCTCGTACTTGACAAATGAATAAACTTAGTATATAATGCATTATGAAAAGCAAACTTATACTCACAGACGCAGATGGCGTATTATTGGATTGGGAATGGGCATTCTCAGTTTGGATGCAAGAACGTGGTTACACACTCACAGCGGATAACAAGAAAAGCTATTATCTACATCATCACTACAATGAGCTAGAAGAAAAAGATTCGAAAAAAGTCATCAAGACATTTAACGAATCAGCAGCCATTGGATTCCTTCCTGCTCTTCGCGACAGTACTTACTATGTTAAACGACTGCATGAAGAACACGGCTACCAGTTCCGTGTTATCACAAGCCTGAGCCTAGACAAGAACGCACAGAAACTGCGCGAAATGAATCTACGCAAATTGTTTGGCAATGCTATTCAATCAGTAATCTGTTTAGACACAGGAGCAGACAAAGATTTAGCACTGGCTCCGTACAAAGACAGCGGTATGTGGTGGGTTGAAGACAAGCCCGAAAATGCAGACGTTGGATACGCTATGGGATTAAAAAGTATATTGATTGAACACGGCCATAACATGCATCACAAATGCGAATACCCTGTGGTCAAGAACTGGCGAGAACTTTACAGCATTGTCGTAGGTTAAACTACAGAGTCTCTCCGCAATGAGGACACAGTTTTTTGTGTTCTTCTTTGACCTGTTTCAATGCTTTTTTTAGTTTTCTTGCATCTGCAGTAACACGTTTAATTGTGGTACGACATCGCTCTGATTTGCTTTTATCCAATTCTTTTTTGAGGTTATCTCGCATCTTTTCGAGACGACTTTCAAATATATCTAAGAATCCTGAAAGAGTTTTATTGGTCGACATCCGTTATCCCCTATCTACCAAATTATCTCGAAAAATTTCCCATGCTCGCTCCCACGACCATCTATGACTTACTCTATGCACATCACTTCTATTAATTGTTAAACACCTGTCGACTGCTGCTTTTAATCCTTCCTGCTCCGTGACCATAAAGCCAGTTATGCCCTGATCAATGACATCTGTTGGACCAGTAACTTGATATGCAGCCACAGGAGTCCCGCAGGCCATAGATTCAATCATAACAATCCCAAATGTTTCCCACTGACTAGGAAACACAAACACCTCGGCATTGGCATAATATCTTGCTAGATCTACTCCAGTTTTGTAACCAGTGAAATGCACGTCAGGATATTTTTTCTCGTAAGTTTCTAACATAGGACCATCTCCTACCATTACTTTCAAATAGCCGGGATAGTCTAATTCAAAGAACGCTTCGAGGTTCTTTTCCTTGCTGACTCGACTCACACACAACAGATATTTACTAACAGTTTCTACTCTGTGTGCGGGATGAAACACATCACGATTAACTCCGCGAGTCCAAGGAATCACATCTCCATCAAAACCGTGATCTCGTAACTCAGAAACCATTGTGTCTGTAGTGGTCAATACTTTACCACTGTGTTTGTGAAACCATCTAACTAAAGGCCAAGTAAGGGCTTCAGGTACGCCAAACAGCTTTCTAATTCCTTCTGGAAACTTAGTATGGTAAGCAGTATTGTAGCGATAACCGTGTTTGTCAAGATATTGTCTAACACACAGACCCACAGGACCTTCGGTGGCGATATGGATATAATCCGGATTGATCTCCTCAAATATCTTGCCCACCTTCCAGGGAAAGGCAATCTTGACTTCGTTGTAGCCAGGGCAATCAACATAGCGGAACCGCCTGGGATCAAGATATACAACACGATAGTTGTCCCGAATCGCCATCGCCTCAATATTTTTGTAGGTCGTGACCACACCATTAATCTGCTCCGGTAAGTTGTCTGTGACTATCAATATTGTTTTTTGCATTGTGCAATTACTTTAAATGAATCAAACTTCAGCCAGCTGGTCATTGTTACTCTTGCTTGTTCGCAGTCCGCCTGAGTCGGAAATTCCAGCGTCACTCGACCCGGAATGTCTTTTGGATCGTTTACGTGAACTGCTAGTATTATCAGTATCCACATCATCACTCTCCCGTGTCCAAGTAATTATCTCCCAGTGGCCATCCCAGTGTTCAACTAAGGCAGTGCATGACTCAACCCAGTCGCCGTCGTTCATATAAGTAACACCGTTGATTTCTTTGATCTCTGCATGATGGATATGCCCGCAGATCACACCATCGAAGCCGCGCTTCTTACAGTAGTTGGCCAAGTTTTCTTCAAACTTGAATACAAAATCAACTGCTTTTTTGACCTTGTACTTAAGATACTTGCTAAGGCTAAAGTACCCAAAACCCATACGGCGACGAAGCCAATTAAATTTATTGTTGACTATAAGAACAACGTCATATGCTCGATCTCCTAAAAATGCTATCCACGGAGCAAGTCGTGTAATGCCGTCGAACAGATCGCCGTGAACCACAAGATAATGTCGGCCATCTGCGCCTATGTGTTCTATTTGATTATGTATTTCCACAAGCCCAAATGAAAAACCGTAAGGTATCATCGGTCTTAGAAATTCATCGTGATTGCCTGCTATGAATATTACTCTAGTACCGCGTTTAGCGTGACCTAAAACTCTACGTACTACATTGGTATGACTCTGTTTCCATCGCCATTTGTTTTGTTGTATTTTCCACGCATCGATAATATCCCCAACGAGATAGAGAGTATCGCAGGTATTGTGTTTGAGAAAATTGTTGAGCTGTTCCGCTTTGCAGTCTTTGGTACCTAAGTGGACATCGCTCACAAAAATACTACGATAAGTTTTCTGCATAGAGGTATTTATAGTAGTATTGTTTGTATATGATTACAGATCAGTTACATTAAATCTGTACCAAAGTCCATTTAGTTGTAAATGGCTTACCTTCGGCCTTGTGTTTCAAGATCTTGGCGAATTCCTTCTTGCGAAGTTCAAACTGTTTCTCGGCATCGTGGTCGAAGCAAGCCTTATACAACTTTTGAATTAACTTTCGTTGTTTCATGGTTGCCCCTCCTTGATAATTATTTATTCATTAATTCGTTGACAAACTCTAATAATAATTGATGATGTTGGTTCTCATGCCAATGTGGTTTGAGATATTTTTTATCGTACCACCACTGTTCACTTTCCGCATGACAGCCTATCAATCCAATTTGCCCTTGTATAATAGCCATAGGATCGCCGTTGCTGTAGGTAGCCACAACATCCACATTATCACCAACAAATGCACAGCCGTCATAGAAATACATCCTTTCGTTAGCACCTAACCATTTAACTGGCATGGCCTTGGGGTGGGGGCGTCTTGTATCTGTGTTAGGTCGTTTAATGTATTGCACTACTCTAACATCATCTAAAATATCAAGGTAGTCTCGATCTGCCCAATACGCTCCCATGCATATTCCAAGAAACTTGCCGCCTGTCTTTAGAAAGTTTCTCACAAGATCAGCGTTCCATTTCATCAGAGTGTCGTACCTGTCGCTGTCGCCATATCCGCCGGGAAAACACACGCAGTCGACATCATCGAAGAATGAGGATTCAACTTCGTCTCTGGAAAATAATTTAAAATTATAATAGGGAGAAAGAGCTTTGATAATGCCATTAGCAGAATCTACGGCACAAATAGGTTGATGCAAAAAAATTGCTATCCTTTTCATTGACGATTTAAAAAGCTCACTAAGGAAACCATTCCGGGGCACGACTCCCATAATTCCCTGCCCAGCAGCCGGGCACACCTAGGTAACGCAAACGTCCTAAGGTAGGTGTTCTATTCTTCCTGTTTTTCTAAACGATAGTCAGCCTCTGTGGAGTCTGGATAACGTGTGATTAATTTATTCATTACATCTGCACGGTTTTCACCTTGAATACGAGCTGTTTTACCCGATGCAAGCTGCGTAACCAACCATGTGCCTGGAGTAGTATCTGGATCAGCATCTGGTTCAGCCTCTTCTTCCTCACCACTGTTATAGCTCAAAGGAAACTTGTTCTTGAGATCTGCCACTGCTTTAGCAGCATCATACCCGCCACTTACAATTTCGGTAGAATTCTTTTTAAGTTCATCTGCATTTGCTTGTATGGCATCAGCAATACGTTTCATCAGTCCTGGAAATAATTCCGCAAACTTTTCATCTTTGCGATTGGTTTGATTTCCGTTGTTGATCTGATTAGTGGGAGCATGTATCTGCCATTTGCCCATGACATCATCTGCGTTTTGTTTATCAAACACTGAAATGATAGGACCGTCATCTGCGTAACGATTGAACCAATTTGCACCTGAACTAGATCCTGTGCAGAATGAAGCATTGAATCCGTGTGCGTTGTTGAAGTTATAGCAGGAACCGTAGTTATAGGGCACAGTGACTAGGAAACGTTCATCATCAATTAATGTGGTTTCTTTCTTTTCACGTTTGTGTTTTTCAATTACTTCAGCGTCTTTGATCCTACTTAATTCGTCGCGGTATGTGCGATTTTGTACAATAGCCTGTATCTGGCGTAGATTCTTAAACTTGTTGAAGTCTTGATGCGGTTCTTGCAGTTTGCCACGTATGCTCAGAGCCTTCCAAGCACCTAGTGCATCACCACCTTCGCCGTTGATATCTTCGTAATCAGCAACACCATTGATGTACATGCGTGTGAGCCATTCATCAAACTTGCCATCCTGTGATATGTCGCCGTAGTCTGTGGTAGTCAGTGAAGCATCTAATAGTTGGCTCCATAGCTGTAGGATCTTTTCATCATCGGGCTTTGGACCTAGCGCAGCCACTTTGTTCCTAGGCAGTGTGCCGTCATGCCGCATGGCAATGCCCAATAGCTTGATAGTCTTAGGATCTTTGATTTTAGCAGCCACATTGGCTTCTTTAATGATTTGTGTGAGTTTCATCCTGAAATCAAACTCCTTTTAAAGAATGCCAACACTGTGCCTAGTTTGGCTGTGTCACCGCCAGAAATGTCCTGCAATAACTGTTTCGGACCTTCGGGGAACTGTGCAGATAGTCCGCCACCGTAGCGACTGCGTTCAATGTTGCCTGTGGTCTCTGGATAATAATTACTGGCCGCCATCAACACCGCTGAGTTAATAGCAGTGTTAAGAAATCCGGGCACATCAGCAGATCCTGCTTCTAGACTTTCGAGGCCATTCTGCAGAGTTTCGATGTGATTCAATTTCTTCTTGGCTTTTTCAAATGCATCATTTTTAATTTGATTTGCTATGTGACCTTTGATGTCTGCTATGCTGGCTGTGATCGCACGGGACCACAGAGGTTTGAATTTTTTTATCAGTGTTTCTTGTGTAACCGCCGGCGAGCCTTGATCTTTGTTGAGTTTGCTACGTTTGTTACGTTTGTCTCCCACAGCACTGGTATTTTTGGCCACATAAAACTTCTGCAACTTACCAATTTCACTTTTGAGAAAATCTAAAATATTGCCGCCTCGGCCATCTGACGCTTTCTTTACTTCACCACCTGTGCTGGCCACTGCGGTATAACCTGACCCAAGCGAGCTTGACTTGATAGCACCAATACCGTTTGTGCCTTTGATTATCACCCACGAAGCTCGATCTTTGAGTTCGCTCCAGGATATCTTATCTATCTGCTGATAGCCTAGATCATGTGCCAACTGCATATCTTTGTGTAGATGTAGTACAACTTCTTTACCGCCTGGCGATCCTGCTATGAGATTCATAGAGGTGCTGTCTTCGTTGACATAGCCTTCCAGCAGTTTAGCAAATATTTTGCAGCTTTCTATACGCATGTTAGTTGCACCAGCTCTGTTTGGCTTCACCGTAGTATTCACGAGCAAACCCGTTGGCAATTAAAGCAGCACGGAGACTCTGTCCATTAACTAAAATGTCACCGAGAACACGACCACCAAACTTATCCCACCCATATAGAGTTGCTTGGAACTTGCCGCCTGTGGCTGCTGCTGTGGCAATTGCATTTTTAGTGAAAGCAGAGGCTGCTTCACCTCTTTGAGCTTCTTGAGGGCATTGTGCTCTATGTCCTTTTTCCGGAGTGTCAACCCCGTAGACTCTGACTGCAAGTTCGGGCTTAAGGGGTGCAGGTAGAAAGGGTGCGGCGATCACAACTGTGTCGCCGTCTGTTATTCTCAAAATTTGTGCGTCATAGGTAACACCCTTGGGTGTTTTTTGGGCAAATGCCAGTACGGGCACTGCCAATAATAATAGTAGTAGTTTATTCATGTCTGTTCCTAGTGTAATTATTTATTCGTACGTCACAGTATCCGAATCTCCCAGACGCCATTTAGGATTGGTTTCTACCACATATTTTTTAGTACAGACTTTGAAGTCCGGATTCAGCATTTCTTTGGGATTCGAAGCAGCATCAAAGAATCTGCAGCGATTGTTGGGTTGTGCTGCATACTGTCCATTGTTCAACTCTATGAAATTAAAACTCTTGTGATCCTCAGGCCATTCTGAATAACTGGTATCTAGGATGTTGAGATCCGGTGCTGCATTATCTACTGTGAACATGTAGTCACCCTTGTGTAATTGCCGATCCTTGGCATAGAACTCGCAGCTGAGATTACGCAGGAATGCTTTCTGGACGATGGTCATATCGTAGCTGAAGCAGTCCCAGATTTGTAGTGTGTCAAGGCTTAGGAACTTTTCAGGCTCTAAGTCAGTGTCTCTGCTCACATAGGCATGTAATGGCAGCTTGTCATAGAGAGCACCGTAGCGTGGTAGGTAACTTTCTATGCGAAATGCTTGGCTGCGTAGACTTTTAATTGTGACCCAGATGCAGGGTTCATATTCTCCGTGCCCTTGTTGGAAATCATATAAAAACTCTCGTCGTACGAAACAGTGTACTGGGGGCAAGTTTGCAACTAGAAAACTCATCAGTTATAGCCTCGCTGAATATCTTGGTCTACACAATCAGCACATTGGCATTCACTGCAATCGCAGTCATCTGTCATGCAACTGAATCCGCAGTGTGCGGTACACCAGCAGACGCATTTAGGTTTTAGTCGTTGATATGTTGTGTCATTGTCTTCCATTGATTAGGCCCCATCTTTGATCAGCACACCTTCCGCAAATACACCAATTTCATGTGAGCCTGCGTTGCTCTTGCATTGAAACTGTATGTCAGTCTTTTCTGCGTAGCGAAAAGGAAATCTACGCTGTATGTGCATGTTTGCTCTAAATGTAGTCTCAGCCACACGCAATTCAACTCCCGTGGCGCTGCGGCTCTGGTTCCTAAAAAACACATAACGATTGGCAGTGGCGTCTGCCTGTCCAGAGAATGCATCTATCCTATAGAGATAGAAACTGTGACCTCGAGGCACGGTGTATATGGATGCTTGATTTTTGCCATCTCCTGCTCGGACCTTGGCATAGGTGGTTCCTGCGTTGGCAATTGTCACTGTGCCCACTGCATTGCCTGCGGTGGTGATCACCGTGTTTATCCTGTAGAAGGCTGTGCCAATGGTCACGGCATTGGTACCATTTAGAGTGAATGAGGCCTGTATCTCATCATAGTTGATGTCTAGACCCTGTACCAACATGGTCACTGCGGTGTCACTGGCAGAGTCGCTGACCGCAGTTATTGTGAGTGCTGATCCGGGATAAACATAGGCGGCAGCGTTTTCCCACAAGGCCACATACTCTGTGCCCACTGTGTCGTTGAAACCAAAGATGTTGACGGCACGATGATCCGTGATACCGCCAGCTGAAACCATGAGATCAAATTCGTGATGCTTGCGATTAATGGTTGGCACTGATTAACTCCAAGGGCGGCCAACAACTAATCCACCTATATTTGCGTTATCAACTACAATATCATCGTCATATTGTGTAGGCAACTGTGTGATATCGTAAATAGCTCTAGGATTGCCATCAGCAGCGCGGTCCGTAGCTGCTAGGTCAAGTTTGGCCTTTTGACGTAATTCTTTAGTTGCTAGTTCTGAGATACCATTCGTTGCCATTATCTTGCTCCATATGTTTTGCCTGGGTAAATGCTAGGCTGTTCACCGCGAATGTCTGCTGGATGTTTAGGAGTATTGGCGCCACCGCCTGCTGCGGTTGTCACTGCATCCATGGCTGCATATTCTTCTCTGGGAGTGTTAGAATATTCAGTGGTTTCACCGCTGTCTGCTAGATCAACGATCTGACGGAATCTACGAACATCATCATCGTAGAATTCGTCGTCGGGCATTGATCCATCAGGGTGTGCTATATCAGTTGACTTTTCAGCATGATCGATCATGTCTAATATACCACGGATTATTTCTTGCACTCTCATAGTTGTCTCCGATATGATATTTATTAAATACAATCATGATAAACAGAGAACCCTTCAAGCAGCTGATTAAAGATATGAAACACTCGGGCAAATACCGTGTTTTCAACGATATCATACGTGAGCGCGGCGATTTTCCCAGAGCCATATGGTACGGACCCTATAACATCAAAACCATAGTTAATTGGTGCTCAAATGATTATCTGGGCATGGGACAGCACAAGGTGGTGCTAGATGCTATGCACACAGCACTGGATCAAACAGGATCTGGATCCGGAGGTACTAGGAACATAGGTGGCACCAGCCACTATCATGTGGCCCTAGAACACGAGCTGGCTCTGCTACACAACAAGGCCCGGGCACTACTGTTCTCATCGGCCTATGTGGCCAATGAATGGAGTTTAATCGCACTATCAAAGATCATACCCGACATACATTTTGTGTCAGATGAGAACAATCACAACAGTCTAATCATAGGTATGAGCCACAGTCGAGCACCTAAAACTGTGTTTCGGCACAATGATTTAAATCATCTCGAAGACATACTGTGTTCAGTAAAACTCGCAGGGCAAACACCCTGCATAGTATTTGAATCAGTCTACAGCATGGACGGCGATGTTGGAGACATACGGGGAATATGTGACCTAGCGGACAAGTACGGTGCTATCACTTATATCGACGAAGTACATGCGGTAGGACTCTATGGAACCCACGGTGGTGGGAAAGTTGAAGAGCTGGGGCTAGAATCCCGTATTGACATAGTCAATGGTACATTAGGGAAAGCCTATGGAGTCCAAGGTGGCTATATTGCTGCCGATGCAGATGTCGTAGATGCGATACGCAGCGTAGCCGCTGGGTTCATATTCACAACGTCAATGAGCCCTGTTACCTGCGCAGGCGCATTGGCAGCTGTGAAGTATTTGAAAGATCACAACGAAATCAGAGACAAACATCAAGAACGAGCCCGTAAACTCAAACACAGATTGCGAGCCAACGGTATTGTTGTTATGGAATGTGCAACCACACACATCGTGCCGGTACTAGTGGGAGAAGCCAAACGCTGCAAGGCCATCAGCGATGACCTACTCAATGAACACAGTATCTATGTGCAGCCTATCAACTATCCCACAGTGGCCGTGGGCACGGAAAGACTGAGATTTGCTCCAACTCCGTTCCACGATGATGGTATGATAGAAGATCTAATTACTGCGTTGAAACTTTCGTTTGCGTGTCACCCGGTGCCAGTCTAAATCTATCTTCTATGTAATCTGCAGTACCCACTTCAAAGATGATTGAATTAGCCACCAGTGCTTCCAGCTGATGAGGACCCAGTGCACCAAAGTCCACGGTCTTGCCTTCCTCTAGCACTGCTTCTCTAGATTCGCCTGTGGCCACATCAATAAATGTCAGTTTGAAACGACCTGCATTCACGAACCAACTCTTGGATTTTTCTTTGTGAAACACCAGGCTGGTTTTGGCACCTACTCGTTCGAACACTAGTAGTTTGCCCGAATATTTGTCGCAGTTGGCGAATATTATTTCAAATCCCCAACCTTTGTCTATCTTGCCTAATGTCTGTAGGTTCATCTTTGTCTCCGTATATAGTATTTTATGCAAAAAACCATTGCGTCGTTAATGATCTGAGTATATAATCTGTTAAATACAAGAAACAACTTCATCATGCACACACTATTATTAAACGCAGACATGCAGCCTGTGAGCCTATTACCTTTGTCAACAGTGGATTGGCAGGAATCCATACGATACATGGTCTTGGACAAGGTCAGGGTCCTAGAATGGCATGACGATTGGATCGTGAGATCTGCTCGTTGGGAAACCCGTGTGCCAGCTGTGATCATGCTGACTCAATACCAAAAACCCAAACACACCATGAGGTTGAGCAAACGCAATATATTTCTGCGTGATGCCTACACCTGCCAATACTGTGGCACAGCAGTCACAGAACCCAATGCTACTCTGGACCACGTGCATCCTGTGAGCCTGGGCGGTAAGACCACGTGGGAAAACTCTACCACGGCCTGCAGGACCTGTAACTACAAGAAGGCCGCACACGTGGGCAAGATGAAGCCTAAGATCGCTCCCTACAAGCCTACATTTTGGGATCTAGTTGCCAAACGTAGGGTTCGTGGCTATCATATCGGCCATCCCAGCTGGTCTAATTATTTGGGCACATCTTGACATAAATATTCTTGGCAACATAGTTGCTATTCTACTGTGGTGAACCAGCAAAGAGCGCAAGCTGAGCCTGTATGGCAAATTGGTTAATAACGCGATTCAATTCGATTGGGGCACTGTGGTGCCTTTTATTTTGGATTGAAATAGGTTGACAAATCCAGCAAATGATCGTATAATGTGTATATGTTTGAAAGGTCACTACTATGAATCCAAAAGCACCAAAGATACTAAATGAAATTGTTGAAGCTCTTAAAAAGAGCAATCTAAAAGCTGTTACTGAAAACACTGAAGGCCGTGTGAATAGTAAAAAAGACGAAGACAAGATCATTGCTTGGCTTCAGAAACAACCACAGTTTGCTGCTCGTATCAAAGAAGGTGTGCTCCGTAGTTTCAGTGATATGATTGTGGTTGATGATCAAGGCATCGAGCATGTGGTCAATATCAAGACATCAGTGGGCAGTTCTGACAATGCTTTCAGCAAGTTGGGCATTCTGTGGGCTCTCACTGACTTGACCGTTGAAGACTACAAGAAACTCAAGATCAGCAATAAGATCAAAGATGCTCGGTTTGCCGAATTGGTAGTCAAACACAAAAAAGAAACTGATCGTGACTATTGGTATCTGAGCTTGGATAAGAAAAACTTCTCACATGTAATGGTTCGAGGCGTTAAACAGATCACCCATTGGGGCAAGAACCCAACCAACAATCTACAAATTGTTTGGAACAAAGAACATGAGTGTGGTCCTAACACAAACACATTTGAAGAAGTGTTCTACAATGTGATCACAGACGGCGCATTCCGATGCTGGGCCGATAAGGCAGCACAATGGACCAAAGCCATAGAATTCCGTAACACAAACCTTAAAAAATAAATATGACTATGAACATCACACTGTATAACGAATCCTGTTTTGATGCATTTAAAAAGGTCGCAGATAAATCTGTGGATCTAGTCTGCGTTGATCCTCCATACGGTACTACTGGCATCGAGTGGGACAAAGTATTAGACTTCAAACAGATGTGGGCAGAGTTAGAACGCATCTGCAAACCCAAATCAAACATTGTTATTTTTGGTAGTCAGCCATTTACCAGTTTGGTTATTGCCAGCAAGATAGATTGGTTCCGACACGAATTGATTTGGAACAAGAATAAATGTGGTAGCCCAGGGTTGGCTAAGTTTCGCCCGCAGAAGGTACATGAAAACATCATGATCTTCAGCAAAGAAAGCGGTGGAACTTATAATCCAATCATGGAAGAAGGCGAAGCCTACAAGCGTGAAGCCAAAGACAAAGCCAAAGGCTACGGCACAGGACGCAATGGACATGGATATGGGTTTGGCAATAATGGCAAGCCTTATCTAGGTGGAGAGAATCACGGTACTCGATATCCTAAGAGTATTCTTCATGCCAGCAGAAACTTTTCTGCTCAACAAACTGTGCATCCTACTCAAAAGCCTACCAATGTGTTAAATTGGCTGCTGATGACCTATAGCAATCCGGGCGACACAGTCATGGACTTTACCATGGGTTCAGGCAGCTGTGGGGTCAGTGCCAAATTAACTGGTCGTAACTTCGTTGGTATAGAAATGACCAAAGAGTATTACGACATCGCTGAAAAGCGCATCAACGACGCAGATTGGAATGTGCTGACACCCAGTGATCGACAACTATCTACACAGCTGCCAGATGGTGTTCAAACCACGCCAGATCAAAAGTACGAACAAGGTGTTTTGGAATCTATCCGCAATCCCAAGAAAGTCACTGAAACTCCGAACCTGTTTGAAGAATAATTTCGCTTGACAACTCTGTTCTTTGATGCTATACTACATTATTAGCAACTTAGAAATTAGGAGTGATTGTGCGCACACAACCAGAAATCATCATTCAGCGTCTTGAAGCAGACAATTCACGACTGGCCAAAGAACAGATCCTAGCAGATGCTATGTCAAGCGGATTAGACGAGTTCTTTGAAGGCGTGAAAATGGGTCTAGACAAACTCTACACCTTCGGGGTCAAACAGGTCCCTATCAGCGAGCAAGATGGACAGGGGCTTTCGTGGGCCAACTTTGTGGAACTGGCAGAAGCACTGTATCGCAGAGAGCTCACAGGACATGCAGCTCGTGATGCAGTCAAACTGGCCATGGATGTGGCCACCAAGGCGCAGTGGAATGATTGGTATCGCAGGATCCTTATCAAAGACATGCGAGCGGGTTTTGGTGAAAAGTCAGTAAACACTGTGGCCAAGAAGCAGAAGAAACCTCAGTACGCTGTGCCCGTGTTCGAAGTCATGCTGGCACACGACGGAGCCAATCACGAAGGCAAGATCACAGGCAAGAAACTGGTAGAACCCAAACTAGACGGAGTGCGTGTGGTCACTGTGGTTGACTTTGAAAGCCGTACAGTGGTGATGTATACCCGCAACGGCAAAGAGCTGGTGAACTTTCCACATATCGTCAAGGCATTTGAAGACAACCTAGATAACTTCGCTCGCAGCTATGTTTTCGACGGTGAAGTGGTATCTACATCATTCCAGGCCTTGATGAAAGAAGTACATCGCAAGGAAAACGCACAGGCACAGGATGCTAGACTCATGCTGTTTGATGTGATTCCTTTGTCTGAGTTCAAGCTGGGCGAGAGTGCTATGGGGCAACGTCGCCGCAGTGCGTTCTTGCGTGAAAACTTCTCTAAGATATTCGCAGATTCTGGCTGTATCGATATCATCACACAGCGTGAATTTGATTTGGATGTGTTCACTGATGAGATCGAGTTCCGTGACTACAACAAGCAGATGGTCACTGAGGGCTTTGAGGGCATCATGATCAAAGACCCCAACGGCAAGTGGGAGGGCAAACGCTCTACAGCCTGGTTGAAACAAAAGCCTTTTATCGAAGTCAGTTTAGAAATCACAGCAGTAGAAGAAGGCACAGGCCGTAATCTAGGCCGATTGGGCGCAGTGATCTGTCAGGGTCGAGACGATGGCAAAGACATACAGGTCAACGTGGGGTCAGGGTTCACAGACAGCGATCGCCGAGAATACTGGCAAGCCCGAGACAGCCTCTTAGGGCAGGTCATTGAAGTTCGAGCTGACGCTATCACACAGAATCAGGATGGCACATATAGTTTGAGATTTCCGAGATTCATGCGATTCCGTGGGTTCAAGACAGGAGAAAAGATCTAATGGCTGACGTCGTGCTGTGCAGAGACTGTGCTCACAGTCATAGACCATTGACCAACCTGTTCACCCTGGGTTCCAGTGCATATGCCTGGGTCTGCCGCAAAAACCCAGTGCCTGAACTCAAAGAGGTAGATCCTGTAATAGGAGTTAGAAAGACCAAGGCCCACTATGAAAGCTGTGCTAAATCTCGCATGTCCAGATACACCAAAGACGTGCGTGAAGATCACTGTGGTCCTGAGGGCAAATTCTGGCAACCCCGCAACTCCAGAGATTTTTTTATCATGTTGAAAAGGATATAAATGCAGAACAATTTACCCCCGATCTCCGGCAATGAAGAAGAAGCAGAGATCGCTCAGATCCAAACACTGCTGAACAATCAAAACGCTGTGAGTGCGGTGCAACACAAATTGGCCCTGCAGCGCCAGCAGCCTTCCGCAGAATTCTGTGAGCAGTGTGGCGAAGACATACCACAAGCAAGACGAGAATTAGTACCGGGGGTTCAGATGTGCGTCCACTGCCAGACTCTGGCAGAGAGATTCAAAGCCAACTATCGACAGCCTGGTGCGAGCACAGAGTAGTCGCAGCACTCCACAGATTTTCTGTATCCTGTTCCAGCAACCATTCAGGACCTAGATTCTGGGCTACTAACCAACTGTGCTGTTTCTGCCAGGGTCCAGACCCGTTGAGTTCAGCATCCAGCTGACCCTGGGCCCATGAACAGTAGCCCATGACTATGCGGAAATGCCGGGGCGTGTCACCATCAGCGATACTGTGAAACATGCTTTCCGACGAAGTCATGGCCCAGGCAGACGTGATCACTGCGGTGTCGTCTGTGGCCCAATCTGTGCTGTGCAGCATCCATAGGCTGTTAGAGCTCACAGGACCTCCCCAATACACAGGGATATCGGGAGGATTGATGATGTCAATGTCTGAGTTGGCCAATACATCTCTAAGGGTATGTGGGCTAGGTCTATTCACACACAGAGCGAACGATCCCGAGTCGTGTTCATGTGTGATCATCAGCACAGTACGTCGGAATCTAGTATCCGGCATAGCCGGGGGTGCTATCAGTAGATCCGTGGCTTTCACTGAGATCATGACCAATCGGGCAGGGGGCCACCGTATTTCTTGCCCTTGATCTTCTTGCCGCGCACACCAATTCTATCTGAGCCCACCTTGTGCGTCTTACCGCCTTCACGGCTGCGATAGCCCTGGCTCTTGCATGATGCCAGTTGTGAGGCGCCCAGTGCTGAGTCTGGCTTGCCTGATGTACAGAGATCACGGCTAGCTGGCTCTTCATCCACAGCTGCTTCGCTGACCTTGGCATCATCGCTGCTGCTGACACCGTACATGATCTCATCGTTCAAAGGAAAGTCCAAATCTAGAAAACGCTCGGGCAGTTCCGCAGAGTCAATGATATAGTCCAGCTCATCATCTGTGGGATGCTGCTTCATCAAGACCTTGGCAGCTTCGTCGTGTGCATCTGCACGTTCCCAGATGTTGATGTCATAGTGCGTTTGATACAGATGTGCCACAGCATCCATGACCTTGTGATAGTCGCAGGTGAATATGTTTTCCGTGACGATTTCTCGAATTTTCATGCTAGTTTAGCTCCGATCATTATGCAGCTGACCAAGAGGTTTTTCACATCCATGTCATCTGCTTCTGCATTTAATTTATCCGACTGGATGAGATCTGCCATCAGAGCCTGGTATTCTGACTGTGATATTTCTTGGCGTTGCAGGGACTCAGTGATCTCCAGTGCCATCTGTGCTCGCTGTTCCGCCCATGGTCTACCGCATGAGCTTAAAAATTGCAGTTGTTCCCGCATCACCATCTCCCCAATATGACCTTGGCGGCCCGTTCACCCTGCTGTGTGAGCAGCCGCTTTTTGATTTCGCAGTAGGCCCGAGACCCTTCACCACGTGTGGTCCATTCTCGCACTGTGCTCTGCATGGGTTCTATGACTCTCAGCACATCCTGTTGTAGGCTGCCTTTGGCCTCCGAGTACAGTTGGAATCTCTGTAGATCCCTGGCCAGCACAGTGACCTGTGGCAGCTGTGCGTCTGCGCACGAGATACGCTCTACACTTAGTCTAGCTTCCGTGATATAGGCACTTTGATTGTCGTCCCAGAATGAGGGTATCCAGGACTTGACCGTGGCACAGCCCGTGAGCAACACAGCGATTATCAGTGCGGTGATCAGTTTCATACAAGTATTTATGAGTTTCGTAGCGAAACATCGCCACGAGCTCTGCAGTTAAATATCACATGCGAATATTTTTAATCATGCTGGCGGTGATATTCACTGCGCCCGTGAGCGCAGCTGAGAGTCTAGCTGTGTACAACATCTCACAAGAACGTTGGCTGCACAGTCGCAACCTCAACCAAACCAGGCCCTTGGCCAGTCTAACCAAATTGATGACTGTGATGGTGAGCATGGATTCGGATCAGGATCTAGCTCGGGTAATCAAACTCAGCAAGGCCAGCCCTAGACTCACAGCAGGCTGGTATAGTCGCAGGACCCTGATCACTGCGGTATTGGTACGCTCAGACAACGCAGCTGCAGAAGCCCTAGCAGACGCACATCCTGGAGGCCGCAGGCAGTTCATACGTGCGATGAATCTCAGAGCCCAGAGTCTGCAGATGCTGAACACTGGTTTCGTGGATGCTTCAGGGCTCAGTAATCAAAACGTCAGCACAGCTCAGGATGTGGTAACCATGATCAGAGCTGCGGATCTCTATCCCATCATCTCAGAGATCAGCATCAAAAAGCAGGCAGATCTAGAATCAGCGCAGGGCCGTAGATTGAGAACCATACACATAGCCAACACCAATAGGCCCGTGTTGATTGAGTTTGATGGCATCACTGTCAGCAAGACTGGATTCACTGGCGCTGCAGGTTGGTGCATGGCCCTGTTAGTGGTCAGAGGCAGAGATAGAATCGCAGTGGTGATCCTAGGCGCAGATACCCCTCAGCAGAGATCACAGAGCCTAAAACAGATCATGCTGAACCACATCGCAGACACGGATCCTGAACCTCCAACACCAATCTCGCCCGGCGACATGATAAGATCGTGGTTGGGCATAGGCCCTTGACCCGAAGGGGCCGCAAATTTTTTAGCTGCGAAGCAGCAGCGGTAGCGCAGATTTGCAGAGAATTTTACTGATAATCTTCTTCGGGCACACGATGAGCAATCTCTGCGTAACGCAGCAGAAACTCTGATTCTAGACTAGACTCCGATGGTAGCCAATATCTACAGCGATTCAAGTGAGATTCTGTGACCAGCTTGTGAGACTGTGCCCAACACCAAGCTGAGTATCCGCCATGATCTAGATCTTGATTGAGTATGCCGTAACAGCGCATGGCAGTGTGAACTGCGGGTTCAAAGACAGAGAGTCGTGGCATGAATGTATTTAAATACACTATGAACACTTACCTGGTAGAAGCGGATGCCCAAGGACTGATGATTCAGCTTGATGCTGGAGTGGCAAGACCCACCGGTGACTCAAGTTTCAAAGAGAATGAACATGTGCGAGTCACAGTGGATGATGTTAGAGCCGCTGTGCGAGCTGATGATGGCCATGAGGAAACGTGGCAGTTCTCAGAGAAACTGCGGCCAAAGACTAGACCTGTGATAGCTGAGCGACCCTTTGTGATCAGTGACGTGATAATGAATGAACTGTACTACACAGTGACCACTGTGGTGATGTGTGTGAATGCTTTTGGCATAGGTGTGATCATAGGCGTGGTAGTGTAATGGCATGCGGCGCTGTAGAGCTGTGACTAAGATCATGGAATGGTTAGAGATCGCTGTGTTGATCACCCTAATGACAGCATGGGTTTGGTATTGGTATGTGATCGTGCATGCGTGAGCTGTTACTGAGCTAGGACTGCCATGCAGTATGAGTCTTGTGGAGAATGGTAGGCAAAGGCCCCGCTGCTGTGGATTGTGTATGTGTGCATATAGGTGTATATACAGTGGAAATCACTCTGCATAATCGGAGATTATGCCCAGTAAGTGTGATTTACTGTGACCTGGCTTGCGTGTAGAGGCCGCTGCGCAGGCCGTGAGGACTAAATGCTGTGGAATAGTGTGACAAAGTGCAGAAAAGTGTGGAATTGTGTGACCATTTGAGCATAGCCTCTCCAACCACGGTGATCTCAAAAGATTTTTGCATGATTTTTTCTATGAGATCACCCTGTTTCGCACCGTTCGCCACCATTTCTCTACCAGATCCCACCGACCCCTCAGCCGAGTACGGCGAATCTACGGTGGCCCCGCTGCGTGAGATTCATGCACACACTGTAAATATACTATATGATCACTGCTGATGAAGCTGTATATGTGCTGTATCGCACACACTCCACAAGAGGATACTGGCCCACGGCTGTGTCTACTACCTGTGATCAGTTTGTGTTAGATCCTTTACTAGCAGGGATCAAGCCGGAGTTCATATTAGATCCATTATATCAGCTGCCAAAACGCCAATTCCAACCAGAGGCCCCGCTGCGTAAGATCACAACATAAGCAGAAATCCCTTGACAGCGTTTGGATTTGATCGTATAATATACACATGCTTAAGAAAAGAGCACTCAGTACTAGCAGAGATTGGGATATGACATTACCAGATGAAAGATACCGTGCAGTTGTACAGACCCGACAGTTTCTGCTGCGACTGCTGACCACACCTAGGATACCCAAAGCCGTCAAGGCAGAGGCACGCAGCTGTCTGCGGCACTATCCCTCAGACTGGGACATGCAGCAGGCCGCAGAGTCTGCATCTGACATATTTGCTGAGAGGATGGAGGATCTACACAGATTCGTAGCTGCGGGATCACGTGAAGCAGGATTCAGAGCAGCAGCAGAGATCATCGTAGACGACAATCACGAGGGGTCTACCGCAGACTAAGCAGCAGCAACACATTCGGGCCTCTAGCTCATGTTGGTTAGAGCAGCGGACTCATAATCCGTTGGTGCCGTGTTCGACTCACGGGGGGCCCACCATCAATCTGCCCGTAGCTCAGTGGATAGAGCAACAGCCTTCTAAGCTGTGGGTCGGAGGTTCGATCCCTCCCGGGCAGGCCAACGTTAACAGCAGCAAGGGAGACCCACAGTGTACCAATCACCTAACCCCATGGATCCTCTAGATCCGTTTAAACGTTGGTATCGCACACTGTGGCCCGTGCAGCGTGTGGGAGTTTGGCTGTGCGCAGCTGTGATCACATACGCAGCCATCCGGTGGGTCACCTGGCTGCCCGTCTAGCTGCAGACCTCGCGACCTCGCGACACTGCGAAGAGAGACCCTTAGGGTCGTAGGGTCGCAGCGCATTTTGGTTGACATTTTGGCTAGAGATGCTATAATAGATTTTTAACAGGAGCACACTATGACCTCAACAGCAGCCTCAGTAGCATATGTACCTCAAACACAACGGCAGTGGCAGCAGCTGTTGCGCTGGGTGGAGGCTAACAGCGCAGAGATCTCAGCTCGCAAGACCGCTGAGTACCTCGCAGCCGCAGCGGCAGTACGCACCACAATGGCCTCGCATTTTGCACAGCATCCTGCTAAACGAGGCGATGAGTGTGCATGGCGCAAACTGGGCACACACCTTGCTGTGCAGCAGTTGGCGGAGCAGTACCGCATACCTGTGTACATGGTACGCAGCGATTGCAGCGTGTAATAACCCTAGGGCCCGTAAGGGCTCTAGTCTTTTTGGTTGACAGTTTGGCGGCGAGGTGCTATAATACACACATGATGAGAAAGAAACGCACTGATCGCAATCACATAATATACGAACTTCGTGTTAACGGGCTCGCGTACATAGGTGTCACTGCCAAGACAGAGACCACTGTGAACAAGAGCGTGTTGGCACGTGCCGCCAAGCACTTCTACAGAGCTAAGACTGAGAACAAGGCATGGCTGTTGTGCGAAGCCCTGCGCTCTTTAAATGACAAGCGTGAGATAGAAGTACTGGTACACGAAGTCGTCCGCGGCAAGGCAGCTGCTCACAAGCGAGAAGTTGAATTGCGCAGACTGCTGAACCCTGCACTGAACACTGACTGCAGGGGCGATTAAACAGGGGGTTGACAAGATCCTTGTTTGAGCATATAATAGACACTTAGCAACAAAGGAGCGAGCGATGTACAAAGTTAACGCAACACTAAACACAAACGGCAAGGGCTATTGGAGCCGCACTGCTACAGCAGTAGAGGTCACAGGTCTGCAGTTAGCATACACCAACGACGAACTGGACTTCGGCGAGCTGCGTGTACGCTTTAACACAAACACATGGGACACAAGCAAACACGGTCTCATCTACACAGATGCACAGTTTATGACAGAGCTTAAAGAGTTGTTAACTAGTTTGGGCTTTGATGCTAGCGATGTCAGCTACAGCGAGCAGGGCATGCAGGGAGACAAGTATGTGAGCTGCGATGTAGGCGAGTGCTTTATTAATACGTTTATGCAGAACGCATGACCCTAGGGCCCTTAGGGGCTCTGCAGTTTGTGGTTGACACAGGCTCCGGCCTGTGTTATACTCTAGGCTAAGTTAAACAAAAGGAGCGCGAAATGGCAACAAGATCAAGAGTAGGTGTCATGCATGGCACAGTCTGCAAGAGTGTCTACTGTCACTATGATGGCTATCTGTCATACACAGGCGAGATCCTCAACAGGCACTACGACAGCAGCATGGCCAATGAGCTGGTCTCACGTGGGGACAATTCGGGCGTCAAAGAGACCCTAGCAGCAATGAACTTCTCTGCAGCACAGGGGGACGAACGTGCGGAGTGGATGGTCGCTCACACATTCGACGAGTTCCTCGATCAGGTGCAAGGCTCAGGCTGCGAATACTACTACGTGATGCGGGACGGTGTGTGGTACGCGGGTGCTGTGTACGCTGTCAAGGGACTGGTCAAGCACGGACTAGTGCCGTTGGCAGATGCGCTAGCAGCTAACACCATTGAGCAGCTGATGGCAGAAGACCAATAACCCTAGGACACCTAGGGTTATCGCAGTTTGGGATTGACAGCTAGCCCAAATGATCATATAATAGACACTATGTTAAACACACACATGGAGCGAAACATGAATATCACATTCACTGAGGGTTGGTACAACATCAAAGGCAACCCAGTCAATGTTGGGGGCATGACCTTTCGTTTGGTAGAAGACTACAAGGTCGCTGCCAGCGGTGAAGGCTATGTTACTGTGGAAGGGGGCTCACAGCCCGGCTTTCCAGACCGCAACATCCGAGTCAAATGTCGCCAGGGTGCCTATACCATGGCCCAATCCTCAACCGTACCACAAGGAATCAGCATGCTGAAAGCACTCAAGAAGCCCGCCAAGAACTCCGCAGAAGTCACAGACTTCAGCCAGGTCAAAGTGCCCGATGCCGTGGTAGCGCATGAGACTGATGAGCAGATCGTAGAGCGACTGCGCAATCGCTTCCAAGTACTTCAGGACATGACACAGGCAGTCAAAGAGGGCACCGTGCGAGCAATGATCGTCACTGGCCCTCCAGGTGTGGGCAAGAGCTTTGGTGTAGAAGAAGTATTGGGCAAGCAGGATCTTTTCAACACGCTGGGTAACAAGCGTCCCAAGTACGAGATCGTGAAAGGTGCTATGAGTGCCATTGGACTCTACTCCAAGCTCTACCACTACAGCGAAAAGGGCAATGTCATCGTGTTCGATGACTGTGACTCTGTGCTGTTGGACGACTTGAGCTTGAACATTCTCAAGGCGGCTTTGGATTCGTCCAAGAAGCGTACTATCTCGTGGAACACTGATTCGCGTATGTTGCGTTCAGAGGGTGTGCCTGACAAGTTTGAGTTCAAGGCAGGTGCTATCTTTATCACTAACATCAAGTTTGAGAATGTGCGCTCTAAGAAGCTACAGGATCACTTGGCGGCTTTGGAATCACGCTGTCACTACGTGGATCTGCAGATGGACACAGACCGTGAAAAGGT
>Ga0208974_1000093_pt1 | contig 40132 bp, 26 predicted proteins | sample GreLakmeER15MSRF_FD_187699 | JGI IMG/M metagenome (GOLD analysis project Ga0208974, IMG submission 187699) | Freshwater lentic microbial communities from great Laurentian Lakes, MI, USA - Great Lakes metaG ER15MSRF (SPAdes) | ecosystem: Environmental > Aquatic > Freshwater > Lake | place: Great... | reverse complement strand
TCATTTACACTGACCCAACGGGAATGAGGGGTCATTAAATATACTCATTCCCAGCACACAGTTCACCTTACTTTTCTCTGTGATTATGAACCGTTCAGTGATTCTTTCTCTTCTGGCACAAGGTAACAACGGAAACGAGATTCTTTCCATTCTGGATACAATCGTTGCCGACGTTGAGAGTGATCGTGAGGAGGCAGAAATCGAGTTCTGATTGTCAGTAACTGTGTGCCCCTTGGTTGACACCGTGGGGCACTTATGTTATGCTTATTCGTGTATGCGTGAATCAGCAGTGTTTCGGGGGGTTGTTGATGCCGTTGGGGTTGGCGTTGCGTTTATAAAAATCGATAAGTCCCTAACCTACAGAGGTGACAAATCGAGAGCTAAATATCAATCTCATAAAAATTTTCCGGAGGTATTCTGAATGTTTAATTGGATTCATAAAAACGGAAAGAGTCGCCCCAATAAAAACAAAGCAAAAGGTGCAAGCAGAACAACTGCTCAAAAGAATGCCGCACGAAATCGAAAAAAGAAAAAATGATTCATAGAAGAAGCATCTATTGGAACTTCTGGAGAGTAGTTCTTGCAGGATGGACAATCAGATATCCAAAGACAATGGCAAAGGTAGTATTAATACCACTCTCATTTTTGATCGTGCTTATATATAATGTAGTGGTGAACTAATCACCCATAGAAAATTTCCGGAAAAATATTTTTATATGGAAAAGGTTTATCACATATACGCGAAAGATAGATGTTTGTTTCACTCGATTAAAGAAGAAGAATTCGAAACAACATGGAATACTATTAACAATATGGTTGGTATTATGAAAACTGACTATAGTGTTGATGATTTGTCATATGAGGAGTTACTCGTAAATAAGGAATCTATTTTGAGTTCTTCTCATTGACAAGTACTATATAAACTGTTAAAATTGATCTGAAAGTTATTTCAAACTTATGGCAAAAGGATTTACTGTTAAGACTGTCCCACCCAAAAAGAATGTTGATGAGTGGGATTATGATGCAATTAAAGAACGAATGAAAGGAAAATCAATCGTCTTTTGTCTTCCTGGCAGAGGATGTTCTTTTATTTTCCTGAAAGCATTTGTACAACTCTGTTTTGATCTTGTACAAAATGGAATGAGTATTCAAATCTCTCAAGATTATTCCTCCATGGTTAACTTTGCACGATGCAAGTGCCTTGGTGCAAATGTTCTGAGAGGTCCTAAGCAAATTCCTTGGGACGGAAAACTTGAATATGATTATCAACTTTGGATTGATAGTGATATTGTTTTTGATACAAACAAGTTCTGGCAACTTTGTGATATGGCTCTTCCTGCAGAGGGAGAAGAACGTGAAATTACTGCTGGTTGGTATGCAACAGAAGATGGACACACAACTTCTGTTGCACATTGGTTGGAAGAAGATGACTTCCGTAAAAATGGTGGAGTGATGAATCATGAAACTGTTGAATCAATCTCCAAACGTAAAAAACCTTTCACTGTTGATTACACTGGATTTGGTTGGGTTCTTGTCAAGAATGGTGTTTTTGAAAATCTTGAGTATCCTTGGTTTGCACCTAAAATGCAAGTCTTTGAGTCTGGTAATGTTCAGGACATGTGTGGCGAAGATGTCTCATTCTGTCTTGATGCAAAAGAAGCTGGATTCGAGATCTGGTGTGATCCACGCATTCGTGTCGGACATGAAAAGACTCGCATTATCTAATGAAGGAATCTCTGTATAATATTCTATACAAAGGACGTAAAATCTATATGAATCTCACTGCAGAAGAATGTGGTGAGATTCTTCAAGACTTCTCCGAATCATTTTTTTCGGGAGAGTTAGTTGATCCAGAATTAATTGAATTAGAGGAAATTTAATGGCAAATCGTAAAAGTCTGAGTGGCTCAGCACAACTTGAGTCGCATCCAAAAAACACACGACAGGGACTCGGGAAGAATACAAAGTATGCTGCAACCAGCAGAAATAAAGCAAAAAAACCTTATCGAGGACAAGGTAAATAATCTTCAAAACACTTAGAGATTCTCTAAGTGTTTTTTTATGTTTTTATAACTAGTTACCGGAGGCGCCGTCGTTTCTCGTCTTGAAGAAAACCGGAAACCCCGAAAAAACAAAACACCGAAAACCTCTGAATGGCTTACTTAAATCACAATCTTCCTACGTTTACTTGCTATATTCGTAATGAATTTCTTTATAATCATAAAAAAGGTCATGGAGAGGTAACTTTATGCGACGTGCATTCCGTAGCATCATTAGAGAAGCACGTACCCCTCTTTGAGACGTTTTTAGAGAATGGTGTCAACTGGACAAGAAGACCAATTCATGCGTTTTGCTGGAAACCCGATGCACCTACACCAAAATTAGAAGAATGTATGTGGTGGGATTGTTTTTCTCCTTACATCGATGTCCAAGTTCGTTCTAGACTAGCTGGATTAAGAGCTGAATTAGTAAATCATAAAGGTAAAAAAAATGAAGGTACTTATATGTTTACTCTTGATTGGTCATGGGAATCAAAATCAACACTGAATACCAACTTTAGTGAAACTCCGGAACATAAAAGTGCCCATTTTTTCAAAATGGATAATGGAAATTTTTATGCATATCCTAATAATAAGATTTTATGGTACGATGATGCATGGATTCGCAATCGAATCACTCAAAATCCAGGATATGAGATAGATTTAACCGAATATTCTGTTGAAAATCGTCGTAAAATAGAAACATCAGACGATTTTATGTACGAAATCAAAGAAATTCGGGATAGCAACCCCGTAAAAAGTTCTGATTTAACAAATCAGGAGCAAAACAATGACAAAACAAGTTGATAAAGACGAAAAATTTATGAAAAATGAGTGGGGAACCGAATTTTTATCATCAGAATATGGTTGGGAATCGAAAATAGAAAAGCAAAAGATGCTTCGTGAGATTGCAAGTGATGATTTAACACCAAAAAAACACGATTTTCATGTTCAAAATGAAATTCATAAAAAAATTCGCAATGATAATGATTATGATGACTGGGAATATGGAACAGAACCTATTCCATTATCCGAATTTTAGTGAATAAATAAGATAGATTTATAATATTCAATGCCAGTACAGCGCATTAGCAAGTCATTTAAGGACATTAGTTTGTCCTTTCAGGTTAGTCCACTAACCTATGACTTGATTGCGATTAAAAATGAAAATGCAATTTCTAGATCTATTCGAAATCTTGTTCTTACCAATAGAGGAGAACGTTTTTTCAACAATAATCTGGGTTCTAGAGTTAATTCTTTGCTATTTGAATCTTTGGATGATATTACTGCATCATCAGTAAGAGATGAAATTGAAAATGTAATTAATAACTATGAACCCAGAGTTGAGTTAATATCCGTTGATGCGGTTCCTAATTATGATGACGGCGAACTTAATGTAACAATCCAATATTATATTATTGGAATTGATGCACAACCACAACAATTATCATTCGCATTACAGCCAACACGATAATGCCATTAGTTAATTTTGCAAATCTAGATTTCGATCAGATAAAGACATCAATTAAAGATTATCTTAGATCAAATTCAAACTTCACTGATTATGACTTTGAAGGATCTAATTTATCTACAATTGTTGATGTGCTTGCTTATAATACGTATATAACCTCATATAATGCCAATATGGTATCAAATGAGGTTTTTATTGATAGTGCGACGTTAAGAGAAAATGTCGTTTCTCTCGCAAAGAATATTGGATATGTTCCAAAATCCAAAACCTCATCTAAAGCAAGTATATCGTTCTTTGTAGATTTTTCTGCATATACAACGAAACCAGAGGCAATTACATTAAATAAGGGGATTGTGTGCTCAACAACAACATTTGGAACAGAAAACTATACTTTTTCAATATTAGATGACATTACAGTTCCAGTAATTAATAATATAGCTACTTTTGATGAAATTACTGTTTATGAGGGAACTTATATTACATCAAATTTTACTGTAGATTCTTATAATCCAAATCAAAGATTTATACTTCCAAACTCAAATATCGATACAACTACAATTAGAGTATTGGTTAAACCATCACAATTTAATGACATAAAAAGAAAGTATATACAAGCAAATAGTTTATTTAATATTAACTCAGATTCACCAATATTTTGGGTACAAGAAATAGAAGATGAAAGATATGAATTAATTTTTGGTGATGGAGTTTTTGGAAAAAAATTAGAATCCCCAAATTATATTGAAGTAACTTATCTTGTTTCGAATGGTGAATCGGCAAATAACATATCTCAATTTAATTTTAGTGGAAAATTAACTTCTTCTAGAGAATCTATTCTAATAAATTCCGGAATATCTTTAATAACCACCAATCAGTCTTCATATGATGGAAGTGAAATTGAACAAATAGAGTCTATTAAAAAGTATGCTCCTAGAATTTATTCATCACAAAATAGAGCAGTTACCGCAAGAGATTATGAATCAATAGTTCCTACAATATATCCAGAAACAGAATCAATTTCTGTTTTTGGTGGAGAAGAATTAAGTCCTCCACAATTCGGAAAAGTTTTTATTAGCATTAAACCAACTAATGGTTCTTATCTTTCAAATTTAATCAAGGATAACATTAAAAGAGATCTTAGACAATACTCTATTGCGGGAATAGTTCCGGAAATTATTGACTTAAAATACTTGTATATTGAACCAAATATAAATGCATATTACAACACAAATTTAGCAGCATCTGCAAATTCAATATCAAATATTGTTTCAACAAATGTAGAAAGATATGCAAATTCATCAGAATTGAACAAGTTTGGGGCAAGGTTTAAATATAGTAAATTTTTAAAAATAATTGATGATAGTAATAATGCAATAACGTCAAATATTACGACAGTTATTATGAGAAGAGATTTGCGACCAGTGTTAAATAGTTTTACCGAATATGAAATTTGTTTCGGAAATAGATTTCATATTAAAAATGAAAATGGATACAATATTAAATCCTCCGGGTTTAATGTAAGTGGAATTGTTGGTACGGTGTATCTTTCTGATTTACCAAATGCCGACAAAGAAACTGGATCTATATTTCTGTTCGGATTAAATTCACCAACACAACCAGAGATTGTTAAAAAATCTGTAGGAATAATTGATTATATTAAAGGAGAAATTAAACTTTCTCCTATTAATATGACAAATACAGTATTAAATATAGGATTTCCTATTATTGAGATTTCAGTATCTCCATATTCTAATGACATTATAGGACTTCAAGATTTGTATTTACAATTAGATATGACTAAAACAACTATTAATACTAAACCAGATAATATATCTTCCGGAAATGATGTTACTGGTACAAATTACCTAGTTACATCAAGTTATGCAAATGGAATTTTAGTAAGATAATTAAAAAAACATGATATCAACAGATCTGCAAAGAGTACAAATTCAAGATATAGTTGAAAGTCAACTCCCATCCTTCATAAGAGAAGACTTTCCACTTATAACTGATTTTTTAAAACAGTATTATATATCTCAAGAATATCCTGGAGCTTCTGTTGATTTAATACAAAATATTGACCAATATTTAAAATTAGAATCTTTATCAGATAATCCTCAACACACAGAATTATCTGGAGATATTTCTTTTTCGGATACGGATATTAATACTACTTTTAATTTAGATCAACAAATTTTTGGTACGTATGGATTTCCTGAAAAATATGGATTAATTCAAATAGATGATGAAATCATTCTATATACAGGAAAAACTAATACATCTTTTACTGGATGTATTAGGGGATTTAGTGGAGTCACTTCATATACTAATTTAAACTCAACAGATTCTCTAACATTTTCTTCTTCAGAAATTTCAGACCACACTTCTGGCACCAAAATTATAAATTTGAGTGCTTTATTATTTGAAGAATTTCTGAAAAAAATAAAATATCAATTTGCTCCGGGATTTGATAGTAGAAAATTAGATAATGATGTAAATGAAAGACTTTTTATATCGAGGGTAAAGGATTTTTATCAATCAAAGGGAACAGATGAATCTTTTAAAATTCTTTTTTCTGCTTTATATGGAGAAAAAGTTGATGTTATAAAACCAAAAGATTATCTTTTTAGACCATCTGATGCCGAGTATAGAGTAACAAAAGATATTGTTGTTCAATCAATAAATGGAAATCCACTAGATTTATTAAATCAAACTTTATTTCAAGATGCTTATGAAAATTATAATATACAAAAAGCTTATGCATCAATTACTAATGTTGAAAAAATTTCATATTCATCTCAAGAATATTATAAACTAAGTTTAGATTTTGATTATTCAAAAGATATTACTATAGATGGTAGTGTTTATGGTGAATTTTCAGTACATCCAATTACAAAAGTAATAAATTCAGTTTCTATTGGATCTTCAATTATTGATGTCGATTCTACAATAGGATTTCCTAATTCTGGGGAATTGGTTGCAGAATCTTCTTCTGGCAACATAGATATACTCACATATGGATCAAAGAGTAACAATCAATTTTTTGATGTTGGGTTAGCTAGCACAACAGAAAAAGGTATAACTTTTAATATCAACTCCAAATCAAATATCAGACTAAACGTTAATGCTTATGGATACGTTGGATTTGGAACAACATCAAAAGTAGAAGTTAGAATTGGATCTGTACTTTCTGATTTAATAATAAATGATGATACTTATTATTTTTCAAAAAATGATACTGCTCTCATTAAATCGTTAGGAATAACGACAAGTGGTCCAAAAACAAACAGTTGGATTTATAATATTGCAACAAAGTTCGATATTAAATCAATTGTATTAATTGATACTTCAGACTTTACTTATAATATTGAGACTTATGTCCCAAACAATTTTAATATTGGGGATATTCTTTTAATTACAAACAATGCATCCGAAATTAAAACATGTTCCGTAACAAACATAATAAATGAGTTTATATTTTCTATTAGTGGTCAGGGATTAATCAATGGAAATATATCGACAATTGAAAGAAAAATTTTAAAACCTAAAGTAAGTTCCTCTTTATCAAATTATTCGTATATTGAAAATTATATTTCAAATGTGCAAAATACTTATGCAAAATTTAATCAAGATGTTTTAGTTTCTTCCTCATCCTTACCCAATTATTATAATCAACCATTAAATTTTTATGATAAAAAAATAATATTAAATGGACAATATAGTGGAGAAATTTTTACTATTGATAATGTAAATGATCATGGATATTATACTGGTGATGCGATTTACTACAATTCATTTACATTTCAAGATACAGTCGATGGAACTTTAGTATCTACTACTAGTAAATTTGAAAATTTAACTCCGGGAATATATTATGTAAAAAGAGTAAATCAAAATCAATTTAAAATTGCAAGTAGTCCTGCAAATCTTTATAATAATAATTTTATTTCAGTAACAGGAATAGTTACTTCAAATACTTTTGAATATCTTGATTTTAATCAAAAAACTTTAAACCATCAAAATTTGTTGAGAGAAATCAAATCACCAAATAATGAAAGTGATAATTACGTAACAAGTCCAGGAAAAACAGGAATATTAATTAATGGAGTAGAAATATTAAATTACAAATCTGAAGATGTAATTTATTATGGATCTTTACAAAAAATTGAAGTAACATCTGGTGGAAATAATTATGATATAATAAATCCTCCAATTTTATCAATAACAGATGATAATGGCAGTGGAGCAATTGCTAATTGTTCGGTAAAAGGAAATTTAAAAAGAATTGATATAATTGATCCCGGTTTTGATTATCTATCAAAACCAATAGTCACAATTACCGGTGGAAATGGAAGTGGAGCAAAAGCACTAGTAAATACAACTTTTATAGATCATTCAGCACTGTTTAATTCAACAGCACAATCGGCAAATGTTGGGTTGTCTAATAATGTTATAGGTTTTTCAACATATCATAAATTTAGAAACGCGGAAAAAATAATTTATAAAACTGATGGCCAAAATGGTATATCTGGATTAGTCACAAATTCTCAATATTATGTTAGAACTATAGATGCCTTTACGGTTCAATTATTTAAAAATGAAGCAGATGCTATATCTGGAGTAAACACAATTTCATTAAGTTCTTTTGGAGATGGTGTACATAGACTACAATCTTTTAATAAAAAACAAATAATTTCAAATATTGTAATTGAAAATTCGGGTTCAAATTACGAAAATAAGAAAAGGGTAGTTGGTAATATTGGAGTTAATACTGCATCTAATCAGATAAACATAAAAAATCATCAATATAATTCTGGAGATATTATTCAATACACATTTAATCAAATTCCAATAACAGGATTGAGTTCGAATACATCATATATCGTTACAAAGGTTGATGAAGATCATTTCAAACTTTCTAATGTGGGTTTAGGATCGACCGCAAAACTTTTTTACTACGAAACAAAACAATATATTAGTTTTAAATCCTCTGGATCTGGAACGCATACTTTTAATTATGAACCAGTTTCTGTAACTATCGAAGGTAAAATTGGAGTTACAACTTTTTCCAACCAAAATTTTAATGCAATAGTTCAACCAATTTTTAGAGGGTCAGTAGAATCAACACAAATTATTGATGGTGGCATAGGATATGGATCTTCTGAAATCTTAAATTACAATAGACAACCATTACTCGATCTTTATAGTGGATCAGGTGCAGAAGTCTTGCCAATTGTAAATAATGGTCGCATTGTAGAAGTATTAATTGCAAATGGGGGAAGTGGATATAATTCTCCACCAGAACTAATAATTAATGGATCTGGAAAATATGGTAAACTGACTCCTGTTATTAAAGATGGAAAAATAACAAAAGTAATAATTGAAAATCCAGGAATCGGATATGAAAATAAAATTGGAGTTGATATAATTCAAAGTGGAAATGGTGCAAAGTTTAATGTAAATATTCAAAAATGGACAATAAATTTATTTCAAAAGTATTTGAATAATATTTCAGATGATGACGGAATCTTAAGCAAATCTCTAAATCAAAACTTTGGTATGCAATATACTCATTTATATGCACCAAGAAAACTAAGAGAATCCATATATTCGAAAAATCAAGATAATGAAATTAAGTATGGTATATTTGATTTACAAAAAGTCAATGGTGAAGAAATAAAGTCCTCATATCATTCTCCAATTATAGGATGGTCATATGATGGAAATCCAATATATGGTCCATATGGATTTTCTTCAAAAACTGGAGGAACAATTAGAGAAATGACTTCTGGTTATCAGTTGGTAACCAAATCAAATAGACCACCAATTTCAAATTTTCCGCAAGGATTTTTTGTTGAAGATTATGAATTTACAAATTCTGGAGATTTGGATGAACATAATGGACGGTTTTGTGTAACCCCAGATTATCCAAATGGAGTTTATGCATATTTTACAACCATTAATCCAGGAAATGTTGAAAGTATTTTGCCATTCAAAAATTACAAAATACCAGTATTTCCATATTTAATCGGTAATACTTTTAAATCTAAACCAAACGAATTCAATTTTAATCCAGATTCAAATCAGATTACATATGATTTGAACAAAAATGAATGGTTTAGAAATACAACACCATATAATTTGACAGAAAATGCTGCTTATTATGAGTATCTTTTCCAACCAAATAAACTAAAATCACAAAAAGTTAATATTAATGAAGTTTCTACAGGTAATATAAAATCGGTTGGAATTTTAACTGGAGGATTTGATTATAAAATAAATGATCAGATAATATTTAATCCTGAAGAAAATAATATTCAAAAAGCAAAGGCAAAGGTTTCTAGAATTCTAGGAAAACCTGTTACAAATATTAGTGTTGCATCAACAACTATATCCCAATTGGAGTTAATTCCATCTGATTCAAATGGGACATATGTTGCTTTTTCAACTTATCCACATAATTTATCAAATAATGATTTAATTTCATTATCTGGATTTAATACATCAGTTAATTATTTGAATAATAATTTTAATATTGGTGTCAAAACCGAATCTTTTATTTTAAAATCTGGTGTAGGAACTGATGGAATAACTGGAATAGTTACATATTTTAGTATATCAGGATTATTTGAAAATAATATTTTTTCGTTGAGAGAAAATGATGTTCTTACAATAGATCAAGAAATAGTTAAAGTTCTTAATGTAGATGTTAAAAATTCCAGAATTAGAGTTGTTAGATCTCAAAATAATACTATATCAGCAGCCCATACATCTTCAACTTTATTATATGAAAATTCTAGAAAATTTACTTTTAATTCAATACCAGAAAATAATGTAGAGTTCGAACTCAACAGAGAAATTTATTTTGATCCAAAAGAATCTCTTGGACTTGGATCTATAAACGGAGTTGGAATTGGAACAACCATAGTCTTCTCCAATCCAGGAGCAGGAATAACTCAAATTTTTATTCCTACACAATCAATATACTTGCCAAATCATAAATTAAACACTGGAGATATTTTAAATTATCAAACAAACGGCGGAACTTCAATTAATGTTTCAATGGGAGGAACTTTTCAATTCGATTTACCAAATTCCTCAATTGTTTATGTTGGTAAAATTTCTGATGATTTAATCGGAATATCAACATATAGCATTGGAATTGGATCTACTGGAACTTTTGTCGGAATTGCAAGCACTACTTCAAATTTTGGATTATTATTTTTTACTGGAATAGGAACTGGAGTATATCATAGATTTAAAACAATAAAGAAAAATGTAATTTCAGCAGAAGTATCTAAAAATATTGTTACTGTTTCAACATCTTCAACTCATGGATTGAATTTAAGTGACAAAGTATTTGTTGAAGTCAACCCATTTGTTACTACAAATATTATAATAAAATATGATGATTATAATCGAAGAATGGTATTTAATCCAAAATCATTCACTGCAGTCGATGTAGACATTGAAGAAAACTCAATAACAATCTCCAATCATGGATTTTTAACAGGAGATAAAGTAATTCATACCTCAACGTTTTCTTCTTTTGGATTAAATAATGAAGAAATTTATTATGTAATTAAAATTTCTAAAGATAAAATCAAATTATGCTCAAGTAAATATCAAACAACACAATTTACTCCAGAAGTTGTTGGCATAACGTCGGCATCTTTTGGAACACTATCTGCGATCAATCCAAAAATATATGCATATAAAAATAATAATTTAACATTTGATCTTTCAGATGCATCACTATCATCTCAAAATGGATCTACTTTATATTCTGCATTTGATTTAAATCTTTATACCGATAAGAATTTTAAAAATATTTTTAATTCTTCAGAAAAAAATACTTTTTTTGAAGTTTCAAAGATAGGGCAAGTTGGAATTACTAGTAATGCAGCATTACTGTTAAAAGTAACAGAAAATTTACCAAAACAACTTTATTATAATTTTACTCCAACTAATACTAATTTTATTTCCCAAAATAAAAAAGAAATTTATAATGACGAAGAAGTAGAAAGTAATAATCAAATTGAAATTGTTAATAGTGCTTATTCTGGAGAATTTGACATTACTGGAATTGGAACCACATCAACATTTACTTATAATTTATCATTGGTTCCAGAATCAAATTCCTATGATACAAATTCGGCAAATATTAAATATTCGACAACATCACTTTCTGCATCTGGATCCATTGAAAAAATCTTTGTAAATTATGGAGGAAATTTATATAAAAATATTTCGGGCGTTTCAACAATAGTGTCAAATTTTGGATATGGTGCAATTTTAGAATCATCTAGTGATAATATAGGAAAAATATTATCTACTCAAATAGAAGATATTGGATTTGATTTTCCTTCAGATAAAACTTTAAGACCTGTAGTAAATCTTCCAGAAATTTTAATAGTCGATTCTTTATCATCATTTGATGAAATTGGAATTAGTTCCGCAGGAAAAAATTATACGATACCACCAAACTTGGTTGTAATTGATGGATTTACTGGAAAACAAGTTGAAGATGTAGATTTAAAATACAATATTGGTGATACTAAAGTTAAAATTTTAAAAAATACTTTTGGTATATACAATGTCCCACCAAAAATTATTCCAGTTAGCAATCCAAATGGAGTAAAAATTAATAATATAAGTTATAATTCCACAACTAAAAAAGTAACAGTTGGATTAAATACTGGATTTAGTGATATTTCTCCATTTTCCGTAGGGGATAAAGTTTTGATTGAGAATATTAGTGTAGGAGTTGGTTCTACTGGAATAGGATATAATTCTTCAAATTATGGATATTCCCTGTTTACTTTATCGGAAGTTTATATTCCTCTAGGTGGAAGTGTAGGAATAGTTACATATAGCCTTGATGGATATATAGATGAAGGTTTAATTCCCGGCAATTTTGATTCTGCCAATTCATCCGGAAGAATAATAGCAGAAAAGGATTTTCCAATTTTTGACATTAAATTGAAAAAAAATAATTTTATATTAGGAGAAATCGTAACTTCTCAAAATAATATTGGTGAAGTGGAAAGTTGGAACAATGATATTGGTCTTTTAAAGATTTCAACAACAAAAGATTTTAGTATAGGAAATATAATAAAGGGACAAACATCCAAAACTCAAGGATTGATTAGAAAAAAAATAGATTTTAATGCCGAACTAAAAACATCAGCATCATCAGTTGTTAAAAATGGATGGCATAAAGAAACCGGATTTTTAAATTTTAACACGGAAAGAATTGCTGATAACAATTATTATCAAAATTTCTCATATTCGTTAAAATCAAAAGTTCCGTTTGAAACTTGGAAAGATTCTGTTAGTTCATTAAATCATTCTGTTGGATTTTTAAAATTTAGTGATTTGATTATTGAATCAAAAGATTTAAATTATAATGGAGTTTACTCAGATTATTTTGGATCAACCATTGATGTAATTACAGACATATCAAATGAAATCGATTTAGATTGCTATACTAATTTCGATTTAGTCACGGAAAATTCTTTAGACATTAATAGTGTAAATGTTATATCTAATGAAATTTATTTTGGTTCTAAAGTTTTAACCGATTATTTTGAATCCTTTGGAAACAGAGTTTTAGTAATTGATGATATAAGTACACAATTTAGTAGCACACCAAGATCTACTAGATTTTCTGTTGTTGATACTTTTGATATGTCGCATAAGTCTAAAAAATATATAACTTACATTAGAGACAAAAGATTTACTGAAGAAAGACAAGTAATGTTGGTGAGTCTTCTACAAGATGGATCTTTTGGATTTTTGAATCAATATGGAAGAGTTGAAAGTGTTTTAGATTTGGGTAGTTTTGATTTTAATATTTCAGGATCCGAAGGACAACTTTTATTTTATCCTACAAAATATTCAATTAATAATTATAATGTAAGTTTTGCTAGTTTTGATATTATTGGTATTTCTACATCTGGAATAGGATCTACTAGTCTTGGCGATATTGTTGATATTAGAACAACTAAAACAGTAGTTCCATTGAACACTGCAACAAGCATTGTTTCTATCGCATCATCATATAGAACTTCAAAAATTCTTATCGAATTAATGGGTAATAATGGCGAGTTTGAATTTGATGAAATTAATATGATTCATGATGGAACAAATGTAGATCTTTTAGAATACGGACAACTTACAAATACGACACTGAATAGATTTGGAACTTTAGGATTAGGAACTTACAATGCATATATTTCTGGAGGAAACATAATTTTAGATTTTACTCCAAATTCGGGAATAGCAGTTACTACAAATACACTAAGAATTTCTATATCAGATACTTCATCAACAGGAATAGGTACACAATATCTTGGATTTGATCTCGAAAATATTGCATTTATAGATTCTTCATATACAGCAATTTCATCATCACCTACACCCACCGAAAACCTTATTGCAAAGTACAGTAATGTAGTACCAAATGACCACAATTGTTCGTATTTTATAGTTAGTGTTGAAGATACTACGAACAATCAATATGAAATGTCAGAGGTCATTCTTCTAAATGATGGTGATAATGGCAATGGATCGAAAACATACATTACACAGTATGGAAATCTTTCGACTAATTCTGGATTAGGGACTGTTGGCGCGGCAATTTCTACTACACACACAAATTTATATTTTACACCAATTCCAAACGCAAATGTAGAAGTTCGTGTTTTTCAAACAAGTCTTCAGTTGGTTGATTTGGAAGATAATCAATCTTCTTATATTGATTTAAACAATGCAACAATCAGTGCGGGGTTTGGTTTTTATCAAGGAACCGAAATTGATGTTAGAAGAGCATTTGATTTAACTCACAAACAAAGACCAATATTCTTAAGAAATTTTGACGGAGGAAATTCTTCAATTGTAAGTGTTTCTGAAGATACCATTATTCTTCCAGAACACTTTTTTGTAACTGGAGAAGAAATTTTATATTCATATGATGCAAATTATGCAAGTCCTATAGGAATAGCATCAACCAGTTTTGTTGGTGTTGGAACAACAAATATTCTACCATCTTCTGTTTATGTGATTAGAGTAAATGATCAAAAAATAAAACTTGCAAGATCTGCAGAGGATGCTTTAAATTCAATTCCAATTTCATTGAATATAACAAACGTAGGAATAGGAACATACCACACATTTATTGCAAAAAATCAAAATACAAAATGTTTAATTGCCATCGATAACTATATTCAATCCCCGATTGTTTCTACTTCAGTCACTACTGGTATTACCACCCATATTGGATTAATTGACGACATTATTAAAGTTTCCGGAATAACATCATTTTTTGGTGGGGATTTGATAAAAATTGATGATGAAATTATGTTAATTAATACTGTTGGGTTTGGAAGTACAAATTCAATACTTGTTACTAGATCATGGATGGGGACTGGATTGTCAACTCACTCACAATATTCTAAAGTGACAAAGGTGATGGGAGATTATAACATTACCGATAATACTATTAATTTTATTACAGCACCTCAAGGACCAATTCCAATTGGATCGTCAACTAATCTTCCGAGTGAGAGAGATTGGACAGGAATTACTACATTTTCTAAGTTTCAGGGAAGATCTTTCTTAAGATCTGCACCGGAAAATAGTAACGAAGAAACATATATAAAAAATTATGTTTTTGACGATATTTCTCAAGGATTTGATGCCACGCAAAAAATATTTACTCTACAATCAGAAAATCAAAATATTTCTGGTTTTTCAACCAACAATTCAGTAATACTTATCAATGGAATATTTCAAGGACCAACAGGTCAATTAACAATACCTCAAGATTATTCTTTATCAGAAAGTTCTGGAATTACAAGCATAACATTTACAGGAACTGCAACTTCCGTTGCATATGATCCAAACAACGCAAGCATACCAAAAGGTGGAATAATTATATCAGTTGGTTCTACAAGAGGGTTTGGGTATCAGCCGTTGGTATCTGCAGGAGGAACGGCAATAGTCTCAATTGCAGGTACAATTTCCTCCATCAGTATTGGCAATAGTGGATCTGGATATAGATCAGGTGTTCAAACTGTTAGAGTTGGTGTTACAACATCTTCCTTAGAAACTCCAGATATTTTTTATGTTGGAATTGCATCAGTTGCTGATGGATATGTTGTGGGGGTTGCAATAACAAATTCCGGAATTGGATATACGATTTCAAATCCACCGCATGTTATTTTTGATTCACCACTTTCATACTCCAATATTCCTCTAGTTTATAGTTCAGAATCTCCTTCTGGATTTGGTACTGAGGCAACAATTGATATTATAGTTGGGCAAGGATCTAGTGTTATTGATTTTGAAATTAAGAATTTTGGGTATAATTACGGACAATCTCAAATTTTAACAGTTGGGATTGGAGGATCTGTTGGAATTCCAACCGATACAACTAAAACTTTTGAAGAATTCCAAATTAGTATCGACAAAACTGCAACGGATGAATTTGCAGGTTGGCACTTTGGTCAACTTGAAGTACTTGATAAAATTGAAAATCAGTTCAATGGAAAAAGAAAATCTTTTACTATTTCATTAAATTCTTCTCCAGTTACAATTAGATCAGCAAAAGGATCAAACATCGATGTCCAAGCAACTCTTCTTGTCTTTTTAAATGATGTTCTTCAAGTTCCTGGAGAAGGATATACTTTCACTGGGGGGAGTGTAATAACTTTTGCAGAACCACCGAAAGGATCCTCTAGTGATGGTTCTATAATTGGAGACAAATGTAAAATTCTATTTTATAAAGGAAGTGGTGATGTTGATGTCGTGTTCCGCGATGTTTTGGAGACAGTTAAAGTTGGAGACAATTTAACAATTAAAGATCAAGAAAAACGAATAGTAACTGAAATTATTTCATCAGATACCGTTGAAACAAATTCATATAATGGTTTTGGTATTGATTCAAATCCAGCAAACCAAAGAATTGTTGAGTGGTGCAAACAAAAATCAGATAAAATAATCAATGGTAAAGTTGTAAGCAAAAGTAGAATTTTAAATGAAGCACTAATAAATCCTTCAACATATGTTATTCAGTCTGTTGGGGTTGGATCTACCATAGTATATGTTGAAAGTGTAAAATCTTTCTTTGATTCTGTAAAGGAAAACCAAACAACACCAAATAAACAAAAAATTATTTTAGTATCTCAAGATACAATCGTGGGTGCTTCAGCAACGGCTATTGTTTCTATTGCAGGAACAATATCATCTATCATTATAAATGAAGGTGGTGTGGGGTATACTACGGCACCAAACGTTACTATTGGAAATCCTGTTGGATTGGGAACTACTTGGAGAGCTTCAGCAATTTCTACAGTTTCAATTGCCGGAACAGTTTCTTCAATTAATATTGGTTCACCAGGTACAGGATATACTGCAACAGATTCTCCAGAAATTCTTGTTGAAGTTCCCCCTGCCATTTATGAAATAAATACTTCCAATAAGTATGATGGTGATTTTGGTATTATTGTAGGTATATCAACTACATCTGTCGGTGTTGCTTCTACAGGACTAGTTTTCGATTTATTCATTCCCCCAAATTCATATCTAAGAGACACTAGCATTGTTGGTAGCTCAACTACTATCAGTGGAATTCAAACTGGATATTATTTTATTACCAAACACACTAATATTGGAAATGGTATTACTTCATTGTATATGAATGGATCAATTTTGGGTATCACTACACAATTTTTAGATTGTGTATATGAAGTTGCTTCTGTATCTACAGTAACTGCCACAATTTCTGGAATTGGTATTACTTATGTAAGAAGAGTAATTACAAATATTTCCAAAATCGGAAATATTTCCGGAATTGGAATTACACAATTTTATGGTGAATTTTCTTGGGGAAGAATTGAACTTGGAACAAGAATTGATCCAAAATTATTTAATTCATATACATTAAATGGTTCTTCTGGAATATCAACTTCTTCTTCAATCACTAGAGTTCAACCATTAAAATATCTGAATTATATTTAATAAATAGATAAAAAAATGTAAAATGTCAGCAATTATAACTGATCAACTTCGTATTTTAAATGCAAAACAATTTGTTACTAGTGTAGCATCAACTACTAGTTCTTACTACACATTTGTGGGGCTTCCAAATGCAACGCAAGTTAGTTCTACTTGGGATACTACTCCACCAGATCCTAGAGATAATTTTGATGAAGAAAATAATTATTGGGATACGATAATTGCTCTCAAAAAAATAAATTCTTCAGACGTAAAACAAGTTATAAGAAAAATAACCTGGCAATCTGGAATTACTTATGACATGTATAGGCATGATATAAGTGGAAGTGTTGGAAAGCAATCTAAACCATCAAATGCAACCAGTTTATATGATGCCAATTATTATATTGTAAACTCTGATTATAGAGTGTATATTTGCCTTCAAAATGGAACTGATCCAGAAAATCCTTCAGGAAAAGCATCTTTAGATGAACCAACTTTTACTGATTTAGAACCAAGAGAAGCTGGAACGAGTGGTGATGGATATATTTGGAAATATCTTTATACTATTAAACCAAGTGATATTATAAAATTTGATTCAACGAATTTTATGCCAGTTCCATCTAATTGGGAAACTAATGTTGATGATGCTGCAGTAAGAAATAATGCAAAATCAAGTGGACAATTAAAAATAGTAACAATTTTAAATAGAGGAGTTGGATTAGGAACAGCCAATGGAACATACACAAGAGTCCCAATTAAAGGTGATGGAACAGGTGCTGAAGCAACAGTAGCAATTAACAATAATTCAAAAGTAGAATCAGTAACAATTTCTTCTGGTGGAAATGGATATACTTTTGGAACTTTGGATTTAATTGGAGGTAATGTTCCAACAGGGACTATATCTCCAATTTTCAATGTAATTATTCCTCCACAGGGAGGACATGGTGCTGATATTTATCGAGAACTTGGTGCCAGAAATGCCCTCATATACTCTAGAATTGAAAATGATACTGAAAATCCAGATTTTATAACAGGAAATCAAATAGCCAGAATTGGTATTGTACAAAGTCCCAAATCCTATAATACCATTCAAGATTTAGATTTAGATAAAGCTAGTGCAACTTATGCATTAAAATTGACAGGAGTTGGATATAGTTCAGCAACTTTTATTCCAGATTCCTTTATTACTCAAACTATTGGTGTTGGATCGACTGCTGTAGGAAAAGTTGTTTCCTACGATCAAGTTACTGGAGTTTTAAAATATTGGCAAGATAGATCAATGTCTGGGTTTAATACTGATGGGACACAAAATATTTCACCAGTTTATGGATTTCAATTAAATAGATTTACTTCAACTCCAAATGGTGGGGGATCAATAAGCATTATCGGTGGATCTTCGACATTATCAATACAAACCTCCTTTACTGGTGTTTCTACAGTAATAAATAGTAGGACATATTACTTAGGTCAATCGTTTACTCAAGGTGTGTCTCAACCAGAAGTTGAAAAATACTCAGGAAACATCATTTATGTAGACAATAGACCTTCTATAACAAGATCTATTAACCAAAAAGAAGATATTAAAGTCATTTTGCAGTTCTAAAGAATTATGGCACAAGAAACAAATCTGAATGTAGCACCATATTTTGATGATTTTGATGCAAACAATGACTATTATAAAGTTCTTTTTAAACCTGGATATCCAGTTCAAGCTAGAGAGTTAACAACTTTACAATCTATTTTACAGAATCAAATTGAAAAATTTGGACAGCACTTTTTTAAAGAGGGTGCTAAAGTAATACCTGGAAATACTGCATATAGTACTTCATACTATGCAGTTGAATTGGAAAACACTTACTTAGGAGTACCAATATCTGATTATATTAATCAAATTTTAGGATCAAAAATAACTGGATTGACTTCTGGGGTGACAGCAGTAGTTGACAAAATAATATTAGCAAATGAATCTGAGAGGGGAAATACGACATTATATATTAGTTACTTAGAATCAAACTCGCAAGACAATTCTTCTTTACAATTTTTAGATGGTGAATTATTATCAGCAAATAAAACAATTACGTCATCTAATACTGTTATTGCTTCCGAAGAAGCATTTGCATCCACTTTGTCCGCAAATTCAACATCCATTGGATCAGCATTTTCAATATCTAATGGAATTTATTTTGCAAAAGGTCAATTTTTAAATGTAAATGACGAAACAATTCTTTTAGATCAATATTCTAATAAACCAAGTTATAGGGTGGGACTTTTAATCAATGAAGAAATTATTAACTCTGATATTGATTTCTCTTTAAATGATAATTCAAAGGGGTTTAATAATTATGCAGCACCTGGAGCAGATCGACTTAAAATAACAACTTCTTTACATAAAAAAAGTTTAGACGATTTTGATGATAATAATTTTATTGAATTAGCAACTATTGATAATGGTATACTAAGATCTCAAAAAAAGACAACAGATTATAATATTTTAGAGAATGAACTTGCTAGAAGAACATACTCAGAATCTGGAGATTATTATGTAACTCCATTTGACGTATCAATAAAAGAATCTCTTAATAATAATCTCGGTAATAGAGGAATTTTTAATGCAAATCAACAAACATATGGAGGACAATCTCCATCTGAAGATTTAGCTCTCTACCAAATATCTCCAGGAAAAGCATTTGTAAGAGGATATGAAATAGAAACGATTAGTTCGGCATTTTTAGATGTTCCAAAACCAAGAACAACAAAAACTTTAGAAAATCAATCAATAAACTATCAAACTGGTTCAACTTTAAAATTAAATAGAGTTTATGGATCTCCACAAATTGGTGTAGGAAATACTTATGTTTTAAGTCTTAGAGATACTAGAGTTGGAATTGCTTCTACAATTGCACCAGGAAAAGAAATCGGAGTTGCTAGAGTTTATGATTTTAAGTTAGATTCAGGATCTTACAATTCAACAAATTCAAATATAAATGAATGGAATATATCTCTTTATGATATTCAAATAATTTCCGAAATTGCATTAAACGAACCGATTAATTTATCTGTTCCAACTTTTATTAAAGGAAAATATAGTGGAGCAACCGCATTCTTAAAATCTTCGGTTTCTGCTGGTGTTGCATTAACAGTTTATGAAAAAACTGGTAATTTTATTCAAAATGAACCATTTATTTTTAATGGAATAGAAAATACTAGAGTTGCAACAGCAATTACATCATATAATATTTCTGATGTAAAATCTGTTTTTGGAATTGTAGGATCTTCTTCTACATTTTCTGCAGATACAATTCAATCTACAATTTTAAATATTGGAATATCTACTATAAGTGTGGTTAATTCTTTAGGAATTAGTACAATTATCAGTACAAATCCAATCTTTCCAAAAGGGTTGAAAGTTGGCAATCTACTAAAATTCAGTAACCAATCATCAATTGATCCAATTTTTGCTTCAGTTGTTAGTGTGGCAACAACTCACGTAAGAATTTCTGGAGTAACAACTGTATCTGGAGTGTGTGGGGGACAACTTCCCCAGTCATCAACTCTTCAAGTTACAGACTTGCAGTTAATAGCAACGGATTTGCAAGGATCCGAGGATAATTCATTTTACACTGAATTACCAAAACAAAATGTTTCTTCAGTAGATTTGACTAATGCAACATTAACTATTAGAAAATCTTATACAGTTAATATTACAAATAACCAACTATCAACGACAGTCCTTGCGGGAGAAAATGAAACCTTTTTACCCTTTGATTCGGAAAGATATTTTCTCATAAGATCTGATGGAATTGTAGAATCTCTTACATCAGATAAAATTTCATTAACAAATGGTTCTACCGAACTTCAAATTTATAATTTGGGTTCTAACAATGTAGGAGCTACTTTAGTTACAACATTAACAAAGATCAAACCAAAACAAAAAATTAAAATTAAAAATAGAGTTAATTCAATTATAGTTGACAAATCCAAATATATTTCTTCTGGAATTGGATCCACAACTCTAAACGATGGTCTTAATTATGGTAATTATGCATATGGAACTAGAGTGCAGGATGAAAATATATCATTAAATGTTCCTGATATTATTGAAATACACTCAATATATGAATCAGCTGATACTTCTACTCCATCATCCCCAACAGTAGAATTGTCATCAATAACTGGCCCTACTGGAAAAACATTAGATTTAGTAATCGGTGAAAAATTTACCGGACAAATAAGTGGTGCAGTTGCGATATATGCAGAAAGAATTACAGACTCTAAAATTTCATTTATTTCCAAAAATAATATTAATTTTAAAGAAGGTGAAATTATAGTTTTTGAAGAATCAAATATTCAAGCTTTTGTTACGACTTTAAATACACCAAGTATCAATGTTTCTTTTAACTTTACATATAATAATGGACAAAATTCATCTTTTTATGATTACGGAATAATTAATAGAAAATCGGGAGTAAAAGAACCTTCTAGAAAATTAAAAATTTATTTTTCTAATGGTTATTATCAATCCTCTGATGATGGTGATATAACAACCGTAGATTCTTATTCTGGATTTGATTACACTACAGAAATTCAAACTGTCAATTCAACAAGAAATTCCGATATTATTGACATAAGACCGAGAGTTTCCACTTATAGTGTTTCTGAGGGATCAAGATCTCCTTTAGAATTTTATGGAAGAACGTTTACACAATCTGGAAATTCTTCATCAAATATTTTAGCATCAAACGAATCTATTATAACAAATTTCTCATTCTATTTGGGTAGAATTGATAGAATCTATTTAACAAAAGATGGAAAGTTTCAAATAAAATATGGAACTCCAGCAGAAAAACCAGAGAAACCAGTTTCTGTAGATGATTCCTTAGAAATAGCATCCGTTTCTTTACCACCTTACCTTTATGATATATCTCAAGCTTCTATAACATTTCTTGAGCATAAAAGATACAGGATGGTTGATATAAAACAACTTGAAAATAGAATTAGAACTCTTGAATATTATACTGCACTTTCACTATTAGAAACAAATACAAGTAATCTTTTTATTCCAGATTCTTCTGGACTGAATAGATTTAAATCAGGATTTTTTGTTGACAATTTTACGTCACTTTTAGCACAAGAAGAAAATTATAACTATAAAAATAGTATAGACATAAAAAATAAAGAATTAAGGCCACAGCACTATACTGATTCGATCGATTTAATTATTGGTCCGGTTGAAAATGTTGATCCAAATAGAGATTTATCTACTACAGATCCAGAAGGAATTAATATTAAAAAAACTGGAGATATTGTAAGTCTGAATTATTCTGAAGTTGAATGGTTAAAACAAACATTTGCAACTAGATCTGAAAGTGTAACTCCATTTTTGGTTAGTTTTTGGCAAGGTTCTATTGAATTGACACCATCTTCCGATACTTGGGTTGATACGGTAAGAATTGAAGCAAAAATCATTAATACCGAAGGAAATTTTGCTGAAACTCTTGCTCTTGCTTCAAGAACGTTAAATGTAGACCCACAGACAGGGTTTTCTCCTACAATTTGGAATGCTTGGGAAACTACTTGGACTGGACAAGAAGTTATTCAAAACACAAGAGAAAGAACAGAAACAACAAATAGTGGCGGCCGTTGGGGTGCAAGAGGCCTTCGTGGAAATGGTGATTTGACTGGCGGTGAATGGATAACTGAATCAACAGCAACCGTATTTAAAGATACATTACAAGAAGTTAGAGACACTGGAGTTCAAACAAGAACTGGCACTCGAACTGTAGTTACTGAGCAATTTGATAATACATCTGTTGGTGATAGAGTGGTCAGTAGAAACTTGATTTCATTTATGAGATCTAGAAATGTTCAATTTGTTGCTAAAAAAGTAAAACCATCAACACAATTATACGCATTTTTTGATGGAGTTAACGTTACTAATTATTGTGTTCCAAAACTTTTAGAAATTTCTATGATTTCTGGAGTCTTTCAAGTTGGAGAAACTGTAATTGGGACAACCAGGCCTACGGGTTCTTTACAAATAAATTCAAGAACAATAGATCCAAGAATTACATTTAGAGTTGCGCAATCAAATCATAAAGAAGGTGCATATAATTCACCAACTAAATTGTTTACTGTTAGTCCATATGATGCACAAACAATACCCTCTTCATATTCTTCAACATCAACAATATTAAATATTGATACTTTTTCATTATCGAATCACACTGAAGGTGGATTTAGTGGTTGGGTAGAATCTAATATGATACTAATCGGGCAAACAAGTGGAGCTCAAGCAACAATTTCAAATGTTCGATTAATATCAGACATCTCTGCAACATTGATTGGTAGTTTTTATATTCCTGACCCAAATTCATCAAGTAACCCAAGATTTGAGTCTGGTAATAAAATATTTACATTATTGAATAATAATATTAATGACCAAAATAATGCAACAACTATTGCGGAAGAAGGATTTACATCAAGTGGAACAATAGAAACTGTTCAGGAAAATATTATTTCTGTAAGAAATGCAAGAATAGAAAATAAACAAGAATTTGAAGATAGAGCAACTTCAAGAACAACTGGGACGCAAGTCATTTCTACTCAAGCTATTTCATCAACTACGAGAACAAATACGCAAATTGTTTGGTATGATCCACTTGCACAATCTTTCTTAGTTGAAGATGAAACTGGAGTTTTCTTAACTAAGTGTGATATATTTTTTAGTTCAAAGGATGACTTGGATATTCCAGTTACTTTCCAATTAAGAACTATGTCTGGGGGATTTCCAACGCAAAAAGTCATTCCCTTTTCAGAAATAATACTTGATCCATCAGAAGTTAATGTATCGGCAGATGGATCTGTTCCTACAACGTTTACTTTCAAATCTCCAGTTTACTTGGAAGGTGGAACTGAGTATGCTATTTGTTTGGCATCACTTTCGACAAAATATAGTGTTTATATTTCAAGAGTTGGTGAAAATGATTTAATTACACAAACGTTTATCTCCAATCAACCTTATTTGGGATCACTATTTAAATCACAAAATGCATCAACTTGGGAACCTAGCCAGTGGGAAGATCTTAAATTCACTCTTTATAGAGCAGAATTTGTGCCAAATGGATCTATTGAGTTTTATAATCCCGAATTATCAGATGGTAACAATGAAATTGCAAGTTTATTACCAAATTCTTTGAATTTAAATTCTAGAAAAATTAGAGTTGGTTTGGGATCCACTTTACAAGATAATAATCTAACATTTGGAAATACGGTTCTTCAACTTGGAACCAATGCATCTGGAAATTATATTGGGAATGCGGGTATATCCACAGGAACATTAAATATTATTAATTCCGGAATTGGTTATACTCCATCATTGGGAACTTTCCAATTTAATGGAGTTCCTCTCACAAATATTACCGGAAATGGCAGAAATGCAACAGCTAATATAACAATTTCTGATGGAGTTGCAATTGCAGCAACAATTTCCCAATCTGGAACTGGATATGTAATTGGAGATGTTCTTGGTATTGGAACAATAGGAAACAATTCATTGGGAAGAAATGCAAGATTGTCGGTTGTTTCAATTGCAAACACTAATGAACTTATTTTGGACAATGTTCAAGGAAATTTCGTAATCTCTGGTGTCGGCAATACCATACAATATATCAATAATTCTGGACTAACAACAACCTTGAATGCATCTTCTGGTGGGAATGTTCAAATATCCGATATTAATATTGATAGTGATGGCCTTCACATTTTAGTGAATCATAAAAATCATGGAATGTATTTTGATAGAAATTATGTTACTATATCAAATGCTCAATCTGATATTATACCAACAAAACTTTCAGTAAATTATGATTCTTCATCAACTTCACCAATTCAAGTAGATAGTATTTCGAATTTTGGTATATTTGAAAATGTTGGAGTTGGAACCACAAATCTTGGTTATATTTTAATTGGTGATGAAATTATTTCATATAGTTCTGTATATGGATCTACTATTGGTGGAAATATTACTAGAGGAGTTGATTCTACTTTATCTAAAAATTATCCTGCAGGAACTTTGGTTTACAAATATGAATTGGGTGGAGTTTCATTAAGAAGGATTAACAAAACTCACAATTTGGAAAATGTAACTATTTCAGATCCAATTACCTTTGATTCTTACAACATCAAACTTGATATGGGTTCAAACGGAATTGGAAGATCAACGGGAGGAAGTTTCCCAATTCTTTATATGGGGCAAACAAAATCTGCAGGTGGATATGCAATTAAAGCAACTCAAAATATTCCATTTGAAATTATTACTCCATTAATACAAAATGTAACTGTACAAGGAACATCTATAAATGCAGAAGTTAGAACAGTTACTGGATCTAGTATTAGTGGAAATGAGATACCATTTTTAGACCAGGGATTTGAAATCGTTTCTTTAAATAAATCAAATTATTTAAATACCCCCAGAATAGTTTGCTCTAAAATTAACGAAACAAATAACCTCAATAATCTTCCAGGAAACAAATCTCTAAATCTTAGAGTTAACTTAAACACTGCAGATTCAAGAGTAAGTCCTGTAATTGATACTCAACGAGTAAGTGCAATCTTAACTTCAAATAGAGTAAATGATGTCATTTTAGATTTTGTAACTGATAATAGAGCAAATACAATTTCAAATGATCCTACAGCATTCCAATACTTATCTAAAGAAATTGTATTAGAAAATCCAGCATCATCATTAAAAATTATTGTTAATGCTCACACAAATTTATATTCAAATATAAGGGCATTTTATTCTATTAGTCCAACAGAAAACTTTACCCCAATATTTGTACCTTTCCCAGGTTACAATAATATCGATCAAAGAGGACAAGTTATTGATATTGCAAATAATGATGGACTTTCTGATACTTATATTCCCCCATCAACATCCATAGGATTTTTGCCATCCGAAATTGAATATAAAGAATTTACTTTTACGGCCGATCAATTGCCTTCATTCAGATCATATAGAATTAAAATTATAATGACATCAACAAATCAAGTTTATGTCCCTAGAATGAAAGATCTAAGAGTAATTGCCCTTGCGTAATATAATTGAAATGGATTATTTAAAAGTAAATGGATACTCACATCTTTATAGAGATCCGAGAACAAATTCTATTATAAATCGAAATATGTCAGAATATCAAGAGTATCTTTCTAGAAAAAATATAAAAAATGAAGAGCATCAAAAGATACAAAATCTTGAGTCAGATGTTGTTAATATAAAGAATGATCTTAGTGAGATTAAAAATTTATTAAGGAGTTTAATTAATGAATCCAGATGATATTCAATTAGAAAATTTAAGCAAAAGTTTTGAATATGTAAAAGCATGTGCTGAAATTGATAAAATTTATGATATTGAAGATATAAAAACAATTGCAAAATCTTACATGAAATTATATCTAAAACAACAAGAAGTTTTATGTGACTTGATAAAACTCAATCCATAAATATTTTAAAGTAGAAAGTATAAATGGCACAACCATCTACTCGTCAAGAATTAATTGATTATTGTAAAAGAAAACTGGGATATCCGGTTTTGGAGATTAATGTTGCGGATGAGCAAATTGATGACTTGGTAGATGATGCTATTCAATTTTTTCAAGAAAGACATTTTGATGGAGTCTATCCCACATTTTTTAAATATAAAGTAACACAAAATGATATTAATAGGGGTAGAGCACAGGGTCCAAAAGAAAATCCATCAAATGTTGGCATTGTAACTACTACAGTAACGACAAATATAGTAGGAACAGCAACAACTTTTAATTATTATGAAAATAGTAATTATTTGCAAATGCCACCAAATGTAATTGGAGTAAATAAAATATTTCAATATGATGGTTCAAATACAATTACTCACAATATGTTTAGTGTTAAATATCAATTATTTTTAAATGATATTTACTACTGGGGAACCACAGAACTTTTGAGTTATGCTATGGTTAAAACATATCTTGAAGATCTTGATTTTTTATTGTCAACTCAAAAACAAATAAGATTCAACAAAAGGCAAGATAGACTTTACTTGGATATTGATTGGTCTGCAACAAACGTAAATCAGTATTTTGTAATTGATTGTTATGCTGTTTTAGATCCAAATGATTATAGTAGAGTTTGGAATGATTCTTTCTTGAAACCATATCTAACTTCATTAATTAAGAGACAGTGGGGACAAAACTTGATTAAATTTAGTGGAGTTAAATTGCCAGGTGGTGTAGAACTAAATGGCAGACAGATATATGATGACGCACAAAGAGAAATTGATATTTTAATGGAAAAAATGTCAAGTAATTATGAGTTACCTCCACTCGACATGATAGGATAATGTTAAATCCTTTTTTTCTTCAAGGATCAAAATCAGAACAAAGTCTTGTTCAAGATTTAATTAACGAACAGTTAAGAATGTATGGTGTTGAAGTTTATTATATTCCGAGACAGTATATCACTACAAATACTGTAATTAGAGAAGTAATAGAATCAAAATTTACTAATACATATCCGATTGAAGCTTATATTGAAAATTATGAGGGATATGGAGATAATACTCAAATTTTGTCAAAATTTGGTATACAAGCACAAAATCAAATTATTTTAACTATTTCCAGAGAAAGATTTGAATTTTACATATCCCCACTAATTAAAAATGTACCAAATATAAAATTATCTTCAAGACCCAAAGAGGGAGATTTAATTTATTTTCCTTTAGGAGATAGATTATTCGAAGTTAAATTTGTTGAGCACGAAAAACCATTTTATCAATTACAAAAAACTTATGTTTATACTTTAACTTGTGAATTGTTTAGATATGAAGATGAGATTGTTGATACTGGTATTGGGGAAATAGATGATAATGTAGATAATGATGCAAATATTGAAACTCTTACTTTAGTTTCTTCTGGATCCACTGCTTCCGCATTTACTTCAATTCAAAATGGATCTGTTACCTCTATTATAATAACAAATAGAGGAGAAGGATATACGACAACACCAATTGTTGGGATCTCTTCATCACCAATTCCTGGAGGAACTGCAGTTGGAATTGCGACAATGATAGGAGGAATAGTTGATTGTAATGGAACAGCATCATTAAAAGTTCAATCTGTTCAAATCATAAATCCAGGATATGGATATACAGTTGCTCCAGGAATAGTATTTATTGGTGGTGGAGGATCTGGAGCTGCTGCCACAACTAAGATATCCAACGGCGCAATAGGCATTGTCACTATAACTTCTGGAGGATCCGGATATGTAACTGCTCCATCGGTTACATTTAGTTCACCTGGAATTGGAACAACAGCAAAAGGCACTACAATAGTAAGCACTTCAGGAACAGTTTCTTCAATATTAATTTCCAATGCAGGATCTGGTTATACTTCTATTCCAAATATAATTATAGGTTCTCCTTATATGATTGGAATAGGAACCTTTATTAACAATGAAACAGTAACTGGATCTAGTAGTGGAACAACAGCATTGGTTAAAAATTGGGATGCTCCTAACGGAAAATTAGATATTTACAAAAAAAATGGTTATTTTACGTCTGGAGAAACTGTAGTAGGATCATCAAGTAGTGCAATTTACCAAATAAAATCTTCATCTACCTTTACGGCTACAACAGATTTATATCCGCAAAACAATCAAATAGAAAATGCGGCGGATGCAATTTTAGATTTTAGTGAGTCTAATCCTTTCGGAAACCCATAAATATAACTAATCGTACATATTAATCAAGATTCATCATGTTCGAGTACTTCTATCACGAAATATTGAGAAGAACAGTAATATCATTTGGAACTTTATTTAATAGTATTTCTATACAACATAAAGATTCAAATGGAAATGTTAGTAGTATGATTAATGTACCTTTAGCATATGGGCCAACACAAAAGTTTTTAGCAAGACTAGAACAATCTCCAGATCTCAATAAACCAATTCAGGTGACTTTACCAAGAATGTCATTTGAATTTGTGGGATTAAATTATGACGCATCCCGCAAAGTAACAACAACACAAACTTTTATAACTTCTAATGTTGACGATAAAACTGAAGTAAAAAGAGTCTATATGCCAGTTCCATATAATATGCAATTTGAATTGGGCATTTATACAAAATTAAATGACGATATGTTGCAAATTATTGAACAAATACTTCCATATTTTCAACCTTCATATAATCTAACTGTAGATTTGGTTGATCAAATTGGGGAAAAAAGAGACATTCCCATCATAATAGAAAATATATCAATGAGTGATGATTATGAAGGAGACTTTACTACAAGAAGAGCATTAATTTATACGATTAGATTTACTGCTAAAACTTACCTATTTGGTCCGGTTTCTTCAAGTGCAACTAGAGATATTATTAAAAAAGTTTCTATTGGATATGTTTCTGGAGATACTACAAAAAATCCAACGAGAGACTTAACTTATTCTGTTGAACCAAGAGCTATAAAAAATTACACTAATATAGTTACTACAAATTTAGCATCTGATATTGGATTAGATACAACTAATATTTTGGTGAATGATGCTTCAAATATATCAGAAAATACCTACATTATCATTAATAATGAAGAAATGTATGTTGATAAAAAAACAAATAATAATTTAGTCGTAAAAAGAGGTGCAGACGGCACAACAATAACATCTCATGTTTCTGGATCTGCTGTTAAAAAAATCACATCCACAGATAACTCACTTATTGAAATTGGAGATGATTTTGGATTTAGTGGAACTTTATGAAGATGACAAAAAAATATGACAAATTAAACGATGCTTTTAATGTTAGTGGAGAAATAATTTCTACAGAAAAAGAAATTATAACATCAGAAATTGAAAAAACAGAATCTTCTCCTAGTGAAGCTTCAATGGAAGATATTAAAAAAGATTATGAGTATGCTAGGGGAAACTTATATTCTCTAATAGAAAAAGGACAAGAAGCTATTAATGGAATTTTAGAATTAGCACAAGAAAGTGAAATGCCCAGAGCATATGAAGTTGCAGGACAATTAATAAAAAATACTGGAGAAATAGCAGAAAAATTATTAAATTTACAAAAAACACTTAAAGATGTAGAAGAAGGTAATAAACAAATTAAAGGGCCAACAACAGTTAATAATGCTCTTTTTGTTGGTTCAACTGCAGATTTGGCAAAGTTTTTAAAACAACAAACTCAGAATGAAAACGTTTAAGCAATTTCAAGAAGATTGGAGCAATAAATATAAAAAGAGTATTGATTGCTCCAATCCAAAAGGATTTTCTCAACGTGCTCATTGTGCGGGAAGAACAAAAAGAGCAAAAGGTGAAGAAACTAAATCAAACCGATTGAATAATGCCCCATCAGATCAAAACACATAAAACAGTTGAACAAATTGCAAAGAAACATCGTCTCGATGTATCTTTCATACAAAAACAACTTGAAATGGGGGAGCCTATTGAACATGAGCACACTCAAAATCATGATTTGGCAAGAGATATTGCTCTTCAACATCTTGACGAAATCCCAGATTATTACACTCGTTTGAAAAAGATGGAAGCAGATGCTAAAAAGCATCATAATAAATTTAAAGATGTAAAAATTAGTGAAGAAGGTCTTAGAGATTGGTTTGGAAAGTCTAAATCAAAAGATGGAAAATCTGGATGGGTAAATGTTGTTACTGGTGGAACATGTGCCAGTGATGAACCTGGAGAGGGTGTTCCCAAATGTGTTTCTTCAGCAAAAAGAGCAAGTATGACCACAAAAGAGAGACTATCTGCAGCAAGGAGAAAAAAAGAAGCAGATTCTGGACAACAACAAAAAACAGGTGCTGCAAAACCAACATATGTTTCTACAGATAAACCTAAAAAGAAAATGAACGAAGAAGCAGACAAAAAAGGTAAAAGTAGTGGCAAAAAAGATGCTTGCTACCATAAAGTAAAGTCTAGATATGATGTTTGGCCAAGTGCATATGCTTCTGGAGCACTGGTTAAATGCCGCAAGGTTGGTGCTGCAAATTGGGGAACGAAATCAGAATCAACTATGAACGAAGAAGAAAGATATTGTCCCTTATGCGATAAAAGAGAAACAAGATCAGAATGTTCCTATGGTGGTAAGGCATGGGATAAAGTGTCCGTAAAAGATCATGAGTATTCAATGGTTCGTTCTGAACTTGAAACATTGATGAATGCTGCACAAAGACTTAAAGCAAAAGTTGAAAATGGTGAGGGCAGTTTAGAAGCATGGGTTCAATCCAAAATTACTAAAGCAGCAGATTATATTGATACTGCAGCAGATTATGTTGCAAGTGGAGAAATGGAGGAATCGGTAAGTCATACAATCAATCCTTCTGCACACAAAACTGCTCAAAAAAGGGAAAAAATTAGAAATATTGCAGTTAAAGGATTAACTGGTGGAGAGAGATCTGTTGCATCTTCAAAATTAGGAGCAACTGCAGAACTACCAACGATCAAAAAAGAAGAAAAATTAGTTAATAAAATTAAAAATGAAATTCTTGATGAAAAGTGTTGGCCTGGATATAAGAAAAAAGGAATGAAAACAATGTTTGGTAAGAAATATCCAAACTGCGTTAAAGTAGGAGAAAATATTACTATCGAAGACGCTAATGGAAATACTTTTGCTGAAGTTGTAGATTTAATTAAACCAGAACCAATTAAAGGATTTAAATGTCAAATTGATGAAGTAACACGTCTTCAATCACAGTCGGGAAATATTATTGCAATTACTTTACTTTGGAGAGGAAAACATTATGGTATTAGAATGTTTTTTCCACAGATAAAAACTCCATCTCGTCAAGAAGTAAATGATGAAATTCAAAAAGTATATCCTGGAGCAAAAGTAGTATTTCACTCAATTTCAGAATTTACTCCAGGACAACCTTTAATTCAAGCAGGATTTCAGGGTGGAAATGCTGGAAAACTTGGATTCAATAAAAATTATGTAAAACCAATGGGAGAAGAAGTTGAAGTTAATGAAGATTGGCAAAAAGTAAATCGTCAGGATAAGACTGATGGTTTAAGTCCTGCTGCGGTTAAAGCATATCGTCGTGAAAATCCTGGTTCAAAACTTCAAACTGCAGTAACTGAAAAAAATCCAACAGGAAAAAGAGCAAATCGTCGCAAATCTTTTTGTAAACGTATGTCTGGAATGAAGTCAAAATTAACTTCGACTAAAACTGCAAGAGATCCAGATTCGAGAATCAACAAAGCACTTCGTCGTTGGAACTGTAACTAATAGGATATTATGAGTGACGTATATCTTGGTAATCCACTATTAAAAAAAGCAAACACTCCTATTGAATTTACACAAGATCAAATTATAGAATTTCTTAAATGTAAAGATGATCCTGTTTACTTTGCTAAAAATTATGTAAAAATTGTTACTCTCGATAAAGGATTACAGCCATTTAGACTCTATCCTTTTCAAGAAAAATTAGTTAATAATTTCCATAATTATAGATTTAATATTTGCAAAATGCCACGTCAAACTGGTAAGTCTACAACTGTGGTATCATTTTTATTACATTATGCAGTATTTAACGATAATGTGAATATTGGTATTCTTGCAAACAAAGCAGCAACAGCAAGAGAACTATTAGATAGGTTGCAAACCGCATATGAAAATCTGCCAAAATGGATGCAACAAGGAATTATTTCCTGGAACAAAGGATCTTTGGAATTGGAGAATGGAAGTAAAATCTTGGCTGCTTCTACTTCTGCTTCTGCAGTTCGTGGTATGTCTTTCAATATTCTCTTTTTGGACGAATTTGCGTTCGTTCCAAATCATATCGCAGATTCATTCTTTGCGTCAGTTTATCCTACAATTACTTCAGGTAAAAGCACAAAAGTAATTATCGTTTCAACACCACACGGTATGAATCATTTTTACCGAATGTGGCATGATGCAGAAAAAGGTAAAAATGAATACGTATTCACTGATGTTCATTGGAGTGAAGTTCCTGGAAGAGATGAAGCATGGAAAGCACAAACTATTGCAAACACTTCCGAACAACAATTTAAAGTTGAGTTTGAATGCGAATTTTTAGGATCTGTTGATACTTTAATTGCACCATCTAAACTAAGAAACCTTGTATACGATGCCCCTAAGACCCGTAGTGCTGGTTTAGATGTTTATGAGGATCCTTTAGAGGATCATGATTATCTTATCACTGTAGACGTTGCTAGGGGTGTTGGAAATGATTATTCAGCCTTTACTGTAATTGATATAACTCAATTTCCACATAAGGTTGTAGGAAAATATAGAAATAATGAAATTAAACCAATGCTTTTTCCGAGTATTATTGAAGAGATCGGAAAAAATTATAATGAAGCATATATTTTGTGTGAGGTGAATGATGTTGGAGATCAAGTAGCTAGTATTCTTCAATACGATTTGGAATATAAAAATCTTCTCATGTGTTCTATGAGAGGTAGAGCAGGGCAAATTGTGGGGCAAGGATTTTCTGGAAAAAAAACTCAACTTGGAGTAAAAATGTCCAAGACAGTTAAGAAAGTTGGATGCCTCAATCTTAAGACAATGATTGAAGAAGATAAATTATATCTAAACGATTATGAAATTATATCTGAACTTACAACATTTATTCAAAAACATAATTCATTTGAAGCAGAAGAAGGTTGTAATGATGATCTTGCAATGTGCCTTGTGATTTATGCATGGTTAGTTGCACAAGATTATTTTAAAGAACTTACTGATCAAGACGTTAGGAAAAGATTATATGAAGAACAAAAAAATCAAATAGAACAAGACATGGCACCTTTTGGATTTGTTTCTGATGGTTTAGATGATACAAGTTTTGTAGATGAAGATGGGGATAGGTGGTTTTTAGATGAGTATGGAGATCGTTCTTACATGTGGGAATACATGTAAAATGGAATTAGATAAACAAATACGATTAGGCCATTTATTATTTAACGATAGAAAATGCAGAGTATGTGGAGAAATAAAAAATTTAGTAGATAGTTTTTATAGAACTCATAGGGAAAGAGGTGCTGTTGCATCTTCTTACTCATACGAATGTAAAGAATGTACAATAAAAAGAATTGTGGTTGGGAAAAAGACTGCAAATCAACACATTTATTGGGAATATCCAGATTGGTAGTTGTTCACCCAAGATTTCCCCACTGGAAATAAAAAAAATAATAAATATTTTCTAGATAAACTGACTCGGAGAAACAAACATGGCGACTCCTCAATTATCTCCTGGTATAATTACGAGAGAGGTTGACCTTACTGTTGGGAGAGCTGATAATGTATTAGCAAATGTTGGCGCAATTGCTGGTCCATTTTCAATTGGCCCTGTGGAGCAAGCAATTGACATTGCAACAGAACAGCAATTAATTAATACATTTGGGAAACCAATTTCAACAGATACTCAATATGAGTATTGGATGTCCGCATCATCTTTCTTGACTTATGGTGGTATTTTAAAAGTTGCTAGAGTTGATGGAACATCTTTAAACAACTCAAATGCAGGAGTAGGAGCTGCGTATACTACATCAGCAAAAGTTAAAAATTATGATGATTATAATTCAAATTGGTCATCGGATTCAGTAAATTTTACATATTCCGCAAAAAATCCAGGAACTTGGTCAAATAGTCTAAAAGTATGTTTCATTGACGATTTGGCAGACCAAGTTATTGGTATTGCCACAACAAGTTTGAATGCTCTTGGAGCTGCTATTGGTTATGGAGTAACAACAGCACTTACAGGTAGTGTTGCTGGTGTTGGCACTGTAACTACTCTAAATGGATATTTAAAAGGTATTATTACTGGAGTATCGACAGATGCAACTAATGGAAATAGCACAATTTCTGTAAAGATTGTATCCAGGGTATCTGGACTTGGAACGGAAACTTTAATTGATTATGCAGAGTCAAATGCAGCATCGTCTTTCCAACCATCAAATGTTCTTTCTTTTGTAAATAATTCGGGAATAACTAGCACAACAACCACATCCGCAACGACAGTAACTGATTGGTATAATCAACAAACTCTAGGATTAACAAACTCGACAATTTATTGGAAACAAATTGCACCTAAACCAATAACGAATGCATATTCTGCCAATAGAAATGGACAAAATGATGCAATGCACTTTGTTGTTGTTGATGATACCGGATCAATTACGGGAGTTCAAGGAAATATTTTAGAAAAACACATTAGCATTTCTAAATCTACTGATGCTGTATCTGCAGTAAATTCTCCACAAAAAATTTGGTATAAAAATTATCTTGCAGATTTTTCAAATTATGTTTATGCAGGAAGAAACCCATCATCTGCAGCAGATGGATATTGGGGAACTACTCCAAGAGCTACTGGATTTTCAACTTCATACACCCCATATACTACTGCTCAAGGGCTTTGGGGACAAAGTGCTCAAGGAATAGTTTTTAGTGCAATTGGTAACGTAACTTATTCATTAACTGGTGGTGTTGATTATTCATCATCAGGTGGAATGACTGCAACTTTAGGAAATTTATCAACTGCATATGATTTATTTGCAAATAAAGATGAAATTCAAGTCAACTTCTTAATTGGTGGTCCTGGATTAACAAATGAATTTGATTCGCAAGCAAAAGCAAATAAACTTATTTCTATTGCCGAAAGTAGAAAAGATTGTGTAGCTGTTATTTCTCCACATAGAGCAAATGTTGTTGATATATCTTCAACATCTACTCAAACTTCAAATGTCATTAAGTTCTTTAGTGCATTATCAAGTTCTTCCTATGCAGTTTTTGATAGTGGATACAAATACACTTACGATAGATTTAATAATCTTTTTAGATATATCCCATGCAATGCCGATATTGCTGGACTGATGGTAAGAACTGACATTCAACAGTTCCCATGGTATTCTCCTGCAGGGCAACAGAGAGGAGTATTAAATAATGCAATTAAATTGGCATTTAACCCCTCAAAAGATCAAAGAGATTCTCTTTATGCCGCAAGAGTTAACTCAATCATTAATCAACCTGGGTCGGGAGTTATTCTATTCGGTGATAAAACAGCTCTTGGTTATGCATCTGCATTTGATAGAATAAATGTTAGAAGATTGTTCTTGACTGTAGAAAAAGCACTTGAAAGAGTAGCTCAATCTCAACTCTTTGAATTTAATGATCAAATAACAAGATCTAATTTTATTAACGTTGTTGAACCATACTTACGTGATGTTCAAGCAAAACGAGGTTTGTTTGATTTTAGAGTTATTTGTGACGAATCAAATAACACTCCAGATATAATTGATAATAATGAATTTAGAGCTGATATTTTCTTAAAACCAACCAAATCAATTAATTATGTAACTCTAACCTTTGTTGCTACTCGCACGGGAGTTAGCTTTGAAGAAGTAACTGGTAGAGTTTGACACTTTATAATTAACTAAACAAGGAGGACTCTAAAATGGCTAATCTCAAAACTATCTCTCAATTTAAATCTAAGTTAGCTGGTGGTGGAGCAAGAAATAATTTATTTGAAGTGAATATTAACAACTTCAAATTTGCTACTCCAGCATGGGATAATGATACTTTCCAATTTCTTTGTAAAGCTGCTACCTTACCAGCTTCAACTTTAGGTGTTGTTGAAGTTCCTTTTAGAGGAAGAACCTTGAAAGTTGCTGGTGATAGGACATTTGATATTTGGTCAGTAACCGTGATCAATGACGAAGATTTTAAATTAAGAACTTCATTTGAACAGTGGATGAATGGAATTAGTAAACTAAGTGATGCAAGTGGTGCTACTAATCCAATTTCTTATATGGGAAATGCACTCGTTCATCAACTAGGAAGAGGTTATAATAAAGGCGCAAATTCTACTGGTAACACCGGATCTGGTGATGGTAGTGGTGGACAAAGTGGTGTTAAACCATTGAGAACATACTACTTTGATGGTATTTTTCCAACAAATATTGGAGCAATAGATTTATCATATGATACAAGTGATGCTATCGAAGAGTATACAGTTGATTTCCAAGTCCAATACTGGATTGCTGGTTCAGAATCGACTACTGGAAATCCATCTGACGCAACTAACATTTCTATTCTCTGATAAATAGTCGAATAAAGGATAAGTTAAAAATAAATTATGGCAAAACTTTTTGGTTTTTCGATTGAAGATAACGAACCACTATCTCCAAGTATAGTTTCTCCCGTTCCTCCAAATAATGAGGACGGGAGTGATTTTTATTTAAGTAGTGGATTTTTTGGTTCTTATGTAGATATTGAAGGTGTATATAGAACTGAATTTGATTTAATTAAAAGATATCGTGAAATGGCTCTTCATCCTGAATGTGATAGCGCTATTGAAGATATTGTGAATGAAGCTATTGTATCTGACACAAATGATAGTCCAATATCAATCGAACTATCGAATTTGAATGCAAGTGATGGAATTAAGAAAAAAATTAGAGAGGAATTTAAATACATTTTAGAACTTTTAGATTTTGATAAAAAATCTCATGAAATTTATAGAAATTGGTATGTTGATGGAAGACTTTACTATCACAAAGTTATTGACTTAAAAAATCCTCAAGCAGGTATTCAAGAACTAAGATATATTGATGCATTAAAAATGCGTTATGTAAGACAACAAAAGCAACTAGAAAAAGAAAAAAGACAATCGCGATTGGCAAATGTCAATAACAATGATCCGATGAATTATGAATTCCCGGAAATTGAAGAATATTATGTTTATAATCCAAAAATGACATATCCAACCACTAACCCATCATCCATGGGGGGCACTGGGGGGATTAAGTTTTCAAAAGATTCAATTACTTATTGCACATCTGGACTTGTAGATAGAAATAAAGGTTCGACACTTTCATATCTCCATAAAGCAATTAAGTCTCTCAATCAACTTCGTATGATTGAAGATAGTCTCGTTATCTATAGACTGTCTCGTGCTCCAGAAAGAAGAATCTTTTATATTGATGTTGGCAATCTCCCTAAAGTAAAAGCAGAACAATATCTCCGTGATGTTATGATGCGTTATCGTAATAAACTTGTTTATGATGCAAATACTGGAGAAATTCGTGATGATAAAAAGTTTATGGCAATGCTTGAGGACTTTTGGTTGCCTCGTAGAGAAGGTGGTCGTGGCACAGAGATCACAACTCTTCCTGGCGGGCAGAATCTTGGGGAAATTACCGATATTGAATATTTTAAGAAAAAACTCTATCGTTCTCTAAATGTTCCACCATCAAGAATGGATGGAGAAGGTGGATTCAATTTAGGTCGTTCATCAGAAATTTTAAGAGACGAAGTTAAGTTTAGTAAATTTGTTTCTCGTTTAAGGAAACGTTTTTCATATATGTTCAGTGATATGCTGAAGACCCAACTTATTCTTAAAAATATTATCACCCCAGAAGATTGGGATTTAATGGATGAACACATTCAATATGATTTTCTTTATGATAATCATTTTGCAGAACTTAAAGATGCTGAACTTTTAAATGAGAGATTGGGTATGGTTCAAGTTGCAGAACCATATGTTGGCAAATATTTTTCCCAAGATTATGTGAGAAGAAAAATCCTTCGACAAACTGACGAAGAAATTCTTGAGCAGGATAAAATTATTAAAAAAGAAATTAAAGATGGTATTATTCCAGATCCAAATGTTCCCGTGGATCCGACAACAGGAATGCCTTTAGGGCCTGAAACTGCACAGATGGATTTAGGAAAACCAGTAATGGAACCAAATCTTGACTCTCAAGGTGCAGCAACAGAAGTAAATGCAAAAGTTGCAGAAATTCCTAAGGGTGGCGTAATTTAATAAATAAGAAAGAAACTTACTTGAAGGAATAAAAATGGATGATTTAATGGATATGATTGCGGCAGATGAATCGCCATCAAATATTAGTGACAAAATTAAAGATTTACTTTTCGCAAAATCTGCAGAAAAAATTGATGCGTTTCGACCTGTTGTATCGGCATCAATGTTTGGAGAAAATGGAACTGAATACGAAGAAGGAGATGAGTAATAAGTGGATGATTTTGGAGTTGAAATAAATCTATCGGATTTCTTTTCTTCAGTAAGAACTGAAAAGAAAAGAAAAAAAGAGGAATTTGACTCAATTGTTGGTGACTTGAATTTAAATCCTATCTTTGAAGAAGTATCTTCATTAAAAAAAGAAAATATACAAAAAAAGAAAAAACAAGAAGGTGCTTTAAATGCATTTGAATCTTTTCTTTTATCAGAAAAACCCAAAAAGAAAAAAAAAATAAAAATAGAAGAGAATATTAATAAAGTCAAAGAAATCTCAGAAGAACCAAAAAAAGAATCTACACTTATAGAAAAATCTTTAGGACTTCTTTCTGAACCTTCAAACACAAAAGTCCAAAATGATCTACTTACACCTTTGGATCAAAAATTTGCAACACTTGATGATCTTCAAAAGCATTACAACTTATTCATAACAAGAATTCAACAACAACTTTCCACATTAGGTGGAAGTGGTGAAACTCAATTAAGATATTTGGATGATATTGTTGGTATTGCTACCAATCCAAGTGCTTATAATTCAAAATTTTTACAATGGGATTCCTCATCAAATAA
>Ga0208974_1000092_pt1 | contig 40367 bp, 33 predicted proteins | sample GreLakmeER15MSRF_FD_187699 | JGI IMG/M metagenome (GOLD analysis project Ga0208974, IMG submission 187699) | Freshwater lentic microbial communities from great Laurentian Lakes, MI, USA - Great Lakes metaG ER15MSRF (SPAdes) | ecosystem: Environmental > Aquatic > Freshwater > Lake | place: Great... | reverse complement strand
CGTCGAGCATTTTGGCTGATGCTCGGCACTCGTCAACTTCCAACGCGAGAACCGCCAGGTAATCCCTGAGCTTGCTCATTTCAATCATCGGAAGTCCGTCTTTATCTCTTATGGTCGGATGCTCGAATTGCTTCAAATTCATGCTTCCGAGATAGGTGGTTTGTTCTAATTGGCTCATATTATTGAATGGTTTTTGAGTTAGGCGGCAGCGTGGCGGGCGAGCAGCTCGGGCGACATCGACCGGCCATGCTTACCTTTGCCGGCGGCGATCATGCGTTGTTTCTCCTGCATCGCCTGGATGGAGCAGTTGATGATTCTGGCGCGGCGGCGGCGAATCATCATGCGTACAATGGCAATTTGGCGGGCGCGTTCAACGCGTTCTTCGGAAGTCAGTTTTTTGTTTCTCATCTCGCCCAGAATGCCCCACCCCCTTGCGAGGGTGAGGCGGGTCAATTCGCTCGCGCGGAGCTTACCAAGGCAGCATCAACCGGCCGCGGTAGATCGGTTGCGAGATCTTCTCTTCGATGTCCAAGACGATGCGCTCGAACTCCTGATCCTTGGCATCCTGCAAGTTCGTGAAGAGCAAACGGAACTTCACCGTGCCGCCCTGAATGACGAACCGGAGACGTGCGCCGAGCTTGTAACGATCGCCATGCTCGAACAGCGGAATGCCGAGCGTGAGATGGCGGGGAATCTCGACGGTGGTTTCAACCTCGTCTTGATAGGAGAGGCGGATACTTCCGTTGTCGAGGTTCACCTTGCCCTTGAATCCGCCGGAGCTCGATGCTTCCAGATCGGTAGCGATGGAGAGAAGTTCTTGGCCGGACGGGGTGATTACGTCTTCCAAGTGGTCCTCGATGAAGTTGGCGAAGTCCGCCTGGCTCATCCAGTCGAGCGTCTTCTTCCATTCCCTGAGCTTGCGGGATTCGCGGAATGAAATCATGGCTCCGAGTTGTCCCCAGCCGGATTCGCGGCCTTCCCCTCCGTTTTTCAGGAAGTCGAAGAAGCAGGTAATCACACTACCTTCGGAGTCGGCGAACACCTTCGTGCGATCATCGGCGTTGTTGTTCACGGCAAGCGCGAACGATTCCGGCGTGAGAAGCGTAAAGGTTCCGGCCGGATTGTTCGGTCCGGGTTCCGACAGCTTCCGTTCGGCAAGGTTCTCCGCCGTCTTGTTGGAGACGACGAGATCCTTGTGATGGACGATGATGCCGGGGAAAATCTCCGACGGGATTTGGGATTTAAGCCCGGCCTCGAAGGCTTCGAGCGGGCTGGATGAGGCGGCGAGCATGGCAGTGGGGATTGCGGATTCTGGTTTCATGATGTGTTATGGGAGAGTTTGGGTTGATGGATCAGGCTTCCTTGGCTTCGCGGACTTCCTGAGTTTTTCCGACGGCGATCACTTCGCGGAGCGGAAGTTCACGCTGGTTCGGATTGGAGGCACTCAACTTGCCTTCCTCGTCCACCCAGAAGATCGAACCGGCCAACTTCTGTTGAGGAAGTTTCGCGCTCGGTTGAATGGTTATTGCGACCTGGTTGTCCGCGCCTGGGATGATGGTCACTTTGACGTTCACCTCGGCTTTCGCTCCGGTGTCCACGGCGGCGGCAAGTGCGCGTTCGAGGAAGGTTGAACACTCCCCGCCGGCGATCCCTTTGCGGTGGGTGTTGAGTAGGGTTGAGAACGCGTTGGACGGTTCGACGACGGTGGTATCTGTTTTATTCATGGTGTTGGGAGGGAAAGGATGATGCGAGTGATGATGTAGGCCGCACCAGCGACCGCGGGCAGCACTAGGATCGCGCCGATGATATGGGACCAGCGGAACGGCAGGGTTTCGGTGGCGCGGGCGGGAGTGACAGGGTAGGGCAGTTTCATGGTTGGTATTGTTCGGGAGATTCGGATTCCGCGTCTTCACGCTCGCGGCGGCGGAGTTCGGTTTTGAGTTCGGCGAGACGTTTTTCCGTCCAGTCCTGCGGCCATTCCCGCCAGCTTGCAAGCTGGCGGATTGCGCCGAGCAGGGCGCGGTCGCTCATAGGTTGGACGGCGGCGAGGCTCATGGCGAAACGTGGTTGATGAGTTTCAGCGAGCGGCGGACGTGCTCGTCTTGCGCGGCAAGGTCGAAGCGCACCCGCTTCAAAACCCGCAATTCGCGCTCGGCGCGGAGGCGGGCCGCGGTTTCCGCTTGGGCTTTCGCTTCGAGCTTGCGGACGTGCTCGCGGGCCTTGGTGATGCCGCGCTTGCTGGTGGTGCGCGGCATTCTCGGCAGGAACATATTTGGATAGGTAGAACCGTCGAAGTTCATGCCTCTTCCTCCCGTTGGAGTTTGCCGGCGCGGTCGCCGCGGTTGCCAGCGATGTCGTCGGCGTCGTCGTCAAGCGGGTTGCCATCGGCATCGACCTCGATCACATCGAGGCATTCGATGATTTCGGCCGGCGACTTGAAGATAGAATCCTCGCCGTCGGTGGTCATCTTGCCGTTGCGGAACTCCCACGTCATGCCGGTTGAGGTTTCGCGGAAGAACCGCGGCGGGCGGGCGGCGAGAATCGACCGGAGATGCGCGGCACTCGCTTCATCGCGCTCCATCGCCTCTTCCATCTGGCGGTCGCGTTGCTCGTCGCGGAGGTAGTCGGCGCGATCGATCTCGCGCTCATAGGCAGCGGAGCGGGCGTCCTCACGTTCGGAGGCGGATTCAGGGGTGTCCTGCATGTTGTAACGGTCGCGGTTCATTGCTCGGTTTCGGTTTTGAGTTTGGCGGCGATCTTGGCGTTTTCCGCTTCCACTTCGGAAATGCGTTCCATCACCAGGACGGCGACGGCATACTTGCGTGCTCGGAGTTGTTGCTTGGCGATGGCGTCCAGCCGCTCCGTGTCGGCGTCAGATAGTTCAAAGTTGATGACTGGCATGGCGGGACTTAATCACCCCTCGAATCACCTGTCAATAACTTTTAATCATCTTTGTGTAAATTGTGCTTGATTGGAGAATCCTTAACGTCCATAAAGCATCCAACGCCGACCAGTAGGGTTAAACCCCATTGTTTCAGCTAGGAATTATGAACGACGACCTTTTCGCTTGGGGAGAAAATCACCCCGCACGCTTCAACGGACCGGAATACGTTCCAGAGCGCGACGAGGCGCGGCTTACTAGCCAGATGCAGGACATTGTTGATCTGATGCGCGATCAAGAATGGAGAACACTGGGAGAAATCGAAACCCTAACTGGTCATCCGCAGGCGTCTATTTCCGCACAACTCCGGCACCTCCGTAAACCGCGCTTTGGATCGAACACTGTTGATCGTCGGCACGAAGGCGGCGGACTCTACGTTTACCGACTCACTCTCAACTTGAAAACTACCTTATGCCAAACCGAATGATCCGAGATTGGACTGACTCCCTCCGTATGGATGGGATTTCCGCCGAAGCAGAACGACTTTTTACCCGGCTCATCATGCGGTCCGACGATTACGGACGATTCCATGCCGATCATCGGCTGGTCAAAGCGAACTGCTTCCCTCTATCCGACAACATCCGCGCAACCGACATCGGCCCGTGGCTAGACGAATTGGCCGATCGGGGTCTGGTCCTGCTTTACGAGTCGGATGGTCGGAAAATCCTGGCGATCGCAAACTACGGGCAGAGACTTAAAAAAAGCCGGATCAAGTTCCCGCAACTGCCGGGAATGGATCCGACTTGGTTGCCTGTTTTCGACGTGTTCCGGGAAGTTCCGGGAAGTTCCGGGAATCTCCCGCCTGAAGAGAATACGAAGAGAAGCGGAAGAGAAGCGGAAGCGAAAGCGGAAGCGGATGGGCAATCGCCGCCACCACCGCCGCCGCCGCTGGATTTCAAACCCTCCAAACAGGACTCGCCACACCGCAGGGCTACCATGTCCGACGTTTACAAACTTGGACGCGGGCAACTGCCGCCGATCCCCGACGAGTGCTGCGAAAAGTTTTTCGACCGCATGGAAGCGGACGGTTGGATCAACGACAAAGGATTCCCCCTGAACGACTGGCGGGCCCGCTTCCGCGAATGGGCGACCGCATGGGCGAAAAATGCAGAAACCCCCAACCGTAAAGCGCGATGAGCTTCGAGACTTCCACATGGCCGCAACCCGGCGACGACGTTACCAGCCCCCTGCCGTTCGCGCTAGGGCCGGAGAAATCCATACTCTCGACGATGTTGCAGGATCCGCAGGAGTGGATTCCGGTGGCTATCGACGAGGGCATAACGCCGGATCATTTTTACCTGCCATCTCACTCGACGCTGTTCGAGTTTCTCGCCAGCGAGTTCCAGGCCGGCGAGGAGATCGAACTGGTCATCAGCATCCAGAAGCTACTCGACACCGGCCGGCTCGACCGAGTGGGCGGACCTTCTGGGTTGACCGACCTTTTCACCTACGCGCCGAGTCCCGGCTATTTCCGCCACCACCTCGAACACGTTCGCGGCAAATTCATTCTCCGCCAGCTCATCAGCATGAGCAACGCGATTATCAGCGAGTGCTACGATGCCCCCGGCGAACCGCAGGAGACGCTTGCGGAAGCCGACCGGATGCTCACTGCCATTTCCGCCGGCGCGAGCGTAGGAACGCCAATCCCGACCAACCGCGAGGTTCTCAAGGAATGCTTTGACCGCTTCGAGCGGCGGACGAAAGGCACCGAGTCCACGATGGGGATTCCGTTGCTGCCACTTCTCGACTGTTACCTTTTCGGCGGGCACCCCGGCCGGATGATCGTCATCGGGGCTTATCCCGAGGGCGGGAAGTCCGTCATCGCATCGCAAATGCTTCTCAACGCGGCGGAAGAAGGTCACGCCGGGATATATCTGAGCCTTGAAATGTCCGAGCGCGACATCATGGACCGGATGATAATTCAATGCGGCCGCATCCACGCCAAGGCGTTCTCCGATCCTCAGGAATACGCCCGCGAGAATGGCGGACCCGAAGTGACCGTTGGCTTGATGCACGCGATAACCAGCGCGGCGCGGAAGCTCAAAGACATGCCAATCCGTGTCAAAAGAGTCGATCGGAAGCTCTCGTCGATCATCGCCACTCTTCGCCGGGCACACCGGGAATACGGGATCAAGGTCGCGGTGGTCGATTACGCCCAGCGGATCAAGGGTAGCAAAACCGAATCCCGCGAGATCGAGCAGACCGAGTGCTCGAACGCGCTGCAAACCCTCGCCGGTGATCTTGGCATCACGATCATCGTCCCGAGCCAGCTTAACGAGGACGGTGAAACGAAGCACGGCAAAGTTTGGCAGGAGGACGGCGATGCGGTGCTTCTCATCGTCCAAGACCGCAACAAGGAAAGCCCGACCTACAAGCGCCACCGGCACGTCCTTATCGCCAAAGACCGCCACTATGGCACCGGCGGCACCCGCGTTCCGCTTATCCTCGACCGGGATTACATCCGGTTCGTCGAGGGGCGCGACGAAACCGAAGGCGCGGCGAAACCAAAATTCCAGCGATAAAAACCATGAACCTGATTTCCATCACTAATAAATTCAATGAAGCCGTCATCCAGGCGGAAATGGCGAACGCGGATTACAAGATCGACCGCGAAAACCGCCGCATCATCGCCCGCTATCTCCGGGCACTCCGAAAATGCGACCAACTCCGCCGCGAGCTTAAAACCGCCTTGGCAAAAGGCACGCTATGAACACACAATCAAACTCCAACGCTAACGCCGACAGCCCAGTCATCTATGGTGCATCGCTTGTGATCCATTCCCAGTATGTGAACAAACCAAGTGAGACATTGGTCGCCGAGCGCGACAGGCTGGACGATCAACTGGATCAAACAATACTCCGACTTGGCGAAACGCAAGAACGCATGATTGATGCGGAGAGGCAGCGCGACGAGGCTCGGGTGCTTGCGGACAGGCTGGCCGCATTGCTGCAACGAAACCGCGACGGCTACGGCGGGCAAATGGTTGACCCAGAGTGCGGATGTTGCGACTGCAAGTGGCTGCAACCCATTGACGAAGCCCTCGCCGCATGGAAGGAGGCACGCAGTGAATCCTGAACAACAACGAATTGCCATCGCGGAAGCGTGTGGGTGGTTCTTCATGGACGACTCATGGCGTTATCCAAACGGTGCCAAAGCCATCAGCCTCCCCGACTACCTCAACGACCTCAACGCGATGCACGAAGCGGAAAAGGTGTTAATCAACGGGAAAGAACAGGTCTATTTTGAGGATCTTCACGGTGTTGCTGGGAATTTGACATTTTATTGCGCAACCGCAGCCCAACGCGCTGAAGCATTTCTCAGAACACTGAACCTATGGAAACCATGACAGACACACCAGAAACAGACGCTGCATATAAAAACCACCCTTGGGATATGCACGACCACATACCGCTTGAGTTTGCCCGCAGACTTGAACGCGAGCGTGACGAAGCGCGGGAAAGAGTTGATACCATGTTCGCGAAATTCGTCGATATACTTGAACAAACACGAAATGAACGCGACAATTTGGCTGCGGCTTTGAATACATCAACGAATCCAGATATGAAAATAATCCGCTCAGGAAAGAACCGAAAAAAGAAATCCCACACCGTCGATTGCCAGTGTGGATGCAAATTCAGCTTCACCGCCGACGATGCCCGATGGGTGTCCGATCAGCGCGACGGAGACGCCTACGTCGTCAAATGCCCCGAATGCAAAACCGAACACTGGGTGGACGCATCCCTTCTTTTGGAGAACGAAACAAGTCCATCCGCGGGCGCAACTGAAATAAAATCATGAAAACGAAATCCTGCAAAAAATGCTCACCCCTCGGCAAACGCTGCGACTGTCCAACCGAAAGCGAAAAAGCCGCGTTAGGTCCATGGGAAGTGATCGACCGAATCCGATGCGAGCGCGACGAGATTCGCGCCCAGCTGCGTGAGGAGCAACAGCTGCACATCCAGACTCTGAACGAGCGCGACGAACTTCGCCGCACCAACGAGGGGCTGCAACTCACGTTCGACCTCCGATGGCAGGCGGATCGACGGGCAATCAAACGCTGGCAGGCCGCGCACCCCGGAAACGACCTGACGTGGCCGGATCACGCAGATATGGTCGTGTGGCTCATGGAGCGGTATAACCCTGCGCGATGCTCGCGAGACATGCCCGCATTGGATTCCTCGGCAGAACAGTGAATTGTGCGACGAACTTCGCGCAAAAAAGCCCGGCCTTGATTGGCCGGGCTTTCGCGTTCATGGCACCCACAACAACTCAGCCCACCGCTCGACCAGTGCTCCGGCCGTGATGCCTTGGGCCTTTGCGGCGGCGATGATTCGCTTTTTCCCAGCCAGAGTCACGCGGAGCGCGAGCAATGCCGACCTGGATCCGGCGACCGGTGGGCGACCGGCACCAGCTCGCTTGCCGCCGCGTCCTGGTCCGGCTTTCTTCTTCGTGGTTTTCTTTTTGGCACTCATGGGATCAATCGCAGTTGTATTCGGGATCAAGACTCAGCACAAACCCGCACGGGCAGGAGTCACCGAAATCCTGCTTGTAGCACTCTTCCATGCGGGCGCAGCAGGCATAGCATTCTTCGGTGGTCAGTAGGTGCCCGATGCAGTCGGCGGCATCGTCTTCGCAGTGGTAGGACATGCCGCGGTTGTAGAGGTAGGCGAGAAACTCTTTCGCTGATCCTAGCGTGGTGATGCGATTGAACAGGATGGGATGTGCCGTGGCTACAACTCCCGCGTTGTCGGCGAGCAAGGCAACGAGCGTTTCCGCATCGCGCAGCGCGTCGAGTGGATCACGTTGCAGGGACTTCTTGACCGCTTCCTTCAAGAAAAAGGAGGCGGATGGGTCAGCGGCGATCTGATCGGCGAGTTTTTGGACTGATGGTTTCATTGGTTTTGGTTTCTATTGGTTGGGGATTCAGGCAAGTCCGTAGGTTTGCATCAGGACGCTTGTGGCGAAGCGGACTTTGCCCGTGGTGTAGTCCAGAAGGCTTTCCGCTTCCGGGCCGGTGATCTCTTCCATGATCTGTTCCTTCGTCGCTCCGTAGTGGTTGGCGATGTTGTCGAGGATCATGGTTTTCGTTTTCGCGTCGATGAGGGCGAGGAATTTCTTGGTGATGATGGAGTTCATTGGTTCAGGTGGTTGGGATTGGAGTGGAAGGAAACGTGTTGAGCAGGTAGGTCATTGGGACGCGATAGCCGTATTTCGATTCGGCGTGGAAGGCTTCGACTCCCGTGCAACGGCAAACACCGTCATCCGAGACGAAGCCGAAATCCGCATCAGCTTCGCCGATGTATTCGCGGATCTTGGCAGCGGCAGCGGCGGGAGTCTTCACGCTTTTGGAATAGTCACCGTCGCAGGCGGAGAACGAAACGCGGAAGCGGCTCGCGATGAAGTAAGCCCCGCTTTCAGTCGGTTCGTAGGGATATTTGGCGAGCTCCTCCGCAATCGCTGGAGGGACATCGGTGGCGACTTTCGCAAAATTCGCGTTGTTGTCGCAATACATCGTGGTGGGCAGTGTCTTTTTCATGGTCGTGTCTTTCTATGGTTGGAGTTGGAGTTTCAGATTTGAAGCAGCGCGGCGTAAACCGTCGCGGCCGGGGTGATAGCGTCATTCATCACGAACATCGGGATGTTGGACGATGACGTGATGGACATTCGGTAATTGTTGCCACCATCAAGGATGGTGAAGTTGTTGGAGTAGGCACTATGATTGGGAGTGCCTTTTTCCATGAAGTAGGATTGCAAGGCGTGAGCGGCTTCAAGCGTGTCGGCGTAGGTGGTTTTCATTGGTTCTTTCATGGTCGTGTCTTTCTTGGTTGGTGGTTAGTTGATGGAGTAGAAATCCTCTGGCTTGTAGTCTTTGCCGAGATACGCGCAGTGACCGTTGACGCAGATCACGTTGAATTCCGCAGGGTCAAACTTGCTTTGCTTCACGGTGTAGGCGGAAGTGGCGTAGTGGACGATGGTTCCGGCGGCAGCGGCAGCTTTCACTTCGTCGAGGGTGGCGTAGGTCGTTTTCATGGGATTAAGAGTTAAACGAGGTTGATGTGTGCCGTGATGTGGCGGAAGTCCGGCAGATCGGCTACCGCTTCCGCTTGCTCGAACGTCGGTTCCGTGTGGGAGTAGATCGTCCGAACAGCGTGATTCCGTGGCATTCCGCCAAGGTGGTTGATGATGTCATCCATTTTTTTCGCGGAAACCATCGTGGTGCCGGAGGTTAAAATGACGAGGTTGAAGAGTGGGGAGTTCATTGGTTCGTGGGGTTAGAGGATTGCGGCGGTGAGGACGATCACGGCAGCGACAAACAAGCCGAAAGCCATCAGCAATGGCAGCAGGCTCAGGATGTCGAGCGCGTCGAAGAAAACGTCTGCGGTGGTGGTGGGATGCTGTTGAATTTTCATTGGATCAGGATTTGGGATAGGTGTTTCCGAATTGGTCGGTGATCTTCGCACTTGGCGAGAGGACAGCGGCAATCTCGCGAGCGTCGCGAAGAGTGACGGTGCCGGTGGATTTGCCGTTGACGATCACTTGGAATCGCTTCTTGGTGGACTTGGTTGGGAGTGGCTTCGTTTTCATTACGAGTAAGAGATACCACCGTTTTTGATTCGCGTAAACATAAATCATACACGAAATGCAAAAAAGTCGCTTTTCATCAAGTCAGGCGATGGTTTGCGACAATCTCGCCGGTTCAGGTGCGGGAAATGCGTCGAGGCTTGACACGCGCCTTTTAGGTTTCGTTACCCTTGGACGCGGTGCTTTGGAATTCGCGACAATACGGCGAGCTTTACAAGACGCGCCGCCGGTGGTAGTTCATCGGCATGGCAACGAAGAAGAAGGGGCAGGCGGAAGCCGCTCCGGTAAAACGTGGAAGACCCTCGGCATACTCGATTGAAGTCGCCGATGAGATTTGTGAGCGACTCAGCAATGGTGAGCCTCTCGCGCAAATCTGCCGCGATGATCGGATGCCAGCATACCGCACGGTTTACGACTGGCAGGACAATCACCCAGACTTTTCCGCAAAGGTCGCACGCGCGAGGCTCGATGGCTTCGAGTCGCTGGCCGTGGATTGCCTGCACATCTCCGACGACAATGCGCGGGACATGCGGTTCACCGAGAAGGGCGCGGCGGTGGTCGATGGCGACGTGATCCAACGGGCCAAACTCCGAGTGGATACCCGGCTGAAACTTCTCGCGTGCTGGGATCCAAAACGCTACGGCGCGAAGGTGGACGTGAACGCACACATCACCGGCGAGGTCATCGTCGAAATCGGTGGCGACGCAACATGAGTGCGAACGTCGTCAGGCTGAGACTCCGGCCTCGGGCCGCGTTTCGCGAGTTCGTCACGACGACGAAACGATGGGCGTGCCTCGTCGTTCATCGCCGGGCGGGCAAGACCTTCCACGCGCTCATGAAGCTGGTGAAATGCGCCCTGGAGGACAAGCGGCCGGGTCCGCCGCGCCGGTATGGCTACATCGCGCCGACCCAGATTCAGGCCAAGGACATCGCGTGGGGATACCTAAAACGCTTCGTGCATTCCATCCCCGGCATCGGCATCAACGAGGCGGAACTGAAAATCACATTGCCGGACGGAACCACGATCCGGCTTTACTCCGGCGAGAACTACGAGCGGATGCGCGGGCTCTACTTTGACGGGGTAATCATCGACGAGCCCGAGGACATCGATCCGCAAGCATGGCCGGAAGTCATCCGCCCGTGCCTCTCCGACTACTGCGGCTGGGCGGTCTGGGTGGGCACCATCAGCGGCATGGAAGGGCAATATCAGCGGTATCAATCCGCGGTGCTCGATGACGACTGGTTCGCCATGCTCCTGAAAGCCTCAGAGTCCGGGATTATCCCCGACGATGAGCTGGAAGACATGCGGAAGAACATGCACCCGGACATTTACGCGCAGGAAATGGAGTGCGAGCCGCGAATCAGCCGGTGCGTGTTCACCACGTCGAGCCTCGACCTCCAAGACAATATTTCAGCGATCAACTCCAGCCGTCGCGAGTTCGGCCGGTTCGTCAACCAAGGCACCGAGGAGGAACCTCGCGTGACGTGGACACCGACCGGCGAGGATGCGGCGATGTCGGTGCGATGGGAACAGCCCAAGGTCGGGCAACGCTACCTCGTCAGCGTCGATTCGGCGAGCGGAGCGGATCAAACCGGCGGCGAAGACCCCGACTCGCATTCCATCCTTGTTCACCGGGCTGGCTACATTTCGGCGGAGACAGGGGAATGGGTGCCGCCGGCATTGGTCGCTCGCAACATGATGGTGCCTGCGAACAAGCCCGGCTCGATCTGTTGCTGGTGGGCCCAGGATGTGCTTGAGGATCAGGTGTGGCTTCTCTGCACCTACTACAAGGCGTTCCTTGTGCCCGAATACAACCACGACAAGGGACTCGTCGAGGCGATGCGAAGGAAGAACATCCCGACCTACAAGCGCATGATCTTCGACAAGGTGGAGCAACGTGAAGCGCAGTGTCTTGGCTGGATGACCACGAAGCAGACCAAGCCCCGCATCGTCGCCAAGCTCGAAGTGACCTTGCGCGAGTTGCTCGACCAGGTTGTCGGCGGAGGCTACGAAGTTCGGTGCCCGTGGATCTTGAAGCAGATGCGGAATTTTGGGACGTTGCCCAATGGCAGGCAAGAAGCCCTGTTCGGTCATGACGACGACGTGATCTCGCTGGCGATCGGCGTGTTCACCATCGACTCAGCAACGCCATTCCATGAGCGATTGGTCGAACGGCAGATTCCCCGCGACCTCCAAAGGCTCTACGAGGCCCGGCAGATGGGTGCGACGCCAAGCGGAACCTATTCTTGACCGGCACGCCGCAATCGGATAGCCTTCGGCATGGGTTATTTCCTCGTCTCCCCGCCTGAAACACGCTGGAACCGACACTCCAATCTTGGCGATCCGACTGACCACTTCACTCCGCCTTTCGAGGGTCCGGTGATCGGATTAAAGCACAAGCCCAAGATCGACATCATCATTAACCCGCTCAACGCGGGCAAGACGGAGGCGACATTACTCGACCTACGGCACCGGTGGTTGAATGCGTTCTTCCTCCAGTTGGAAGTGATTAACCCGAAAATCCCACACGATGTAGTGGTGGAGTGGGTCATCAACCACTTGCCGAAGACCGCTTCCAGCCTCGCGGACTCGATCGTATCGGCCATCCCCGAGAAGCTGGCTTTTCGACTGGCAGACGCATGGGAAGCAAAATGATAAGTTCAATCTTGCAAATCGTCAGGATTTCTTTAGGAAAACTTCATGGCTACCAAGAAGCGTCCTTCTCCCAGCGACACATCGGCATCTACACCGTCGTCATTCGTCCCCGAAGCCCGCGGTAAAGCCGCTGCTCTCTCCAGCTACCTCGCCCAAGGCGGTGCCCGCGTCCGCCGGGGCGGCAAATACGCGCAGGGGCCGATGAAGAACAAGACGCTCGAACAAGCGACACAGGATTTCGAGCGTTTGTGGGTGAAAGCACCCGACGCGCTCAAAGAGAAATATGCTTCCCGTAGCCAGAAGACCGACCTTGCACCGAGCGAGCGCGGCGAACGGAAAGTCACCAACGCCACGTTGAACGAGGCTAGGCCCGGCGAAACCTACGACCAGATGCAAGCCCGGTTCAGGAACTCGCGGACCGGCAAGACAACCCCGGCACCGGCGAAACCGCCAATGCAGGCGGCACCCGTCACGCCGCGAGGGGAGGAACCGGAGCAGAATAGCACCCAGCAAAATGCAGGCAAGGTTTCGGCGACGCCCCCGCCGATTGCCGGTCCGGCGGAAGCTCCCGCGCCACGCAGCGTGAATCAGCGAGACGTGAACGAGCGCCGGGCCGCTGGTGAACCGACGGTTCCGGCGGTGAATACAGATTTTAACGACCTGACGAAAGCGCCAGTGGTCCCGGCAGGAGACGTGAAGAGTGTCGGCGATGGTTCTTTCCCTGAGAACAACACGCCACCGACGGCGGATCCCATTACCGGCTCGAAGCCGCCATCCTCGGACGCGACTCCGCAGCAAGGACAAGCCACGCCACCACCGATTCCCGGACCCGCATCACAACCCCCGGCAAAGCCCGCCGACAAAACAACCCCAGTGGGGCGCGGGGTGAATGCGATTGCGGACAGTATTGGTTCGGCTTTCCTTAAAACCGTGAACGCCGTCAAGGCTCCTTTTATTTCTGACGTGGAAGCAGCAAAAGCAGACAAGAGCCTAAATGATGCTGTTGCAGCAAAAGATGTGCGGCTCAAGACCGAATCCGACGCGCGAGCACAAGGCGTTTCTTCGGTAATGGGCGGTCCTGTAACCCCAGCAGCCCCCGCCGCAAGCCCGCAGCAGCAAGCGGCAGCGTCAACCGCCGCTGATCTAAAAGCAGAGGAAAGCCGTAAGTTTGCGAGCGAAGCTGGAGCGGCCGCGATCGCAGCCCGAGCGAACAATACCCCAGAGCAAAACCAGCAGGAGATGGATGCCGCTGCGAAAACTTCTCAAGGACTCCCAAGCGCAAAGCAGGAGGATGAGCAACGGATCATGGATGCAAAGGCAAAGAATCCTGATGCTCGTAATCCGATGGCTCAAAATTCTCCAGATCCAAAAAATACGCCCGTCGCAGGGCCAAAGGCCGCAGCGGATGCCAAAATAGGCGAAGCCCCTCCCGGCATGGTGCTGATCGGAACTGGCTGGAAGCGCGACGCCGCAGGCAACAAGACCAACGAGCGCGAAGCGAAGTATGGGACGATGGATGATAGCTACGGCAAGGCGAAGATCATTCCCGGCAACAGCGCGGGTGACATCAAGCAGACGATGGACAAGACTCCGGTGAAAGGAGATCCGACGAAGCCCGTGATGACGGGTTCCTCTCAAACGATGGAACAACGGGTCGCCGACTACCAATCCCGCTCCAACACCCCGCAAAGCCGCGATGCCGCCGGAGCTACGCTCGAAAGCATGGGAGTCAACGCCAACGCGAGCGGCCGCACAGCCCCGCCGATCGCCGGACCACGCGGCCCGGCGAGCCAAATACAGCCGAAGGGACCGGACCACAATGCGATCCAACTCGCAGCCGGCCGCAGCCGGGAAGCCGCCGAAAGGCAAGGCATGGCGTATCAAGAGGCGCAAGCCAAGAAGCCGACGATGGACGACGTGAACCGGAGATTCACCCCCGGCACCGAAGAGCACCGCGCCGCCGCGTATGGAGTCAACCCGACGACCGGAGCACAGTTGACCAAGGAGGACACTAAGGTTGACGTTCGTCCCGCCGGACGGAACGACACGATGAAGCCTGGCACCTCCCGCGTCGTCGCCAGTCGCCCTGCCACGCCAGAAGAACTCCGGACCGGCAATGCAGGCGCACCTCCTCCGACGATTCGCCGCCCGCAGTTAGTTCGCCGATAACCCTCTCCACAACACCAACCACATAACACGACCATGAATCCAACAGACGTATTTAGCGGCAATTCCACGCCACCCGCCGGGGCACTCCGCCTCACCTATGTTCACCAAGGGCTCGGTTTCATCGATCCTGATGGAGTGACCCGCAAAATTGAAACCGTTGATGCCGTCACGCTCACCACTCCGTTGACCGGGGCAACGATCAACTCACTGGCAAAGGTCAACGAAACGAACTATGTCACGCCCGCCGGCACGATTGCAGCCCTCACATGGACGCTACCATCGGGCGAAAACTCCGTTGTTGGGCAGGTCAAGACGCTGCAAAGCTCGCAGATCATCACCGCATTAACGGTGTCTGGCCTTGCAAGCGGCGTGATCTCCGGCACCGCGCTTACCGCCGCCGCCGCCGGAGTTACCTACCAATTCCAGTGCGTCAGCATCGTCGCAGGCGTCGCCACTTGGCTTCGCATCCGATAAACCCCACAGGTCCGCCGGATTGCCCGGCGGACCACCCCCTTTTCAACGGGCCGCGACCAGCGCGGCAAACGACCGGCGGATCCTTCCGCAACTCTCACCTGAAACTTTGCCATGTCCGATGAATCCTCTTTTTTCCGCCAGAAGCCTCAAGATGCTGTTCCGACTGGTCAAAGTCAGGAAGCGGTTGACGCCTCCCCGTCCGAACTGAGCGGAGGTTTTCAGCAACAGGCGCAAGCCCCGGTTTGGAAGAGCTTCGTTGACAACCAGGATTATCAGGACGCGAACCGGGGAGCAATCCAAGCCGAGCAACAGCAGATGCGCCAGGCGGCGAGTGCTGCCAGTTCCGGCGACATTTTCAAAGGGGTCAACGGCAAGCTGATCCACAAGGCCCGAGGCCAAAGGCCCGTCGAATACGACGCCGCCGATTGGACCGACGACCCGATTGCCGGACCCGAAGCCCGCAAGTCGATGTGGGATCGAGAGATTCGCACGTCCCGCCAAGAGGCGGAAACGAATTCCTTGGAGTTGGCAAACCCGGCGTTTCACGCGCAGGAACTCAAGCAGAAAGACCGCGAGGCGATCGAAGCGGAGGGTTCAATGCTCCAAGAGACGGACCCCCGCCACGTCGAACTGAAATCGAAGCTCGTCGCCGATGACGACTACAAGGCCCGCAAGGCGGACATGGCGCAACGCGCATGGAACGCCAAAGTTCGCGCCTCGCAGCTCGAAGCGATGGACCCAGAAGAGTGGTGGATGAACCGCCAGGCGCAACCCGCGCCGACTCCAACCGAACAACGGCAAGCCACCGTGCAGGCCGCGCAAAGCACAGCGGCACAAGGACAAGCCGCCGACCAGCAAGCGGCCGCACGGATGCAGGAGATCAACACGAAGCTGCAAGGCGGAGTCACTGCGGCAGAATCCAAGTCGTTACTCGCCGAGCGGGCGGAGATCGCCGCCAACCGCGCGAGGATCGCGGACATCAACGCTGGTGCAGCGGGTCAGATCGAAGGCGTGAAGGCGGAATCCGCCAACGCAACACCGCCGAAGGACTTCTTCGACCTTGGCGATACCGTTTCCGGCATCTGGGATGCGGTCAAGGGACTCGGAACTTCCGCGCCCGCCGCGTTTTATCAACTGGTCGAGGGCATGGAACGCCCGGACCAATACTCGGACAGTGCCAAGGCCGCGTTCGCCGAGGCCGATGCGTTCAACAAGGAGATGCAGGCGAAGACCGAGGCCAATCAAAAGGCCGGGACATCCTCATCGGTCGGCGAGTCGTTCCGCGAAGCAGGCGGAAGCCTTGGCTTCTCGCTTGGCTCGATGGCGGCGGCGATTCCCGCTTCGATTGTCGGGACAAAAGCAGGCGCGGCGGCGGGTGGGGCGATTGGCGGCGGAATTGGTGCTCTTGGGGCAGGCGTCGGTGCTGTTCCAGGCGCGGGCATTGGAGCATCCATCGGCGGAACCATTGGTGGCGTGACGGCAGGTATGGCCGCATCAGGAACCGCCGCTTACCGCATGGCGGGCGCGGCATTCCTCAATGAGACATTCAACACCGGATTGCAGGAATATGAAGCCGTCAATGGCGTTCCGATGCCGGAGAACGAGCGCAAGGCACTCTACGAAGCATTGCTTCCAGTCGCGAAGAACACAGCACTATGGGAAGCCGGACCGGAAGCCGTCGGAAACGCTTTTATGATGGGCGCGGGCAAGATCATCCTTGGATCCACCGCGAAGAAGATCGCTGCCGAGGCCGCTAAAGCCGTGCCGGGATTGACGGTCAAGCGCATTGCCGCAATTCAGACGGGCAAGGTGGTTGGCAGCACCGCTGAACGCGAAGCCATCGGAGCGGCAACAAAGCAAGTCGGATCCAAGTTTCTCAACACCAAGTTGGGCAAGCTCACGGCGGGACTTGCTGACCTTCCGGTGGAAATCACCACGGAAGCGGCGACTCAGGTGGAGCAGTCCGCCGACCAGCAGAAAGGCGACATGATTGCCCGCGGCGAAGATGCAAGCGGGATCAAAGCCGACTGGTCCGCTGGAGGCATAGCCGAAGCGTTTAAGGAGGTTACACCGCAGACTCTCGCACTGATGCTCTTGATGGGCGGCGGCGCGGCCAGCGTCAAAGGGGTTTACAAAGCAGGCGAAAAGGTTCTTAGCGGCGGCGATTACAAAAAGGACAACGCTCGCGCCGGGGAAGCCCTCGAAGCGGTCAACACCGGGCTCGCCGCGATCGATCCCCAAGCGACGCCCGCCACACCGGACGAGATGCACGCAGCGGCATTCATCGCCCGCCCGACCGACGGACCCGCCGAGATAGCGGATGCGGTGATGGTCGAGCGCGAGCTGAAAGCACTCAGCGAACAGGAAGCTCAAGGCCGGGCGGACAATCTCGCTGGCATCCAGGCGGAACTCGACAATGCCATTGCCAGCGGAGCGAAAGCCCCGGCGATCAAGGCTATCCAGACGAAGCTCGACGCGGCCAGTGCGGAAGCTCCATCTTCCAGCGCACACCTTACCCGCGCCGCGCTCCAGATCGCCGCCGGGAAGGATTTGACATCCCTCAGTCCCGAGGAACTCGCGGCAGTCGGATATGAGTCGAAAGATGGCAAGCCGAAGAAGGATGCCAACGGCAAGGACGTCACGCCGACCACCTACTCACCGATCAAGCCAGCGAAAGGCGCGACCGCCGCATCGCCGATGATTACCAAAGGCGCGGACGGTTCGATCATTCTGACCGACACGGCCCTCGATATGGTTGCGGCAGCATCGCCCCGCGCTCGCGCCCGGATCACGATGAAGGCGACCGAGGCTATCGAGAAGGCGAACGTCCGCGCCGAAGCGGCACGGCAAGCAACTTTGGCAGCACCGGCCGCTTCGGGACAAGCGGGCGCGGGGGTTCCGGCTGGTTCATCCGCTCCGGTGTTGCCGAACACCTTCGACGTGCCGATGCGCGACGGGACCATGATGCGCGTGCAGGCGAAGGATGCCAACGACGCGCTCCGCGAAGCCGCCGCAGTTGGTCAGATCGCCGGGACGCCCGCCGTGGCTGTCGCCGCCCCCCCTTCCGCTGGTGCTTCAAATGGTGCGCCGGGAGATCCGGCGACAGGTTCCCCGGCGGGTGTCGGGGGTATTGCTCCCTCAGAAACAGGGGCACCGGCGGAAGAGCTCGCGCCAGTCGCCAAGGAAATCGCCACCGCTGCCAAAGCACAGCAAATCCTCGCCGAGCACAAAGCGGGACACGTCAAAGCCCTGAATGACAACATCCGCGAAGTCGCCAAGGACACGGGGATGAATGTCACCGACAAGACGCCGCTGCAAGAGGTGATCGACCACCTCGAAGCGAAGTTTCCAACGGCAAAGATCGAGGATGTTCCGGCGGAAACCATCAAGCGGGTGACGAGTCTGGTGGGTAAGACTTTGGGCGGATACATGAAGAATCCCGCCGTTAAAGCGGTGCTCGTCATCGATCCGAAAAACAAGTTCAAGGCGGGAACGCATACCGACCACATCAAGATCAATCCCCGTCTATTGATCGAGGAAATTGCCATTGCTGGACTCTCCGACTCCGACGCAAAAACCTACATCGACCGGGTGCTGTTCGAGGAACTTCACCACCTTTCGCAAGTCCAGACGTTCGCGGAGATTTACGCGAAGGACAAGCAGGCGGGACCGGATTACGGCGTATGGCTCAACAATTACTGCCAATCGCTGATTGCGGAGTTCAAGCGGGTCGGCATCTACAAGGATGCGCTCACGGTTTACGGCGAAGACATTCAGGCGAGAGAAGCCTACGTCCAAGTCGCCGAGATCAATCGCATGATCCTCCAAGACGCGATGACCGGCAACCCGACCGAGGCGACCAAGGCCGCGTTCAGTTCGCCCGCCATCCGTGAAGTCATCACTGCCGCGATTGCCAAGCTCAAGAAATTCGTCGCAACATTCCGCGCCAATCCATCCGCATTCTCGAAAGAACTCGTTGAAAACATCGCCCGCGTCGAAGAACTTCTCGCACAATATGACATCCCAGAACTCACCGGAACTCCAAACCAAGGGCCAACAAATGCTGGAAATCGTCCAGAAAAGCCAAATCGGAGCGGTCCGAACGCTGGAACTCCTAAAGCTGCCGAAGCGGCAAGCAATAGCCAGCCTGCAAGCCCAAGCGGGACTCAGCCGGGCGGACTCGAAACACCTGTTTCATCTGCATGGGTCGGCAAAAGAGTAGCGTTTGTCCGTAACGGCGAGCGGCTGGAGGGCGAGGTTTCGTATGCCGAAGAAACGTGGCGCGGCCCGCTTCTCCAAGTGAAGCTCGACACGCCGGACGCATCCGGCACACCAACCCGCGCGATCTTCCTCGATCAGATGCTGGACGCGACCGGCGCGACGATCACGGGGTTTGAGGATTTGACGCCGCCGGAAGCATCCACCGAAGACCCAAGCATTCTACCCGAAGATTCACCTAATCTAAGCGATATTGCTGAGAAAAATGAACAGGATTTCGAGGAGGATAGAAAAGAAATCGAACCACGGTTACCTCAAGGACTCAAGGTTGTCATGGGCGACCAATTTAGAGGTCCGCAAATTCAAGTGTCAATGGACGGCAAGGAACTCCGGGTGGCACCAGGATTCCTCACAAGGTTGAAAAACAAGTTCAAGTCCGCGTGGAAAGCCGTTATAGACATCGTAATCGATGAAGAAGTATTCCACCATCAGGACATTGAAGCTCGCGGAGGACAGGACGCCGCAGAGAAGTCATGGGCGGAAGAATGGAAGTCTGCATCTGCCGAAATCAAGAGACTTGTAGCGATAGCTTACGGCAAAATGTCCGGCTTGGATGACGCTCAGAAAGGCGCGGAACTCTCCCGGATGAAGAGCCAGGTTGCACGGCTGGGGAAAATGACGGAATCCATGAGCACGGATTCCAAGCGCGTCGAGGCCGCTACACGGTTGGTTGAACTTCTTTCGCCACAGCAGCAATCGACTCCACAGGATACTGCGGAAGTTGCAGAACCGCCACAGGACAATGCGGAACCCGCCGCGATGACGTTCAAAGAACTCCAAGATGAGTTTTTTAACATGGCGGTGGAGGGGTGGAGAAAAGACATGCCATTCAGGCAAGAGGCTGACGAAATGCTTGGGCGGAAAGTCACTGACGCAGAGTGGGAGATTCTCGATCAAGAGTTCTTTGACGGTTCTGAGGAATACGACAAGATCACCAACACCGCCCCAGTCGGACCGCCCCGCGACTGGTCCGGCGAAACCTTCGCCGACGACGCTCCGCTGCCGCTGGGAATCCACACTGTTGACGGTGTGCGGTTCGAGTGGAAGGAAGGCGAGATCAATGCGGTGGACCCTGGCTTCTTCCCGGTGACTACTTCCGGCTATCGGTCGGTGATGAGCGGATTCAACAAAGACGCAAAATTCACGATCAACGACTACCGAAAGCTCGCCAAGGACGGCGAAAAGGTCGTCAAAGAGCAGTTCGCGCTGGAGAAAAAGAACATTCTCAAGGCCCTGAAATCGAAGGGCATGGGGTGGGAACTCTCTGGCCTGCGGCAGAAGTTCGATTCCAAAAACCACGATGCGGAAATCTCCCGTTGGCCGGAAAAGCTGCGGGTTGAAATGGTCGCCTTAACCAAGCAGTTGCTCGACGCGATCGCCAGCAAGGATGTCGTCGTCGAAGACCCGACCAACAATGATGCCCTCAAGAATGTCGCCGCCGAACTGAAGAATGCGTTCGATGCGTTCATGGGCAAGCCCGCCGCGCCCGCCGCGGAAGCGAAGCCCGCGAAGCCGAAGAAGGCAAAGGCCGCGCAACCCGAGCCGGTCGCGACTCCAGCAGTCGCCGACAAGGTGAACGGCATGATCCAAGCCGATGACGGCAAGTTCTACGCCGACACTCGCGCGATGCAGCAACTCAACAGCGATGAGAAGCGCGTTCAGCATGAACATATCGGATTCGGAGACTTTGAAACCAAGACCCCGCACGGGGATGTCGCTTGGCTTCGCATGGACGACAAGAACTTTGAGGGAATGACCGGGCGGGTGCATTTACTCGCGGGCAACGAGGCATCCGTCGCGTTCCTCGTCGATGTTCTGAGATCGAAGGGAGTCTTTGAACCTGGCCCGGCGACACCAGCCGAAAAAGCCCCCGCAGCGGCGGAACCAAGCACCCGCGAAGTCACCCTAGACGACGGCAGGGTGTTGCAAGTTCGAGGCGAAGGAGCGGCTACCTATTGGCGCGACCCAACCGTGACCAATGGCCCAGGTGCAGGCGCGTTCATTTTGGCATCGCCGGAGTTTCGCAAGCAGATCGAAGCGGCGGAGTCCTCCCCCGCCGCGACGGTCGATCCCGCGCTTGAAGCCGCCCGCGCGAAAGCCCGCGCCGTGCTCGATGGACTGTTCGCCGGGCCTTTGCCGTCCAACCGCAACGCGCTCCGCGCCGCACAACTGCCGAAGGGATTCACCCAAGAGATTCCCGCCGAACGCTTCATGCCGCTCATGGAAGCCGCGAGTGCGATGGTGCAGGCCGGAGTCAACACCCCCGAGGCACTCGCCGCGGAAATGGACAACCTCGCACCCGACCGCAAGGCCGTGCCGTTCGTGCAAGCGTTCTGGTTCGCGCTCAAAGCCGCCGGTGCCAAGGGCAAGGCGGAACCCAAGTGGGCGACCATCTACCGCGATCTTGACAGCAAGGCCGAACAGGCGCAGATTTCAACCAAGGAACAACCTGATGAGCAAACTCAGCGAGACGGAAACAGCGGAAGTGCTACTGATGTTGGGACGGAAGAACCTACTTCACGCCCCGGCGAAGGCACTGACCCAGCTTTGGATCCAAGCGCAGGAGGGGACGTTGCCACCGGAGGAATTCAGCCCGGACAGCCAGATGGCAGCGGACGAGGCGAGTTACCGGGCGGATCTGTTCCAGGAGGTGACGGAGATGTTGTCGGAGCAGGAGATAACGACGGCGCGCCTGAAGGAAATAGCGGAAGCGGGAGTTCCGTGGCTGGAGCGGGAGTTCGTAATGCAACACGACCCGAGCTAGGATCACCCGAGGCGAATTTCGTCATCGAAGATGGTTTTTCGATGCCCAAGGGCGAGAAAGCCCGTATCGCCGCCAACCTCAAGGCAATCACCCTGCTTCGCGAGATCGAGGCGCAAGGCCGGGATGCCACGCTGGAAGAGAAGAAGATTCTTTCCGCTTACTCCGGCTGGGGATCGTTCAAGAATGCGTTCAACCGGGTCAATCAGAAGAATTGGCTATCGATCAACGAACGTCTCGAAAACGCCTCGCCTTACTACCGCGACAACATCCGCGACTCATCGGCCTACCAAGAACTCCGCGCATGGCGTGACAAGTGGGGCGAACTTTTCGACACCCTCGACGAGATGCTTTCGCCGGAAGAATTCCGGGCAATGTCGAAGTCCATCCGCAACGCTCACTTCACCGCGCTGCCGATCATCGATTCGATGTGGAACATGGTTCGCGCGATGGGATTCAAGGGCGGCAACGTCCTCGAAACGTCGGTCGGTGCCGGATACTTCGTCGGTCGCCAACCGGTTGACATGGCGAACGTCTCGAAGTGGTCGGCGGTCGAGCTGGATTCGATCACCGCCCGCGTGTTCTCCAAACTCTACCCCGAGTCTCGGATCAACGGCAACGCGCCGGATGCTGGCCGGGTGGTTGACGGGCAAGGATTCCAGAAATCCAAGATCCCGAACAACTCGCAGGATCTCATCATCGGCAACTTCCCGTTCGCCAAAGACGGGCCGATGGAATCGTTGAAGGAGTTCGGGCGAAAGCTCAACCTTCACAACTACTTTTTCGCCCGGTCCATCGACAAGCTCAAGCCCGGCGGCATCCTGATTGCCATCACGTCGAATTCGACGATGGACAACAACATCATCCAGCGGGAATTGATCGCCGGCCGCGTGGAGTTGGTGCAAGCCATCCGCCTACCGAACGACGCTTTCAAGGAAAACGCCGGAACCGAAGTAACCACCGACATCCTGATCCTTCGCAAGAAGGACGGAAGCCGCGACGCGCAATCCGAATCATGGACCAACACGGAATCGGTCGGCGAAGATACAGTTTACGCCAGGCAGGGCGACAAGTCGGATCACGCATTTCTTTCGGAAATCTCCCCCGATTGGGTGCCGGTCGATGAGGATTTGCGCGAACCATGGAAGGAATGGCGGGCCAAGAAGTCCAAGAGCGGCGTGAAATGGGACTTGCTCACGCACCTAATCAACAATCACCGCTACGGAAGCCAAGGCATCCCATTCCGCGCTCAGATGGTGGTGAACGAATACTTTGCCCGCCACCCCGAGACGGTCATCGGGCGGCACGCGCTCGAAGGATCGATGTATTCCGCCGGTTCCTACGCGGTGGTTTCGGACGGTGTGGACGTGCAAGCCCGCCTCAACGAACTCATCAAGAGCCTGCCGTCGGACCTGTTTGAAGAATCCGAGCTTGGCTTGTATTCCGAGCCGGAAACCATCGAGGCGAGCGCACAACACCGGAACGGGTCGATTGTCCTCGTCAACGATCAACCTCACCACGTCGTCCAAGGCGAGCTTGTGCCGGTCCGCTGGGATCTGGAATACACCGAAGACTTCCTTGCCGATGCGAAAGAAGTGAAAGCCGTCTTGGCTGGCAACCCGGAACTCAAAGCGAGGTTCGCCGCCACCTTCGACACGCTCAACGGCAACATGCTTGCCAACTGGATCGACGGATTTCTCGACGAGCATCTCACGCCCGAGACGGCGAAGAAGATTCGCGACAAGATCGCCAAGGAGGTTGCCCGCCGCAATGCGGTGTTCAAGTCCTGGGTCAAAGTCAGGGATTCCGCCCGCGCTCTCATGGATGCGGAGCTTCGCGGCGACCCGGCGGGAGAACTCTACCGGGAGGCTCTCAACCAGTCCTACGACGCCCACGTTGCCGAGCATGGGGCATTCAGCGCACGCAGCCGAGCAGGATCGCGGAATCCTCACAAATTCCTTTTCGACGAGGACGATAGCCCGCTTCTCGAATCGCTGGAGGACGAAGTTCTCACCGGCACCGACGACAAGGGCAAGCCGATCTACCGTTACGAAAAGCGGCCAATCTTCACGGAATCGATGGTTTCCAACGCCATCGCACCAACCTCCGCGAAGGACATCAAGGAAGCCGTTGGCACGTCGATGGGCTACAAGGGCCGGATCAGTCTGAAATACATGGCGAGCTTGCTGAAAGTCTCCAAGGACGAGGCGGCGAAGCAACTGGCGGAATCAGGACTCGCGTTCAAGAATCCGAAGTCCGGCCTTTACGAAACCGCCGACTTCTACCTTTCCGGCGAAGTCCGCGCCAAGCTCCGCGAAGCTGAAGAGGCGGAAACCTTGGAGAAGGGGGTTTACCAGTCGAACATCGAGGCACTGACCAAGATCATCCCTGAAAACCGGCCAATCCAAGCGATTTCGGTCATTCTTGGAAACCGCTGGTTGCCTGGGTCGATCTACTCGAAGTTTGCCGACGAAGTTATTGGCATGGACACGCCGGAAGTCCGCTACGAACAGGCATCGAATAGTTTCAAAATCAATACCGCCGGAGATAACAAGCGTCGTCGGAATCGCGGTGAGCGGGACGTTCGTGCAGCAGATCCCGATTACCTTGGAACCGATCGCGTTCGCCCCGAAGAGATTTTCGAGAACATCCTGAACTCGCGCGAAACCAAAGTGATGAGGGCGGGTCCGACACGCGGATCCATCGTCTTGGATGCAGAAGCCACCATCGAGGCGCAGACCAGGGCCGGTCAGATGATGGACAAATTCGCCGAGTGGGTGAAGACATCGAAGGACGAGGTAGAACACGAAGGGAAAACCTACCGTGTCAGTGACTTGGCGGAGCAGGAATTCAACGACAAGGTGGCCGGACTCGTCACCCCGACCTACGTCGGCGAGTGGGTGACGCTCCCCGGCCAATCCGGCGAAATCTGGCTCAAGCCGCACCGCAAAGCCGTCCTCGCCCGCTTGCTGACGATGGGTTACGGCATGATGGCGCACGGTGTCGGTTCCGGCAAAACCTACAACCAGATCGCGCTCGCGATGGAACTCCGCCGACTTGGCAAGGCCCGTCGGGTGGTGACGATCGTTCAGAACTCGACGATCCGGCAATTCGCCGCGTCTCACATGAAGGCGTATCCACACGCTAAAATCCTTGTCGCCGACGAAGAAAACTTCTCCGCCCGCAAACGCGCCCGGTTCCTCGCGAAGATCGCCACCGGCGATTATGACTCGATCATTATGACTCACTCGAACATTTCCCAGATCGGGCATGACGAGCAGGCGATTCGTAATTACATGGCGCGGGCGATTGGCGAAATGGAGGAAGTGCTTGCCGGCGCGGAAGCCGGAAGCCAGCAGCAAGGCGACATCCAGGCGGCACTCGACCAACTGCAAGAAAAGCTCGAAAAGCTGCTCGCCAAGGCCACAAGCCGCGCGGGCAGTGTCCTGACATGGGAACAGCTTGGAGTGGACGCGATCATCGTGGACGAGGCGCACGAATTCAAAAACGCGCCGATCATCACCCGCAAGGAGCGGATCAAGAACCTTCCAGCGTCAGGAACAGCGTCCGACCGGGCGGTGATGATGCAGATGAAAACCCGCAGCGTGCAGAGCATGACCGGCGGGAAGAACGTGTTCTTCGCCACCGGCACGCCGATCACCAACACGATGGCGGAAGCCTACACGATGATTAACTTCATCGCCCCGCACATCCTCGAATCGAAGAACATCAACAATTTCGACGACTTCGCGACCATGTTCGGCCGCACCGTTTCGGAACCGGAAGCGACATGGCGCGGGGCAATCGAGATGGTCGAGCGGTTCGCGAAATTCGTCAACGGCCCGGAGCTTGTCGCGCTCATCCGGTCGGTGTTCGACGTGGCACTTGGCAACGAGAACTTGGGAATCCGCGTGCCGCGAATCAAGGGCGGCGGGCCGGAAATGCTCATCGTGGAACCCACCGAGGCCAGCGAGATTTTCAACGATTGGGTGATCGACACCGCTGCGGAGTTCGACGGCATTCAGAACAAGCGGGCGGCTTTCCAAGAAGACCCGTGGATGCAGGCAATCCCGATTATGATTATGCAGGCAGGCATGGCGCAAGCCATCGACCCGCGCCTCATCAATCCGATGGCCCCGGATGATCCAGCGTCCAAGGTCAACCAGCTCGTCGCGCGGATGATCGACATTTACAAGGACGGCACCGAGCGCAAGACCGCCCAAGTTGTTTTCACGGACCTTTCTAACCCGTTCTCCACCCTATTGCTCAAGCAATTCAACGGCGACCCGTTCGCCGAGTATGGCGACGTTACCCCGGAAATGGCCGATCTTGAAGCGCAGATCATGGCGGCACCGACGGAAACCCCGGCGGAGAAGAAAGCGAAGACAAAGCTCGTCAATCGTCTCTCCGATCTTGCGGAAAAGCGGTTCAGTCTGATGGACGACATCAAGCAAAAGCTCGTTGCCGCCGACATCCCCGCGAGTGAAATCTTTCTGGCCGATTCCTCGATCAACCCGAAGAAGCTCAAAGCATCGTTCGACAAGGTGAACAGCGGAGAAATCCGCATCATCATCGGATCGACCGCCCGCCTTGGAACCGGCGTGAACATCCAAGAGCGTCTCGCAGCCGCTCACAACCTCTCCCCGCCGCGCGACTTCAAGCCGGCCATGATGGAACAGCGGATCGGACGCATCGAGCGGCAAGGCAACTTGCACCGCGATTGGGCGGATCAGGCTCTTGTCCACGTCGTGCAGAAAATGGCGAAGATTTCGTTCGACGCGAAGAAGCTCGAAGACCGCTATGAGATGGCTATCGACTGGCTGGAAAAGAACGGCACCGACAAACAGAAGGAAATCGCCCGCAAGGCCGAGGCGCAATTCGAGATCATCGTCATCAACTACGGGCTGAAATTCTCCATGGATTCGTCGGTTTATTCGATGATGAAGGCGAAACAGAAGTTCATCGACCAGGTTCTCATGGGTGAGAACGTCACCGATGAATTCGATGATCCGATGTCGGCGGAATCCAACGCCTTCGCGCTGATGGCGGCGGAAGCGATGGGTGACGAGAATTTGAAGCGGCGCGTCATCCTCGACGGTGAACTGAACAAGCTCACCGCCCTGCGGACGGCGCACGTCCGCGACAAGAACAACCGCGAGAATACCTTGGACCGTGCCAAGAACGATGTCGCATCGCTCACGCGGCAAGACCCCGACGGCATACGCGCCGAGGGCAAGAAGTTCGCCGGACTCTATGGCCGGAAGAAGCGGATCGTCAAAACGACGAAGGGAGCGTTTGAAAAAATCTTTCCCGGTCATTTCGGAAAAATTACTGCCGAACAGGAAAAAGAACCGTGGGAGCGCGAAGTTGAAGCTCCGGTTTATCGATTCGCCGATCAAGAGATCGACACGGCCAAGTCGGATCAAACGATCACCAAACCGCTGAATGTGTTCATCGCGGACGCAATGGTTGACGCCAAAGACACCGGGGAAATCGCAACCCGTGACATCACGCTGAACGGCGAGCGGTTCGTTCTCGCCGTCAGTCACTACAAATCCTTTGGGGAATCCCGCTACTCCGCCCGTGTTGTGTGGCCCGGCAAGGTCGCCGGCCGCGTGGTGTTCGAGGCTTCCGTCAACGTCAGCGGCGAATCTCCGGCATCGAGCCTTCTCGACGGACTTCGCACACTTTCCAACCCCGACTACGCTGAGAAATACGCCAGCAACATCGAGCGCGAGATCGAGATGCACCAGCAGACCGTCGCGACGCTGGAACCACTGGTTGCCAATCCCCGCCCGTTCGCCGAAGAACAGGAATGGCGCGAGAAGTCCCGCGAGTCCATCGAAGTCAACCGCTTGCTCGCTCAAGCGAACTCTGACCCGCGCAAGCATCGCTACTTTCGGGCACTTTCCCGATTGGTCGGCGATGATGCCACCGAGCAAATCCTTGGCATCGACGGCAAGGAAGGATTGCCCGATGTCCCTGCCGACGTGTGGAAACGGATGTTCATCCGCTTCCGGTTGGATCGCCGTGGCGTGCAGAACAACCCGGCGGCGATTGCGAAGAGGTTTCGCGATGTGGTTGCTACCGACACCGGCCAAGCGGCTGCGGACGCAGCGCGAGCGGAAGCTGATGCCGCCCGTGGAGGGCTTGGCAACTCCCCGATTGCGGGCATTGCGCCCGGAGTCATCACCGACGAAATGATTGCGGATCTGACGCGCAAGCTGACTCCGCCCGGCTTCATGTTCGCCTCTCCTCGCTACCGGAAGCGGGACGGGCGACTTGCCACCCTCCGGGGTATAGAGAACAAGCTGGCCCCCAAACTGGAAGCCCTCGAAGCCCGCGATATGTTCGGTCTTGGATTGGCGGACAAGCGCGATCACGCGGCGAAGATCGCAGCGGCGAAAAAGCCACTGGAGAAGATCCGCGCGGAAATCGCGAAGATCGAAAAGGACAAGTATCAGGAGACGATGCGCGGCGAAACGAGCTTGCTCCGCGCAGGCCCCCTCCCCGCCCCTATCCTCACCAACTCCCCCGAGTGGATGGCGATGGACAAGGACGAACGCCTTGCCACCGTCAAGCGGCAGAAGAGCGTCGCCCGCCAATACGTCGAGGCGATCAAGTCCTTGTTCAACGAAGACCTTGGGACCAACGACGGGCTGAAAGACGTGCCGGAAATCAACTCCAACCCGGTCGAGATGATTCGGGAGATCCGGCACTTGGTCGGCATCACGATCAACGGAATGCAACCGCTCCGCGCCGGGCCGTTACCAGCGTCACAGGCATGGTCAACGCCACAACAAAGAGTCAGCAGTAAGGCGACCAGCATTTCATATCCCGATCCTGCCAACAAAAGCCCGATTGTTTTCACTGCTTTCAAGGCCGGGAAAATCTCCATCGGTCCAATCAATGCGGACATCGGTGGAGGTCGATTCGATCAGATCACGAATTGGCTGAAAACCCGAGGCGTAACGAATGTCGTGTGGGATCGGTTCAACCGTTCCGATGAGTTCAACAATGCCTCAAAAAAACGACTCCAAGGAGGCAAGGCGGACACTGCTACTGCGAGCAATGTTCTGAACGTCATTCCAGAAAAGGAATCACGGATTGCCACCATCGCCACCGCTTTCGACTCGATCAAAATTGGAGGAACCGCAGCGTTCTCCATGTATGAAGCTCCGCAGGGTGGTGACAAGGGTAAGGATTCCTACCAGCACTCCAAGAAAACAGCGGAATACATTCCCGAGATCGAAGAGGTTTTTGGCAAGGGCAACGTCAAACGCATCGGCGAGATCCTCGTCGCAACTAAAAATTCACCGCTTCAAGCCGGACCCCTGCCAGCCCCCGCGACCGACTTCAAGCGGTTCCCGGCGGAATGGAACTCCCTCAACGTGCCACGGGCGGAAATGCCGCAGGTTCCAACGTCGGAGCGTCCGGCGTTCCTGCAATTCCTCAAGGATGCAGGCGTGAAAGTGACCGACGAGCAGATGGCACCGAAGGCGATCACGCCGATTCAGATCGAATATTTCCCATCGAAGGTCGAGCGGGCGAAAGGCATCCCGCCGGAACGTCGCGTGTTCGTGTCCGCCGACAACTACCTCCTTGACGGTCATCACCAATGGATGGCGCAACGCGACCGCAGCACGGTGAACGTGACCCGGATCGGGCTACCGGTGCGCGAGGCGATCGGGACCATGTTCCTGTTCCCTGGCACCGAGAAGCGCGAGGGTGGTACAGCACTCAACGCTGGGCCGCTGCCGCAGAATACCGGAGTAAAGGCTTATCGCTATGTGAACCGGGATGGAGTCGGCATGTTAAATCGGGAGGCATACAACATCGATAAACTCAACGACGATGACGCTTCCGATTTAGAAGAGTGGCTCAACTACGGATTGCAGCAACCGCGAGGCGTGGCAAACGACCAAGTTTTCCTCTTTACCGAGGAAGGAGACGCGAAACATGCGGAAGGGCTTCGCTTGCTCAAGAAAGCGGCGCGGCGTGGTTTCGTGAAGCAAACGGTATTCGTCTCTGGAGAACCCTCATGGGAAAGTGGCGATGGTCAGATTGCGGTATCCTCATCACAGATCAAACAGACATCCCCCGGCAACCTCCGTGCCGGTCCACTCCCCGCCCCGGATCCGCGCCTTGTGAAAGAGTTCGGCGAGAACTTCGAGGCGGACGAATACGGAATGCCGGTCATTCCTAAAACCCTGCCGGACGGGCACCCATTGTTGGTGCAGACGGTGGATAAGAAAACCGCGACCATTCCGGCGGATCACCCGCTGGTTGCCGGTCTTCCCAAGGATCACGACTTAGCGAGGGGACTGCCCGCCGACCACCCGGCATTCAAGGGCGGATTCCTCCAGTCCGGGGAAATGTCCCGCCGCGCCATGCGCCGCGGCATCGTCCGGTTTTTCATGTCTTTCGGGACTCCACTGGCGGATGACGTGAAACCGATCGCCTACGCCACTGGCGGCGGCGGCGGGGCTGGTAAGTCCACCATTCTGAAGATTCTCAGCGGAGAGGGCAGTATCAACACCGTTGGCGCAGTCCCGGTGAACTCCGACGACATCAAGGCACTGATTCCCGAATGGAATGAAATCGTCAAAGCTGGCGACGGGCGGGCGGCGGCAATCGTTCACGAAGAGTCTAGCAAGACGGCGAAGGACATCCTTGGTAAACTCCTGACCGGCGACACGAAATACAACTTCATTTACGACGCCACCTTGGCAAACACCGAAAAGAGCATCCGCCAGTTCGGCGAGTGGAAGGCAGCGGGATTCGACGTAGTGATGATCGCCGTCACCATCGATCCGCAGGAAGCGGTTGTTCGTGCAACGCTCCGCGCCAAGGAAACCGGGCGATGGGTGCCAACCGGCGAACTGTTCAAGGCTCACGCCGGGTTCAACCGGGGAGTGATGGAGCTGATGGGCATCGCCGATACGGCATACGCCTACGACAACACGCCTCCAGAGGCTCACAAAATCGCCGAGAAATCTTCCGAAACGGATACGATTTCTATTGTCAATCAGGAGTTTTTTGAGAAGATCAAATTGCGTGAAGAAGAAGTCCCAACTCAGTCAAATCAAGATGCCGGCGATAATCTCCGCCGAGCAGATCAGCAAGGAACGCGCTCGCCAGAAGGCGGCGGACAAGGCGGCAATGGCGCGGATCAAGGCCAAGGGTCGCTAACCCCCCCCGAACTCGCCCGCCTGATGCGCGGCGACCGGGGCGACGACACCATCGAGCCGACCGGGCAAGAGGAATGGGCGAAGCGCAACCCGGCCAGCGCGGCAAAACTCCGGGCGGCAGTGGACCGGCAGGCCCGCGCCAAGGGCTACACACCCGAAAAGGTTTTTCATACCACCGAATCCACCGAATCAACGGCAGGGAAAACGTATCCTTACGCTCCTGGCGATCTGCGATACACTGGCACCAAAGCCGAAGATTGGGACGAGGTATCCATCAACGAAAGGGGCGCGTTCTACGTCACTGACGACAAGGACGCGGCAGACCAATTTGGATGGCTGAAAACCCGTTACAAGTCGCTCAAGCATCGGACCATCGAGCTTTACGCCAAGCAGGGCAACTACTTCGATTCATCCAATCCCGATCACATGGAGTCCGTCAAGCGGTCGGTGACACGGGAAGAACTGAAAGCCTCGAACGACTTTTGGGAAGACTTCCACAAGAAGAACCCAGATGGGGGATTCGTGAACAAGAACACATCTCCTCCGCGATGGGGGCAGTTTTGGAAGAAGGACATTGTTGGATGGCAGGTAATGGAAGATCATCGCGTGATCGCCAAACTCAAAGAAGCGGGTTTCGATGGATACCGGTCGCGCGAAATGAGCCCGGATGAGGACAATGAGATCGATTTCATGTCTCTTGGCGTATTCAACCCTTCCTCCGTGAAATCTGCGGATCTTGTCACCTTCGACAAGTCCGGCAAGCCAATCCCGATTTCCGAGCGTTTCGACGATTCCAAGCCCAGCATCCTCTACGCCGGACCACTGCCGACGGCGCAGAACAACGACGCCGAGGAACTCGCCCGCCTGATGAAAGGCGACGGCGCACGCGAGCCAGAACCGACAAAATTTCGGGAGGATAGAGCCAAATACATAAAGTGGTATGATGAAAGATTAGAGAGGAAGGATGAATTCAACTTGCTGAATCCGAACAATCGCGGAGATGCCGCCACCGCGCTGTATAACGAATACCTCTCCCGCCAGCCGTTTGCGAAGCTGCCGGAGGAAAGGAACTACCGGGGAAACATCTCCGACGACCTTCTTACGCCGACGACCAACCAAAAGTTTTGGGCGGAGCGTAATCCGGTCAGTGCTGCCAAACTCCGCAAGGCCGTGGACAGCCAAGCCCGCGCCAAGGGTTACGAGGTGGATATGCTCCTTCACGGCACTCCAGGCAACAACAAGGAGATCGCCGACGACTCGCAGAAGAATGGCCCGAACGAAATTCGGAGTTACGATGGCACCGCCCCCGGTGACTTCGACGTGTTCGACGCGAAGAATACCCGGCAAGGAATGGGACTCCATTTCTTCACGAAAGATCGGGTTTTCGCCGAAGAATTCACGACGTTTGAGGACACCAACGGCAGACGTCCGGGAGGCTATCGCTACATCCCCGCCTATCTCAAAATCCGCAAGGCATGGGACAGTAGAAATCCTGAGCATCAAGACATTATCAGGGATCTTGTTCCAGAAGATCAGCAACAACACATTGGATCCGAATTTACTTTTAGATACGTCGAACAACCGGACGCGATTGCTCGCCTCAAGAGTCTAGGCTTTGACGCTATCCGACTTTTTGAAAATCCAGGAATGTCCGGAGATTGGGCTTATGATGGATACACTCACACCGTCGCCGTCTTCAATTCCTCGCAGGCCAAGGATGCCTCACTGGTGACTTTCGACAAGTCCGGCAAGCCAATCCCGATTGCGGAGCGGTTCGACGACAGCAAGGATTCCATCCTTTTCGCCGGCCCGCTGACGCCCGCCGATCCTCTTTCATACAAAAAAGCGGATCAAACAGACCCGTTAAGGCAAGGGTCTAAGTATTGGATAACCAGCGGGGGAACTTGGTATCAATCCATTGGAGAGCACGGCAATTCCGCCGCAGAAATGGAAGATGATGGGATATCCACTGATGACGCAATTCGGGTTGTAGTCGAAAACGGGAAAACATTGTTTTTTGAGGGTTCACCGAACCGGCGACAACTGAAAGAATTGAAAGATGCAGCTCAGATGTATCGGTTCGATCTGATTGACGATTCAGGAAGATTGTATGCCGGGCCAATCGGCACCCCGGCCCCCGAGGGAGACATCTTCCGCCGCAACGTGCCGATCAACCCCGCGCTTGTCGAAGAAGCCAAGGCCGAACGCGAGGCATTCGGCAAGAACATGGCCGGTGGTCGCCTCGCCGGTTTCGGGTCCGACCGCACCCGCGCGGAGCAGGACGCCATTGATGCCGTCTATGAGTTCACCCGCACGGTGCAGAAGAACGCCGATACGATGAACGTCGCCCGGCAGATGCTCGCCCGCGATCCTGCCGACATCGAGCGCAAGCTCCTGGATTCCGTCACCGACAAGGATTTCAACCTCACTCCCGCCGATCATCTTGCCATTCAACTCCTGATCGACCGCAAGACGCAGGAAGCCGGCAACGACCCGAACAAGCTCGCCGAGAACGGAGCGCGGATGATGGCCTACCGGATCATGCGTGGCGATGCCGGCCGATTGCTCCAGATCGGGTATGATCGTTACCTCACGCCCGCCGAGCGCAACCTGGCCTCAATCACCGACGCCATCTTCACCCCGACGAAGAAGATTCAGAAGGTCATCGCCAGCCGCCCGGTTTCCGAGCGGGCAGCGTTCATCCGCGCCGCCGCAGAGGCTCGCGTCAAGACCGTGGAGGCAGAGCTGAAAAAGGCCGGGTTGTCGATTGCCGAAATCACCCGCAAGTCCGATAAGCTCGCACTCGAAAACTCGCAAATGATGAAGGAGGTGATGAAGCTCCGCAAAACGCTCGACCAGAACATCCTCAAGATGATTCAGCACGGCGCGACGCTCGCCGACATCAATCGCCGGTATGGCCCGGAAGCCGCCGCGCAGGCGCAGGGCATCAAAGACAAGGCGATGGACGAACTCGAAGCCAAGATCACGCCGATGGTGCAGGCTGGCATGACCATGGAAGAGATCGTTGCCAAGCTGGGAGCGTTGCAGGCTGGTCCCATCGGTGGAGCTACCCCCGCGCCGCTCACCCCGGCGCAAGTCGCCGCCCAGGTCGCGCAGATCATGGCGAACGGACTGGGACTCGCACGCGGCCCGATTGCCGCCACCGCGCCACTTCCCCGCGCTGCCCGCGCCAAACCACTCGTCAACGTCGCACCGACGGCGATCAACTCCGATTGGTCCCGTCCGATCATCAATGCCGCGCTCGACACCTACACCTTCGACACGAAAGACCGCTCGGGGATTATGACTCGCGTGGAGAACATTCGGATGCTCGCCGGGGCCGTCGGCCAGATCGACAAGCTCGACCCGGCGAAGAAAGCCCAGGCACTCGCCCACCTCGCGGAGATCGACAAGATCCTCGCGAAATACGGCACCGACACCAACACGCTGTTGGCCGAGGTCCACGCCGGAAAGCCCGTCGAAAGCTACCGTTTCGACATCAACGACGTGCAGCATGTCGCACACATCGCCCGGATCATTTCAACGATGGACGCCGACTGGATCGACAAGGCCAGCGAAGTTCTTTACGCGAACATGCTCTCCGGCCTGCAAACGATGGTCGTCAACGCGACGGCGGTTTTTCCAGCCGCATGGGAAGCCACCGTTGGCCGCGGCTTTGAGATGGCGATCAACATCGCGGTCGGCGACCCCCTCGCCCCGCAGGCTGGGGAAATGAAATACATCCTCGCCGCACTCAAGCCTGCATGGACGCGGGCATGGTCCAACTTCTCCGCATCGATGCAGGCGCAACACCCGATGTTCGACCGGGACGTTCTCAACCAGCAACCCGACATCGAGCGCGTGATGGGCGGCAAAGGCTACCGCATGGGCGGCAGCATCTCCGGGAAAAAGGGCGACATCATTCGCATCCCATCCCGCCTCCTGATGGCGACCGATGACTTCAACATGACGCTGTTCACGATGGCGGACGTGGGAGCATACGCATTCCGATTCGTGAAGTCTCAGGGATTCAAGCCTGGCACGCCGCAATTCGACAAGGAGATGCGGATTCAGATCAACACCCCCGGCAGTGAGTCCTACATCCTCGCCGCCACGCGCTACAAGCGGGCGATCTTCTCGAACCCGCTGCCCGGCGAACGGGATCCGGTGACCGGCAAGACGGTGCCGGTTCACGGGCTGGGTGACATGGTTGGCGAGTGGGCGGGCAAGCTCAACGGAGCACTCACCAAGGAGCATGATTCCATGTTCATCAAGCTCGCGCAAACCTTGGCGAAGATCAGCTTCTTCCCGTTCCAGCGCGTGCCGTTCAACATCCTGCGGAAAGGCATCCGCTACACGCCGAATCCGGTAAGTCTGTTCGACATCGGCCTTGGGATCGTCCAAAACTCCCTCACCACCGGACCCAACGGCGAGACGGTTTGGGAGTGGAACACCAACAAGCGGAATGCCGAACTCATCGAGCGGCTGGGGATGCAGCTCCAAGGCGCGGCATTGCTGACGCTGTTGGTTGCGGTCGGTGCTGGCGAGGGTGACGACGACGACTTGAAGAAGCCATTCCTCATCACCGGATCAATGCCGTTCACGCCGCAAGGCCGGGCGATGCGCGACGCGCAGACCCGCAGCGGACTCGGACCTTCGAGGTTCAGCTTCCGCAACAAGGACGGCACGGAGCGGTTTGGATTCAACTATGGCAGGCTCGAACCGCTCGCCACCACGCTCGCCGCAACCATCGACACGGTTCGCGCCGTGAAGCGGGCGCACCGCGCGGGTAAGGACAACTACGACGCCGCAGCCGAGGCACTTGGCGGACTGGTCGCGCAGGCCAAAGATAAGTCATTCCTTCGCGGAGTGTCCGACCTGATGGCACTCGTCACGAATGCAATGGCCGAGCCGGACTTGCGCGAAAACCGGAAGTTCCAACAATACCTCGCCGGACGGGTCGCAATGGTGGTGCCAAACATCATCAAGCAACCGCTCCGCGAGATGGACAACCTGTATCGCGAACGGTCGAACGACTTCATGCAGGAAGTTCTGTATCAGGTCGCGCCCATCGGCCAGAAGTCGGCCAAGGTCGATCCTTGGGGCGAGCAGGCGGAAAAGACCGGCTTCGCGGCAACGCGGATTTTCGACGTGACCGACGCTGGCACCGACAAGCCGCACCCGGTCGATCAGATGCTTCTCCGCTGGAGGGATTCCGGCAAGTGGTCGAAAGCTGCCGACGAGGCAGACCGCAAGCCGTGGTTCCCCAGCCCGATCGCCAACTCGACGTTCAAGAATCCTAGCACCGGCCAAACGGTGAAGATGAACGAGGCGCAGTTGGCGGAGTTCCGCGAGAAGGCGGGCAAGGCCACCGCGGCGAAGTTGAAGGCTCTCAGCCTAAATTACGAGTCGCCAACCGCTTTGGATATTGAGAAGGTCAAGAAAGCCGTGACGGATTCCCGCCGGATGATGAAAGACGCCCTCGCCCATAAATTCAGCCGAACCACCAAATGATCGCTCCTGATTCAACTCCGTTCCCATCCGATTACAAACTCACGCCCGAGCAAGAGCGGGATATTATTGATTTTGCGAAGAATCGCTTAAAGCAAATCGAAGCCGAAATGGCTGATAAAACACCACGACCATGAACCACGAAAACGATCAATTCGCCCGCGTCATCGAACCCAAGGAAGGCGAAGAACCGCAGCATGACGATGGTTATAGTCCAGTAATGGGTTTTCCAACTTCCTACGAACTCACCCGCGATCAGGAGGCGGATCTGGTCGCCCACGCGATGACCCGCAAGGAAACGCTGGAACGTCAGATGGGCCGTGATTTGTGTTCCGGGTCCGGGTGGTATAACTCGCCCGGAGCATCCGGTCGCGACGCCATGGGCATTGACGCGCCGCAAGAAACGTGGATCGGCAAGCGCACGCTTTTCGATCTTACCTACCGCAACGACATGCGTTGGCGGGTAGGTCTGCTTGGCGGGATATTTGCCAAGACCAACCTCGTCGTGCCGGCCGCGCGGCGGATCTGCCGCCAGATGATCGCCCGCGCGGTGAATTACTTCTTCGCGACCTCGCCATGGTTCTCCGCTTACCCGGTGGGCGCAATGGACCGGATCAAGGCCGACCAGACCGACCGCTACTCCCGTTGGAAAATGGACCAAGCGAAGCTCCAGCGGACGGAAGAGCAGGCGGTCGAACGCGCGTTCATCCTCGGCGAAGCCGTCATCAAGACCAGTTGGGCGAACCGCCAGCAGTTCTACAAGACCGAGGCGGAAGTCCTGGTCGATGCGAACGGCGCGGACATTCTCGGAGCCGATGGAGACTACATCATGCCGTCCGACAAGTGGATCCTCGACTCGACAGAAGACCCCGCCACCGGCGAGATGATCCCCGGCGAGTTGATGATGCTCGGTCGCGACGGCGTGACTCCGCAGCCCGCGGATTTGATTTTCGCCAGCAAGAAGATCACCCGCCGAATCACCCACTACAAGGGGCCGGAGGCGAAGGTGATCCAGTTCCGGGACTTCCTTTGCCCGCTCGAAGCGGAAACCGTGCAGGAGGCGGATTGCGTCGTCCACATCTACGACAAGCCGATCATGGAGCTCGCCGATGAATGGAAAAAGGCGATTCCGCTCGACGCCACCGCGGAAGAGCGCATGGACGCCAACCGCCGCGCCGTGGAGATGCTCCGCCGGATCGGCAACTCGTCCGGTGACACCAACTCCGCGCAGAACAGCGGCGCGGTCGATAACGCGTCCGCCGAGCGGCTGCATTCCGACCAGACCCAGCCGGTGCTTGAAATCGGGGAATTCCATCTTCGCTACGACGCCGACGGCGACGGTCTTCTCGAAGACGTGTTCCTGGTCATCGACCTGAAAACCCGCACGCCGATTTTCTACGACTACGAGGCCAACATCACGCCGGACGGATTGCGGCCGTTCTCGGTGGTCCGCGTTAATGAGGTTCCGGGCCGGTGGTATGGACTCGGCGCGATGGAAATGTTCCAAACCTCGCAGGAGATCGTGGACCTTTGGATGAACCGCAAGAGTTTCGCGAGTTCGTCATCCGGGCGGGTGACGTTCTGGGATCCGTCGAAGACCAAGGAGGGCGCGGCGAATCCACACCTTCAACTCAACGGCGGGATGACCTACACGCTGAACACCGGAGCAAAGGCGGAAGAGGCTCTTTCTGTTATCTACCTCGACGACAACAAAATCGACGACTTGCAGCAGATGATCGAGTTCTTCATGCAGTTGATGATGAACGAGTCCGGTATCGCGAATGCCAACGATGGAAACGTGTCCGGCATGGACTCCACCAAGCTGGCGACCGGAATCCGCAATATCGAGAAGTCCGGCCAAGAGCTCTTCGGAATTTACCTTGGGCACCTCGAACCGGGGATTTCCGAGTCGTTGGAAAAGATGGTGAAGATCCTGTTTTCCAACATGGACCAGATGGAGGTTTACCGGTATTTCGAGAGCGGCGAGGCTGGCGGCGAGGATTCGAGCGAAATGCGCGAGATCAATCCCGGCGACATCGCCAACCTCCAGATCAACACCCGCGTCCTTCTCACCCGCCGCCGCGGCGAACAGGTGATCGAGTCGAACGCGCGGATCATCGAGCTGGTCGAGAAGTTTTACGGATTCCCGTTCCTGATTCAACAGATCGTCGTGACGCAGTTTGTGGAAATGGCGAAACAGTTCCAGTGCCCGGATCCGCAAAAGCTGTTTATTCCGGTGGAAGTGCCAATCGTCGGACCATCCGGTCCGGTGAACGGAGCTCCGCCGACATCGCAACCTCGACAATCGGCACCGAACCTGTAATCTCGCGGGACCATGACCGAAGAAGAAGCCACCGCCCGCGAAGAGGTCGAAAAGTCCACCCAGGCGATTCGAGAAATCGACGGACTGACGAGCACTCACGAATTCCAAGGGTTCAAACTGAGGGTTGAGCGCAAGGCGGCGGAGTTGGCGGAAACGGTGCTGGAAGGCAACGTCGGCGGCGAAGAACGCGAAAAGCTCCGATTGCAACGCATCGGCCTGCTTTCCAGCCTGCGGATGCTTGTTTCCGACCGGGAAGGACACGCATCCATCCTCCGATCACACGGGATCGGTTAAAGCGAGAGTCCGGTGGCGGCGTCCCACGCGGGAGATCCGTCGGACTTGGCGTAAGGCCACCACTCGGTGACGGTCAGCTTTGGCGACGAGGTCAATACCACGGAGTAGTCAGGAATGGCCACCCTGATGGGTATCACCAACGTGCTGGAGGACAAGACGACTTCCGCTGACCCGTTGCTGGCCTCCGATCCGAACATGGAGGTGAAGTCGTACGTGTTTGAGATGTTCCTCCAACTGATCCCGGGGTAAAGCGTAGCTGCCGGATCAAAAGGCGAGTCAGCTCCGATAAATGCGACCTGCGGATTAAAAACAAAATCGGACGTGTCTCCATCATACGAAGTCTCATCATAATAGGATATACTCCCATCCTCCTCCTCAAAATATGTACGCTCCTCTGTCACGCGATAAGGCCCATAGGCACTCGGGGCAGACACATTGTAGGAGCCGCTATTTTCGGCGTAGTGGTTAGCCCCTACTTGAGTGTGAGGGGAGTATGCTGATGGCTGTAAATACTGAAATGGTTGATCAATATCTACGAGATTAACAACTCCTGTATCCGGCCACATGCAAAACTCGTCCTCCGCGTCATGGTAATCACCAAAAGCCGAAGAATATTCATCTGTATAAACAGGACCACAATGGTGCTTAAGCCACCCTTCGTTCGTTGAGGTTGAAGAGAACGTATGTCCACGACGAATCCTTTGCGCCCAGCCGTCTTCACCAGACTGCTCTTGTTGGAAGTTGTGGGCCGGTGGCGAGCTCGCGTTGAACATACCGGTATATCTTATCCTAAAAGCCTCAGTTTCGTATTCCGCAGTATATTCGCCGCCAGAGATTATCGTGTTTCTCACACGGTAGAAAATCTCAGCGATCTGGTCGAGGGTCGCTACCACCGGATAGGCCGTGCCATCACCACATGCGACCTTGCCCGTGGATGGAGTTCCAGTCGTCAGCTCCCCCTTCCGGTAGGTGACGTGGCTGTCAATGGTATTGACCTGAACCCCCATTACAGTGACGAGCCTCCGGTTGTTTCCGGCCACAGGCAGAAGCTGCCGTTGATGATGCGGCGGATCAAAGAAAGGTTGCCCGTCCGGCGTTGGATGAATTCCGACGTGGGCTCCGCGCCATCCTCGCCGGGGACGCTCATCACCTCTCCCAGCAGGACGTTGGACCATTCCACGAACTCA
>Ga0208974_1000091_pt1 | contig 40377 bp, 51 predicted proteins | sample GreLakmeER15MSRF_FD_187699 | JGI IMG/M metagenome (GOLD analysis project Ga0208974, IMG submission 187699) | Freshwater lentic microbial communities from great Laurentian Lakes, MI, USA - Great Lakes metaG ER15MSRF (SPAdes) | ecosystem: Environmental > Aquatic > Freshwater > Lake | place: Great... | reverse complement strand
TCCATGAATGTTGTGAAACAATGGTGGCGTACACCCGTTGTGGTTGGCATTGACGTAGCCCGTTCAAATGACTCCACGGTTGTAACAGTCGTTTGGGTTGACTGGGACCATCCAGACCCATTTGGGTTCTATGAGCACCGTATTCTCAACTGGCTTGAGATTAACAACGAGGAATGGGAATCTCAATATTTCCAGATTATTGACTTCCTGCGCAATTATGACTGTATGCGCATTGGTGTGGACTCACAAGGTGTCGGTGGCGCTGTCGCAGAGCGTCTACAACTTCTTCTTCCTGATATTGAGGTTCTTGCAGTTACCTCAGATGCCAAGAATCAAAATGAACGTTGGGTGCACCTAACAGAACTTATTCAGCGTGACCAACTTGTAATTCCTGGACATTCTAAAGCCCGCAGAATACGAAACTGGAAGCGGTTTAATCAACAAATGTCTGACCTTGAAAAGATTTATCGGGGACCTTATTTGCTTGCGGCTGCTCCTGACGAAAAAGGTGCGTTTGACGACTACCCCGATAGTTTGGCTATTGCTTGTCAAATGAGTACACAGGATACTATGCCGACCATTTTGGTGGCAGATAATCCTTTTTTCCGCTGAAATATGATACCCTTATATACAAGTAACCCCAGTCCCTTTTGGAGGATTTTGTGAACGTAGCACCCGCCCCGATGTTCCCTGAGAAGTCGCCCACCATGTTTGAGCGTGGCTTTGCGCCATCAATCCCTATGAACAAAGGTCCTCTTCGTTTTGAAGAGGGTGTCGCAACTGACACCGATGTTCCTAATGATTTCGCACAAGGCGCATACATGGACACCGCTCCATCGCCATTGCGTATGAACCATAACAACCCAGAGATGTTCTACAAGTACCCAGAGCAGACAATGCAAGAGCGTGCTCACGTAGGTGCCGCTTCATGGATTGAAGCCCCTGCGGTCCTCTCAGAGTTCGTACAGGGCGCTGTAGCAGGCGATGGCATGCCAACCTTTGAATATGAGTACAACACGGGTGGACACATGAACCGTCCAAACCCAACTGTAGTTTACGACTAAATAATGGACTACGGCGAAGCACCAACTCCTGGTGCCGCCGAAGACTCTGAACCTGCGCCGTACCAAACGTCACTGCGTATCCAGAGTGCTGAAGGTGGTATACCTATTGCGGCAGTATACGCTGGTTTTAAAACTACGTATAACTTCAAACCTGCGGCTGCTGCTAGGCGTATGGCTTTTGCAGAGGCTGCGGCACATTACAAATACTTTGAAGCGGCTACAGCCATTCATAACCCTTTTGTACCACCACGCCGTAGTCCAAAAGGCGGTATTGACCGCCAGCGCCGTTTAACAGGAAATGGTGAAATCTTCACAGACCCACTGGATGCTTTTAAACCTCAGCGGTTTAAATCTACAAAACTCAACGACCCTTCACGCCTAACCTACAAATCAGGTGGACCAAGTCGTTGGGAGAAAAAAGGTTTGTCCGCTTACCGTGCGGCTAACAGAGATAACATTGATGGAGTACCAGACTGATGGCACGTAGAAAAATTGAAGTAACACCTTCTGGTATCAGTGTAGTTCGTGATTTGCCTACAATGGAAGAAGTAGTTAATAGCGTACCGACTGCCGATTATGAAGATGCCCTCAGTAATATTCCTGACATCATGGCTCATTGGAATAAGTTTAAAGTAGAACGTGGTGGTGGAGCAGGCTTAGATATGATTTCTGGCATTAACCCAGGAAAACAATTTAACCTTAAACTTTCTAAAAACGCATCACACCCTTCTGAAGAAGTTGCTCGTACCCATCAGATGGCTATGTCATTGGCACAAGGTGCCACTAGTGGTGTTATGGAAACATGCGCTAGTTGTCGTACACCTGGTTGTACTGCTATTTGTAATGGTTCTTCTGGAAAGATGGCTATTAATGGGGGAAAGAATAGTGCTGAACGGGCCAAGCAAATACGTACTCAGTATTGGGCTGAACACACCCAATATGCAGGTGCTTTAGCAGTAGCACAATCTCGTCAAGGAGCCGCTGCTGCCCGTTCTATTGGTATGATTCCAGCGCTTCGTGGAAATATGTGGCAAGACGTTGATTGGCCTAGCACAACGCTTGCTGACCCATGGATTCACGCAATGACTGAAAAAGCGGGTCCACATCGTGCTGAAGGTATTGCACAAGATTACCCTCTTTTAACACACACCAATTACACTAAAAATACTTTTAATAGAAACTTACGTCCTGGAGAATCAGAACCAGACGCTAACTACCCAGATAACTATAAGATTACAGGAAGTATTAGCGAACAAACACCTGTAGAACGTGTACGTGCTCGTGAAGGGTCTGGTGGCACAATGCATGGAGTTGTTTGGGCTACCCCATCACAAGACAAACCATCACAATGGACAATGGAAGATTCTTCAGGAGACAGGGAAACTTTTCCTTCGTTTAACGCAGACAACATGGATGCCATCATGCACAACAGAGCAATCGGCAATGTTGGCGTTGGTTTACTCCGTCACAAACAAACTGCGGGATTGCAAACTCTTAAAGGCAGGGCTAACAACTCCAGTATGGTAAGACCACTAGACCCTGACGCACCTGTGGGTAGCCCAACAGGAATCCCTAGGGCTTATGCATCTCCAGAAATTATGGCTAGTAAACTAGCAGAACTTAAAACTGAAGACGGTCCATCTATGCCTGTCCGTCCTTCCCGTAGTGGCGCATTCCGAGGGTAACTCATGGACCCTGCAATCGCTTCCATTGTTGTCGCCATTATTGGCCTCTTTGGAACTGTTGCCGCTGTTGCCATAAAAGAGTTTAAAGACATGAAGAACACAAACTCTGCTGACCATGGTGTTGTCATGTCAAAACTAAATAAAGTTCAAGACACTGTGGAAAAAGTTGGGGACAGACTTAATAGCCACATTGATACACATCAAAAGAATTAATCTGCTAACATAATCCTGACCACAATCATGTACTAGTTCATGATTCGGAATAAGGTTAGGAAATATGGATAACAAAAAGCCCATGAGCCTCACAGAGGCTTTTGCTAATCCAAAAGCGGGAAGGGACAACACTGACTGTAAGTTGATGCGTATCCGCCCAAATTTGGATTCGCAAGACCAAGAAACTCTTGACAGAGTTGTAGACGCAATCCGCTCAGACATTGGTAACGGTAAATCAAAAACATATAGTGTTTCGTGGTTACACCGTGTTCTTAAAAACTTAGGACAATCAATATCCACAAGTAGCATCCAACGGCACATTAACGGAAGTTGTGGATGTGGGACAACTAACTGAACAGTTTACTCCACAGTATGGTCCATCATGGGACCCAGTACGTCAAGGTCCTGCAATCAAACTTCCAAAGGTTACTGTAAAGTCCACACTTTCTGATTGGAAGAAATGTGTTGTATTACCTGACATTCAAGCAGGGTTCTTTAGAGGACGAGATGGTAATCTCACACCTACTCATGACCCACTTGCTATCTCTTATGCAGTAGCAGTTGTTAAGGCAGAAAAGCCTGACATCATTGCATTAAATGGTGACAACACAGACTTTCCAGAATTTGGTAAGTACCGTCTAAGCCCTGCGTATGCGTTGACAACACAAGCAACTATTGACTACATGACTACTCTTTGTGCACAACTACGAGATGTGGCTCCGTATGCTCGTATTGTTTGGATTGAAGGTAACCACGAGGCACGCCTTACAAACTCAATCTTAGACAATGCAAAAGCATCTTTTGGATTAAAGCAAGGTAACAGACCAGATAGTTTTCCTGTGCTTTCTGTGCCCTTCCTGTGCCGTTTGGACGACTTTGGTGTTGAGTACCTTGCTGGATACCCTGCAAGCCAACTTTGGTTAAACAACCGCATTAAAGTTATTCATGGTCACAAAGTTGCTTCAGGTGGTTCTACTGCTCACAAGTACTTAAGTACAGAGAAAGTTTCTGTTGTGTATGGACATATCCATCGCCGTGAATGGGCAGAGCGCACACGCCAAGATTGGGATGGAGCAAAAACAGTTGCTGCTATTTCATTTGGTTGCCTTGCTCGTGTATCAGGCGAAGTACCTTCAACTAAAGGTGGTATTGACCTTGATGGTCGTCCACTTACAATCGTGGAAGACTGGCAACAAGGCTTAGGAATTATCCACTACAAGGAAGGTGACGGTCCGTTTCATCCTGAAATGCTCCCAATCCACGATGGAACAATGTTCTATAAAGGAAAAGTGTTCGGAGAATGACAACTATTGTCGGAATACAAGGTGATGGCTACGCCATAATCGCTAACGATTCACGCATTTCGGATACTGACTCAAATGGTTTTGTATCACGGATATCTACAGTGCGCCCTGGTTCTGGCAAAGTTGCCAAAAACGGCAAATACATTATTGGAGCGGCTGGGGACATGCGTGCAATTAATCTTTTGCACCATGTCTTTACCCCTCCAGCACCCCCAGCAACTCTTCTTGGTGTGCGTTTAGACAAGTTTTTTACTTCAAAGTTTATTCCTGATTTACGAGAATGCTTTGATTCACAAGGTTATTCTGCCCCTACTAATGACCAATCAGACCACATTGCAGAACAAGGTTCATCAATCCTTGTTGCTATCCACGGTGTCATCTATGTCATTGACAGCGATTACTCGTGGGCTTCGGACAACAATGGTCTCTATGGGTTGGGGACGGGGGGACCATACGCACTGGGTGCTCTTAAGGCTCTTTTTCCCAAGAAGAAGTTGACTGCTACCCAAGCGAAAAGTCTTGCCTTGAAGGCCCTTACCGTTGCTGCTCATTACGACCCTCATACAGGTCCTCCGTTCTATGCACAGATTCAAGAGCAGTAAGTCTCTAGATACAGTATTATTAAAGGATACCCTATCACAAGGAGCATTCATGGCTACGAAGAATCAACAGGTCGCAGACCAAACGCTAAAGGGTGCAGTTGTTGGCGCACTTTCTTATTTCCTTGCTAAGGCAAACATTGACCCAGGCGCACAAGCCGCAATCATGCCACTTGTTATTACAGGTCTTGCATATGCAAGCACCCTCGTTGGTGACAAGGGCACTGCTAACTTCCTTACCAAGGCATCACAGGAACTTCCTGAACTTGTAAAAGAAGTTACTGTTGCTGTTGAAGAAAAAAAAGAAGCCGCTAAGAAGGCTCCAGCCAAAAAGGCAGCCGCTAAGAAAACTGCTCAGTAAAACTGTAGTAAGGTCTAACCCATGGCAGTTGACTTCTGGTCACCATCGTATAGAGCAGCATCAGGCGACCTAACAGTTGCCATTAGCCCGTTAGGGCTAGTAGAACTTGCTGACGAAGAGTTTGAGGTCCATGGACCACGCCTAAACCGCTACTCAGCCGCATGGGCTTGGTACCTTGGTCACCACTGGTCTTACCGCCGTGAGATGGGCGAATCACAGTTCTATATGAACTACGTCCGTACAATGTCGGACTACATCACCAACTTTTGTTTTGGTAAAGGTATTCAATTTCATGTTCCTGAACAAAATGCTGCTGTAATTCCACCACTCCTTCATAGAGTGTGGGATGGCGATAACAACAAACATTTTGTACTTTGGGAAATGGGACAACTAGCGTCAGTAACAGGCGATTGCTTCGTAAAGATTGCCTACGAAGAGCCTTATGTGGATTCTGTGGGCTTGCAGCATGAGGGGCGTATTCGTATTATTCCCCTTAACCCAGCACATTGTTTTCCTGAGTATCACCCACATGACCGTGACCGCTTAATTCGCTTCAAACTTAAATACCGTTTCTGGGGAACATCTCCTGAAGGTACTCGTCAGGTTTACACTTTTGTTGAAATCTTGTCTGACGATATGGTCCAGCAGTTTGTTAATGATGAACTAATTGACCAATACCCTAATGCTCTAGGTCAAATACCTGTTGTACACATTCCTAACGTAACAATTTCTTCTTCTCCTTGGGGTCAGTCAGACATCTGGGACATCATCCCACTTAACCGTGAACTTAATGAAAAGATGACTGAAGTTTCAGATATCATTAACTACCATGCTGCTCCTGTAACAATCATTACTGGTGCCAAGGCTTCCCAGTTGGAGCGTGGACCTAAGAAGGTTTGGGCTGGTCTTCCTAAGGATGCCAACGTCTTTAACCTTGAATCTCGTGGGGAGATGTCAGGTGCTTTGGAATATGTCAATTTCATTAAGCGTACAATGCATGAAATTACAGGAGTTCCTGAAACTGCTCTTGGTCAAATGCAACCTATTTCTAACACTTCTGGTGTGGCTCTGGCTATTCAGTATCAGCCAATGATGAACCGCTACAGCATGAAAAAGATTCACTTTACTAAGGGTCTTGAGCGTGTTAACGAAATTATTATTCGTACTGCTGCAATCTTTGAACCTTGGATGTTGACATACGACCCAAGTAAGGCTTCAGAACCAGAGCGTGACCAACTTCCACAGTTAGACCCTGCTGACCCGCTTACTTACCGCACAACTATTCACTGGCCTGAACCACTTCCTATTGATGTTCTTATCAAGTTGAATGAAGTGCAAGCCAAGATGCAACTTGGGCTTGAATCAAAAGAAGGCGCTTTGCGCATCCTTGGTGAAGAATTCCCACGTGAGAAGTTATCTGAAATTTTTGAAGAACTGCAAGATGACGCTATTGACCAAGGTGCCTTGGACATGATGCGTGCGCAGATTCAGCAAGCCATCATGCTTGCTACTGGAATGGTTACACAGCCTGACGGAGGTGCCCAGCCTGCACCTTCAGAAGGTGGTAATGTAAGCACATCGGGAAGCCCTGCTTCTCCGATGCCTGGACTTGGTGCAGCAATGCCGATGGAAGAGGAAATTGTAAATAAGATAGTATCCAGGGCTTATGGCGCTCGTTTTGCACAACGCCGTAACCCTGACGAAGATAACTAAACGTAGTACTAAACAAGTTCATATAAGCCAAACTAACAAAGTAGGTAATACTCATGGCAAGAAACCCAGGTCCCGAAGGGGACATTATCTCAGTCCCTGCGGATGCTCCACAAGTGGAACAGTTCGTTGAAGACGCAATGAAGAAAAGTAACTCTAAAGTCTTTTCTGAGGATGAAGTAGAGAACATCCGTAAACAGGAAAAAGACAAGATGTATAAGCGTCTTGAAGAGGCTGATATCCGTGTAAAAAGCATGGAAGAGCAAATGGCTATCATTAGCGCAGAGCGTGAAGCAATCAAAAAAGAAGCGGATGAGCGTTCAAAGCAAGAACACGAGATTATTAAACAGCGTGAACTTAATGAACTCAGCGCTAAAGAACTTCTTCTTAAAAAGGAAGATGAATGGACTCAGCGTTTTGAAAGTGTAGAAAAAGACTACAAAGCACGCATTGATGCTATTGAAACACAGCGTGCCGCACAGGAAGCACTCCTTGATAAAGAGCGCCGTATCCAGCAATTAACGGCTTATCGCAACAGTCGTGTTCAAGATGCTGCTGACAGCATTATCCCTGAACTACAAGACCTTGTCTTTGGTAATACCGAAGAAGAGATAGAAAACTCAATTGCTGTGCTTACTGAGAGAAGTAATGCTATTATTGAGTCAATCCAGCAAGCGACTGCGCAACAGCAAGGTCGCCTGCGGGGTGCGCCCGTAACGGCTCCCCCTGTTGGGCCAATGGAAACTCAGACGGAATACCAAACATTGACAGCGGAGGATATCCGCAACATGCCGATGGACCAGTACATGAAGATGCGAGACAGGCTCCTCAACGCCCGCCCCTCACGGGGCAGGTTTTAACCTAAAAACAACAACTATCCACGGAGGATAATTATATGGCCCTTCCAGCCCCACAAGGTGGCGCAATTACAGGAGCAGGTCTTGGTTCTATTACAACCACAGGCTACTCAAGTGATTCAACACTTTCTCCAGCAATTCAGCAAATTTGGTCCAAGGAAATCTTGTTCCAAGCAATGCCAGTTCTACGCTTTGAACAGTTTGCCGTCAAGAAGACGGAACTCGGAGTTATGCCTGGTTTGACAATCAACTTTATGCGTTACAACAACCTCTCAGTCAGCGAAGCCACTGGTGCTCAACTTACTGAAGGCGTTCGTATGGAGCCAGTTGCTCTTTCCGCAAGCCAGATTCAAATCACCGTTAAGGAACAAGGACAGGCTGTTGCAGTTACTGAACTCCTTCTTAACGCATCATTTGATGACGTTATGGCATCGTCTTCACGACTTCTTGGTCGTCACATGGCTCAGTCCATGGACATCCAGGCTCGTAACACATTGTACGCACCAGGAACACCATTCGGTGGCGGCGCAGCCGTTGCTCCTTCAGTAGTCTTCGGTCGTACCCCTCCTAGCGCTCGTGGTGGTATTGCACCATACGAGGCTGGTACTCTTGGTACTGCTTCTAACCCAGGTTGGCTCTCACCTGCTGCCATCAAGGATGCAGTTGAAGTACTCGCTGGACAGAACATTCCTCGCCTTGGCGATACCTACGTATGTTTCGTACACCCTTCACAGAGCCGTGCGCTTCGTGACTGGCCTGAATTCATTGAAGTAACAAAGTATGCCGCTCCAGGTAACTTCATGCTTGGTGAAATTGGTCGTCTGTATGACGTAGTATTCATTGAAACCACGCAAGTTCTTAAGGGTCAAACCGCTGGAACTGATGTTGTTGACTTGAGTGGTGCTGCTGGTCTTGCTACAGACCCAACCAACACTTCATACTCAGCCATCATGATTGGTGACAACGCATTTGGACAGGCAATCGCATTGCCAGTTGAACTGCGTGACGGTGGTGTCATTGACTTCGGTCGTGAGCATGGTTTGTCATGGTACGCAATCTGGGGCTTCGGTGTAATTACCGCAGAGTCTCGTGTACTCATCAACACAAAGGGTGGTGCAATCTCCTAATTAAGGAGTTGCAATCTACTAAGATGTAGAAGGGGGGTCGCAAGGCCCCCCTTTAACACAACAATTTACGTTACATAAACTAGGAGTCAAAATGACCACAAAAAAGACCAACATATTTGCAGAACCAGTTGAGGACGATGAGACTGAAACAGTCGTATCTAAGCCTGTTACTGACTCAAACATTCGCCGTGCTCGTGTAAAAGGCACATGGCTAATGCATTGGGGTAGCCAGAAGTTTGATTTTGAAGATGGAAAAACCTTCCATATTCCAGCAGACCTTTATGAGTACCTCAAGACCAACGGAAACATCTACGACACTCTCTGAGGTAACTAATGGGCTTTACCATTCCCAACTACACCCTAGCGTTAGCAAACGGTGCTAGTGACCAATCTGAGCCCGATAGCGTAGACTTTCAAGTACTTGGTGATGGCACCTCTGGTGTTGTCTATGACCCAACTAACTACGCCACTAATGGTGTAGTAACCCAACAAAGTGTTATTGGGCAGGGCGTAGCAATTGCCCCATATAAAGTTCTTGTCAATGGTGTATACCAAGTAAAGGGTACATCCACTCAACTAACACTTGATGAAGGTGGCGCTAACCCACGCTTTGACCTCATCGTCATTCCCGCAAGTGCCCCACAAACACCAACGTTTCGTAAAGGTTCTGAAAGCAGTGACAACCCCGTATTCCCAGCACTTGTTGATGGGGACGTTCTTCTTGCTTCTGTATACCGTCCTTCAGGAACAGTTACTAGTTACGCAATTAACGCTCTTATCATAGATAAACGCAAATTTGTATTAAGCAACACAACGTGGCTAAAGACTGCTGCTCCTACAAACAGCGATGGTAACAATGGAGACTTTTGGGTAGATACATCTGCTACTGCTAATGGTCAATCCATGTTGTGGGTTAAACGCAGTGGTGCTTGGGAAAACCTTGCTGAGTACATTGCAACAACCAGCGCCAATACTGCCAGTGCGGTTGTTCAACGTGATGCTAGTGGTAACTTCTCTGCTGGCACAATTACGGCAAGCCTTACAGGCAACGTAGCGGGTATCCTAACGGGCAGTGTTGTTGGAAACGCTACTACCGCTACTAACTTTCAGAATGCCACAGGACGCACTGTAACGCTTTCTGGGAACGTTACAGGAACTTCTGCTGCTTCTTCCACAGGTGCTTACACAGTAAACGCTACAATTGGCGCAGGTCAAGTAACTCAATCTATGCTTGACACGACTAATACCGTCCCTTCCATAACTGTTAGTGCCTCTGCACCTAGTGGTGGTAAAAATGGTGACATTTGGGTAGTGGTTTGATTCGTGGCCTTCAAGGGTAAAGCCAACAAAGGCTCAGGAAGCCAGTGGTATGACGCAGATGTTGTTTATGGCAACAGTGGCGGTTTCCAATATGGAAAATCTGCTCATGTTAAAACAAGTGGTGTTTGGCAACAAGTGTGGACTGATTGTCGCCAACATGATGCTGCTGGTGGTCGGGATTGGACTGCTGCTGCTGGTGTAACTGAATATCAAAACACGTGTAATAACCGTGAAACCCGTGTTCGTACTGACTACAGCAAAACTGGGTGTGCAGGGTATTCACGGTATACAGCATGGGTATCTAGCCCTGATTGTAACAGCGGTTGCTTTACACAATCTGCAATACAAACAACTTCCAGAGGTTGTGGTTGTAGTGGTTCCGAATCTGGTACGTATTACACCTACACTGCAAATGCTGGTTCTGGTTGTACTACTTATAATAGTGCTACATCATGGTCAGGTACTTGCACAGGAGATTGTTCTACTGGAGATGCTGACTGCTTTACTACTTCTACTGTGAATGTTGAACGGGCATGTGGGGCATGTGGCAGAGAGCCAGGAAGTTATACCCATTACGAACCAAAGGCTGGAACAGGTTGTACTGCTTCTGATAGTGCTACATCTTGGTCAGGTACTTGTAATAGTGGTTGGGTACAACAGATTCCAATTTACCCATTTAGTAGTAGTGTTTTGTATAACTTCTTGGGAGATGGAGTTGACTGGTACGCATTGTATAATTATGGTGGTTACACTCCTAGTAACAACCTGCACGGAAATGGTTGTTCTGGTAGTGCTTATGCTTTGTGGAATCTTTATCAGTGCTCACATGGTTACACAGAGAATTCTCGTGACGGTCGCTACGAAGTAAATACAGGTGGTTGTGGGTTCTTTTAACAATAAGGTAGTAATATGAAAAAATTTGTAATAATGGTAGACAATGAAGTTGTTGACCTTGTCCAGTATCCAGAAGAAGGTGACAATGTGTCAGAAGACGTATGGTCACAGTTTGTAAAACCAATTGCTGTTCTTAGTAGTGACCCTCGTTTTATGGTCGTTAATGAAACTGTAGAGGTTGGGTCAATATGGGATGGTACAACCTTTAACCCACCAACGGTGTAGTCAATGACTTCACCTTGGCAAGAATGGAAGGCTAAGAATTTAGCCAAACAAGAAGCGGGAATAGTTACGCCAATGGCGTTGTTAAACCCCGATACCCCAGAAGTTGATGACATCACACAAACTTCTAGAATGACAATATGTGAAGGGTGCCCCCATTATATGGTTACCCACCAGTGTTCCAAATGTGGCTGCTACATGCCTGCTAAAAGTAAACTAAAATATGCAGTGTGCCCTATTGGAAATTGGTAAGTATAAATGACAACTCGTGACCTACCATTACCCACTGGTACCTTAGCCGATATCACTAAAGTGCGGGCTGTTACTGCTCACCGCTTTCGTGAACAACAGCCACAGATGAACCAACCTTCTAGTGACACTATCCCTGGAAAGGGCTCAGGAGACCAATAATGACACAGACACCCCTTGAATACGTTGTAGAAGTAGCACGAACTTATTTGCGTGATTTTCCTAAGTTTTTCCAAGTCAACTTTGATGCTGTTGGGCGTACTTTTGAGTTAGGACAACCTAACATTGACACCAGCACTATTTGGGTTGCAAGTGTTGCTGGCGCAAGCGTTACCACTCTTACATCTACAAACTACTCAATAGATGCCCGAAATGGCATTGTGAGGTTGGCTGCTACCCCTGCTGCTAACAGCAAACTGCTCGTTGAAGGTTATTACTACGAGTGGATGTTACCTGCTGACCTTGAGTTTTACGCAAAGCATTCAATTAATTATCATAAACCAACTGTTAACGTACCCCTAGAACAGGCTAATCCAGCAGTTTTAGATGTCATTGGTATTGGTGCCCTCGTAGAAGCCTTACAGGCTCTTATGACAGAATATGCCCGTGACATTGATGTCATGACTTCTGAGTCCATTCATATACCTGGTTCTCAGCGTTTCCGCATGCTCCAAAGCCTCTGCCAACAATGGGAACTTGAGTACCGCAAGCGTGCTAATAACCTTAACATTGGTCCTGAGCGTATTGAGCAGTTCAGCCTTCGCCGTGTATCCCGTAGCACTAACCGTCTTGTACCCCTCTATAAGGCTAAAGAACTTGGTGAATATGGTCCTATGGAGCGCATCTTTGTTGAAGAATCAGAGGGTCAAATTCTTATTACTGAAAAGAATGAACCATTGAGGGAAGATGTCTTTATTGATACAGAGCCTCCTGCTAGTTATACGAGTAACGCCTACTTCTAATGGACCTACGTATAGAAGCGAACAACATTCGCAAGCAATACCGCAGTTACCAGTCCTATGCTGGTGAAAGCATCATTTGGTATGAGCATAAGCCACTAGCAAACGCTGCCAGTGCAGGCTCTTACTACGATGATGTCTATGACGAAGGGGTAAAAGGTACAGGGGGAAAGTCTTTTAAGCCTGGTATTACCGTCCCTGTCCTCATGGTTACAGAATCAGAAGATACCAAGCGTGCCATCCCTGAAGGTCGTCAACCTGTAGAAATTGTTAACTTGGTTGCTTCTGTTTCAGACTTCCGAGATGCAGGAATTGGAAATGTTTTTGAGTATAGAGAACACCTTAATGACATGTTTTTGTATGACGGTAGATATTTTTCTGTAATGTCCTACCGTGTGCGTGGTCGCCTTAGGGACGACATTTTGGTAGTTGTGGAAGGGCTAGAGGTTTACATTAACCAAGAAATGCCTTTTGACCCAGGTCCAGACCCTTATGTGGTCACCAATTACCCATGGCCTACAGCACTCCCTGGAATTTGATAAACTTGTATTATCCTTGGTGAGCGCCAAGGTGCTCATTGCCCAGAACTATGTAAGGACTTACCTATGTCAGGTTCCTCTACCATTCCTAATACCCCTAGTTCTGGCCCTCTTTTAAAGGGCACTTTTTCAGTAATTGAATATGCTGAAATGATTGTTAAAGACTACAAAGCCGCTATCAGTCAAGCAATCAAAGATATTGCTGATGAAGAGCAAGAAATCACTCGCAATATGGCTAGTTCCTCAGACAGTGACTGGTCTACTCTGGCAGATAAAATTAAAGTTCAATATAATGAAGAAGAAAGAATGCTTCGTTATTCTGTTGATGTATCTGGAGAAGATATCAACAAAGTTAAAAACTTGGAATTTGGGTACAAGCACATTGGTCCAACTCCAATCCTTCGCACAGCGGCTGCTAGAGGCAAAGACAACTTTGGTAACAGGGTTGTAAATAATACTTATGATTTATTGTTTGGTTCTGATAAATGAGCAAAACAGGGTTTCTTTTAGCAGAAGACGAAGCAATTAAAAACCGTCTTACGGGCATTACAGTATCTGATGACCGTAATGCAACTCGTCCTGTTAAAGTATTTTTTAGGTATCCTGAGGCTGAAACAGAGCGTGACTACCCTTTCATCACTATTGAAATGTTAGACATTGTCCATGCCAAGAATCGCCAACATTCTGAAAATCAGTTGTACTACTACAACACGGCTGGTGGAGCATCAGCCCCAGTAGGTGCTTCGTTTATGCCAAATGCTTTAAATTACTGGCCTAGCATTTCATCTGATTTTTCATATTTTACAGATAAAAATAATTACCAAACCCTTATGACTAATGAGTTTGTCCCTGTAGACCTTTTGTATCAAGTCTCTACATTTACTCGTAGCGCTTTGCATGACCGCTATTTGTCATCCATCATGCTTACCAAGATTTTCCCTTTCCGCAGAGGCTCTATTCATGTGCCCGCAGATAACACAGACCGCCGTTTGGAACTACTTGACTGGTCAACCGCAGACCTTCTGGACCCAGAAGCAGGTTACCGTAAGAGGATTTTCCGAAAGGTTTACACGTTGCAGATGTCGGCAGAACTGCCTTCAACTGATGTATATGGCTCCAAGCAGGCAACCGAGATAGTCGCTACTATTGACTATATCAATTCTTAAAATTTTATTTACCAACTACTTCCTTTAGGAGAAGAAATGACATACACACGACCAGGAATCTATGTTTCAGAAGGTCCCTTTACTACACAGGTAGCAAGTAGCCCATCTACTTCTGCTGCTGCTTTTATTGGCACAGCAGAGCGTGGCCCTTCAACCCCTGCCCTTATTCAATCTTGGAACTCTTACAAAATGCAGTTTGGTGACCTTGACGTTAACTACGACATGAGTTATGCCATGTACCACTTCTTTGCAAATGGTGGACGTACTGCTTATGCAACCCGTGTTATCTCAGGTGCAAGCACCTCTGCTGCGGCTTTTGCAAACTTTACAGGAACGGTTGCAACCGTTGGTGCAACAGTATTTAAACTTTCTGCATCAAGCATTGGCACATGGGGTAATAGCATTAGCGCTGTTGTCTCTGCTGGGCTAACAGCAGGAAACCAACCAACATTTAACTTGGCAATTAGTTACGATGGAACACCTGTAGAAAACTGGTCTGAACTTAGTCTTAACGCTAATGATGCTCGGTATGCTCCAACAGTAATTAATAACTACTCTGCATATGTAGTCATGTCCAACGTTGGTGCATCAGCGGCTGGAGCGGCTTATTCAGTTTCCGCAGTAAGCACAACACTAACAAGTGGTGCAAACGGTTCTGCTATTAGTACAAATGACTGGTCAACAGCACTTACCAAATTAGATGGTGTTGAAGGACAACTTGTTATTAACTTGGTAGGTCAAAGTTCCACTGCAATTATTAACAATGCAATTGACTACGTCAGTTATACAAACTCTGACTCTACTCCCAATGCCCGTAAAAACTCGTTCTTGATTGTAGACCCCAACCCAGCATTGACTGTTGCTTCTGACATTGTTACGGCTGTTTCAGGCTACACAGCGTCATCTTATGTTGCTGTGTATTACGGAATGCTTTCTATGACAAACCCAGCGGTTCGTGGTTCTGCTGCGTTGCGTAACACTTTTCCAGGTGGTGCTATTGCTGGTCTATACCAGCGTGTAGACGCTGAAAAAGGTATTGGTCGTGCTGCTGCTGGTTATGGTTACACCCTCCAAAATACCTTTGGAACAGTAACTAACTTTACGGAAGCACAAGTTGGAACACTTTATGCTGCACACATCAACACTCTTAAGAATGTTGCTGGCGCTGGCGTAATTGTCAATGGTGCCCGCACACTCAAAAAGACAGACATCACTAAGTACATCCCAGCCCGCCGTACACTTAACTACGTTAAGGCTCAAGTTGAAGAACTTACAAAGCCTGCATTGTTCCAACCAATTGGTGACCGACTTTGGTCTTCTATTGAAGGAAGCATCGCTGGCATGCTTTCTGGGTTGTGGTCGTCTGGTGCATTAAAAGGACGTAGTGCTGCTGAAGCCTTCTATGTTACTTGTGATGCCACAAACAACCCTTCTTATGTCGTTGAGGCAGGAGAAGTACACGTTGAAGTAGGAGTTGCTTTGTCATCTCCTGCGGAATTCATTGTTATTAATGTAAGCCAATTTGCTGGTGGAAATACCACTACAGAAACACTCTAAGGAGAAAACTAATGCCTTTAACACGCACAGACCCAATCCGTTCCTTTAAATTTGAGGTTCAATTTTTAGTCCCAACATTATCCACTGCACTAAATACTACCGTAACGCCCACAACAGCAACTGCTACTCAAGGAGGAAGTACAACTACACTTTCTGAGTTTGCTCGTGGTCTTGGTAACCTTGGCTTTGCCGCTATGAGTGGCTTGGCTGTTACTAACGAAGTAATCCAATACCGTGAAGGTGGGATGAATACTCACCCACACAAAATGGTTGGTCAAACAGACTTTGCACCTATTTCATTTAACCGTGGTGTATTTGAAAACCAAGACCAATTGTGGAAGTGGCAACGCTTTATTCACAACTGGCAAGCAGGTGCTCCAGGTTCAACTGGGGGCAACGATTACCGTTGTGACGTAGTTGTATACGTTTATGACCACCCACACTCTAATGCAAGTTATACCGATAACGTAGGGAACGCTGGTAGTGGAACAGCAAACTTTATTGGTAACCGCAAACTTGGTATTAAAATTTTTAACGCATGGCCTGCATCATTTACAATGAGCGGTCTTAACGCAAGTGGTAGCGAAATCATGGTGCATGAGTTAAGCCTTGTGCATGAAGGTTTCATTATTGAATATGACCAAACCAAAATTAATGCGCTTGCCAGCGCTTCTTAAATAGTCTACTTAAAAGGAAAATAAAATGATTGAAACAAATACAGCGTCAATTGATGCTGCTAACGAAGCCTTATCAGACCCCGCACCACGTATTAATAATGCCCCTGTAACAGAGGTTCTATTAATGCGGGGTGTTCTTCGGGACAACCAATGGTTACAAGAATCTGTAATTCGTGAACTTAATGGAGAAGACGAAGAAGCAATTGCTTCTCTTACCAGTAAGAACGAACTTGTGTACAGCGATTATATGACAGCACTTCTTAAAAGAGCAGTTGTATCTATTGGCAATGTGCAAATGTCAGATGACCCTACAATGGTTGATGACCTACTAATTGGTGACCGTGACCTACTTTTTATTGGTGCCATGAAAGCAACCTATGGTCGTTTTCGTGAAATGGAAGTTGCTTGTGGGAACTGTAACGCAACTAACTTTGTAACTCTTAACCTTGAAGAAGATTTTAAGTTTGAAAAACCAACATTTGATTGTACAAAACCATTAGAAGTAGAACTTCGTAATGGCTCTATTGTAAAACTTCGTTACCCAACAGGTTCAGATAGTTCATATGTTGCAAAAAACGCAAAAAACAACGCAGAACAAAACACCCTTATGTTGTCACGTTGTGCTGAATGGGGTGACGACAAACCAGCAGATGTTCAAAAATGGGCTAAAACACTGGGTGTCAGCGACAGAAACAAGTTGGTACGGGCACTCACCACAAACCCTCCAGGTCCAAAAATGGAAGAGGTGAAAACTCAGTGTGCCAAATGTGAAGACGACCTTCTCATTCTTATGGACTGGGTCTCACTTTTATTCAGTTAACCTAACGCTTACCTACTGGGAATACGAAACGATTGCCTCGCTTTATTCGGGGTTTGGTCTAAATGACCTAAAAAATATGACAGTGCGACAACGGGCTTATTGGTACGCCATGGCTCGTTGGCGCAATAACCCAAGAGGCTAGTGATGAGCGAAACACCTATAGGACAATCTAGTTTTGATACAGGCGGTGGTGCTGCTGTTGGTGAAGCCAGCAAAGTTTCCGCAAAGGGTAACAACCGCTTTCAAGCAGATACCCAAGCATTACAGGAACTTGATACTGCTTTAACCAAAATCAATACAAACATTAATAAGTTAAAGACTGACCTTCCTAAGGTTATTAGTTTGACTGAACAATGGGCATCAAAGATGCGGATGGTTTCTAATGCCATGGGTGGTATGGGTGGTGGCAGTGGAACCAGCCCTAATGGTGCACCTGCTGGAACACTTACTCAATCAGTTCTTGGTGGCGGTGGCGGTGGACCTATGTTTAACTTTGGTAACACCACAATAACTACAGACCGTAGTCAAAACTTAACAATGATGGGTGGCGGTGGCGGAAAAGGCGGTTCCGCAGCAGACATTGGGAAACAAATTGCTTCCCAAGTAGCCTCTGCACTTGGGGCTGCTTTAAACAATCGCATTAATGAAAACTCTAGTTATTCATTATCAGCCAGTCGTTTGGATATGCTGCTTCAACAAACAAGTGGTATGAGCCGCCAAAGTGTTTATGACACAAAGCGCCAACCACTACAACAATACAAACTTGGTGCTGGTGGAATTAACAGTGTTTTGGCTTTACAAGCATCCACAGGTATTGACGCACTAAAGCAAGCAAAGAGCGTAGAATCTCTTAGGGCTTCTTCTGGTTACGGGTATAGCACCGACCAAATCAACCAAATGACTCGTGGTATGGCAAGCGCACAATCTGCTAACCGTATGTTCATGACTATGGGAACTGGTATGTATGGTGTTGGTGGGCAACAAAAAAGCAGCATGACAGTAGTAAAAGATGTTGTACAACGTCTTGGATTAACTACAGAAAGCGCTCTAAAGGGAGCAATGGCTCCTGGCTCTATGACTCGTGAACGTTTGCGCCAATCAGGTCTTCCTGAGGATATGCAAGACCTTGTCCTTCAGTATGCCCAACAAAACGTGGCATACAAGAAAAAAGGTGGAGCGGGAATGTATGACGCTTCCAATAAAGGTATGCGTAAGACCATGGGTGTTGAGGATAGTTACGCAAACCAAAATGAAGAAACAAGCCGTGTTAAGGGTAACCGTGAAGAAAACATGTACAAGCGTCAGGCTGACAACTACGCTGCTATGGAAAAGGGTATGCAGTCTTTAACACGCACCATGGAACAGTTAGACAATGCTATGGCTAGTATTGTTGGTGCAAAGATTCGTACTCGTGGTATTGGTTCTCTTATTAAGGGTGCGTTGCCAATGGCAGGTACTTTAATTGGTGCAGCAATTGGAACTGCGGCTGGCGGAAATACAGTTGCTGGTGCCATGATTGGTAGTGCCCTTGGTAACTTTGGTGCAAGTGCAATTGGTGACCCTACAGGTGAAAAAGAAAGCAATGCTCAAAAACTAAACTCTAAAGCAAGTGGTACCCCTGCCAACGTTACAAAAAGTCAAGGGGCTCTATCAAAACTTCATCCTAAGATGCGCCAAAAAGTAGAAGCAATGATGCGAGAAAACTCCAAACTTTATATTGGTGGTGGTGTTCGTTCTACCGCACAACAAAAAGCAATGTTCATGTCTAGGTACAAACCTACAACCGAAAAAACAGATGTCTTTTGGAAAGGACAATATTGGGAACGGCACACAGGTGCAGCAGCAGCCCCTCCAGGAATGTCTATGCATGAGATTGGTCTTGCCGCAGACATGGCTCCCGAATCTGAATTTGGATGGATAAAAGACAACGCACAACGTTTTGGTCTTCGGTCATTTTTTGATGTTAACGATGAGCCTTGGCACGTACAGCCTAGTGAACTCCCTGCATCTCGTATGCAATATGAGAAGAGCGGAGCGCCTTGGGGACACAATGGTCAAACAGCAGAGCCTACTGACCTTAAAGCAAACATTAGTAACCTTTTAGGAATGGAACACCCGTCTGGTAGCAAGAGTGGGCAAGGTAATGTTTCTAAAGTAAACATGAAAATTCAAGACTATTCAGGTTTAAGTATTAACGATGCTATTGATGCAATGGCCCCTACTAGTGGAGGTTCTCGCAGTGGTGGTTCAAGTGGCTCTACGGGTAATGTTCGCACATCTTCTGTAGGAACTTCCAGTAACCTTGGAAGCAGTAATGTAGGCTCAGGACCTTTAAGTGGTCGTCAAGTAGCAGCCATTATGTATAAAGCAGGCTTTAGAGGAAAACGTTTAGTAGAAGCAGTTGCTATTGCTCAACGAGAGTCTCGTTTTAACCCTAAGTCTTTTGCTAATGATAGTGATGACCTTTCATATGGTTTGATGCAAATCAATATGAAAGGGGCTATGGGTCCAGGTCGTAGAAAAACTTACAATCTTAAAAAGAATGAAGATTTATTTAATCCTGATACCAATGCACAAGTTGCTTGGAAGTTGTCTGGGCATGGCAACAACTGGGACCATTGGAAACTAAATGGTAATCCGTTAGCCAAAACTGACATTCCGCAAGCCGCTAAATACGTTAAACAAGCGGGTTACGCCACCTCAGGTGACCCTAAGCAAGGAGACCCTGTTAGTGGGATGGGCATGGGCCAAGGTATGCCTAAACAAGCCCCCGCTGCTTCCACAGTACTTATTCAACAACAATCTGCTCCATCTTCTTCATTTGGAAATAATTATAATGTTACAGTGTCCCCAACAATACATTTGCATGGTGGAAACAACACGGCTATGGACGCTCAAAAAATAAGTAGAGAAATTGCTGCGCATGTAGAACGCCAAATGCGCTTAACGTTACAGAGAGGCCGATAATGGCAGACAATACAATAAAAGGTTATGCAACAGACCAATTTTTTAACTCTTCAAGTTATGGGGAAGATTTAAATGTAAAAACAACAGATAACCCAAATTTTGCATACCCTGGAAACCGTGCTCCTAACGTTTATGACCGTGCTGGAGATAACACTAATTACGACCCAGGTCTTGTACAACGTGGTTTTATTCGTGGCATTTTTCCAGAAATAATGAAAGAAGCAAGCAAAACTGATACATCATACACAAACGCAACAAAAGATTTAGTTACACGGCGTTGTTTTTTTCAATTTAACCCTTCTCTTATTTTACGTTCTGTAGAAGCAAGTACAACAGTCCTTAACCCTTTACTTCAACCTGCCACAGAGTTACTACAACCTATTCCAGGTCAGGCTGCTTTTGAGTTTCAACTGCTTTTTAATAGGGAACGTGAAGTGGCTAACCATAGGATGGCTTCAGGGTTTAATGATGCGGGAGACCCAACCATGTCTAAAGTTGGTGTTTTTGATGCATCTTTAGAAAACTATGGTGCTGAAGGTAATGCGTACAGCCCTAATCATGTAGCCGACCTTGGGGTGCTTTCAGATTTGTATGTTTTAGATTCAATTATTGGTCAATCTATAACACAAGACAGTATCAATGCTTTAACTGCTTATTGGGATATCCAACAAAAAACCAGAGTAGGAAGCGAATCTGTAACAGAAAACCAAGATGGTACAAAAACAACTACTGTAACAAGCGCAAATGGAGATGTTGTAGTAACCGTTAGAGACAAAAACGGTAAATTAATTAGTGAAACACCTACAAATGCTCCTGCTAATTCTTTGGGTAATTTTGATTTTAAAAGTGAAGACACAAAAGAAAGACTTGCATCAGTTCTTGGTAACTCTGCATTTTTAAGCCCTTTACCTGTTCGTATTGTTTTTTCATCTTTGTTTATGGTTGAAGGTTTTGTAACTTCTTCTTCTGTTGCATTTCATAAGTTTAATAGCAAAATGGTTCCAACTGTATGCAGTGTTACTTTAAACGTACAAGCACTTTATTTAGGTTTTGCAAAAAAGAATTCTTATGTGTCGCAACAACTTGCAACACAATTTAAACAGGCTTCTGAAGCCAAAAAAGAAGAAATAGACGCACGTGATGCTGCAAAAAAAGCAATGCAAGGTTTAAAACTTTTGCTTAATTATGTAACCCCTCATGGAAGTGTAGATGGCGACAGTTTAAATAGTTGGTGGGCTTCTGGCACAAATAATGATTGGAAATATAACATTGGTAACGGGGCCCGTTTTGATTCGGGTGATAAAAACAATGGCGTTGTATGTTGGGTAACCCCAGCACTTGCAGCCAGTATAAAAAGTAATAATGTTCAAAACATTACAATTGAAAAAATTGAATTAATTTTTATAAACAAAGACAAACTTTCTAAAAAAGACAGAAATGTAGCAGCAGTAAAAAAGACATTAGACGCAACTGGAGGTATCCCTGGTGACGGTCCAAAAACCAAAACTGTACTTCTTAAAACTGAAATAAATATTATAGAAAACACTTTCTTTAATACACAAAATAATAACGGAACAAATGGCAAGACTGCTAAAGATGGTATTGAAACTGCTAACATTGAAAAATCAACGGCAAATAAACCTATTAAAAAACCTTGGCAATCAGCGCCACTACAAACGGGTCTCACACCAAACAATCGTTTTGGAACAACTAACATAATGGTTGCAATGGTTGTTAAAATATCTTGCAATTACCCTTTTGGCACAATAGATTCTTCTCCAGATTCTGTTTCAATTTACAAATCTATGGTTATAGACAATGTAAGCCCCACAACTGCTGCTTTTATTACCAACAGCAAAAATGGAAAAATAGGTTTTACAGTATGATTATCAATGGTTCTCGTTATACCCAATCTGTAGTTACTTATGAAAATCAAGCAACACAAATTGCAATTAAAAGTACAACACTTTCACCGCAAAGAGTAACAACCATTACAACTAAATCGGGTGATACTTTTCAAAAAATTGCTTCTCATATTTTAGGTGACTCTACACAATATTGGAAAATTGCAAACTTAAACCCTTTTATTAAATTTCCTGATTCAATTCCAACAGGTTCTATTATACGTGTTCCGTTGTCATGATTTTTAAAACTGCTTCCCCCATATCTCCTGATGTGTCAATTACCATTGATAGTGTTCCAACTAACTACCTATCATTACAACGTATTTCTATTGAAGAAAAAGAAAATAACCATAACCTTGTAATTCTTGATTTTTCAGGATTAGACCCTAACACTCTTTTTGATTTTGTTGATAAACCTATAAATGTTAATATATCTTTTCCTTCATTAGGTAGCGTTAATTTTTATGGTTACATTGGGTTTTTAGAACCACATTCTGAAACAAATAAAGGACTTGTTAACCAAAGTGCTTTTCAAATTACTAGGATGTATTGTTTTGGGGCTAGTTACATGATGAAATCAAAAAAATCAAAGGTTTGGGAAAACGTAACTATTTCAGACATTGCAAAAACTATTGCTGATACTTACAAGTTTTCAGTGTCTGTGCCTAAAGACCCTTACAGGTTCCCTAGATTAGTTCAATCTTCTAAATCAGATTGGGAATTTCTTAAAGAAACTTGCAATACGTTAGGTTACTCAATTAGCGCACGAGGTACACACCTCCACATTTGGGACCCCTTTCAAGCAATGAACCACCGCATCTCTTACGCAGTGTTAAAAACAATTGCAGGATTAAACGGTAATGTTTCGCCCAACGTTGGTCAAGTACTTAATTTTGATGCAACCATTGGAAATGTTTCAACCACTGGTGAACGCACTCCAGAAACTATTCACATACTAACTAAAAACAATGTAATACTTTCTGTAGGTGGGGATTTAAATAAAGAAACATCTGGATTAGGGACACCTTTAGAATCTCCTTTTACAGACACTGTTTCTAAAAATGCTGATAGTTATGAAATGGCTAACAAGTTTATTTTGGGCTCATTACGTCATGCATTTTCAATGAGCGCCACCGTACAAATAACGGGTAACCCAACTATCAAACCAGGTGGCATTGTAAAATTAGATAAGTACAATACAGATTTTGATGGTTTTTGGTACGTTCGCAGTGCTCGTCACGAGATTACCCATTCCCAACTTGTTACTACACTAGAAATGGTTAAAGACAGCATTGGAGATGCAACGTACACTACAACAGTAGCAGAAAGTTATGTAACTCCACCAGTCCCTTCGTTAATTAATAACCATTGGGTATCTTCTACCAACTACGTAAATACTTATTAAGGATACATATGAAAGCAATATCAATTCCCTTTAATTTTTCAAACGGTTCTGTAGTAACTACTACAGAGCAAACAACAATAACAGAACAAAACATTGTAGATGTCTTAATGACCTCCCCTGGGGAACGAGCAATTAACGTAGGGTACGGTGGCAATATTCAATCATTATTGTATGAACCAATGGATACTCTTGTTTTTGATGATTTTAAATTAGATGTTTTAGACAAAATAAATAAAGTATTAACATCTGGTAATGTTGTAAACATTACAACTTCTTATCCTAACTCCCCCCAAATGTCTTTTTCTGAAGATTCCACTCTTTATGTAACTGTCCAATATTCCCTACCTTTTGAAGGTTCCAGGGGATTCACTTTTAATGTAAATACAACTATTTAGTAGGTTATAACTATGCCAACATTTGATTATACGAGCCGTGATTACTATGGCATCCGAGAAGATTTGTTAACACGTGCTGCAACCCTGCCAATTGGCAATGATTGGGACACACGTTCGCCTGCCGATTTTGGTGTGATGCTTGTAGACCTTTGGGCGTACATGGGTGATGTTTTACACTTTTATGTAGACCGAGCAGCAGCCGAAACTTATTTGAATACAGCCACACAGAGAGACTCAGTTTTAGCGTTGGCTAATTTACTAGACTACACACCGTTGGCTCTTAACTCTGCACAAGCCACTGTTACTTTAGGTAAAACAACTGGATTTGTTAACGGCACTGTTATTTCTGAAGGTACTAGTTTTGTAGCACCATCCCGAAACACTACAGAAAATACTGTTTATTTTGTAAGTACAGCATCCGCAAGTATGTCAGCGTCAACGGATTCAGTAACCCTATCGTTACAAGAAGGGGAACTAGTAACTTCAGAACAAATCATAAATACAATTGTTGCTGACGGTAATAAAAGTAATGGGTTACCTAGCCAACGTTTTGTTTTAAGAAATATACATGTAGTCCCTTCTAGTGTAATTGCATATGTTTTTGAAGGACCAGTAGTTTCTGGAATGGCTACTTCTGTAGAATATTTGTATGTTGAAAATTTAAATGAATATACCGCTTCCGACAGAGTATTTACTGTAGAAGTAGCAGCCGATGGAATTGTTCAAGTCATTTTTGGTAATGGTGTAAACGGAAAAATACCATCAACAAATGCCGCAATTACCGCTGATTATTTAAAATCATCAGGTTCATCTGGAAACATTGCACAAAACAGAATTACTTCTTTTGCAGGTAGTACACCTACAGGAGTTATTATTACAAGTTCTACTGCGGCTACAGGAGGCTTTGATGAAGAATCAATTACTTCGTTAAAAGCAAACGTTCCGTTGTTATTTAGAACCCAAGATAGAGCAGTTTCTTTACAAGATTTTAAAGACCTTATTTTGCGTATTCCAGGAGTAGTAAAGGGCACCGCAAGTAACTCTGGAAGTAACGTCACTCTTTACCCAATCCCTTACCAAGATGATTACTTAAATATTGCTTTTGGTTCTTCAATTGCTATTGATTCAACAATTGCAACTGACACTCTTACTTATTTTGCTCCTCGTACTATGATTGGAGCAAGCGTAGGGATTGCTCCTTCCATCAACCTTGTAGATGTTCATATCCAAGCAACTATCTATATTAAAGAAGGCTATGTGCAACGTTGGGTTATCAATGCCGTAGAAGAAGCCTTTAACAAATTTTTAGATTTTGATGCTGTGTCCTTTAATCAAACACTTTCAGTAGGGCAGTTTTACAAAGCAGCAACAGCCATTGAAGGTGTAGATTACCTTTACATTAGTGTTTTTAATACCACATCTTCAGGACTTGCTGCAAACCACAGAATAACATCAGGACCAACAAGTTTGTTGCATAAAGCAGCAGACTTTGTGTTAGTACCAAGTGGTGGAATTACTGGTTAACTATGGTCACCACATCCTTTACCCTAAGAAAAACAAGTGCCGAACGTGGTTCCTACCTTCAAAGTAATGGCAATGACTCATTACTACGTGCAGATATTTTTGCAGTTTCTGAAGCAACTCCATCAGCCGATAACACTTTTACTGCAAATGTACTTAGTGTTAATGAAGTTATGCTTTCTTGGGAACTATCTTTTTTGTTTTCGGCTTCCGCAGGCTTAGATGGTTATGGAGTTAAAGAAATAGCAATTGTTAGTTCTCCTACGGGAGAACCTATAACTTATAAAGATGGTTCACTAGTAACCACAGTTTCTAATGATAACACTACAACTTTTACAGACATTGCTAGAGTTTCTGCTGGTAGATGGGTTTATTACTCTTTATTTATTAAGTATTCTGATTTTGAAACAACTCCCACAGAATGGTATGAACGTGCCGCTACTTTGTATGTGCAAATACCTAAAGAATACAAATCAATTAATAACCTTTGGGCGCACATTCCTGAGTACTACAGAACCTTAGATTCTAATTTAGATAATTCTCCTTTATACAACTTTTTAGAGTTATTTGGATGGGAAATGGATAGAACTAGAACGCTTATTGATTCTATTGCGGTATCTAATGACCCTACTTTAGCGGTTACTCCTGCATTGCGAGAATTGGCTTATGAAACAGGTCTTGAAATAGACATAGATGTTTTAGGGACTACCAAAGCAAGAAATTTGTTAAGTAACATTGGCTCTTTGCGTAGACGAAAAGGAACAGCAGACAGTATTGCTTCATATGCTTCTGCAATTACTGGAAGTGAAGTAACTTACACTACTACAGGAAGTGGCGCATCTGTTTCTTATAACTTTAAAGTGCATAACCAAAGAATTAACTTTGCGGCTGACCCCACATTCTTTAATGCAACCTACACAACAACTACAGGAGTAGGTGCAACTAACCGTGTTGGTTTAACTAAAACGGCTACTTGGGGTGTTTATTCCTATGGGAACACAGGAACTACAGGGGCTAGTGTTACCTCAGTAAATAACACATTAACAGTTAAAAATGTTGGAACAGGAACAATAGAAGCACTCGTTTATCAAACTACTGCGTTTCCATATTACCAAAGTGCTTATTTGTATGCAGGTTTTACTCCAACATTGTCAGCGGGTGCCTCTTTTAACAATTTCCATGTATCAACACCTGCTAAACAAACATCATGGGAGGCTAACGTAACAGGAGGAAGTGTTCCTTCAAGTTTATATTTTGATACTTGGAATACGGTTGCTCAACCATTACCTGTAGACAACTTGCATCCTACTGAAGTACGTTTTGAAATAGACCCAAACAGTACAGAAACTACAACTGTAAGTGTTATTCCTGTTTTGCATTTCTCACTTGCTGCGGGTGCCACCATAACTATTAAAAAATGGTTAGTTGAACCTTATTCAATTAATGAATACTTTGATGGAAACAGTAATGAAGGTGGTTTAATCCCAGAGTTAACTGGCTTTGGAAGTGGTTCCTCTGACTATCGTTGGGCATCTTCCCCAAACACTTCATTTTCCTATTACCTCTTAGACTATAAAAGAGTGTTTGAAGTTTCGCAAAACATTATTAGAAACTATGTTGCACCTGTCACAATTAAGGATAATGTAAACGTATCGTTTAACTACTACCACGGAGCATAAATGGATTACATACTTGGAGCATTAGCAGTTTACAAAATTACACATGTTTTGGATACCCTTACACCCAAAGAGGCAATGCCCTGGGTCAAGGTCGTTTTTTCCCTCTTACTTAGTTTTATCTTCTCATTTATGTTAGGTCTGCCTAATATCTTTATTGCAGGTTGTGCAATTGCTACCCTTGCTGGTACAGTGCATGCGTTCCTCCGCTTGTTAATACTTGTGGGAGACATGACACAACGAAAAGTATTGAGGTAAAAAATGACACATTATGGAATTGTAGGCGGTGGAGAACACCCAGAAAACATTATTGAAGATTGCTTAAAGGATATTTACAGCAACGATGCAGACCACATCCTTTATTTGAACTGCCGTAAAGGTGCTTCAGAATCTGAGAAGCGTGTGTACACATACGTGTTGGATAACAACATTCCATTCTTGGCTGTGTCTCAAGATGGTTCAGCCCCTAAAGTGCTTGTTGAAACAGCCGATTACATCGTGGATGGCGGAGACTCAGCAGACGTTACTATCATCAAAGAACTTGCCGCTAATGCTGGCACTCTTCTTATCCTTTGGGATGATGTAGACGAACGGCGCATGAATCGTTTAGTAGTTGCTGCTACCGACCTGGGCGTTAATGTTTTGGAACTGAGCAATGGACTTACTCCATTTGTAGTTGACACTGAGATTGAAGAACCAACCATTACAGAAACACCCACCCCAAAAGCAGAAGTGGAATTAGAACCACTTACTCGTGATGAGTTGGGTGACATGACTATTGGCCTTTTGAAAAAGGCTGCATTTGCACAAGGAATTGCTGACGCAAGTGGGATGTCTAAACAAGAGTTAGTAGATGTCTTAGTAGAAGATGAGCCTATTGTGTCTGCTGATGTCCACGTTCCAGCAACGCCACTTGCCATGGTTATCTGGCATGATAATGGCATCTTGCATAATGCAAGCATTCCTTTATCAAAGGTTCAAGAATTACTTAGTTGAGGCAGTCAACTGCCAATGCCACTTCTTGTGCATGTCTTCACGCTCTGCCAAGAAGTTAGCAATACCCTGTTCATTGGCTTTAGTAGCCGAAGCAAAAGCCTTGCCAATTGTCACTAGGACACCCTCATTGACCTTTAGCAGGGCTTTTGCCATTGCTTTGGGATTAGGTGCCACTTCAACACTTTCAACTGTCCTGAGGTCAATAAACTTGCTCAGGGTAAAAGGTGCGTACTCATCCAGTTTACGAAGGTTTTCAGCAATGGGGTCAATGCTGGAATACACATCTTCATAGATATCCGCAAACAGCGCATGGTACTGACTGAAGTCAGGACCTTCTACGTTCCAATGGTACCCATGGGCAACAAAGTACATTGTTACCGAATCAGATAACAGTGTCTTTAGGTCGTTAGTAAGAGCACTCATTAATCTTCACCTTTACTTCTACCAGCAAAGTAACCACCGATGATACCAATCAAACCAACAAGAGCGTTTTGCACTAAAGCAATAGCATCTGAGTTAGTTGCAAACTTTTCACCAGTAGAAGCCTGCTGTGCAAGCATTGAAGCGTATTCACCAATAACAACTAAGCCAATGAACCCTAAAATACCTAGAGTGATGTACACCATAAGTTTGTCTTTGATATTCATTATTTCTTCTTTGTACGAGCGTTCTTACAAGTAGCACAAGGGCACTTGCAACCTTTGTCTGGTTTTCCTGCTTTGCATCCGCAACCGCATTTTGCACACATAATTACTTCTTTCCTTTTTTGGATACAGCCATGTTATCCACTAAATTTGGGTAGGGTCGCCCTGCTTTCTTAGCACGGGCTTTAGCCGCTGACTTTTGGTCAGGAGTTAGTTTTTTGTCTTTTTTAGACGGGTCTGGTGTATCCCAAACTTCTTTTTTCTTTGATGCCATTATTCAGGACTTTCATGATTGCAGTTATCGCCTGTGCACTCTTTAAAGTGCCAGCCACCCGATGTGGCTTCTGCTCGGCGGAATTCAAGGTTACGTTTGCCTAAAGCGGTACCAGTCATAAGGTGCTTGCCACCACTGTTAAAAATGTGATAGTTAAGGAAGTTAATCCCTTTGGTTACACCCGTATCTTCAAGGTGGTGAACATCACCATCTTGGGTAACATCAATAGATTCTGGCTCTTGAGTCATTTAACCAGTATAGCGTTGCATATGCCCTCAGGTGGGTGTACACTTACAACCCCTACGGAGGTACCACATGTCTACTAAACGCCCCTTAAATCGCTTCTCAGGGCCCTTTCTGGCGATTCCACGGTGGGTACTACAGTACCTGAATGACGATGGAACTACGGCGCTAGTCCTTATGCACCTGTGCTGCTATTTGGATGCCGACCAAAATGTCTGGGCTAGTTACAACACCTTGGCAAAGAACTCAGGTTTAAGCCGTAGCACGGTCATTAGGGCAATACAGAAACTTTGTGAAATGGGTGTGCTCATCAAGACAAAACGTTCCAAGGATGGACGTAATTCACCCAACATTTACTCCATGAATTTTAACAATCCAAACACCTTCAAACTCCCTAGTGGTGTCACTGGTGCTACCACCCCCCTAGTGTCTCCCCTGACACCAGGTGGTGTCACCCATGACACCATAGGTAGTGTCACCCATGACACCCCTAACAAGAGTAAAGAACAAGAAGAAAAGAACAAGAAAGGATTTGAGAGGATTGACCCTAGGTTGATGTCATGATGTCACGACATCATGATGACTGGGGCACAGCAATTGGGAGTGACCCCGACAGCCCAAAAGATTCTCCAGTCCACAAAAAGAAACCCCGCCAAGATTCCCTGACAGGGTTAGTTTATTATTTTAGTAATGCAATGCCAGTAGAGACCATGGCTCGCATCGGGGCTCCCGTGAATGGTCCCGCTCTGATTAAAGGGTTTAAAAAACTTGTTGAAGCAGGCTTTACACACGATGATATTCGTGGCATGATTGACACCTTCGCTAGTAAGTTGCGGACGAAACCTTTAAAGCCAGAGTTACTGGCTTGGCGTGTATTCTTGGGAGACCTTGATTCACTTGCTCAAAGTTTCCGCACAAGTAACCCTAATGAAGAATACGGCAAGTGGGGACTTGACCCTAGATTGATGGAGGACTAATGGCTGAATGGCGTAGCGACCGCTACTGGCGAAATCGCCCAGTAGATGAACGTTTAAAAAATGCTCGTGTACCCGCTCGTTATGCGGATAAGAGTTTTATTACATACGACCAAGACAAAGGTGACCCTGCTTCTTTTGCTGGGGTACAGAAGTGGGCTGGCTCTGCTGAGAAACATGTTCAAAACGGGATGGGTATCTTTTTATTTGGACCTACGGGAACGGGTAAGACTCATTTGCTTCAAGCAGCCCTAAAGGAAGCCTTGGAAAACAATTTACTTTCAGGAATCTTTATTACTGCTGACCGTTACCTAGACATGGTCTATGACGAAACTCGCAACCATGGTGAACTCTCGGATGGTTACTCTGACCCAAACCTTCTCATGTACATGCGCCGAACCTTTGACATTCTGGTTTTAGACAGTCTTGGCTCAGAGCGCACAACAACTGACTTCGCACGCAGTGCGTTGGCAGCCTTAATTGATAACCGCTATGAGGAAAAGAAAACAACTCTCATTACTTCCATTTTGACTCCAGACACAATTGCACATCGCTACGGTCAGCACCTTGCGTCAGTCATTCATGAAAGCAGTTTTATTATTGAAACCGCAGGAATGGATTACAGGACACGCCGTGCAGGGTAACGACATCAGTCTTGGTATAGACGCTGGTCAAGGAGTTATCTTTGAAGGGTTGCTTGCAACTCCCCCTGATAAAAAGTACAGCCTTTTTAAGCGCAGTACAGAAACTTCTGAAAAAGAGATTCGTCATTGGACACCCCATGACTTACCTTTGAAAGCATTGATTGACACATCAGACCGTTTAGGAGTTAGCACAGAGATTTATACTTTCTTGCCTTATCCTGAAGAAATTGAAAGTTGGTTCTTTCGCAAAGGTGTGTCACTACCAGTTCTTTCTTACTCAAGTATTGAAGAGTTGGCATACGACTTGCGTTTTAAGCATTCCATCCGTAGGATACTTGTTCCTACTCAAGAACAGGCTGCCATCATTGGTATTCGTGCAACAGTAGTTGACCCACAGAAAGCATGGATGCTGTAATGGCAAGCGCCGAACATCTCTTAATCAGCAAAGTCATTCAAGAAGCATCCGTTACTGAAGTTGTAAATGCAGGTATCAAACCCTCACACTTTAGTCCCAACTTTTCTGAAGTATGGATTTGGATTCTTTCGTACTGGCGTGAACACAGTGCTGTTCCCTCTGCTCGTGCCTTCAAGCAAGAGTACGCAGACACTTTGTTGCTGGACGCATCTGCTGAACCTTTCTCTGCTCTTGTAGATGAAATTTATGAAGCCTTCAAGCGTGAGCATTTGATTCAATCTATTGCGGCTGCAATGCCTGCATTGAACAACAACCACATTGAAGAAGCCTATAAAGAACTTTCAGCAGGTCTGCAACGTGCCAGTACAGAAACTGCTCGCCTTCGTGATGTGGACATCATCAGTAACTGGGAAGAACGCCTTGCTCGTTATGAAGAGATGCGCAACACACCAAACTCTTTGCGTGGTATCCCAACTGGCTTTACAGGTCTTGACCGCATCACCGCAGGGTTACGACCACAACAGTTGATTACATTTGTTGGTGAGGCCAAGAAGGGTAAGTCATTGATGACACTCATCATGGCAAGTGCCGCTCACATGCACGGAACATCACCAATGTATGTTTCTTTTGAAATGAGTATTGAAGAGCAGACTGCTCGTTATGACGCACTGCTATCGGGTGTTTCGCATACTCGTATCTTGCGTGGAGACATGTCTCAAAAAGACATGGAGAAGTTGTCAAAGGCTTTGCGCCTTCAAAAGAATATGCACCCTTTTGTGATGACCGAAGACACTTCTTCTCTTACGACTGTTTCAGCACTGACTGGCAAGGTACAGCAGTATCGTCCAAGTGTTCTGTTTGTTGACGGTGTGTATTTGATGGATGATGAGCAAGGTGAAGCCAAGGGTAGCCCACAAGCACTTACTAACATCACACGCTCTTTGAAGCGCCTTGCACAGCGTTTTGATATCCCTATCGTTATTACAACCCAGGTGTTGTCATGGAAGTTGGGGAACAAGAAAACTCGTCAAGTAACTGCTGATGCAATTGGTTACACTTCCTCTTTTGCACAAGACTCTGACTTGGTACTAGGTGTTGAGTCAGACCCTGACATTGACAACCAAGCAATCATCCGAGTACTTCTTGCTCGTACCGCCCCCAAAGGTGAAGTACGTATTAAGTGGGATTGGGACAACATGGACTTTACGGAGGTAGATGAAGATGAAAGTAATGGAAACTGGTACTACTAGTCTTGTAGATGTTCTTACGTCCATTGGTATTGAGATTACTAATATTGGTGAACGTGAAATTGGTGGACGCTGTCCTGTACACATTGCAAGAACTGGCAAAGCAGATGGGTCGCCTTCGTGGTCTATGAATGCTGCTACGGGCGCATGGATTTGTTTTTCTTGTGGTGCTCGTGGTTCTTTGATGGGGCTTGTTCAAGACCTCACAGGTTCGGACCAACCTGCTTACGATTACTACGCCACGATTGCAACTATGGGCTTAGAGCGTCTTACTATGCCTACAGTTGTGCATCGGCAAGAAGCCGACATTGTCCAGTACTCTAAGTTTGCTGATATTCCTCAAGAGGCATTACAGAAAAAGAACCTTACGGAAGACGCATGCTCAAAGCATGCCGTGCGTTGGGATACCAAGAACGAGTGCTGGATTCTTCCATTGTTTACTCGTGAACGGGAACTGCTTGGGTGGCAGTCTAAAAAGAGTGGGTGGGTTCGCAACTATCCTGTTGGCGTTAAGAAGTCTGAAACTTTATTTGGTATTGAGCGGTTTAAAGGTGGGACTGCCATCTTGCTTGAATCTCCTTTAGATGTTGTGCGCCTTACAAGTATTCATTCTGAAGTTCAGGGTCTTGCTAGTTTTGGGGCTGCTATCAGCACTACTCAAGTTAACTTGCTAGAGCAATATGCTGACCGTTTGATTGTTGCTATGGATAATGACGAAGCAGGTGTTATTGCTGCTAAAAAATTGTTTGATAGTTTGCCACGTTTTCGCAAAGGTGTCCTCTGGTTAAACTATGATGGTACTGACGCAAAAGATATTGGGGACATGGCTGACGAGCAAATTGTAGAAGCCATTTCTTCAGCCTCTGCTATTCCAAAGTGGTTCAAATGACATTTACAGGAACTCTCTATCCTTTCCAACAAGAAGCACGAGACAAGATGGTTGACCGTGGTCAAATTCTTCTTGCCATGGTTATGGGTGCTGGTAAAACACCTACAACACTTTCGGCTGTTGAACACCTACTGGATGCTGGTGACATTGACCGTGTCATTGTTGTAGTTCCTTCTTCACTTAAATACCAGTGGCTTCGTGAAATTAAAAAGTTCACTACATCTCGTGCAGTTGTCATTGATGGGACTCCTAAAGAACGTGAAGCCCTTTGGCGCTTATCTCGCTCGGCTCAGTACACCATCATTAACCCTGAGATGCTTATTCATGATGAACCTTTGTTTAAGAAAGCAGCCTTTGATGCGATGGTAATTGATGAAGCCACCATCATTAAATCATTTAGTGCTAAACGGTCTAAATTACTTAAACGACTTGGTAAAACTTGTCATTACCGTTTTGCATTAACAGGACAACCTATTGAGAATCGTCCTGAAGAGTTGTTTTCTATTATGCAGTTTGTAAATCCAAACACTCTTGGTCGCTTTGATATTTTTGACAACACTTTTATTGTTCGTGATAGTTATGGCAAACCTGTCCGTTACAGAAACTTACAGCAATTAAACAAGACCCTTACGGACATCATGGTTCGCCGTACTCGTGAGGACATCCAAGACCAACTTCCTAAAGTTATTAATCAAGTCATCCCAGTTCAATTTGATAACTCAGGTGGTAAGGCATACCGCATGATTGCGGCTGACCTTCTTCAAGAACTTCAAGCAGCAGTTAACCAGTACGGTAAAGGTTTTGATTTGTGGGCGCATTACAACACTGGTGCAGGCGGAGAAGCCCAAGGTCAGATTATGTCCCGACTTACAGTTCTTCGTATGCTTTGCGACAACCCTCAACTTGTTTTTGAATCCGCAGAAAAGTATCTTGACCCCAACACCTCCGAGGGTAGTGAGTATGCAAGTCATGTTGTTGCTCATGGTTGGTTGACTAAATCCGCAACCAGTCCTAAACTAGACGCAGTACTTGAATACATTAAGGACGTATTAGATGAAGACCCGAATAATAAGGTTGTTTTATTCTCATTCTTTAAAAAGAACTTACGGATTATCAAGGAAGCAACGCAGAAAGTTTCTGAAAGCGTTTTATTCATGGGAGGAATGTCTGCTGAAGAACGGGACATTGCTAAACAAAAGTTTGCAACTGACCCAAATGTCCGTCTTTTTCTATCGTCAGACGCAGGTGGCTACGGCGTGGACTTACCGAACGCCAACTACCTTATTTCCTACGACCTCCCATGGTCTGCTGGAAAACTAGACCAACGGGATGCTCGTATCATCCGATTATCTTCAATACACCCCCACGTTACAATTACTTCATTTGTAATGAAAGGCTCTATTGAAGAAAGGCAGTACGAAATGCTGCAACAAAAACGTGGAATTAATGGTGCTTTTATTGACAAAGGCTATGACGACCATGGTAAGTTTGAACTTAACGTAGGTTCATTAACAGAATTTATGAATAACTCCGAGGTATAAAATGACAACACCTGACTATTACGAACGACTTGCACAAGAATTTAAGAAATCTAAAGAAGCCATTGACATGCTGACAAAACGTCAGAACGACATGAAGGCTGAACTTATTGAAGCAATTAAAGACCAAGGGTACGAAGACGATAAAGGCCACAAGTGGCTTAAAGTTGGAGAACTTGAATTAAAGTACGAGCGCCGAGTAAGTCGCTCTTTTAACGAAGGTGGCGCAGAAAACTGGGCACACGAAACAGGACGTTGGGATGACCTTAAGCGTGTTGTAGAACTTCTTGACGAAGACAAACTTCTTGCCCTTGCTTGGGAAAACAATGACGTTGCAGAAACTATTCAAGAGTTTTACGTTGAGAAAGAAACTTGGGCTTTCAAGGCATGAAAGACCCTCTTGATTTATTTGGTGACCTTCCTGATTTTCCTGGAAAGACACCACCTAAAAATAAACTTGTTGAAAAGAAGGTTGCGACCCACGGCTTTGACCGATACAATGGGGCGAAATCTAAGGTCTTCATTATTAATGATGAAGCCCAACAGTTTTTTACGGTTGGAGAATTTGGTAAAGCGTTAGGTCGCAAAGCCAGTACCATCCGTATGTGGGAGTACCGAGGCATTTTGCCAAAGGCTAACTTCCGCACACCACCTCCCGAAGGTTCTCAACTGCCAGGTAAAGAATCTAAGGGATACAGACTTTATAGTCTGAGGCAACTTGACTTCATCATTGACACTGTGGAAAGATATCTTTTAGATGACCCACTGCATGCTCAATGGGAGTCTGCCAAAAAACACATAAAACAAAACTGGCCTAGATAACGAAAGTAAAGAAATGTCACACGACTTTGATGAAGAAGCAGAAGTTCCAACTTCCGCACCAACCACCACGGCAACAGCAACTGCTGCTCGCCGTATTATCCGCTCAGGCTGGGAGGGTGTATCCGCTGTGAAGGATGCAGATTCCCCATATGCCACTCGCCTTCGTATTGAAGATGAGCCCATCATTATTAAGTTCCTTAGCGATGAACCATACGCATCATGGCGGCAACACTGGATGGAGCGTCAAGGTCAGAAGTCATTTGTTTGCATTGGCGAATTTGACGAGTGCCCACTTTGTGATGCAGGCAACCGTCCATCTATTCGTATTGCTTTTAACGTTGTACTGCTTGCTTCTGATGGCAACCATGCTCTTCGTTCGTATGAAGTTGGACCTCGTGTCATTGACCAGTTGAAGAACTTCCATAACGACCCACGCACTGGACCTCTGTCTAAGCACTTCTGGGCAGTCAGCAAGACTGGTAAGGGCGCAACTAGCGCAACAGCACACCAGTTGGTGCGTGAACGTGACCTTGAAGAGTGGAACATCACCTCATTCACAGATGCCGACCAAGCACTGTGGTCTGAGAAGGCATACACCGCTGACATCATTCAGATTCCTAACCGCTCTGACCTGATTGCAATCGCAGCGGAAGAAGCCTAATGACAGTGGGGTCAACACCCCACGTTATTTCAACTCTTGCCGAACTTGCCAACGTTGTTGAAGAAATTCGCAGCGTTGGCATGTTTGCTTTTGACGTTGAAACCCGTGGAGTTTTAGAGCGCCACCCTGACGTAGAAGAGGTAATGATTCAAGATTGGAAGAAGCATCTTTCAACTCTTAAGAATCCAAGCCCTGAGATTGCTAACCGTGCCCGTGAAAACTTTGAAGCACAGTACAGAAAGTCTTTGGCACTTGACCCTTTACGTAACGAGGTTTTTTGGATTGGGTTAGCCACTGCTGGTAAATCATGGGCTATTCCTATGGGTCACAAGCGTGGTATCACTTTGATACCAGAAGAGGTAGGCGATGGTACAACTACACCACCTGAGGGTTATAGGAAGATTCTTAAGAATGGACAAGAGTCCATGGCTAAAACCAAGTATGTCATTCCTGCTACATACGATGAAGCGCCTGAGCAATTAAATAAGGCTGATGTCTTTCGTGCTCTTAAAGAACTTTTCTTTGATGAGGCATTAGTTAAGATTGGGCAAAACGTAAAGTTTGACGCTCGCTCCATTAGCAAGTATTACGGCGGAGACATCCCCGTTGGTCCTTACGCTGACACTATGTTGATGCAACATCTTGTAGACGAAAACTTAATGTCTTATTCTCTTGAGAACCTCATTATGAAGAATTACGGTAAGCATGATGCTTACGCTCGTGATGGCAAGTTAGGTAAGATTATTGACTTTGTTCCGTATGACAAGGCTATTAGGTACGTTCATTTGGATGTGCGTTGGACCTGGCTTTTGCACCAGCGTCTATGGCCCAAGATTTGTACGCATGAAGGATTACTTCGTTGCTTCTACCAAGACTCTCAAGTATTAGAAGTACTTATGCATATGGAGAATACAGGCATTCCTGTAAACGAACGGCAGTTAGTAAACCTTGGTAAAGAGTTAAACACTAAGTTGCAAACCATCTTGTTGGACTTGTCTGATTACACACCTATTGGTTTTAACCCTGACTCCACAAAACACAAGCAACAGTTTTTGTTTAATAAAAAACGTGAAGGTGGTTTAGCCCTTAAACCGCACAAGACGACTACTACAGGACAACCATCTGTAGATGAGGAAAGTCTCAAGTTCCTTGAACACAAACATCCTGCTATCACCATGCTCTTGGGTTGGGCTGAAACTAAGAAACTTAAGTCAACTTATGTTGATGGTCTTCTCCCTCAGTTGAATCAAGGTCGGTTGCACCCGTCCTTTCACCTTCACCGCACAGCCACAGGTCGGTTGTCCTCATCGGGACCCAACCTTCAGAACATTCCTCGTGAGTCTAGTATCCGCAGCCTTTTTGTTGCTCCTGAGGGGCAAACCATGTTAGTGGCTGACTACGACCAGATTGAACTCCGAGTAATGGCAATGTTTTCACAAGACAAGGAATTACTTAATGTTTTTAACAACAACATTGATATTCACACTGGTGCTGCTGCTTTGCTATTTGGTAAGGCAATAGAAGACGTAACCAGTGATGAACGTCAAATTGGCAAAGGGGTTAACTTCCTAACGGCATATGGGGGTGGCGCTGGGAAACTGGCACGCACTACGGGTATCTCTTTTGAGCAAGCCCAACATATGATTCAAGAGTATTACCGCCAGTTCTCAGGGCTCACAGAATGGAAGCAGAAGGTAGTTGCTCAAGGACGCAGGCTTGGATACGTTGAGACCATCACAGGACGGCGTAGGAGGCTTCCTGACCTCCTTTCAGGTAACTCAGAGTTTAGGTCTCGTGCAGAGCGCCAAGCCGTTAATGCGGTGGTTCAAGGGTCAGCCGCAGACCTCTGCAAGCAGGCTATGATTGACATTGATAGAACCTTCAAGGGGACTAATTTAAAAGTCCTTGTTCAGGTTCATGACGAATTAATAGCAGTTGCACCAATAGAAGAGGCATTAGAAATGAAAGAATTATTTATGACCTCAATGGGGCACAACACAGTTATTCAAGGTGTTCCACTTCGGGTATCTTGCGATATTGCGAGTACATGGGCGGAGGCTAAAGGGTGAGCAGCCTGGATAAACGCAATTTTTATTTAAGACTTTCCACTGTAGAAGGTCAAACGTTTGCAAGAGACATGGGCTTTTCGTACCCCTCCGAAGATGTAGAAGAAGAAGAACACAAAGATGTCTTGACAAGGTGGGCAGTTTTCATGCATTATGGTCTTCTTAGAGAAGTTGAACAATCATCTAAATGGATGACTCAATTTTTAAAGAAAACTGAAAGAATCAGTGCAGAAACAAACAGCCAAGATTTTCAAAGCCTTCTTACTATTTATGGTGTAGCAATGCTTAACAAAATTATGGATTCTGAAAAATTAGCATTTGTAGTACCTATTGGAGAAGAAGAAGAAGAAGACGATGACTGACTGGTGGTCCAAAAAACTTGCAGGTGAGAAACCAACTGCACCAAGACAACAGTTTACACACCCTGTTACAACTGTTCCTACACACATTCAACCAACAACACAAGCACCCATTACACAAAGTCCTGCACAACAAAACACTGCTAAACCAGAATCTTTTAGTGAAGCACTAAGAATGGGCACTACGAATGGCGGAGAGGCTTCTCGCCGTGATACGATGACATGCCCTGCTTGCGGTGGCGGTTACGTTTTTAGTCGTACTAAAGCAACTGGGGGAACCACCATTGGTGGTAATGCACCTGCTCCACGTTGTTACACATGTGGTTGGAATGGCATCTACCACCAAGGTGACGAAGCAAACTGGTCCTAAGGAAACAATATGACAACATCAACACACGAAACACTACAGTCACTTATTAACAGTATTAATAAGAAGCATGGCGAAGAAATGGTTGTTCAGGGCTCTCGTGTCCAAGAAGAACTTCCTCGTATCACTACAGGTGTTCTTGCCTATGACCTTATGCTTGGTGGCGGTTGGCCCGTTAACCAATGGAGTGAAATCATTGGTGAAGAGTCCTCAGGAAAAACTGCTCTTGCTTACAAAACTATTGCTGCTAATCAAGCCGCAGACCCCAATTTTTGCGCTTTGTGGATTGCTGCTGAAGAGTACGTCCCTGAGTACGCAAAGGCTATTGGTGTAGACCTTGACCGTTTGTGGGTTGTTGAATCCAATGTTATGGAGAATGTTTACGACTTTATTTTGAAAGTTATGGATAACCGTGCAATTGACTTGATTGTGCTTGACTCACTTCCTGCTCTTGTCCCCAGTGACGAAGCAGAGAAAACCATGGAAGAATTTACGATGGGTCTTGGTGCCCGCCTTACTGGCAAGTTTTTTCGTAAGTCATCCAAATCACAGAAGCGCTCTCTTATTCACGAGGACCGTGGTTGCACTGGTCTCATCATTAACCAGTGGCGTGAGAAGATTGGTGTCATGTGGGGAGACAACCGCACAACACCAGGTGGTAAGGCTAAGAACTTCCATTACTTCTGCCGTGTAGAAGTTAAGCGTGATGAATGGCTCAAAGAGAAGGACGAGACCGTTGGTCAGACCATCAAGGCTCGTACCATGAAGAACAAAACGTACAAGCCACAGCAAGTAGCAGTCGTTGACTTCTACTTTACAGACAGCAAAGGATTTCACTTTGGTGACTTTGATGTCATTAAAGATATTGTAAACATTGCCGCTTCTGAAGACATCATTACTCGTGCTGGCGCTTTTTACTCATACCATGACCAAAAGTGGCAAGGTAAGGAAGCCCTCATTGCTGGTGTGCGTGAAGACCTTGACCTTCAAGCAGCCATCAAAGATGAGGTCTGGAAAAAGTTTGGGTTGGACGCTTAGTGGCTCTTG